>WNFD01005284.1_pt1 | contig 21579 bp, 24 predicted proteins | sample 5400491 | NCBI WGS metagenome assembly WNFD01 (sample SAMN13153343, study PRJNA577476) | soil metagenome | isolation source: 120 cm saprolite under Douglas fir tree site 2 hole 2 replicate 2 | place: USA:California | collected 2015-04-18
TGGCGTCAGCTCGCCCGCAACGCGGACATCGGCTCGATCCGCGCTGCGCGTGCTGCGGGCAAATAGCCTGCCAGCGCCGCGACCGCCGTCAGCACTGCAACCACCGCTCCGAACGTAAGGGGATCGGTAGGCGTCACGCCGAAGAGCAGCGAGGCCACCAGGCGCGTCAGCACCAGAGCACCGATGATCCCGAGTGCAACGCCGACAACCGCTAGACGTACTGTCTCACGCAAAACCAAGCGTCGCACGGTGGACGGTGATGCGCCCAGGGCCATGCGGATGCCGATTTCCAGCTGTCGCTGGCTGACGGAGTACGAAATCACCGCGTAAATTCCCAGGGAGGCGAGAATCAGTGCAAACGCCGCGAACCCAGCCAGCAGAACTACTACGAAGCGCCGCGGCGAGGCCGCCTTGTCCACAAGTTCCTGCAACGTACTGAGTCCGGTGGAAGGCAGGTTGGGCTCGATCGGCCGCAACGCCTCACGTACTCGCACCGCCAATTCTCTGGGAGGAAGGCTTGTGCGCACGACCAGATCCACCGAACCATAGTCCTGGGTCTGCCGGATGGGCAGATAAAATTCCAAGCCGGCTCCTCGCTCGAGGGTGAGATGGTGTACGTCGCCGGCCACGCCCACCACGGTTCGATCCACATCGATGTTTGCGATTCGCCCAATGGGATTCTGGCCGGGCCACAGCGTGCGCGCCATGGTCTCGTTGATCACCACAACCGGGAGCGTGCCCTTGGTGTCGCGCTCGGAAATGTCACGGCCTTCGACCAGCTTGATGCCCATTGCTCCCAGGTAGCCGTCGCTCACCACGCGCACGAAGCCCTCAGGATAGTTCTCTCTTTTGTACACCTGACCCTTGGCGGCAACCCCCCAGGTTCGATTGCGACCCAGCGGCAATTGGTCAGTGAGCCCGGCAGCTTGAATCCCCGAAACCCCCAGCACGCGATGCAGCGCCTCGGTGAAATATGCATTGCGCTGTTGCTGCGTCGAATAGCCGGAGCTCGGGTCGATGCGCAGGGTTGCGGCACGCTCCGGGCGGAAGCCCAGATCGACATCCAGGACGCGGAGGAAGCTGCGAATCAGCAACCCGGCCCCGGTCAGCAGCACGCACGCCAGCGCGATCTCGGAGACCACAAGCGCGCTGCGAATCCAGGAGTGTTCGTGCCCTTGGCTCGAGCCCCGGCTGGAGTCCTTCAGCGAATCACTGAGCTGCACTTGCGGCATACGCAGAGCCGGCGCCAATCCGAAGAGCAAACCGGTCAGCACGGCCATCAGCAGCGTAAAGAACAGCGCTTTGCCATCGATGCGAACATTTTCCAGCAGCGGAATGCTGACGGCACTAAGGTGGGCTACAAACCACGTCCCAATCAGGGCAAGCAACAATCCGAGCAGGGCGCCACAGCAGGAAAGCATTAGGCTTTCGGTAAGAACTTGGCGGACCAGGCGGCCCTTTGCAGCTCCCAGCGCAGAACGAATGACCATCTCTTTCTGCCGCGCTGCGCCGCGCGCGAGTAAGAGATTGGAAAGATTCGCGCACACGATCAGCATCACGACGCCCACGGCGCTAGCAAGCAGGATCAGCGCGGGCCGCACTCTCCCGCTTATCTGGGTGGTCAAAAGTCTCAGAACCGGAACAAAGGCGTTGCGATTCGGGTGTGCGTCGCTGATTCGAACGCCGAGCACGGCAACCTCCGCCTGCGCGCTCTGTACGCTCGCTCCCGCCTTCAGACGTCCGACGATGGAGAGCGTATTGCCCCAGCGGTTGGTCTCTGGCGTCAGCGGAAAAGGGGAGTAAAGATCGACGCGGCTACCCGGTGCGAAGACGGAACCAAAGTCAAACGAGGCAGGGAGGACGCCGACGACAGTGACCAGCGCATCATCAAGCGTTAAGGCGCGCCCCACGACCGTCGGATCGGAGCCAAACCGACGCTTCCAAAGGCCATGACTCAGTAACACCGCTTTTGGCCCGTTCCATTTGCACTCGTCGTCATTGAAGAGCCGGCCCACTTGCGGTTGCACTCCGAGCAAGGGAAAGAAATTCTGCGATACCGGCACAGTGGTGAGTCGCTCGGGTTCGCCTGAACCGGTCAATTTGCTGTCGCCCACTCCGTAGAACGCGAAATAGGCAGCCATATCGGAGAACGATTGGTTCTGCGAGCGCAATTCGAGGAAAGGGTCGACCTGCACGGTTTGCGCCGACAGGCCGCCGGTTCCGCCGTCGTCATTGGCGATCCAGACCAGACGTGCGGGATCCTGGAATGGCAGCGGGCGGAGCAGAAGCGCATTCACGACGCTGAAGATCGTCGTGCTTGCACCGATGCCCAACCCGACGATGCACACGGCGGCGATGAAGAAGCCGGCATCGCGGCGCAGCGTGCGCAGGGCATAGCGAAAGTCCTGCAAGAAAACTTCCAGGAACGGCAGCCCACGCGTTTCGCGATGGATCTCGCGCGTGAGCTCGCGGCCGCCGACGCGAACCAACGCCACACGCCGCGCCTCTTCCGGCGTCATACCGGCCCTTTCGTTTTCCGAAGCAAGTAAATCCACGTGGGCGGCAAGTTCCTCACTAAAATCGTCATCCAGCCGCGTTTTGGAAAAGATCGCTAAGAGGCGGGAAAAGAACGCGCGGAGTGCGTCACTCATCAGGAGGGCTCCTTTTGCGTGGCAAAGAAGCGCGCGATCACGGTGGAAAGGTGTTCCCAGTTCTCTGCCGTTTCGGCCAGGCGGCGAGAACCCCGGCGGGTAATCGAGTAAAACTTGGCGCGGCGGTTGTTGTCCGAAGTGCCCCACTCAGAGCCGATCAAACCGCGCTGCTGCAGGCGCACTAGCGATGCATATATCGTCCCTTGATTCAGCAAGATAGCGTCGCCGCTGATCTGCTCGATGCGCCGCGCAATCCCATAACCGTGGAGCGCGCCCATGGCCTCGAGCGTCTGCAAGACCATGAGGTCAAGGGTACCCTTCAGCATCTCAAGCTGCGGAGACATGAACCCTCCTGTGCTATTGCCACAGGAACATAGACGAAAGTCAGGCCAGAAAGTTCCGTCGCCCTTCGAGAAATCTCTTGGCTCGATGCATTTCCCAAAGTGGACGATTAGTCGGCTTACCGGACATGTGCCGAGGGCCAGTGATTTCACTTGTCCGGTAAGCGCAGCGTTAATCAGGCACTAGCGTCGACCAAGGAACTATGCTCCAATCAGCTCAACCGGCGAGTTTGATACCGGCTGACAGCGAGTTGCGAAGAGGAATCATGAAAAACATTCTCTTGGCGCTTGTGATAGGACTTGTGACGAGTGCATGCACGTCAGGACCAGCACCAAAGACGGCAACGGTGGAGTTGAAGCACTTCCCCTTGGACAACCTGGAAGGGGTACATGCGACTACCGGGGCTAGCTTCGACCCGAAGATCTCGGCGGACGGAAAAGGTTCGTTGCGAGTCGAGGCCAAGGAGCCAGTAACGGTGCCGCTGTTTGAGGTCACCGACGTCGGGGTCGAAAACGCAACCCTGATCTACCAGGCCAGCTTGCAGTCAGAGAACCTGGATGGAAAGGCCTTTTTGGAGCTGTGGGTCCGCATTCCTGGCAAGGGAGAGTTCTTCTCCCGCGGGCTGGATCGCCCCATCACGGGAACGATGAGCTGGATGACTGCCGCGACTCCTTTTTTCCTGCAAGCAGGGCAAAAGCCCGATCTCATTCGGCTCAACCTAGTGGTACAGGGAAAAGGACGAGTCTGGATCGATGACGTGCACCTGATGCGGGGCCCCCTGCCCAGCCGCTGATTAACAGGCTGATTTGCAAAAGCGATCGATTTCCACTTCTCCGGTTAGCGCGTTATACGTCCAAGTGACTTTGACCCCGTTGCAGTTCCAACTTTCCAGAACGCCGTTTCAAGGTGGGCAACGAATCAGGAGGCGACCCGCAACTGATTTCCTTGGGCTTGATACGGTATCTCATCTGAAATCGGTCAGCCTGAGGAACGCGGAGGGCGCGTGCGCCTTAAGCCGCCGCTGGACTGCGGCTCTCCCTTTGCAGGATGTGGCGGATGCCGGCGAACGCGTTCTCAGGCGGACGAAGGTAAAGCACGAGCGCGCCGATCATTGTCACCGAAAAGCTCGTCAGCCCGAAGAACACTGCGATCATCAAATGAAATACGATCCCTACAAGAAACATGTATTTCCATGCCCACTTGGGCATCACGAGCGACATGAACAAGGACACCTCGATGGCCATCGCTCCCCAGGTCATCAGAGGAATCAGGATGTCATTTCGCGCCGCGACCGAAACCAGGCTGGAGACCCACCCGTGTGCTCCCACGATCGGATTTGTTAGCCAGTAGTACAGTGCCGTTCCGTCCCGCCATTCCTCGATTCTGAACTTTGCAGCGGCAGCATGGAAATACACCCCCGCGACCTGCAAGCGAATTACGACCAGCGCGGAAACCGCCAGCAGCGTCTTGAGCACTTGCGCGAGTGACTTGTCGTTGGCGAAGTGCAGCGATTTCCAGTGCCATGGCCGCGGGTCCGTCAAGGCAACCGGCAAAAGAAGCAACGTCAAATCCGCAGTCAACTGGTCTCCGCCATCGAGGGTGGCTCCCGCAAGTGCGAAGCTCAACGACAACCACCAGTGAAAGAACGCAGTGTAACGAGGTTGCCAGCCTGAGGCCACAACCAGTAGCGCAATGGCAGCAATAATCCGGGCGAGTTCCAGATGTCCAGACGGAAATAGGCAAAAGAAACCGAGCTTCGCTACCCCGATGCAGGGTGGCAAGGGAAACGGACCAGCTACCGGTGCAAAAAGCGTCGCAGATTTGTTGAATAGTAGGGTGCCAGCGGTGCTCAGCGCCAGCAAACTTCGCGCTACCCCGTAAACGTTCGTCCAGACGTGCGCCCTGCTGGCGAATCGGACGGCCCATTCTCCTGCGGCAACTAACATTTCACGGCTAAGCGAATGAAGGTGGAAGGCATGACCGCTTGTGACGACCGCCAGGCCCAGGGAACGGGCTCCTGCATCACGAACGCGACGTTTCCGCAGATCGTGGGGGAGACAGCGGGATTTCCCGCCACTAAGCTGGCGTTAGCCTTCTCGACGCAGCGCACGGGTGCCTCCTGACATGCCAGCCAAGTAGTCTCTGACACCTGGCTCAATAATGCGTTCAGCTCGAAACCTTGGGCCCTCGCGCTGCGGCCCAGCCAGAGGAAACTGGGTCCCGCGCGAACTTCGAGCCTGATCCAACGGCCGGGAGCTTCTTCCTGGTAGAGCAGCGGGTCGCTGGCGCGGGGATCGCGAGTGAAGAATCCCCACCCCTCGGGCAACCAACGCGGCAGTTGGAGAGCGTCCTCTCCCGGGAGAGAGACAGGATTATGCGGAAATACGGAGTGAAGGCTGTACAGTGCACATGCTCCCCATCCGATTGCCAGGAGCAATAATGTGGCTCCCGCCGCACGCAATTGGTTCGGTGACAGCCGCCGTTCGCGAGTCCGCAGCGCCTCCTGGTGAAGGGAAACTCCGGGATCGGCCGGGACTGCGGTGCATGGATACCCCACGTGAGCGCTACCCTTTTGCCGCGAGACGCGTTGCGATCAGATGGATCCACTCTTCGCGCTGGAGGCGGGTGATGCCCTTCATCGACGCGACACCTTCGTTCGAACCCGCCACGATGGGTCCGACGTAGAGGAATGCGAAGACGAATTCATAGACATAGAAATAGAAATACAGATAGATCCATTGCCAGATTTGGATATATCGATAGACGGAACTCACGTCGACGATGGGAGCGGTCAGGTCTTTTCCCGTTTCCTTGCGAACGGCAGCAAACATTAGGTTTGTGGTTTCATCCAGGGTTTTCTGGATGGCGACGTGGTCTCCGCTTTGAAGGGTCTTCCCAAAGTGGTCGAAGAAATCCTTGTCCTCCTCCCGGAGGCGAGCAACGATCTTGTTTTGGATCTCTGAGATTTGTTTTTCGTCTTTCTCCGTGAGGAGTCTTTTCCTTTCCAAGTAGCGCTCTTGCTTCCAGATCTCGGGGAACTTTTGCGCAACCGGCCCCTGTCCGAAGTAGAGGCCTCGAAAAATCGTTTCGCCGTCGTAGCCCGAAGCTTTTTCTGAAGCTTGACCTGGGCCGCCAAGCATCGGGGAGGGCCAGACGGTCTGAAACGCAATCAGTGTGACGCACAGAAGGGAAAGAATCTTGCAACGCAGGGTGGCACGACCAATAGCCATTTTCACGAACCTCCTGACGCCGGGCTGCGGCGTATGCCTTTTGGAAGAGTACGGCGGAACCCCGGACCCAAATCACGTAGACGGATTCTGTCTTTTGCAGCGCCAGACATCCGGTTGTTGCACGCGGCGTGGTTCAAAGACCTTCGCGCCGTCGCGCGCGCTCTATCGACGGCCCCTCGTTGGCCAGCGAAGCTGGAGCGAGGTTTCAGGGCTGAGAAAATGGGTGCTCCAGCGCACGGCATTGTTTGCCGGAGCGGCCAAGTACACGCGCTCGAGCGTGCCTGCGCTACGCTGTAGCCTTCTTGGTTAAGTGACCCGCTAAACGTTTGTGGATCTCCTCGGGGTTGGGGACCAGCGCGAAGTCCTCACCTACTTCCACTTCGTGGACCTTCTGTCCTTGGCCAGCTGTCAACGCGGCCCTAAATTGGCCTGGGGCCGGTGATTCGTCCTCCACTACTTGATACCCAACGACGTTACTTCCCTCAGTCACGATTCTTACTTTCATACAGCGCCTCCTCCCTGCAGGTTGTAGTAGCACCACTGCGGGCCATTATTCTTCAACGTCACGAAATACGTGATGGCGCCGCCGGTTTCCTTACGTTCCGACTCCGCTACCACTACCATTTCGGCGCCAGGTGTTTTCATGTCAGCGGACGCGAATTCTTGTCCGTGGTCATCACCCCAGCCGTACCACCAAGACTGGATGCCGCCCGGGGCAATCCACACAGGCGTTCCTACGTTCCTGAAAGCCATAGTTCCTCCCTAAATTCTGAGATTTTGGTTGTTAGTGGCCAGAGACCTCCTTCACCTCACGAAGATAAGCCTGCAAAAAAATCCCTGAAGAGATGAAATAAGACACGCACACACGCTACTGACATGGGCGAAGGCGGCACAACGGCCGTTCAGGGGAGGTCGAGCCCAACCGAAAGACGGGGCTCGACTCCGACCAAAAGATGGGGCAAACGGAGGCAAGTTGACAGTCCGGCGTCCGCGTCGCATACTCACGTTCCTCAAGAAGTGATGGTAGGTTGTTTACTTCTTATTTCTGAGTACCGGACTTCTTGACCTGGTGCTGCTGCCGGAGGCCGAGGTGGGTCAGGTCTTCCCACGGGCTGCTGTCAAGGTCTGCGTTGTAGCCCAGAACTGTCTCGTGGAAGCATATCTTTGCCAAGTTCTAAAAAGACACCGCCTGATCCGCGCACTAACCCTCAAGCAGTTCATGCTCAGTTCGCCACTCCAGCGGAGGAACACCGTTTTCGTCGTCGACCAATGCGGTCTCGAAGTACCGCTCGCCGAATGTCTCCGGCACTTGCGACCTCGCAGCATGGACCCGAGATTCCTGATATTGGACCATGCGAAATCCACAGAAGGAATCGTGCACCTTCTCGCTATGGGCGCCCATGGGTACGTACCGCACGCTGAAGTGCCCCAGGCGTTAGTTCGGGCGATATTTTTTGTTGCCGCAAAAGAGTTCTGGGTTCCACGCGACGCATTTCGGGAATTCCTGCGTGAGGCCGCCTCCGTGCTTCGGAAAGACGCTCGGGGTCGTCAGACAACCACCCTCCGGGAAAATGAAGTTCTGGAACTAGTGCGCATGCGTCTCTCAAACAGAGAGATTGCCGATCTTTTGCAAATCCGTGTGAGCACCGTAAAGTTCCATCTTTCGAATATTTTTTCGAAAATGCAGGCCAAGAGTCGGCGCGACTTAAGAGCTGTCCCATCCGAACAGCTCTGGAGAATGCTGGCGTCGTAAACCGCAAAACCTCTCGATTCCACAGAACTATAAACCTCGGTATTACCCCGGAACCGTCGACAAATCGAATGGCCAATCAGTTTGGCTCAAACCAGCGGAAGAAAGAAATGTGGATATACGGCTGCAACCTGATAACGGTGCAGCAGAGAATGGGTGTCCCAAACCTATTAGAAATGGGTCAACTCCTGGTAAGTCGGGTTACCGGACAAGTTCACAGCACCCACATGTCGCGTAAGCGCGTTATACGGCCATTGACTTCAGCCGCTGAGCGCCCCTAACATCTGCTCGCAAGGGGTGGAACCCTCTTCCCTGATTGATCAGACCGTCTCGGACCACGGCATCTAAAAAGGCTAGGCCGTGCTATGGGTGTAGTGTATAAGGCCGACGATGCTCGCCTCGACCTGTGAAGGCGTCATCTTCGGGAGGTTGCGATGCGAAATAAATTAGAATCAACCATTTTCCGCTTGTTCGCGCCGATTTTCTTTGCAGTTTTCCTCTGGTTCCTTGCCATTCCGGAGCTGCTGGCACAGTCTGCCAATCCTTACGCGCTTTTGCGCAAACCAGCGGTGAGCAAGACACAGATCGCATTCAGTTATGGTGGCGACCTGTGGGTTGTGGACCGCGGAGGCGGTGAGGCAAAACGGCTCACCAGCGATGTGGGCATTGAGATTGATCCGGTGTTTTCGCCCGACGGCACGATGATCGCATTTACGGGCGAAAATCGCATCCAGGGGCGGACCAGGTGGTGGGCTGGACGCGCGACGGCAAGCACATCGCGTTCCGCTCGTCGCGAGGCAGTTATTCCGGCTTCACGCAGCTGTACACGGTGAGCGTTTCCGGGGGCCTGCCGGAGTTGCTGCCGTTACCGATGGCGTTCGAGGGTTCGTACTCGCCTGACAGCTCGCAGCTGGCGTACGTGCCGTTTACGAATTTCCGCGAATCATGGCAGTTCCAGCGCGGGCTGAAACACTACCGTGGCGGGACGGCGTCACCGATCTGGATCGCCAAGCTCTCTGATTCCAGTATCACGAAGGTGCCGCGCAAAGATTCCAACGACTCAACGCCCATGTGGATTGGCGACAAAATTTATTTTCTCTCCGACCGCGATGGGCCTGTGAATCTGTACGCCTATGACGTCAAGACAAAGCAGGTGAACGAAGCGCTGCCCAGCAACGGCGAGGATATCAAGTCCGCTTCCGGGGGACCAGACGCGATTGTGTACGAACAGTTCGGGTCGATTCATCTGTTTGATCCTGCCACGGGCAAGCAAAACGTGGTGAGTATCCGGGTGAGCGGCGATTTCCCCGCGGTGCGGCCACATTTCGTGAATGCTGGCGATCGCATTGAGAACGCCAACATTTCCCCCACGGGTGCGCGCGGGGTGTTTGAAGCGCACGGCGAAATTCTGACCGTGCCGGTGGAACATGGCGACGTGCGCAACCTGACCAACACGCCAGGAGTGGCGGAACGCGATCCGGCGTGGTCCCCCAATGGAAACTGGATCGCCTATTTCTCCGATGAGTCGGGGGAATACGCATTGCACGTGCGCCAGCAGGATGGCCTTGGTGAGGTGAAGAAAATTAAACTCGGCGATCCGCCGTCATTTTACTATTCGCCGACGTGGTCTCCCGACAGCAAGAAGATTGCCTATAGCGACAAGCGGTTGAACCTCTGGTATGTGGACATTGATTCCGGGAAGCCGATCTTAGTGGATACTAACCTGTACGCCCGCGGCCCGGGTTCGGGCTTCAATCCCGTGTGGTCGCCAGACAGCCGCTGGCTCGCCTACACGCGACAACTCGATAGCTCGCTGCGGGCCGTGTTTGTGTACGGGGTCGAAGACAAAACCGCACACCAGGTGACGGACGGATTGAGCGATGCGGCTTCGGCGGCGTTCGACAAAAACGGGAAATATCTCTACTTCTTTGCCAGTACCGACATTGGTCCCTTAATCGCCAGCAGCATGGGCGGATTCAAAGTGCCCGTGACGCGCAGTGCTTACGTGATTGTGCTGCGGAAAGACCTGAAATCACCTCTCGCCCCGGAAAGCGACGAAGAGAGGGTGGCATCGGACAAGTCCGCTGCGGAAGACGATTGCAAACCCGAGGTCGAAGGCAAGCCGGCGGAAAGCCCGACCGGAACAAAGTTGGATAAGGGCGGAGACAAAGCAGCCGAAGAGAAGAAGGGCCAAAAGAAAGACGAGCAAGGAGCGAAAGAAGGTAAGGAGGCACGCGAAGTCAAGATTGATTTCGAGAACATCAGCCAGCGCATCCTGGCCTTATCGCTTCCGCCGCGAAATTACGACAATCTTGTCGCGGGGAAAAAGCATGTACTTTACCTCCTCGAGGGCCCGATTATCTTCGATGGCGGGGCGGGAGGGCGGATCGTGCACAAGTTCGATGTGTGCACGCGCAAGACCGACAAGCTGCTAGAGAACATCGGCGACTTCTTCATTTCCTCCAATGGCGAGAAGGCTCTTTACGAGCAACTGCCGCCGCGCAATCCGCCTGGGGCAGGCGGAGGCGCACCACCGCCACATGGAACCTGGGTAATCAAGCCCGTGGAGGCACTCGGAAAACCCCCTGAGCCAGGCAAGCCGGACGGCACGTTGCACCTGGAAGGCATGAAAGTGTACTCGGACCCGCGAGCGGAATGGCAGCAGATGTTCCGCGATATGGTCAGGATCGAGCGCGACTTCTTCTACGACCCGAATCTGCACGGCGCGAACTTGAAGGCGCTCGTGGCCACGTATCAACCGTACGTGGACAACGTGATGTGTCGAGCCGATCTGAACTACATTTTTGCCGACATGTTGGGCGAGATTACCGCACAGCACGTAATACGTGTTTGGCGGTGATCGGCCGGAAGTAAAGGGCGTAAGCGTGGGCCTGCTCGGCGCGGACTATACAATTGACCACGATCGTTACCGTTTTTCCAAGGTCTACTTCGGCGAAAACTGGAACCCGGACTTGCGAGCGCCGCTCACGGAACCCGGCGTGAACGTCCGCGAAAGTGAATACCTGCTGGCTGTGGACGGGCGCGAAGTGCACGGGAGCGACGAAATCTACAGCTTCTTTCTGGAGCGGTCCGGGAAGGCGGTGCAGTTGAAAGTGGCATCGGATGCTACGGGAAAGGATGCGCGCACGGTGACGGTCGTGCCCATCGCCAACGAATCGTCACTCCGCCAGCGCGACTGGATGGAGAACAACCGGCGCAAAGTGGACGAGTTGAGCGGCGGCAAGTTGGCATACGTGTACTTGCCGAACACGGCCATCGCTGGTTTCACGAATTTCAATCGCTACTATTTCGCACAGAACGCCAAGCAGGGCGCAGTCATCGACGAGCGCTTCAACGGCGGGGGGGCGATCGCGGATTACATTGTGGACTGGCTGAAGCGCCCGCTGCTGATGGTGGCAATGACTCGCGAGGGCAAGGATCAGTCTATCCCGCGGGTGATTTTTGGGCCCAAGGTGATGCTGATCAACGAGTACGCGGGCTCTGGCGGTGACGCGCTGCCGTGGATGTTCCGCAAACTAGGCACGGGACCGCTGATCGGTACGCGCACGTGGGGTGGGCTCATCGGTATTGGCGGGTATCCGGCGTTGATGGATGGTGGCCTGGTCACCGCACCGCGCATTGCGCTCTTCAATCCGGACACCGGGGAATTTGACGTGGAGAATAAGGGTGTTTCGCCGGACATTGAAGTGGATCTCGATCCCGCGCTTTGGCGCCAGGGTCACGATCCGCAGTTGGAGAAGGGCGTGTCTGTGGCGCTCCAGGAGTTGAAAGATCATCCCGTACCGCCGATCAAGCGGCCGAAGTATCCGGTGTACAACTGGCAGAAAGTGCGCGCCGAAGCGGCCAAGGGGCAATCAACTTCAGGTTCGGGGTCAGACCAACGACAGTAGGGCCAGCGCCAGTGACTCAGTTCTTCTGCCCAGAGGCCCATCCACTAGTCCTGGTAAGTCCGCAAACGGAACAAGTACCCTTGCGCGGCTCAACTTCTCCGGTAACGGCGTTAACCAGGAGTTAGCCACCCGGGATCCTAATCCTTACCCCGGATGTTGAGTATTGCGGTTAGAATGAGACGGGTAGCTTAGCTCTTCCCGTCGGGAGCGGATCGTTCCCAGGCGATCCCCGGACTCTGAAAATTTGCCTAACTGGGGGTTGACCATGAGAACATTTAGCGCATTCAACAGAACGTTTTTCTGCTTTGTTTTCTGCAGCCTAATGCTTTCTATTGCATCCCTTGCCCAGAACCAGGTCCTGGGAGAAGTGCAACTCGTCGGTAAGACCAAAGCGGACAAAACCTCCGGGGTTTGGGTCGATGGGCAGTACGTGGGCTACGTCGATGAGCTCAAGGACGACAAGAAAATCCTGCTACTGCCCGGCGAACATGAAATCGCCGTGCGTCAGTCGGGGTACACGGATTTCGCTCAAAAGGTGGTTGTCGAACCGCGCAAGAAAATCGTCGTGCAGGTTATCATGCTGAAGGATCCTCGAAGCCACTTTTCAAGAGTCACAGCGCAGATCAAGCTGCATGTCACACCGGAGAGAGCCGCTGTCTTTGTCGATGACGCTTTTGTGGGAAGTGTCAATGAATTCACCGGCGTGGGACACGGGATGCTCGTGAGCCCCGGGAAACATCGCATCAAGATCGCTCTTCCCGGATATCAGGCCTTCGACACGGAGGTCAGCCTATTGCCCCGCCAGAAAATTACGATCAAGACGGACTTGCTTCCGGGGAGCATTACGCAGGCCGGACCCGCGATCAAGCAAGACTAACCCTGCTTGTCTCGATTGAAAGATCAGATGTCCGGTAAGCGCTGCGTTTACCAGGCGTTGAGGAGTCCTCGTCTGGAGAGGGCGCGACCTCCGAACGGCAGCGGGCGACACTCGCAACGAATGACTTCATTCAACCCCAAGGCGACCCCTGCCGCATCCCATAGGCGAATGGTTCCTAAAACCTACTTAAGCTGACGTACTGCCTCCGCCATCAGGAGCCTAGCGAAATGATCCTGTTTCTGCTGTTCCAACGCCGTGTCCTCTTCCATGGTTGGCTTCACTGCGGGTTTAGCCCTTGGTTTGCGAAGATCCCTTTCGAAACGTGCTGCGATATCAGATTTTAGCTGTTCAAGATAGCCCGATCTCATGGTCTCCCCCTAAGTAAAATCGGCGCCTTAATCTTTGCATATAGCCATTTGCAGCATCGATTTTCCAAACGGACGGATGTGCCCGATCCGGTACCGGGCTTTAGTTCAGGCCTTCGGTATGAAAAGCACTGTGCCCTTCGGTTGTTGGTCTACAAGGTACGCCACATGTCCGGCTTGCGCGTTCTATAAAAGGGGAAGTCAAGAGAAATACTTCGCCCCCGACTGGCGGAGAAATGTTTCTTGCCATCCAGCCCGTGTATTGGAGTGAGGATCCGTGATTTTCCCGGTTCCGGAGATTCATCTCGTTGGCGTGACGACGTCCTTCGGTTTCTGAGGCAAACAAGCGGCGTGGTCGTAAGGTGCCAACCATGGTTCTATCTGAGACTCGAGGCCTATAGCTTTTTCTGGTTGTCCGAGGGGGCATATGGTTTATCGAGAGACTCGCGGTGCTCGAAGCACGCGGTCCGCCTAACGCGCAAATGGATACTCACCCTCGAACCAGAGCGTCCCAAGAACCGACGGACCACCGCCAGAGATGCATCCCAGGGATGGAGGGGTTCTCGACCAGACGCTCAAGCTGCTTGTTGTTTCAGATGTTCGGCGTCGTAGAGCACTCCTTTCTTCCAGACGAGCAAAGTAATCGCCGCGATCTTGCGCGCCAAGGTGAGACGCACCATCGGTGGTTTCATTCCTTTGGCAAGCAAAGCCGCATAGAACTCCTGGAAAGGTCCGGCGACAGCGGCGGCCCGAATGGCTGCACCCTTGAAGATGTTTTTGAGATCGTGGTTATGATTTTTGTTGAGCCCGCGGATGGCTACGACTTTCTTGGAGCGCTTGAGCTGGCCATGCACCATGCGGTATTCCCCGCTGTTGCGTGTCTCCAACGCCAGACCGCAGTAGCTCCATAGTTGTCGCTTGGTGCGGAATCGGTGCGGTGTCTGGATGAGCGCCAGCAAGAGGACCGCCCGAATCGGACCGATCGATGGAATCTGACGTAGCAAGTTCATCGCCTTGTGCTTCCTGCCCTCGGCCAATAGCTCTCGCCGCGCTTCCTGATGCAACGGCCGCAGCGCGTCGAGTTGTTGGTAGTAAAGTTCCGCCCGGCGGCGCACGCCGGCTTCGCTGATTTTCGCCAGCCATTCGGCCCGGTAACGCGGTGCGTAAACTTGCTGACAGGCACAGGGGATGGCCCAGCTTCGATAGATCGCCTTCAGGCGAGTCATCACCCGCGTGAGATCTTTCGTGATCGTCAAATAGCTGCGTGCCAGCTCCTTTACGGTTCGTATCCCCGTGTGTTCGTGATAGACCGGCCGGAGAAGGTTCGAGCGCAGCAGTTCGGCGAGTTTCCGCGAATCGATACGATCGCTTTTGTTGCCGACTTTCAGCAGCGCATTCCTGCGCGGATCGCAGACCAACACTCGCGTGACATGGGGCTTGAGCAAATCATGTAACCAGGCCGCGCAGGTGCCTTCTTCAAAGGTCACATGCAAACTGCCGCGCAGACCGTGGATAAACTGCAGAATCGTTGCCGCTTTCGTTTCGAGGATGGATTCCATCACCAACTTGCCGGTGGAATCCAGAACGGTCGCGGAGATCGTTGCTTGATGAACATCCAGGCCAATATACTTGGCATCATTCACGAGGGTGCTCCTTTCTGTAGGCGATGATGCGAACGATCAAAACCTACTCCAAAGGGGCGCCCTTTTATGATGCGTTAATCAGGACTTGAGTGGAACGTTATCTTGGGCGCTTGCGCGAACCCATGTAGACGGTTTTTCCGCGGAACTCCGAAACCTTGAGGTCAAGAAATTTGAGCTCAGGATGGGCCTTGCGGAAAGTCCGGGTCAGATCACCCCATAAAACGATGTGTTTCGCTTCCGACGCGGTCTCCATTTTCCCGAAGTCAAGATTCGCGCTATAGCTTGGGCGTACTCCGGCTCGCGGATCGTGTTTCACTCGAATCTTGAACCTGCCTTTGGAATCGCTCCAAGTGGAGTAGCGCGTGCGCGTGGGCATGATAAAAGACACGGGCATCCTCGAGATTGGCAGGCCAGTGTGAAAATGCACCAGAGTGCCGGTCACGTTGTAGCTTCCGCCGAGCAACAATTCGGCGTAATTTGGAACGGAGGCGTAATTGCAGTCGCTCGAACAGCCTGACCAGAAACCGGAACCGTAGACACAAACGTCGATTCCTCCTCTGTTCACACGCCACCAGCAATCGGTGACTCCGATCGAGCCCATACGCAAAAGGATTTTGCGTCGACGCTTCATGATGAGGTTCTCCTTAGCACCTTATCGAGGATCAGGGCGTAGTCGAAGGTGTGGCTGTCCGGCTCGTCCTTCCAGCAGCGTATTCCCTTCGATGCCGAAAATCTTCAGCCCTATGCCGCAGCCCGCGCCCAAAAATTTATCTGGCCCGACATGCCCGACCCCGTTCGAGAAGCGCGCCATTGCCTCGTGGCGTCCCGGCTTGGCGTAGATCCCTTGCGCGTAGGTATCCGGCAGCCCTTCGAGGATTTCCACTTCGCCCCAGTCAAGCCCTTGCCCTTTGCGTGCGCTTCGCGCGCCGCCCGCTCCACGCCCTCGGCCTTGGCCGAGCCCGCCATATTGCGCTCCATGCCCCCGAGGACCGTCTGAGGGTTTTTATCGAAGTCGGGATCGGCGCGTTCAATGCCCGCCCTGCAGCGAACAAAGTCCTGTTGCATGGCTCCGCCCCCGCGTTGCACAGGTGATGATTGTACAGCTACACGGCGTCAGCGAAAAGAGCAGGCACGCTTGGCTGTACGGAGAAAGTGAATTAAGTATAAAAGCGATTTGCGCTAACTCCCGATTAGTCTTAGGGTTGTATCGGAAGCGCGAATGGGCAAGGCGCATGCACGAGCACGGTGAGTTTGCGCGCTTTCGATACAACGACTTGAAGGAAGCCGCCCGCGATTGCGGCGGATGCGGGCGCTATGCAAATTCAATGGTCAGAAGGAGCGGCGTGGAGCTGTGCGAAGGCTGTACCGCAGAGCGCGACACGTAGCAGTATGGGCCCAGAAGCTGGCTGTTGCGAAAACAGGATCGTGAAGAGCGTGGTTGAAGAAGCTGGAAAAGGAACTCCGTTCCGCGGCAAGGCGCGGAGGTTCGGAGCGGGTCGAAACACGCGAAGGATTCGAATTGGAGAAAGTCGCTTCATGCCGCAGCCGTGACCACCGGTGGAGAACGAAGTTGGATTTCAGCAGCGGTGAGTCTTTCGACGATCATCATCGTCCCACCACACTTGGGGCCAAAACCAAAGATCGCTCGGACCGGCGGTGGAGACCTCTTGTTCGGTTTGCGGTGCCGTGCCGAGCAGTTGGAAGCAAAGTGGCAAAGTGGTGGCACGTTTGCGGTTGGCCAGGAAGCCGAAGTTGCGGATGCGCACGAAACCTTCCGGGAGCAGGTGCAGCAGCGGCGCAAGAACTCATCGAGAGATAGAGACAGCAACTTCTGTTCGTTGTTGTGGGCGGAATCGCGCCAACGAAACGTGACCTGGCCATTGGCAAACGCGACCAGGCGGTGGTTGCAGATGGCCACGCGATGAGTGTAACGGCCCAGATAACGGAGCACATGCTCTGGGCCTCCGAACGGGCGTTTCGAGTAGACTACCCAGTCCTTTCGGAACAGTGGTCTCAGCCACGCAGCAAATGTTTTCGGCTGAGCGAGGAGCTTTAAATCTCCATGAAAGTTGAGCTTGCCGTCATGAAAGGCGCGCTTGAGCGCTTCGTGGAACTTGCCGCGAAAGACGTGACTGAGCACCTCGACGGGAAGAAAGAAATCGTAGCGTGGTTTGATCCAGCGCGTGTGATCAGCAAACAGTCCACCGGCTGGCACCACGCAATGTACATGCGGGTGGGCCGTGAGCTTCTGACTCCAGGTATGCAGAACGCTGAAGAAGCCGATTTCTGCACCGAGGTGCTGGGGATCGCGGGCCACTTCGAGAAGAGTTTCCGCACTGGTGCGAAACAGGAGATCGTAAAGGACCTTATTGTTCTGCAAGACCAACGGGGCCAAATGACGAGGAAGCGTGAAAGACAACATGGACGTAACGCGTTGGGAGAAGCTCCTGGCGACGCGCTGCGAGCCAGCGATCGCGAGCTCCTGTCTGACACTTCGGGCAGTGCCGATTTCTGCATGAGTTGTGGGAGATGGCGCGATGTCCGCAGCGGGTGCATTCATCGAGATGTCCGCCGAGCGCGGCGGTACGACACCGCGCAATACCCAGGAGCACTTTGACGTGCTTCCAGGTGATCCACTTACGGCTTTGTTCGATGAAGGCGTTTCCCGCAGCGCGGACCAGATCGGCCACCTCGAGCGGTGGCCGACTCATCTACTCTTCGTGCGGTGATTTTTCTTTGAGCTTCAGTGAGTCCAGTGGACTCGCTGTCGCGTTCAGGCGGCGTTCAGAAACATGGAGGTAGATGGTGGTTTGTTCCAGGTCGTTATGGCCTAACAACATCTGGATGTTGCGCAGATCCGCACCCTGTTCCAGCAGATGCGTTGCAAAACAGTGCCTCAGCGTATGAGGGTGCACCTGTTTTTGGATGCCCGCTCGCTTGGCGGCATTCCGGCAGGCATGCCAAACCACTTTCGTAGAAATCGGCTTATCGTTGGTATGGTGCCGGTTGCCTGGAAACAGCCACTCGCTTGGCTTTCGCCTTAACCGACGCCAGTGCTCCTCCTTAAGCAGTTTTGGGCTAAGCATCACGTCCCGATCTTTGCGCCCCCTGCCGCCCTGGATGTGAACGACCATGCGCTGGCTGTCGACGTCCGTAATCTTCAGGTGGGTCAACTCGGCGCGTCGCACTCCGGTGGCGTAGAGCGCCATCAGCAGCGTGCGATGGAAGGGAGTGCGAGCCGCATCGATGAGTCGCGCCACTTCTTCCTGGCTCAGGATCGAGGGAACGTGCTCGGCTCTTTTCGGATAAGGGGTCTCGGCTGCGCTCCAGCCCTTCTTGAGAGTCTTGCTGTAGAAGAACCGCAGAGCCGCAAGATATACCGTAACGGTGCTCGCCGCCAACTTGCGCTTCTTGAACAGTTCTGCTTGATATTCGCGAATCTGCTGGGGGCCCAGACGGTCTGGAGGACGCTGGAAGCGTCGCGAGAAATCTTCCACTATACGGATGTAACTGCTTATGGTAGTTTCAGCATAATTACGACGCTGGAGTTCCTCCAGCATCATTTTTCTGAGATGGGTCACGGGGACACCTCCTGTGACCCACACTTACATCAAACCGTCGAGCAACCAACGCTCCACTACCTCACGCGTAGCGTCCGCCGCCGGGTGGCTTCGTTCAAGTCGGGTTATCGGACAAGTCCCAACACAGCGGTTTTTACATGTACGATAAGCGCGTTATGCGTCCAGTTGATTGCGATCCGCCTAAACTTCCCAGAACTCCGCTTGTGGGGAGTCTGAAGGTTGAGCGTACTTCTACGTGTGGCCGACCACACGACCAAGTGCTCGCGGACAATAGTTGCCTTTAACTCAAGGGGAAGGCGTGTTGTTGATGAGCACTGAGACGGTGTCGCTAAAGCGGTTGACCAGCGCCAGATCCAACTTGCCATCGCCATTGAAGTCGCCCACGACGACGGCAAGAGGACCCATTCCGGTCACAAAGTTCACCGCCGGCTGGAAGGTCCCATTGCCGTTGCCCTGCAGTACCGAAACGTTGTTGGAAACGTCGTTGGCCACCGCCAGATCCGAAAAACTATCGCCATTGAAATCGCCCACGGCAACGCAAAACGAACCACTTCCCGCCGCGTAATTCACCGCCGGCTGGAAGGTTCCATTGCCATTGCCCAGTAGCACCGAGACGTTGTTGGAAACGTCGTTGGCCACCGCCAGATCCAGGAAACTATCGCCGTTGAAGTCGCCCACGACAACGGAATAAGGATCGACTCCCGTCCCGTAGTTCACCGCCGGCCGGAACGTCCCATTGCCATTGCCCATCAGCACCGAGATGTTGTCATCGTTAGCGTTGACCACAGCCAGATCCAGGAAACTATCGCCGTTGAAGTCGCCCGCGGCCACGAAGTAAGGACCAATTCCGACCCCGTAGTTCACCGCCAGCTGAAAGGTTCCATTGCCATTGCCCAGCAGCACCGAGATGTTGTTGGAACTGAAGTTAGCCACCACCAGATCCAGGAAGCCGTCGCCATTGAAGTCGCCCACGGCGACGGAATAAGGATCAGCTCCGACCTGGAAGTTGGTCGCCGGCTGAAACGTGCCATCGCCATTGCCCAGCAGCACCGAGGCGTCGTCGGAGTTAGCGTTGACCACGGCCAGGTCCAGAAACCCGTCGCCATTGAAGTCGCCCACGGCGACCGATTGAGGTTGGGAGTAAGGACTACCGCCTACACTGAAGTTAACCGCCGGCTGGAAGGTCCCATCGCCAACGCCCAGCAAGATGGAGACGCTGGCTGAGTTTTGATTCGCTACCACCAGATCCAAGATCCTATCACCATTGAAGTCGCCCACAGCCGCGGCACGCGGCCTCGTACCAACTGCATAATCTACCCGGGGAAGGAACGATACTCCGTCCGCGCCGCAAACGGTGCCCGTGGCCATAAGCGTGATCAGCACAAAAGACCCCTTGACGCGAATCCATCGCAGAAGCCCTTTGAAAGCCTTTCTCCCCATGGATGCACCTCCCTCGTCCTCGATCACCCAGGAGTGTTCTCACCACCCAGGCTCTTGCCGCAGCCGCTTTCGTGGTGTAGGTCTGCCCGCCAAACCGCCTCTTCAGCGGGCACGTCTGAATCTGCTCTTGAGGTCGGGACGAAGTCAAGTGCCGAAAGCTGCGGCGGCTTTACCCGCCTCTTTGCCGAAGATGGCTTCATGTTTCTACCGCGCGAGGGGTACTTATAATCGGGGATGCAAAAGCTCGGCGGCGGCCAACTCCTGAGTAGTCGGATAACCGGACATGTGGTTTGGGACGATTCCGGTTTCGAGCGCAGCCCGACTGTCGAATGGGATCCGGTCAAGCACACTGGCGCGACGGGATCACACTAAAGATTTCTCACAGAAAAATACGCTGAGGCGGCAGTCATCGGCCAGCGATAAAGCACTTTCTTTTTCTCTTCCTCTATGCCTTTTTAAATTTACGCGTGATCCATACAAGAATGACCGCGCCGATAAAGGCCACGATGATCGAGCCGATGAATCCGCGGCCCGGCCAGAGACCGATCAGACTAAACACCCATCCGCCGACGATGCCCCCGAGGATGCCGAGAATGATGTCCACCAGGATGCCGTATCCGCCTCCCTTCATCACTTGTCCGGCGAGCCACCCGGCGATGAGCCCAACCACAATCCAGGAAATGATTCCCATGGTTGCCGCCTCCTCTTTTTCTCATGTGTAGCCATCCGACGTGAGCGCCAGCACGAAATCGCCGACGTTGCCCATCGCATGAGAGTGCAGCATGTAGACCTTTGTCGCCGGGTTGAACGAAATGGTCCCGAAAGCATTGAAGGTGACTTTGCCATCTGGATCATATCCCCGGCCCTCAATGACCTTCACCGACCCATCGAGGAACGGGCCAATCCGCTCCGTTTGCGTGAAGGTGTGCTTCTCGCCGGATGGCAGGATGGTCCACGCAGGGCCTCTCCACACTCCGTCCATGTACGCCAGCCGGAGCATGGCGTCGCGCTGGGCCGCAATGAGTGCTGTCGCGCTAGGACGCTCTTGCGCTGGAACAACTAGCGACAATCCCACAATCATCATGAGTGCCGATGCCAGGAGTGCAAGGGACGTAAGCCGATGTTGAAACATTTCTGCTCTCCTCAGACGGAGCATTGTGCAGAAGAATTTATCACGATTTGGCCTCAGTGCCTGGTAAGTCGTGCGTTAATCGGGCGTTGGCTGACTGGAACACCTGACCTCTCGTTCCGGAGACCATTTCGAACGAAAAGCTAACTTGTTGAACGAAAAGCAGAAAGCGCTCTGCAACCCTCTCAGGTTCAACGAAGTTCAGTAGATGTGGCAAATTGATTTGAGACGTGGCGAGATCCGCCAAGTTGTATGTGAGGTCCCCACAAAAGTCCCCACAGTCTGTGACCGACCTTCAACTTTCGCTTTCGCGTGCTCACTGACAACCCCAATTGAACTTGATATCCACAGTCATTCTGCGCTAGCTTGCCTGATAAGGCTCCCGGGTTCTAGACCCAATGCATTTTGGGGCCAAGTGTCTTTCAAATTCGAGAGAATTCTCAAGAAAGGAGAAAACAGGAATGAAGAACGAAACCCCAAGGCAACTTGTTCGCACGCCGGAAATTCGTAGTCTCTTTGCAGGCGAGCCATTTATCGAGCCTGCGCAGGAGATTAATGACCTGATCGCGCGCCGTGCCTACGAGTTGTTTGAATCCAGCGGGTTCACCCACGACCATGCTCTCGAGGACTGGCTCCTTGCGGAGTCGGAAATCCTGCTGC
>WNFD01007883.1_pt1 | contig 21572 bp, 18 predicted proteins | sample 5400491 | NCBI WGS metagenome assembly WNFD01 (sample SAMN13153343, study PRJNA577476) | soil metagenome | isolation source: 120 cm saprolite under Douglas fir tree site 2 hole 2 replicate 2 | place: USA:California | collected 2015-04-18
ATAATCGCGCATCGCCTGCTCGACGCCCTTGTCGCGGTCATAGGGGCGGTGGAATACGTCGACGGTGTCGTCGGCCATGTGCTCGTCGCCGCTGGCGAGCGGCAACCGGGCCGCACGCCAAGCGGCAGTGCCGCCGCGCAGGAATTTGACTGTGGCACCGGTCACTGCCGCAAGGTCTGGCGCGGCGAGACCGGCGAGCACGCCGTCCGGCGAGGTCACGACATAGAGCGAAGCGCGGGGCAGGCGCGACGCGGCGGCAGCAAAGCGGGAGCGGATGGCGAACCAGCTGTCGGGGATATGCCCGGCGCGATAGGCGAGGCTGGTGTCGAGATCGACGACCACGACATCCCCGCCCTGCAACCGAGTCGACAGCTCGGCGACGGAGAGAGCTGCAGCGCCGGCGCGCTCGACGCCGAGGATCGTCGGCACTTCCGGACCGGCCGCCAAGGCCGCGTCGGCGAACGTGTCGGCGAGCACGTAGACATCCGGCAAGCCCATCTGGATGAGCCAGGACGCCGTCATCGTCGCCCGCACGCCATCATCGCCGTCGATCAACACCAGCCGGGCATTGCGCGTCCCGACATAGGCGTCGGTCGCCTGGACGAGCTGACCGCCAGGCGCCGACCGCGAGCCCGGCAGATGACCCGCGGCATACTCCTCCGGCGTGCGGACATCGAGCAGATAGAGCGTTCGGCGGTCGCACTCGGCAGCAAAGCGCTCGACCGCAGCGCGATCGATGCGCTTGACGCCGAAGCGTTCGGCGACACGCGCAGCAGCCGCCTGCGCCTCGGCCCGACCGGCCGGGCTCGGGTCGGCGGCGTGCCTTGCCTGCCCCTTCTCGAGCTCGAGGCCGGCAAGATGCCAGCCCATGGTGCCGTCCTTGAGCGCGACGACCTTGTTCGGGATACCGGCGTTGATCAGCGATTGCGCACCGATGATGCTGCGCGTCCGCCCGGCGCAATTGACGACGACGAGCGTCTCCGGGCGCGGCGCGACGTCATGGACGCGGTAGACCAGCTCGGCGCCCGGGCAGTCGATCCCGGTGGGAATGTTCATCGCCCGGTACTCGCTCATCGGGCGGCTATCGAGGATCACCATGTCGGTGCCCGAATCGAGCGCCGCCTTGATGGCTTCGGCGGTGAGACGCGGGGTCTCCTCGTGGTGCTCGATGAACTCGCCGAACGCCTTGCTCGGCACGTTGAGCCCAGAGAACAGCTCGTAGCCGGCCTCTCGCCAAGCGGCGACGCCGCCGGCGAGGATTGCGATGTCGTTGTAGCCGAATTCGTCGAGGCGCCGCGCCGCGCGCGCCGCCAACCCATCGTCGGCATCGCACAACACTACCCGCGTCGAACGACGCGGTACCAGCGCATCGATGCGTATCTCGAGACGGCTGAGCGGCAGGTTGCCGGCGAATAACAGGTGATTGGCGCCGAATTCACCTTCCTCGCGCACGTCGATCAGAGCGAGCTCGAGACCGTCGCCAAGCATCGTCTTCAGCGCGTGCGTCCGCGTTACACTATAGATCGCGGGGAGAGCGGTTCAATAGCGGGACGGCGCGACGCGCGCCGCACCCGGCATCCAGTGAGCGGGCCATTCTCGTTCTCGAGGGTGCGGCCCGCTACCGGCGACAATCGTTTCGCGACGGCGTGTCGCGGGTTGGCAGCTAGACGGCTTCCTTCAGCTCCTTTGCCGCACGGAACGCTACCTTCTTGCTCGCCTTGATCTTGATGGCGGCGCCAGTCGCCGGATTGCGGCCCATCCGGGCAGCGCGCTTTCTCACTTGGAGAATACCCAGTCCAACAATGCGGATCCGATTGCCCTTCTTCAGGTTCTTGACGACCAGGCCGACGAGGTCGGTGAGAATCGCCTCAGCCTGCTTCTTCGGGACTTCGTGACCCTCGGCGAGCGAAGCCGCCAAATGCTTGAGGGTGACGGTCGGCGCTGCTGGCGATTTGGCGGGCTTTGCTGCTGGCATGGTTGATGGACTCCCTGAGTGCGTGATTGCGGGGACCAAAGAATCATGCCGCTAGCACAAAAGCAAGGTCTCGATGCGGCCGCACAGCGAGCGTCGCGTCGATGCGCCGGCGCGCCAATCCCCTCGATAGCGCGCTGGACTACCGCGCCCTACCCGCTATGCTGAGGTCGACTCGGCATCCGAGAATATGCCTGCGGGGATGTGCAATGGTGAAGACCGCCAGACTTGCTCCGATCCTGTTGGCCGCATGGGTCATGCCGGTCGCCGCCGCCGATTGTCTGCAGCAGATTGACAACATCACGGTCGAGTTCGATCTCCCTGCGGCTGAGAGCATGGCGGGCAAGCAGACCGGCAACGCCTACTATGTACCGCCGCCGCCCGCCCCGGGTCCTCCGAGTCTGCCGCCTCCGCCCACCGCCACGCCGCCCGGACGGCCGGGCGCACCACATGCGGTCGGCGGCGGCAATATTGCAGCGCCGCCATTACTGCCGCATGAGAGACTGAAGGCGCCGCAACGCGCGAAATTGCAGTCAATCCTGCAGCAGGCTCGCAGCGTTGAGGCGCTCGGCAACGAGCCGCGGTGCTTCGAGTTGCTGCGCGAGGCGCAGACGATTACCAAGGAGAACGGTTAACGGGCGGCCGACCCTAGACGGCGAGCACTGACGGCAGTAGGCGTGCACCTGTGATGCCGCTCACACCGCTTCGCATTCCGGGGCGCGATACTGCTGCTCCGAGAATAGATGCACGATCCTGCGACTGACCCTCCTAGATCCGTGCTGCGATGAGCCCGCCCTCACCCGGCGGGCTCATTTATGTGGCGGTCAGTCTCTGGCGCTCGCTACACCCTTGGTGAAGGAGGAGGCGGCGATCATGCGTGCGAGAATTCGCGATACGGAGATCTACTTCGACATCGACGGGTCCGGGCTGGTGCCCGATGGTCCCCGCATGCGCGAGCGACCGATCGCTTTCATAGTCCATGGCGGGCCGGGCGGCGACCACAGCAGCTTCAAGCCAATCCTGGCGCCGCTCGCCGCGCGTTTGCAACTCGTCTATTTCGATCACCGTGGACAGGGCCGCTCGGGACGTAGCGATCCCGCGTCCTATACGCTCGATGAGAATGTCGAGGATATGGAGGCGCTACGCCGCCATCTCGGCACCGGTCCCATCATCAGTATCGGCACGTCCTATGGCGGCATGGTCGGGATGGCGCACGCCGCGCGCTATCCCGACGCGGTATCGCACCTCATTCTCGTCGTCACCGCTTCGCATGCCGGCTTCATCAGGCGCGCCCGCGAGATCGTCGAGACGCGCGGAACGCCGGAGCAGCGCCAGGTTTGCCAGTCGCTATGGACCGGCACCTTCAAGGACGAGGCGGAGCTGCGTCATTTCTATGAAGTCATGGGGCCGCTCTATAGCCGCCGTCACGATGCCGCCGCCGCGGCGCTCGGTGCGCAACGCACGCTCTACAATGTCGAGCCGCTAAACCGCGCCTTCGGCGATGTGCTGCGAACGTTCGATCTGCGCCCAGAGCTGCCGCGCATCACCGCGCCGACCCTGGTTCTTGCCGGTCGCCACGATTGGATCTGTCCGCCGGAATTCTCCGAGGAGATCGCTCGCCTCATCCCACGAGCCGAGCTGCGCATCTTCGAGGAAAGCAGCCATTCGATCCGCGGCGACGAGCCGCAAGCCTTCATCGATGCCGTGAAGGGATTCGTCGTCTACAAGCGGTGAGATTGCCGGCGTCCTCATGCTATCATGCGCCGGATGGGGCTTGATCGGATCTTTAGAAGCCTGATCGTTTTCGTCATCGTGCTGCTCGGTGCCGGGGGCAGCGCGCGCGCCCAGCAGGACGTTCAGCTCACCGCGCATGACGGCACGATCGTCCATGGCGATTTCTATGCGGCTCCTGGGACGGCGCGCGGCACCATCCTGCTCTTCCACCAGGCGCGCTCGAACCGCGGCGAATACGCGACGATCACGCCTGATCTGGTCAACGCGGGCTACAACGTGCTGGCTATCGACCAGCGTGCCGGCGCTGCAGCTTGGAGCCGTCTCAACCTCACCGCGCAAGGCACCAGCGCGGAACGCATGTCCTACACCAAGGCGCTCGCCGATCTCGAGGCCGCGCTGGACTATGCCGCGGCCCTGCCCGCCCGGCCGATCATCGCCTGGGGAAGCGGCTACTCCGCCTCGCTCGTCTTCCTGCTCGCGGCGGCCCATCCCGACTTTGTGGCTGCCGTGCTCGCCATCTCGCCGGCCGAGAACTTCGCCGAGGCCTCGGTGCGCGAGGCGGCGAGCAAGCTCAAATGTCCGGTATTCATTACCTCGTCCTCCGATCCCGGCGAGATCGCCGACGCCAAGCAGCTGTTCGATGCCATCCCGGCGGGCGCCAAGACACAGTTCATCCCGCAGCATGGCCTCACCGGCTCGCCTACCCTGCGCCGCGAGGTCAATCCGCGTGGCGCCGCCGAGATTTGGACGGCGGTGCAGGCTTTTCTCGCCGGCCTTGGCAAAAAACCGGCAGCCTAGCTCGGCCGTATTTTGACCGGCGCCGATTCGCGGTCACACCGGCTTGAACGATCGGTCGATAGCGACATCGATGAGGATCGGCGCATCGGCGATGAGCCCACGGCGCAGATGCGCGAGCGTTTCCTCGACGGTACGGGCCCGCTCCGCCGCGACGCCGAGCGAGAGGGCGAGCCCGACGAAGTCGATCGCCGGCTCGGCGAGATCCATGCCGACATAGCGATCGGTCTGCGCGGCATGCGCCTTCAGGGCGTTGGTCCGTTGCTTCAAGATCCGATAGGAGCGGTTGTTGAGAATGACGAAGACGACGGCGATACGGTCGTGCGCCGCCGTCCACAGCGCTTGGCAGGTGTACATGGCGCTGCCGTCGCCGATCAGCGCGACGACCGGCCGCGCCGGCTGCGCGAGCTTGACGCCGATTGCCGCCGGAAGACCCCAGCCGATGCCGCCGCCGCGCAGTCCGTAGAAGCTCCTGACGTCGTCGCTCTTGAGGAACTGGCGCAGCCCGAAGCCGGAGGAGATCGTCTCGTCGATGACGATCGCCTCGGCCGGCAGCGCCTCGCCGATCGCCTGCAGAAGCGCGAGCGGGCGGATTGGCTGCATGGCCCGTTCGGCCCGCGCCCTGGCGACGAGTTCGCTGCGCTGCGCGGCGATCGTGCTGCGCATCGCCGCAAACCGCTCGGCGGCGCGCGCCTTCTGCGCCGGGCTCATACGCTCGGCGACCGCCGCCGTAAGATCCGGCAAACTCGCCTTGGGATCGCCGAGAATGGCAACTTTTGCCGGATAGTTCTTGCCGAGCTCCCAGGCGTCATTATCGAGCTGGATGATCGGCAGATCCTCCGGCATCGCCTCCGTCTCGGACGGCAGCGACAGGGTGAAAAGGTCGCCGCCGACCGAGAACAGGAGATCATGCTGCCGCAGAATGTCGCGGATGACGGTTTGCACGCGCGTCATGGCGCCGCGGAACAAAGGATGCGAAGCGGGGAAGGAGGCCGTGTTCGGCACGCCCTCGGCCCAAACCGGAGCGCCAAGCAGCTCGGCCAATGCGACGAGCTCGCCATGAGCGCCGCTCTGCGCCACCGCATCACCCGCGATGAGAATGGGCCGGTCGGCGGCGGCGAGCAGGCCGGCCGCCGTCTCGATTGCCGCTTGGTCGCCGCGCAGCCGCGGCGCCACCCGGCTCGGCGCACCGAGATCAATATCGCCCTCGGCATTGAGAACGTCGGCGGGGAGCGCCAGGAAGACCGGACCGGCCGGCGGCGCCAGCGCCGTCTTGGCGGCGCGGTGGACGGCGCGAGGCAGATCGGCAAGGCGACGCACTTCGGACGACCATTTGACCAGCGGTCGCGCGATGGTCGGCAGATCGGCCCACAGCAGCGGCTCGGAAAAGGTGAAGCTTTGATCATGCTGGCCGGCGGTGACGAGGAGGGGCGCTCCAGCCTTCTGCGCATCGTAGAGCATGCCCATGGCATTGCCGAGGCCGGGCGCGACGTGGAGGTTGGCGACGGCGAGTTTCCCTGAAGCCTGAGCATAGCCGTCGGCCATCGCCAGTACCGCCGCCTCCTGCAGACCGAGGACGTAGCGCAGCCCGCTTTCGACGGCGAGCGCATCCATCAGCGGAAGCTCGGTCGTGCCCGGATTGCCGAACATGAGGTCGACGCCCTCCTGTTTCAGCAACGCAAGGAAGGCGCGCTTGCCCGAGATTTCCGTCATCGTCGCTCTGCTCCTTCCGGGGGGTGGACTCTGATATATATTGCCCCGCGGCGCCGTCATCCGGAAGATGCCCCGCAATCGGAGTTCAGAATGACGCGGAGAGGCAGGCTCGTGCTTGAAAATCATGCGATGTCCGGTCGAGCGCGGCTGGTCTTGTGGCTCATCGTCGGCACGGTCGCGCTCGGTACCTATCGACATCTCGCTACCGTCGAGGCGGTCGCGCAGACCGCAGCGGCGCCGCCGCTGGTCACCGTCAGCAACCCGCTTCAGCGGGATATCGTCGAATGGGACGAATACACCGGGCAATTCGCCGCCGTCGACTATGTCGAGATTCGCGCGCGCGTCAGCGGCTATCTCACCGAAATCCATTTCGCCGATGGCGAGATCGTCAAGAAGGGCGATCTCCTATTTGTCATCGATCCAAGACCGTTTGAGATCGCGCGCGATTCGGCCGAGGCGCAAATCGCCCAGGCACAAGCACGGCTCGACCTGGCGAATAGCCAGCTCCAGCGGACAAGCGAGTTGCGGCGCAGCGACTTTGCCCCGCAAAGTACCCTCGACGAGAGGCGGGCCGAGACACGCTCGGCAACGGCGGCGCTCGAGACGGCGCGCGCAGCGTTGCGCTCCGCCGAGCTCGATCTCGAATTCAGCCATATCACTGCGCCAGTGTCGGGCCGCGTCAGTCAACATCTGGTCAGTATCGGCAATCTCGTCAGCGGCGGCGCGACCGGCATCCCCACCCTGCTCACGACGATCGTCTCGCTCGATCCCATCCACTTCTTCTTCGACATGAGCGAGGCCGACTTCCTCGCCTACCAGCGCGCCGTCGCTAGCGGCAGGCTTGGCTCGACCCGCGACAGCTCGCTCATCGCCGAGGTCCGCTTGGCCGACGAGACGGCATGGAAGCGTCAGGGGATCCTCGATTTCGTCGACAACAGCGTCGATCGCAGCGCCGGCACGATCCGCGCGCGCGCCGTCTTCGCCAATCCCGACTTTTTCATTACGTCTGGGCAATTCGGGCGCCTTCGCTTGCCCGGATCCGAGCGCTACGAGGCGATCCTCATCCCGGACAGCGCGCTGGTCACCGACCAATCGCGCAAGATCGTCATGACCGTGAAGGATGACGGCACGGTCGAGCCGCGCGTCGTGCGACCGGGTCCGATCGTCGACGGGCTGCGGGTCATCCGCGACGGTCTTGGTCCGAAGGATATCATCATCATCAATGGACTGGTTCGGGCGCGCCCCGGCGCCAAGGTGACGCCGCAGCCTGGCAAGATCGAGCCGGCCGCGGGCTGAGCGGATGGATCCGAGCCCATGAATCTCTCGCATTTCTTCATCGACCGTCCGATTTTTGCGACGGTCCTGTCGATTTTCATCACGCTGATCGGCGGCGTCGCCTATTTCACCCTGCCGGTCGCGCAGTTTCCCGAGATCGCGCCTCCGACGATCGTCGTCAGTACGTCCTATCCAGGGGCCTCGGCCGAGGTCGTCAGCGACACCGTCGCGACGCCGATCGAGCAGGAGGTCAATGGCGTCGAAAACATGCTGTACATGGTCTCGCAGGCGACCGCCGACGGCAATTTGTCCCTGACCATCACCTTCTCGCTCGGCACCAATCTCGATACTGCGCAGGTGCTCGTTCAGAACCGAGTTGCCATCGCCACACCGAAACTGCCGCAGGACGTGCAGCGGATCGGTGTTACCGTACGCAAGAACTCGCCCGACATGCTGATGGTGATCCATCTCAGCTCGCCCGACGATTCGCGCGACCAGCTCTACATCTCGAACTACGCGACCTTGCAGGTCAAGGACGTGCTCGCGCGCCTCGACGGGGTCGGCGATGTACGTGTCTTCGGTGCGCGCGACTATTCGATGCGCATCTGGCTCGACCCCGACAAGATTGCGGCGCGCAACCTGACGGCCGGCGAGGTCGTCGCCGCCTTGCAGTCGCAAAATGTCCAGGTCGCCTCTGGCGTCCTCAACCAACCTCCGATGCCGCACCCCGGTGCCTTCCAGCTCAACGTCGAGACGCTCGGCCGGCTCGCCGACCCGCGGCAGTTCGCCAACATCATCGTGCGCACCGATCCCGACGGACGGGTGACGCGCGTCCGGGACATCGGACGGGTGGAGCTCGGCGCCCAGGACTATGGCGCCAACGGCTATCTTGATGAACGGCCGGCCGTGCCGCTGCTCGTCTTTCAGCGCCCGGGCTCGAATGCACTCGACACCGCCGACCACATACTGACGACGATGCAGGACCTTGCGCGCAGCTTTCCGCCCGGACTGCGCTACGACATCGTCTACAACCCGACCGAATTCATTGCCGAGTCGGTGCGCGAGGTGATCAAGACGATCTACGAGGCCGTCATTCTCGTCGTCATCGTCGTCATACTCTTCTTGCAGACGTGGCGCGCCTCGATCATTCCGATCGTCGCCATCCCGGTCTCGTTGATCGGCACCTTCGCGGTGCTCTCGGCGTTCGGCTTCTCGCTCAACAACCTGTCGCTCTTCGGTCTGGTCCTTGCCATCGGCATCGTCGTCGACGATGCGATCGTCGTCGTCGAGAACGTCGAACGCAACTTGCGGCTCGGCCTCAGCCCGGCCGAAGCGGCCCATCGCACCATGGACGAGGTCGGCGGCGCCCTCATCGCCATCGCCCTGGTACTCTCGGCGGTGTTCATCCCGTCCGCCTTCATCCCTGGCATCTCCGGGCAGTTCTTCCGCCAATTCGCGGTGACCATCGCCTCGGCAACGATCATCTCCTGTTTCGTCTCGCTGACCCTCAGCCCAGCGCTCTGCGCGCTTCTCTTCAAGCCGCACCAGGAGCACGCGGCGAAGGTATCTCCGCTGGTGCGGCCGGTGCGCGCGTTCTTCCGCGGTTTCAACACTGCCTTCGACTGGCTATCGTCCGGCTATGGCGCGCTGACGATGCGGCTGATCCGCATTGCAGTGCTGATGCTGATCGTCTATGGCGGCCTCATCGCGCTGGCCGCCTGGCAATTCGGTCGCGCGCCGACGGGCTTCATCCCGCAACAGGATCAGGGTTATCTCATCACCGTCCTCCAGCTACCGCCGGGATCCTCTCTCGCGCGCACCGACACCGTCGTCCGACGCGCGGCGAAGATCATCCTCGAGACCGAGGGGGTTGCGCATGTCGTGCCGTTCGCCGGCTTCGACGGCGCAACATTCACCAACGCGCCCAACGCCGGTGCGATCTTCGTGCCGATGGCGCCGTTCAGCGAGCGCGCCGCCAAGGGTCTGAGCGCCCCGCGCATGCTGGCCAGGCTGCGCGAGCGGCTCGCCGTCATTCAGGATGCCTTCATTATCGTCATCCCGCCGCCGCCTGTGCGTGGCATCGGCAATTCCGGCGGCTTCAAGATGATGATCCAGGACAAGCGAGGACGCGGCCTCCCGGCGCTCGAGGCGGCAACGCAGGAGATCGTCACGGCCGCCAATCAGACGCCCGGGCTGGCCGGCGTCTTCTCACTCTTCAACACGCGTACCCCCAAGATCTATGCCGATATCGACCGGGTTCGCGCCGAGATGCTCAACGTTTCGACGGATCGCGTCTTCGAGACGCTGCAGGTTTATCTCGGCTCGGCCTATGTCAACGACTTCAACTATCTCGGTCGAACCTACCGGGTCACCGCGCAGGCCGACGGACCCTTCCGCGGCACGGTTCGCGACATCGCCAACTTGAAGACGCGCAACGCGAGGGGCGCCATGGTACCAATCGGCTCGGTGACGCAGTTTCGTGACATCACAGGCCCCTATCGGGTGCCACGCTACAACCTCTATCCGGCAGCGGAGGTCCAAGGCAACACCTTGCCCGGCTTCTCCACCGGCTACGCGATCGCGGCGATGGAACGCATCGCTGCCGAGCGCCTGCCGGAGGGTTTCGGCTATGAATGGACCGAGCTCGCCTATCAGGAGCGCCTCGCCGGCAACAGCGGACTCTTCGTCTTCGCCGCATCGGTCGTATTCGTCTTCCTGGTGCTTGCCGCGCAATACGAGAGGTGGTCGCTGCCGCTCGCCGTCATTCTTATCGTGCCGATGTGCCTCCTCGCGGCGGTCACCGGCTTGCTGTTCCGTAGCATGGACGTCAACATCCTGGCGCAGGTCGGGTTCGTCGTCCTCATCGGGCTGGCTGCAAAAAATGCGATTCTTATCGTCGAATTCGCTCGCCAGGCCGAGGATGAAGGCCAGGATCGCGCAACCGCCGCCGTCGGCGCGGCCCGCACGCGCCTGCGTCCGATCCTGATGACATCGTTCGCCTTCATCTTCGGGGTCGTGCCGCTCGCCATCGCGACCGGCGCCGGAGCGGAGATGCGTCAATCGCTCGGCACCGCCGTCTTCTTCGGGATGCTCGGCGTGACCGGCTTCGGCCTCGTCTTCACGCCGGTCTTCTATGTCGTCGTGCGCCGCCTCTTCGGGGCGCGTCGCACTCCCCAGCCGGCGTCGCGCCCAGAGCACCTGCCAACGTCTTGAATATCGGAGAGCGGATTTGGAAGTTCAGGAAGCGCACGAGCAGGCCGAAAAAGCACACGAGAAGCACAACAAACGCGCAGCCCTCATCATCATCGGGTTGGCAGCGCTGCTGGCGATTTGCGAGATGGCCGGCAAGCACGCGCAGACGTCATCGATCGCCTACAACATCGAGGCCAACGACCTCTGGGCCTTCTATCAGGCAAGGACCATCCGCTCGACCATCCTGCGGACGGCGATCGAGACCGCGGAGCTGTTGCCGGCGGATGACGCGCCGGAACGCGCCGAAGCGCGCCAGAAGCGGATCGCCGCATGGCAGAAGACGGCCGACCGCTACGAGTCTGACCCGTCCACCGGCGAGGGCCGCAAGGAGCTCGGCGATCGCGCCAAGGCGACGATGGAACTGCGCGACCACAAGCTTGCCGTCTATCACCACTTCGAGTACGCCTCGGCGGCGCTGCAATTGGCGATCGTCATGGCTTCGGCGGCAATCATCACTGAATTCGTCCTCCTCGAGGTCGTCTCAGCCGGCCTTGGGGTGGTCGGGCTCGCCTTTGCCCTCGTCGGCTGGTTTGCGCCCATGCTGTTCAAGCTCTGATGACCGGGCGGCCGGTGTCCATTCCCCAAGGCTTGGAAACCATCGTCGTGCCGCGTGCGCGCGACATTGGCGGGTTCGAGGTACGGCGCGTCCTCCCGTCGATCGAGCGACGCATGGTCGGGCCGTTCGTATTCCTTGATCAGATCGGACCGGTCGATTTCGCACCGGGAACCGGGATCGACGTCCGACCGCATCCGCACATCGGCCTGGCAACCGTGACCTATCTTTTTGCCGGTGAGATTCTGCATCGCGACAGTCTCGGATCGGTTCAGGCGATTCGCCCTGGCGACATCAATTGGATGACGGCGGGAAGCGGCATCGTCCATTCCGAGCGCACGGGATCTGCCGTGCGAGCAGCCGGCGGGACCCTCGCCGGCATTCAATCCTGGGTCGCCCTGCCGAAGAGCGACGAGGAGACCGCGCCCGACTTCACCCATCATGGCAGCACGACGCTGCCAACCGTCAGCGGCGAGGGCAAACAAGTACGCGTATTGCTAGGATCGCTGTTCGGCGCGCACTCTGCCGTGCGGACGTTCTCCGAGACGCTTTACGCCGACGTCGCGCTCGACGTCGGCGCGACTCTGCCGGTTCCCGCGGAGCACGAAGAGCGCGCGCTCTATCTCGTCGATGGAACTTCGTCTCGAGCTCAGCGGAGCGCATCGAGCAGGCGAAGGCCGATTGGCAGGGCGGGCGCTTCCCAATCGTTCCGGGCGAGAGTGAATTCATCCCGCTGCCGAGTTAGCGATGCGCGAGGCCGGCCCGGACTCCAACGCCTCGCCGAACTCGACGGGATGCGCCATCGCAGAATGGAGCTTTTCGCTGTCGAGCTCACCCTCCCAACGGCTGACGACCACCGTGGCGACGCCGTTGCCGACGAGGTTCGTCAGGGCGCGACACTCGCTCATGAACTTGTCGATGCCGACAAGGATCGCCAGCGATTGGATCGGGATGTCTGGGATAATTGTCAGCGTTGCGGCGAGCGTGACGAAACCGGCGCCGGTGACGCCCGAGGCGCCCTTCGAGGTCAGCATCGCGATCAGCAGAATCGTGAGCTCCTGACTGAGGGTCAGATGCGTGTTGGTAGCCTGAGCGAGGAACAGCGTCGCCAGCGTCATGTAGATGTTGGTGCCGTCGAGATTGAAGCTGTAGCCGGTCGGAATCACGAGCCCAACGACCGACTTCGATGCGCCGAGTCTTTCCATCTTTTGGATCATGTGCGGCAGCACGGTCTCGGACGAGCTGGTTCCTAGCACGATCAGCAGCTCGTCCTTGATATAGGCGATGAAGCGCAGGATTGAGAAGCCGCTGATCCGGGCGATCGCGCCCAGCACAAGCAGCACGAAAATCACGCTGGTAGCGTAGAAGGTCATGATCAGCTGGGCGAGATTCCACAGCGAACCCAGACCATAGGCCCCAACCGTGAAAGCCATTGCGCCGAAGGCGCCGATCGGCGCCACCCGGACGATCATGCCGATGATGCGAAAGAACACCTTGCCGGCAGTGTCGATCGCGCCAGCGACGCGCTCGCCGATGGTTCCCATATGGGCAATGGCGAAGCCGCTGAGAATGGCGACGAGGAGCACCTGCAGCAGGTCGCCTTTGGCGAAGGCATCGATGAAGGTGTTCGGAATGATCGCCATCAGATGTGCGACGACGCCCTCCTCCTTGGCGCGCGTCACGTAGCTAGCCACCGCTTTGGGGTCGAGCGAGGCGACATCGATGTTAAAGCCGCTGCCCGGCCGGACAATCTCCCCGACGACGAGGCCGATCACCAGCGCTGCGGTCGAGACGATCTCGAAATAGAGCAGCGCCTTGAGCCCGACCCGCCCGACTTTCTTGAGATCGCTCATCGAGGCGATCCCATGCACGACGGTGCAGAAGATCACCGGTGCGATCATCATTTTGATGAGAGCAATGAAGGCATCGCCCAGTGGTTTCATCGCCGTGCCGGTCTTGGGAAAGAAATGCCCGAGCAGGATTCCGATGGCGATCGCAATCAGAACTTGGATATAGAGAATCGCGTACCACGGACGTCGCACAGTCATGTTCCCTCCCCTCGGCGAGGCCTATTTGCATGTCGCCTCGGATTGCCAACGTTGCCGGCGATCCGGTCCCCGTGCAGACAACATAAACGCGCTCGGTCTGGACGCAACAGATTCGTCGGTCCGCGTTACGCCGAGGTAACCGCCAAGCGCTGCCGAGACACTGGACACGGGCCGCCTTCGGAACCACCTTTGCCCGTCACGAAACGACGGTGAGACGGGCAGCTAGTTCGGCCTGACCGCAGGGAAGCTGCCGTCACCGCCGGAGCACCAGCGAGGGGATAGCATGGATACGCTGTGGACGTTCCTGAAGGGGCGCGCGCTCTACGTCTCGGTGGCGCACGACGCCTTCAGCTTTGATATCTCTTGGCTGGGAATCGTACTGGTGGTCAGCGCCGCGCTCTTGATCCGCCACTTGCGACGCTAGCAAGGGAAACAGGAGTACCTTGCAGGACCGACGTCCCTTATTTGCTGCGATCGACCAGATACCTGATCATCGGCTCCGGCTGCACGATCAGCGAATGCAGCTCGCCGCGACCGGCATAGGTCGCATGGACGGCAATCATCTCGAGACTGAAGCCGATCGCAAGGACTGCAAAACCAGCAACCGCCACCCAGCTATTGATCTTGCTGCTCTCCATCGTCGTCCCTCCGAGGAGGATATGCGCGCCGCGATATGGCTGCGGCGGGTCGTCGCAGACGATGGCGAAACATTCGCCATGACCCGCGGCTCGACGCAATCTTCCGCCGAGGCTCGGGCGCAGCCTGTGGCATTCCTAAGTCATTGGAAAGATGGCGCGCCCGGAGAGACTCGAACTCCCAACCCCCAGATTCGTAGTCTGGTGCTCTATCCAATTGAGCTACGGGCGCCAAGCCACGACCGGACGGAACGGGGCGTCCGGTGAGGCGGCGGAACCTACTCGGATCGCCCCGATATGGCAAGAACCGAATCCCGCCGCGCGACGCCGTCGCATAGGCAGGGGAGCGGGCTTGCGAGGGGACTTGTCCGCTAGCGGGGTGGTGCGTAGGATCGCGCCACGGCTCGGCGGCTCGCAACCGCCGGGATCCGCATCCCTACGGGCCTCCCCGCCATCGCTCGCTCGAGGTGCGTTAGGAACCATGATGTCACCATCGCATCTCCGACTATCGGCGCTCGCGGCCCTCCTCACTGTTTCCGCCTGCTCCTTTGCTAACGATACGCTATGGCCCTCGCTCTCCGGTGAGGATCCCCGCGGCGTCCCGACCGGCGATGCCGCTGCTGCGTCAACGCAATCCGCGACAGGGGGAGCGACATCTGCATCGACGCTGTCGGGCGGCGCGCCGGGAACGACGACGGGGGTTGCGCGGAAGACGTCGGAATTGCGCGATCAACTGCAGCGACTCGAGGACGAGGTTGCGCAGCAGACGCGCCAACTCGATGATATCCGTCGCCAACTCGATGAGTCGGCAACCGGCGTCGACAGCAAGGCCGAGGGCATCGAGACGCGGCTCAAATCGCGCGGCACGCCGAACGACCCGCAACTTCTCGCCGATTGGAACGACGCGCAGAGACAGCTCAACCACGCCAGCCAAGACATGGCGCGGCTCACCAACATCTCGACTTGGGCGACGAGCGACGCGGCTCTCGTCAGCTATATCCTGCAATCGGGACGGGCGGCGAGCGGGCAGCCGGGGACGACGGACCTTGAACGCCGTCAGCTCGCGCAACTCGAGCGGGATGCCAATCGAGCCAGCGTCAATGTCGACCGCCTAGTCTCGCAGGTGAGCGCCGAGATCGCCACGCGCAACCTCTTCGTCGCCGCAGCGCATCGCCGCCTAGCCGCTCTCGGGCCGGCGATCACGCTGGGTCGGCCGGCCTTTCCCGCGGCCAGTCCCGCGGTGGTCGGCAGCCGGCCGGCGCTCGTCACCATCCGCTTCGATCGTCCGGACGTCGCCTATGAGGAGCAACTCTTCGGCGCCGTCAACCAAGCGCTCGAGCGCCGCCCGGATGTCGCCTTCGACGTCGTCGCCATATCGCCGCCGGGCGCGACGGCGTCGAGTGCCACAGCGTCCAAACGCAACATCGAGAACGTCGTGCAGTCGCTCACCAGCATGGGCCTGCCGGCGGATCGAATTCGCCTTTCGGCTCGCACGCTCGCCGATGCGTCCGGCAACGAGGTGCGGATTTACCCGCGATAAGAGGCACTGCCATGCGCGTCCTTCCCCTGCTTTTTCTTCTCCTCTTCATCCAAGCGGCGCGTGCCGATGAGGCGACGCTCGGCGCGTCCGATCGGGCTGCGATCCGCGCCGTCGTCGAGCAGCAACTCGCCGCCTTCCAGCGTGACGATGGCGGAACCGCATTCGGTTTCGCTTCGCCGACGATCCAGCAGCAGTTCCAATCCCCCGACAATTTCATGCGCATGGTGCGCACCGGCTATCAGCCGGTCTATCGGCCGCGCGAAGTGCAGTTCGGCGCGATCGTCGCGGTCGATGGCGTCATCGACCAGCGCGTGGAGCTTGTCGGCCCCGATGGCGCGCCAGCGCTTGCCCATTACGTCATGCAGCGACAACCGGATGGCAGCTGGCGGATCAACGGCTGCTTCCTGACGGCGAGCGAGCAACTCGCGTCATGACCCAGGCGCCAAGTACGAGCACCGCACCCATCAAAACCTTCCCGGTCAGCTGGGACGAGCTGCATCGCCACGCCAAGGCGCTTGCCTGGCGTTTGGTCGAGCTTGGTCCATGGCACGGCATCGTCGCGATAACTCGCGGCGGTCTTGTTCCGGCGGCGATCGTCGCGCGCGAGCTCGACGTCCGCCTCGTCGACACGGTATGCGTGACGAGCTACGAGGACGGCGCCAAAGGTACCGGCATCAAAGGCAAGGTCACCGTGCTGAAAACCATCGCCGGCGATGGTGACGGCTATCTGATCATCGACGATCTCGTTGATACCGGTCACACCGCGCGGGTCGTCCGCGAGCTGCTGCCCAAGGCGCATTTTGCGACCGTCTATGCCAAGCCGGCCGGAAGGCCGCTCGTCGACAGCTTCGTCACGGAGGTGAGCCAGGACACCTGGATCCTCTTCCCCTGGGATATCGAGCCGCAATTCATTCCGCCGATCGCGCGGCGGTAGCGCTGCCTATTTGCCCCAGCGAACCTTGGTCAAATCGTTCGCCTGAACCGGGCTGTTCTCCCACAGCCCGGTGATGTCCTTGTTCCATGCCGCGAGCTTCGGCAGAAGAAAGAGGAATCCGTTGACCGAGTCTTCGGCCAGGATCCGCTGCGCCTCGCCGTAGAGCTTGTTGCGAGCGGCCAATTCGGGCGTTGTCGGAATCGCCGCGATGATCTCGTTAAATTTGGCGTTCTGGTAGTTGAAGTAGTATTCCGGCCGCGAATAGATATCGATGTCGAGCGGCTCGGTATGGCTGATGATCGTGAGATCGTACTCCTTGTTGGTGAAGACGTTGGCGAGCCATTGCGGAAACTGCAGAGGCTCGATCGCCACCTTGATGCCGACCGCAGCCAATTGCTGCGCGATGATCTCGCCGCTGCGCCGCGCGTAGGGGGGCGGCGGCAGTTTCAGCGTGGCGCTGAAGCCGTCGGGTAAACCCGCTTCGGCGAGCAGGGCCTTGGCCTTCGCGACGTCGTGCGGATAGAGGCCCGTCAAATCGACGTAACCCGGATCCAACGGCGAAAAGTGGCTGCCGATCGGCAGGGCGTAGCCGAACATCGCGCCATCGATGATGGCCTTGCGGTCGAGCGCATGGGCGATGGCACGGCGAACGCGGAGATCGTCGAATGGTTTCTTACCGTTGTTGATCGCAAGCAGAGTCTTGCCCTCGGTCTGACCGACTTTGACGGTAAGCCGCGGATCGGCTTGGAGTTGCGGGATGTTCTCGGGCGGGATGCCGTTCGGAAAGGCGTCGACATCACCGGAAAGCATCGCGGCGACGATCGCCGCCGGGTCGGCTATGAAGCGAAAGACGATATCCTTGATACCGGTAATGTCGGGATCCCGATATGCCGGGAAGCGGCCCAGCTCGAGGCGATCGCCCTTGTTCCAGCGGACGAATTTGAACGGCCCGGTGCCGATCGGATTGCTTTTGGCATTGGCCGCGCTAGCCGGTGAAAAGATGACCGCTTCGCTCAGTCCGACGCGATAGAGCAGGAGGTAGTCGGGTTTGGCGACACGCAGCACGACCGTCTGCGGGTCGGGCGTTTCGACCGCCGATATCGTCGAGAATAGCGACTTTTTGAGGTTATTGACCGACTCTGGAGCGCCGCCGCGCTCGAAGGTGAATTTGACGTCGGACGACGAGAATGGCGCCCCATCGTGAAATCTGACGCCTTCGCGCAGCTTGAAAGTATAGGCAAGACCATCCGGCGCCACCGTCCAGCTTTCGGCAAGATCGGGAACGATCGCGCCGGTCTGATCGATCCGCGTCAGGCCCTCCATGACGTTGGCGTAGAGTATCTCCTTGATCGGCGCCGCAGGACTCTGGGTCGGATCGAGATGCGGCGGCTCGAGCACCATGCCGACGACGATGCGATCCTTCTGTGCCGCTACGGTCGGCGAGGCGGCGAGCAGCGCCAGGAGAAGGACGGCGAAAACGGTGGTCGGTCGACACATTGCGGTCACCTGGAACAAGGAGATGCAGCGAAGATATCGGTTGCGGAAACGGCGAGCAACGCAATCTCGCGCGCTTTCTCGCGATGATCCGGTGCGCTATCGTCTCGGCCGGGCAATCGGCAGGTCGGCATGATGGCGTCACAGCGACGAACGGCATTCATTTGGGCAGCGAGTGCGCTCGTCGCCGCCAGCCTGACCGGTTCCGGCTCGCGTGCCGCGACTCTGCCGCCGGTCGCTGCGCAGCATGGCATGGTGGTGAGCGAGCAACGCCTCGCCGCCGAGATTGGCGTCGCGATCCTCAAGGACGGCGGCAACGCGATCGACGCCGCGGTCGCCGTCGGCTATGCCCTCGCCGTTGTCCATCCCTGCTGCGGCAATCTCGGCGGCGGCGGCTTCATGACGATTCACCTCGCCGATGGGCGCGATACGTTCCTGAATTTCCGCGAGAAGGCACCACTGGCTGCGAGCGAGACGATGTATCTCGATGCCAAGGGCGATGTTGTTGCCGGGCGCAGCACGCGCGGCTATCTCGCGGTCGGCGTACCGGGCTCGACGCTCGGGTTCGACACCGCTCTCGGCAAATACGGCACGATGGACCGCGGACGGGTCATGGCGCCGGCGATCCGTCTGGCACGCGAGGGCTTCGTCCTCGCCCGGGGCGATGTCGATATTCTCGACACCGGCGCAAAATCCTTCGCCGAGGAGCCCAATGTCGCGGCGATTTTTCTCAAGGAGGGGAAGCCCTACCGAACCGGCGACCGGCTGGTTCAGACTGACCTCGCCGCGACTTTGGAGAGCATCGCCAAAGAGGGTCCCGATGTTTTTTATCGCGGGCCGCTTGGCGCGGCGATCGTTGCCGCGAGCAGCGCGCGGGGCGGCATTCTCGCCAAAACCGATTTCGAGCAATACACGGTCGAGGAGACGGCGCCCGTGCGCTGCGCATATCGCGGCGTCACCATCATCTCGGCACCCCCGCCGAGTTCCGGGGGGACGACGATCTGCGAGATCTTCAATGTCTTGCAGGCCTACAAGATGGATGAACTCGGCTTTCATTCGGCGCGCAGCATCCACCTCATGGTCGAGGCTATGCGCCACGCCTATGTCGATCGCAATACCTATCTCGGCGACCCCGCCTTCGTCGCCAATCCGCTCGAACGCCTGCTCTCGGAAAGCCATGCCGCGGCGATCCGCAATTCGATCGACGATCTACGATCGACGCCGTCGAGCGCCGTCACCGCCGGCAGTCCGCCGCACGAAGGGGGCAATACCACGCACTACTCGGTGGTCGACAACGCCGGCAATGCCGTCGCCGTCACCTATACGATCAATTCCTATTTCGGCGCCAAGGTGATCGCCGGCGATACCGGCTTTTTCCTCAACAACGAGATGGACGACTTCACCGCGAAGCCGGGCGTACCGAACATGTTTGGCCTCGTCCAGGGTGCAGCCAATGCGATCCGACCGGGCAAGCGGCCATTGAGCTCGATGAGCCCGACCATTGCCCTGCGCAACGGCAAGGTCTTCATGGTCGTCGGCAGTCCGGGCGGTCCGCGGATCATCACCATCACCCTCGAGACGATCGCCAATGTCGTCGATCATCACATGAACCTCGCCGAAGCCGTCGATGCGCCGCGCATCCACCACCAGTGGCTCCCTGACACGATCTATGCCGAACCCTTCGCGTTGTCGCCCGACACGGCGCGGCTGCTCGATGAGATGGGGTACAAGATCACTCCACAGACGCCCTGGGGAGCCGCCGAGACAATCCTCGTCGGCCCCGAGACGGCGAGCGGTGCGGCGACGGCCAGCGCAGGCGATGATTCGACCCATGGCGGCACCGTCATGCCGGGCGTATTCTACGGCGCGAATGATGCTCGTCGTCCGGCCGGCGCCGCGATCGGCTACTGAGGCGCTCACGACTGCGTCAGCGGCTATGGACCAGGACCCGCCGCATTCCGACATGTGGGCAGCGATCTTGAAGAGGACAAACATGGAAAAGGCGACATTCGGAGCCGGCTGCTTCTGGGGTGTCGAGGCGGCGTTCCGGCAGATCGACGGCGTCATTTCGACGGCAGTCGGCTATAGCGGCGGGCGAACGGCGAATCCGACCTACCGCGACGTGTGCAGCGATGAGACCGGCCATGCCGAGGTCGTCGAGGTCGAATTCGATCCAGCCAAGGTGAGCTATGAGCGGCTGCTCGATGTGTTTTGGGAAAATCATGACCCGACGACGCTGAACCGCCAGGGCCCCGATGTCGGCTCGCAATACCGCTCGGCGATCTTCTTCCATACCCCGGCACAGGAAGCAACGGCACGCGAATCGAAGGCGCGGCTCGAGGCGGCAAAGCGGTTCCGCCGCCCGATCGTCACAGAGATCGAGCCGGCAGCCACCTTCTATCGCGCCGAGGACTATCACCAGCAATATCTCGAAAAGCGCGGCCTCGCTTCCTGTCACATCAATCGCGGCTGAGACGGCTCACTGCTATCAGGGTTACCGTGCGGCGCAGTTGCCCCTATGCTGCGCCGCCATGAGCGACGACCCTAAGACTCGCGCGACGATCACCCTGCTTCCCGGCCATCAGAAACGCGCCGAGGGCGGGCATCCTTGGATCTATTCCAACGAGATCGCGATGGACGCGGCCACGAAGGCGTTGCCCGCCGGCGGCTTGGTCACCATCCGCAAAGCCGACGGCAAGGGGTTGGGCGTCGCCACCTTCAATCCGCATCCGCTGGTCAGTGCGCGGTTGCTCAGCCGTGACGCGACCCAGAAGATTGACCGTACCTTTCTTACCCGCGCTATGCGGCGTGCCCTTGCTCTACGCGAGAGGCTGTTCGCCGAGCCATGCTATCGGCTTATCCACGCCGAAGCCGACGGACTCCCTGGCCTTGTCGTCGATCGCTTCGACAAAGCATTGGTCTGCCAATTCAATACGGCCGGAATGGCGCTGCTCGAGGCGGATGTGCTGGCGGCTCTCGATCAGCTTGTCGGACCGGAGATCATCGTCCTGCGCAACGACAGCCCGGCGCGCCTCGCCGAGGGGCTAACCGACGAAGTGCGCGTCGTCAAAGGCGACGTCCCCGCACTTGTCGAATTCCTGGAGAACGGCGCCCGTTTCTATGCCGATCTCCGCGGCGGGCAGAAGACCGGATGGTTCTTCGACCAGCGCGCCAATCGCCGCTTCATGAGCAGGCTGGCGCGCGATGGGCGGGTGCTCGATCTCTATACCTATGCTGGGGGATTCGCCGTGCAGGCCGCACTCGCGGGAGCGCGCGAGGTAACCGGCATCGACCGCTCGGAGGCGGCGTTGGCGCTGGCCAAGGAGGCAGCTGCGCGCAACGGCGTCGCCGAGCGCTGTACCTTCCGGCGTGGCGAGGCGTTCGCCGAGATGGAGCGGCTGGGACAGGAGGACGAGCGCTTCGACGTCGTCATTGCCGACCCGCCCGCTTTCATCAAGACAAAGAAGGATGTCGGCGCCGGTTTGCGCGGCTACCGCAAGCTCGCGCATCTCGCCGGCGCCCTCGTCGCCAAGGGCGGATTTCTCTTTCTCGCCTCGTGCTCGCATAACGCCGAGCTGCCGGCCTTTGCCGAGGCGATCCGGCGCGGCATCGCCGATACCGGGCGCG
>WNFD01007346.1_pt1 | contig 21568 bp, 21 predicted proteins | sample 5400491 | NCBI WGS metagenome assembly WNFD01 (sample SAMN13153343, study PRJNA577476) | soil metagenome | isolation source: 120 cm saprolite under Douglas fir tree site 2 hole 2 replicate 2 | place: USA:California | collected 2015-04-18
CCACCTGAATCGCGCCGGGCGGTTGGTTCTGGATTCGCACCGGAGAAAGGCCGACCAACTTTCCGTTGACCCGAACCAAACCGCGCGGACGGCTCTCCACCCCAAACGAGGCCACCGAACGAGCCACGGCGCTGTTGCGGCGTTCCGAGGCCGGCTCTGAGGGGTCTTCCGCAGGTCGTGGATCGACTGCGGGCGGTTCGGCTGCGGGCGGTGGGGAAGGCGTGGGGTCCGTCGAAGAAACGAGGCTGGTGAGCTGCTGCGGCTTATCGGCCGCCTGACGTTGGGTATCGGTGGGCGCCGGAGTCGGCTCGACGGGCGGGGCAGAGGCCTCGGTTGGCTTGGACGCCGGGGTACGGGCCGTAGTTGGCGGGGCCGCTTTAACCGGCGGCGGGGCAATTCGTTGACGCTGGATTAAAGCGTAGACCGCAACCGCGCCGGCCAACAGTAGGGCAATCGCCGCAATGTACGCTGGGGCTCGAGACCCGCTGGGCAGATCCAGGGCGGAGCTGGCCGCTTGCTCGTAGACGATCGAAGCCTCAGGCCTCGCATTGGGGGGCGGCGTCGGCTTGATGTCGGGTTGCGGTATGGAAGACGCGGGAACCGGAACCGCCGGTACGACCGGCGGAATGCCAGGCGGAATCTTCGCCGGGGCCTGATGCTTGCCGCTCCCGCTGGCGGCGACCGAGTCCGTCGCGTAGGCCACCAGGCGAGCGAGATGATAGGAGCTCACCGACTTTCCGATCCCGACCAGAAATCGTTCCAGATCATGTTGGAATTCGCGACAGCTTCGGTATCGGTTGTCCGGATCCTTGGCGAGACTTCGGAGCAAGATTCGGCTCAGCTGATCCGGTACATCCGGACGACGGTTGAGCACTGGGACGATCGGCTCCTGTAGAATCGCATGGAGGATCGAAACCTCGGTTTTGGCATTGAACGGCTTCACCCCAGTGAGCAATTCGTACAGCACTACCCCGAGCGAAAAAATGTCCGCGCGCAAGTCGATTGGGTTTCCTTGAATTCGCTCGGGCGGCATGTAGGAAACCTTCCCCTTGAAGGTCCCGACCTTGGTCTGGGGACTGACGCCCGCGGCCTTGGCGATGCCAAAGTCGACCACCTTCACCGTGCCGTTCCGCGAGAGGAGAATGTTCTCCGGGCTGACGTCGCAATGAATCAAGTGCAGCGGCGCGCCGGTCTGCGGATCGCAGAACTCGTGGGCGTAAGCAAGACCCTCACACGCCATGGAAATGATTTTCACGCACAAGGGGATCGGGAGCACGGTCCGCTTCTCGATCGTCCGCCGCAAGAGAAAGCGCAGGTTCGGGCCATCGATGTGCTCCATCGCGATGTAATAGGCCCCCCCGAACTCACCAAAGTCATAAATTTGGACGATGTTGGGGTGATTGAGCTGCGCAGCAATCTTTGCTTCGGAGAGAAAAAGCTCGACGAACTGCTGATCCTCGGCCAGATGCGGCAGGATCCGCTTGAGCACCAGGGTCTTCTCAAAGCCCTTGGGACCGGCCACTTTTCCGAGAAACACTTCGGCCATCCCGCCAAGGGCGAGCCTTCGGACAAGGTGGTATTTGCCGAGTTGCTGCAAGCGCTTGCCTGCGCTCCGAAGCAGAGGGGCGCGGTCCTACAGCATAGCCGACTGCGGCGGCTTCCGACCTGGCGGGTCCGGCGCGTTGGCGCGGTGTCGACACCCACCCACCTGTTTGACCAACGGGGTCTGAGCTTCTTAGGATCGCGCACTTCATGCCACCGAAGGTGATAGGGCCATACCGTGTGCTTGAGACGATCGGCACCGGCGGAGCGGGAAGCGTTTACCGCGCCGTCGACCAACGCACTGGCGACACGGTCGCGCTGAAACTTCTCTCGACCGGGCCGGCGCTCGATCCGGGCGCGGCGCGGCGGTTGGCGCGCGAATTCGAGACGCTCGCCGAGCTCTCACATCCTAACGTGGTCAAAGTGTTCGATACCGGCGTTCACCGCGGCTACCCGTACCTGGCGATGGAACTGGTCGATGGCCTGACGCTTCGCCATTACCTGTCGCTTCGGGCGGAAGATCTGAATTCGCCCACCAGTTCCTTCTCGGAATTGCGCCGGAAGCTGCTCAAACCGGGGACTGGCGCGGAGCCGTGGAGCAGCGAGGAGGGGATCAGCCACGACGGTCCGAAGGTTTTCGGATTGTCGGCCTATGCCCAGGAAACGCCCAGCGAGGATCCGGGTTTTCTGTCGGGGCCAAGCTCGGTGCGGGCGCTCGCGGATGCGGCCGATGAGCCCGACACGTTCGATAGCACGGATACCGAGACTCCGAAGGATCTGGATCGGCCCGCGGAGGTTACTCACGAAGCGCCGCCCGAAGTTGATCTCACCGAGCTCAATCGTCCTGAGCGGGTCGGTCGGTTGAAAGATTCGATGCTGCAGCTATGTCAAGCGCTGATTTACATTCATGGGCATGGGCTCGTGCATCGCGACCTCAAACCGTCCAACGTGATGGTGGATGAAGATCGACTGGTCCGACTGATGGACTTCGGCTTGGCTCGCTTTCTGGCAGAGGACGGCGCGGTTACCGCCGCCGGCCGGCTGGTGGGAACGTTTCGGTACATGGCGCCGGAGCAGATACTCGGGGAACAGTTGGACAGCCGCACGGATCTCTACAGCCTCGGAGTGATTATGTACGAGATGCTCTCTGGCCGAGTCCCCTTTGATGCGCATACTCCGTACGAGCTGTGGCAGAAAGTTCTCGAAACGGAAGCTCTACCCCTAAGCGCGCTCAATCCCAAGAGCGACCTTCAGCTATCGCGAATCGCCCATCGACTGATCCGCAAAGAGCCGGACGATCGATTCCAGACAGCCGAGGAAGTCTACGAGGCGCTGGCGGAGTGAACGAAACCGACTCGACCGGCACCCCCGCGCTGATCGTCTCGGAGTCCTTCCAGGGGGCGCGGGTTGATCACTTCCTCCGAGAAGTGCTTCACCTTTCAAGAGCGCGCCTGTCGCGGCTCTTCGCGTCTGGCGAAGTCACCGTGGATGGTAAGCCCGCAAAGAAGGGCCAACCGGTTCGCCCGGGCCAGCGCGTCGCAATCCGTTCCCTGCCCGCCGCGGCGACGTCGATCGAGCCGGATCGCGAAATCGATCTCAAGCTACTCTTTGTGGACGAAGACCTGGTGGCGATCGACAAGCCCGCAGGCATGCCTTCGCATCCGCTCCGGCCCGGCGAACGGGGTACGGTCGCCAGTGCTTTGGTAGCTCGATTTCCCGAGTGCGCTGAAGCATCGGAGGACGCTCGGGAGGGCGGCCTTTGCCATCGGTTGGACATTGGCACTTCCGGGGTTCTGCTGGCGGCCCGAAACCGGTCCGCATGGAGCCACGCTCGCGCCGCCTTCACCCGGCAGGAGGTCGACAAGCGCTACTGGGCCCTGGTCACCGGGCCGCTGGCGGACTTGGGAGAGATTGATTTGCCGCTGCGGCATCGGTCCGGGCATCCCGACCGCGTGGAGCCCTCGGACGCCCAAGACGCGAAAGCGCGAGAGGCGCGTTCGTCGTTCCGGGTCCTCGCGCGTGCGGGCGAGTATGCGCTCGTCGAGGTGCGGATTTACACCGGGGTGCTTCATCAGGTCCGGGCGCACTTGGCGGCGATGGGATGTCCGGTGGTTGGGGATGCGCTCTATGGCGGCCGCGCCGAGTCCAACCTCGGACGTTTCTTTTTGCACGCGCGTTCGCTCGAGCTTCAGCATCCGGCCAAGGGCTCTCCCCTCTTCGTGGCCAGCCCGCTGCCGCCCGAGTTGGAAAACGTCCTGCGCGAAAGAGGTTTGGTGGTTCCACCTACTCCCCCATTGCCTTGACGATCACCCGCTTTCGGCGTTGCCCGTCGAACTCGGCATAGAAGATTTGCTGCCAGGTTCCCAAATCGAGAATGCCCTTGGTGACCGGGACCACCACCTGATGATGAATCAACAGCGATTTGAGGTGCGCATCGCCGTTGTCCTCGCCAGTCCGATGGTGCTGATAGTCCGGGCCTTCGGGAGCAAGCTTCTCGAGCCACTCCCAGATGTCCCGCCAAAGTCCAGGTTCATCGTCGTTGACGAACACTCCGGCCGTGATGTGCATCGCTGAAACCAGCGCGAGCCCCTCGCGGATTTTGCTTCTCGCGACGACCTCGGCCACCGGGTCGGTGATTCGCACCAGGTCCCTGCGCTTTTTGGTTTCGAACCAAAGATACTCCGTCGCGGTTTTCATCTTTCCTCACCAGCCTTGGGGTTGAGTACAGTGCGCTGCATGGGCTCGACGATCCTCCATGTCGACATGGATGCTTTTTATGCATCGGTGGAGCAGCGCGACAATCCCACGCTGCGAGGGCTGCCGGTCATCGTCGGAGGTCATCCCAAGCGCGGAGTGGTGCTGGCCGCTTCGTACGAGGTGCGCCCCTTGGGGGTTCGAAGCGCGATGCCAATGTCGATCGCGCTGCGGCTGGCCCCGTCCGCGCGGGTGTTGCCGCCACGCTTTTCCGCCTATCTAGAGGTCAGTGAACAGATCTTCTCGATCTTCGAGTCGTTCACCCCGCTGGTCGAACCGCTTTCGCTCGATGAGGCTTTCCTCGACGTCAGCGGCTCGCTCGGGCTGTTTGGCGATCCCGACCGGGTTGCCAGCCTGATCCGCGGGAGGATCGCCAACGAAGTCGGTCTTCCGGCTTCCGCCGGGATCGCTTCGACTAAGTTCGTAGCCAAAATCGCATCGGACTTTGCCAAACCGAATGGGCAGTACCGGGTCCGCGACGAGGAGACGGTAGCGTTTTTGGCAAAGCTGCCGATCTCCCGGCTGTGGGGAGTGGGAAAAAAGACCGAGGACGTGCTGCTCGGTTTTGGAATCCGGACCATCGGCGACCTGGCCGCCCGCGAGGCCGCCTGGCTGGAGGATCGGCTCGGCAGCATCGGAAGGCACCTTTGGGATCTCAGCCGCGGGATCGATCAGCGAGAGGTCGTCCCGGATCGCTTGGCGAAGAGCGTGGGCGCCGAGGACACCTTCGAGGAGGACAGGGAGGGTGCGGAAGAAGTCACGGCCAGCATTCACGCTCAGTCGCTGCGGGTCGGCCGACGGCTTCGAAGAGCGGGCTTGAAGGCAGCGGTGGTCCAGCTCAAAGTAAAGCTAAGCGACTTCACCGTGATCACGCGGCGTACCACCCTCGAGCGGCCGACCGATGACGGACAGCAGATTTATCGAACCGCAATCGAGCTGATGGAGCGGGTCAACCCAGTGAAGAAAATCCGGCTGACCGGCGTTTCGGCACAGGGCCTTCGGGCCGGCGGCGAGCAGCTCAGTCTCCTCGAGTCCCCCACCAAGCGCAGCGATCTACTCAACGCCACGCTGGATCGAATTGCCGAAAAATTTGGCGCCGCCGCAGTCCGCACCGCGGATCTCTCGGATCCCGACTCGGATCCTTGATCCGGTTCATTCCGCCGCGGTTGCTTTGACTCGCGCCGACGAATGGTCCCTGCGGGGCCTTCGTCGCCTGCGCCGGCGCATCGTCTGTGCGCCCCCGGCGGGCAACGGCGGGGTACCTCCGCTCATCCATGCTGCGAGCAAGTCCTGGTGTTCGCCGGTGGCCTCGACCGAGATCGCGAACAGCGTCAGGGCCTCCTCAAAGAGCGGGAATCGCCTGAAGTTGCCAGGCGAGCGGCGGGGTGCCCTCTGTCCGCTCAGGATCGGCTGCGCCATCAAAACCATCCGGCAGCGCTGAGCAATTCGGCGGGGAAGCCTGGCATTTTTGGTCAAGTCCTGCAGCAAATCCTCTACTGCCTGCGCGAGCTTGGGTGGGCTGTCCCCAGGCCCGTGCGAAGCCAAGGTGGACCGGGTGATCGGCAGCAGCAGGGTCGCCAGCAGGACTGCGTCCTCGGGCGGTCCCAGGTTCTCCACCCGACGATCGAGCGCTGACGCAAACGCGTAGAATGTCTTCTCGTGCTCGTGCCCCCAGCGGCGCATGTACTCGTACACCGGCGGAAGCAGAACCTTGAGCGCGTCCAGCGCGCTCAGCAGACGGATGCTGCAGGCCGACACTCCAGAGCGGAGCAAGCGGAAGGTCTCCTCCAGCAATCTTGCCGGAGCGCATCGGGGGAGATCCTCCACCGCGCCTTCCATCGCCGCGTAAGTCCGAGACTCGATGTCGAATCCAAGCCTGCACGCGAAACGCACCGCCCGGAGAATTCGAACCGGATCTTCGCGCATTCGGACTTCCGGATCCCCGATCGTCCGAACCAGGCGAGCCTCGAGGTCCTGCCGACCGCGGACGTAGTCGATCACCTGCCCGATTTGGACGTCGTAGAACAAGCCATTGATCGTGAAATCCCGACGCCGGGCATCCTGTTCCGCCGTCCCAAAGACGTTGTCCTGGGTGATGAAAAGATCGCCCCCGTTGCCGTTGGCGGTCTCGGAAGGAACCTCCTCAGGTCCGCCCGCGGCAACTTCCGGCACTTCCATCATCGGAGTCGACCGAAACGTGGAAACCTCGATGATCTTGCCGCCCTTGAAGTAGACGTGAGCAAGTCGAAAGCGCCGGCCGATCAGTCGGGAATTGGAAAAGATGCGTCGCACTTCGTTCGGGTGGGCCGAGGTCGCGACGTCGAAGTCCTTGGGCTTTCGTCCAAGCAGCAGGTCCCGCACGCACCCCCCCACCAGATACGCCTGATGGCCGCGCTGGTGTAGGCGCTGAATGACTTTCAGAGCCTCCGGATCGAGCCGAGCGGGATCGACATCTGGATGGGTGGGCGCCAAGCTGGGCGAGGAGTTGGGAATAGCTGTCTTAATCATCTGAACATCGAAAACCCGAGGAATGCCTTCGCTTGACTTGTTATGTGTTCAACCCTTACAAGGCGTCGGCTCATTGAAGGTTCTTAGTTCAAAATTTACATCAGGGCACTTTTGCAGCCCGGGAAAGAAGCCCCGCTTCGATCCCCTTCCCGCTCCACCGCTCGGCGATGGGGCATTACCCATGGGGAGAGACCATTGCCAGATAGCACATCAGACAAGCGACTTCGTGAATACGAGACCATTTTCCTCCTCAAGCCCGAGTTAACCGACGAGAACGTAGACCGGATTCGGGAGCGGGTCCGTGGAATCGTCCAGCGGGAAGGAGGGAAGGTGCTGCGGTTTACCGTGTGGGGCAAGAAGCGCACGATGTACCCGATCGCCAAGCAGGCGAGGGCGATTTACGTACACGCGCACTACCTGGGGAAGCCCGGCTTGGTCTCCGAGGTGGAGCGCAACCTGCGCAACCTCGACGAGGTGACCCGCTACATGTCGGTGAAGATCGCCGACGATGTGGATCCCGAGAGCCGCCCCGCGCTGGATGACGTGAAGCTTACCGGAGACGTGGACGAAGCTCGCGCCCCCGGTCCCGAGCGCGAAGAGTTTCGTCCCCCGGAGCTGGTGGAAGAGATCGCGGAGCTGGACGAAGAATCGATTGAGGAGGCTTAGAAGATGCAGAACGCTTCGGACCGCGGGGGTTCAAGAGGCGCAGGACGCGGCGGCGGTGGAGACGGAGGGGACGAGGAAAAACGAGGTGGACGGGGAGGTTTCGGCCGGAAGAAGGTCTGCCGTTTCTGCTCGGAAAAGAACAGCAAGGTGGATTTCAAGGATCAGGCTACCCTCAAGTACTTCGTCACCGAACGAGGGAAAATCATCCCGCGCCGGATTTCCGGGAATTGCGCCAAGCATCAGCGGCAAATGGCGACCGCGATCAAACGCGCGCGCGCCTTGGCGCTGATCCCGTATACGGTGATGTCCGGATAGACCGGTTGGGAGGATCCGAGATGAGAGTCATTCTGCGCGAGGACGTTCACAAGCTGGGCAGGTCCGGCGAGATCGTGACCGTGAAGGATGGGTTCGCCCGCAATTACCTACTCCCGCGCAAGATCGCGGTGCCCGCGAATGAGAAAAACGTCCGGCAAGTTGAGCACGACAAGGCGGTGATTTCCGCGCGCCAGGCAAAGCTCAAGGGCGGCGCCCAGGAGCAGGCCACCAAGCTCGAGGCGTTGTCGGTGAAGATCTCTCGAAAGGTTGGGCAGCAGGAGAAGTTGTACGGCTCGGTAACCGCCCTGGACATCGCCGAAGTCCTCGGATCGCAAGGCTACAAGGTGGACCGACGCAGCATCCACCTGCCGGAGCCGATCAAGGCACTTGGACTTCATCAGGTCGAGCTTCGACTGCATCGGGATGTAATCGCGAAGATCAACGTGGAAGTAGTGCCCGAATAATCGGCTTCAGCGTGCTTCGCGATCCATGTCGCCGAACGGTGGACTGATCAGCAGCGACCGGAGCCATCAGGACCTGGCGGCCGAGCGGGCCGTTCTGGGGGCGGTGCTGGCCGACAACGCAGTGATCGCCGAAGTGGCCGAACGCGTCCAACCGGACGACTTCGCGAGCGCGGCCCACGCCCAGATCTTTGCTGCAATGATCAGTCTGGATGCCGCGCAGCGCACGGTGGACCACCTCACCTTGAGCGAGGAGCTCAAGACTCGCGGGCAGCTAGCCGCAGTGGGAGGTCCGCCGTACTTGATGGGTTTGGACCAGGTGGTCCCCGTCGCGACCAATGCGCCGCAGTACGCCCAGATCGTCAAGGACCAGGCCATTCGCCGTCGCCTCGCGGTGGCGGGACGCGAAATTCAGGAGCTTGCCAGCCAGGACGCCGGCGACCTGGAACTACTGCTGGATGAAGCCGAGCGAAAGGTGTTCCTGCTAGCCGAGAGCAAGCGCGAAGGAGAGCTGCGCCCGGTCCGCGATCTGATGGAGCACACGCTGGAGTTGCTCGACAACCTGACTCGTTCGGCGACCGGAGTGACGGGGTTACCCACCGGCTACCTTGACCTCGACCGACAGCTGACCGGCTTTCATCGCGGCGAGCTGCTGGTGCTGGCGGCCCGGCCGGGACTGGGAAAGACGGCCCTGGCGCTCAATATCGCCAACCACGTGGCTCTGAAAGAGCAGAGGGCCGTGGGTATCTTCTCGCTCGAGATGCCGGCGGACCAGTTGTTGATGCGTTTGCTGGCATCGTCGGCTCGGGTGGACATGAAGAAGCTGCGGGGCGGACGACTGACGGCCGATGATCAGAAAAAGTTCCAGGAGGTGGCGGGCGCACTTTTTCATGCACCGCTGTACATCGACGACAGCGGCACCCTTTCTCCGTTCGAGTTGCGAGCCAAGGCGCGAAGGCTCAAGCAGCGCGATGAAAGACTGGGATTGTTGGTGGTGGATTACCTTCAGCTGATGCACCTCAAAGGCAAGGTCGAAAACCGGCAGCTGGAGGTTTCCGAAATCAGCCGCAGCTTGAAGGCGCTCGCCAAGGAGTTGGACGTCCCGGTCCTCGCTCTAAGCCAGCTGAATCGAAAGGTGGAGGAGCGTAAGGGTGGAAGACCTCTGCTCTCTGATCTGCGAGAATCCGGCGCAATCGAGCAAGACGCCGACGTGGTAATGTTCATCCATCGCGACGACGAAGACGAAGATGGCGGAATGGCCTTTCGGGAAAGCAGCCCGGTCGAGCTGATTGTTGCCAAGCAGCGCAATGGACCGATCGGGACGATCGATCTCGTATTTCTTTCGGAATTCACGCGCTTCGAGAGCAGGGCCAAGGGAGAGTGGCAGTGAAAACTGATTCCTCGAAACGTCGAATTCTGATCGTCGACGATGACGAGCACACCCGGACCCTGCTTCGGGACTTCTGCGAGCAATCCAGTTTCACCGCGAGCGTCGCGCCGGACGGCGAGCAGATTGTCCAGAAGCTGGAGCAATTTCGACCGGATCTGGTGCTCTTGGACCTGGTGCTGCCGAAGAAAGACGGCTTTGCGGTACTGAAGGAGATTCGGGATCAGAGCGAGTGGACCGAGCTGCCGGTGGTGATTCTCACCGCGGTCGGAGACATGGACGGAAAGATCCGCGGGATGGAGCTTGGCGCGGATGATTTCATCACCAAGCCCTTCAAACTGGTCGACCTGCAGACTCGCGTAAGCTCGGCCCTGACCATCCGGGAGTACCGCAAGAAGCTCACCGCGGCGGAAGAGGCGCTGGCGCAGTTGCGGGCGGTCGATCCGGTAACCGGTGCCGGCACCTACGCGCAGCTCAAGGCGAGCGTCGACAGCGAGATTGTTCGCTCGCGCAGATACGGCCGGCCCGCCGCAGCGCTGGTGCTGGGAATCGACGATTACCAGGGGCTGCGCTTTCAGTTGGGCCGCGAGAAATCCGACGCCCTCATCGCCGGGATGGCGGACAAGATCCGGGGCAGCCTGCGGGGCGCGGACCAGCTATTCAGGATGGACCTGGGAGAGTTCGTCATCCTCTTACCCGAGACCGACCTCCAATCCGCACGAATCGCTCAACAGCACCGAAGACCTATTGAGGGAAGCGAATCGCGTCTACCGCGTCCTGCGCGAGACCCACCCTCCCAGGTTCATCTTCGACGTCTAGGCGTGCGTTTCGCGCCGCTCGGACGTCCAGATCGAAGGAAACGTTCGACGAATTGCTTCGCCTGGAGGGCGGCGTTTGGAATGCTGGCACCCTTCGCAAGCTCGGTTGCTAATGCCGAAGCAAAGCGACACCCGGTTCCACGATGGCGCGAGGGACTGCGGCCCAGCTTGCGCCCACGAAGGTAGAGCACCGCGTCGGGCAAACAGAGCAGGTCCGTCCCGGTCGGCTGCAGGTGGCCACCTTTCACCACTACCGCTGCGAAGCCCTGACGGACCAATCGGGCCACTACCGCTGCGAAGCCCTGACGGACCAATCGGGTTCCGGCTTCCAGCGCCTCTTCGAGGCGCCGAACCGGTTTGCGGCGACCGAGCAGCCATCCCGCCTCGAGCGCGTTGGGCGTGAGCAAGACTCTTGGCGAAGCGAGTGCCAGGTAGTCTTTTGGCCGGAGCACGGAAAGCGCTTGTCCCCGCGAGGTGCGAACCACCGGATCCACGACCCAGGGCACTTGATGGCGCCCCAACTCTGCGCGGATCGCTCGCAACACCCGCGAGTCCGGAACCATCCCCAGCTTGACTGCGCGCAGCGAAAACTGCTCCGTCAGCGCCCGGATCTGCTTGCTCACTACATTCGGCGGAACCCGATAGACGCCGAACCGGCCAGGCCCCTGAGCCGTCAACGCGGTGGCAATCGCCAAGGGCTCTCCACCCAATTCTCGAATCGTGAAGGCATCCGCAATCAGTCCAGCCTTCCCGGCGGGCTCGAGGCCCGCCAAGGCCAGCACCGCTGGAGGGGAAGCCAACTTCACCTTCTGATCTCGCGCGCCTTGTAAACGAGAGCCTTGTAGAGGGTGAGGTGGATTGGGATGGAGCCCACCAGCAGCTCCGGGTGCCACTGCACACCGATCGCGAAGGGGTAGGCCGGAGCCTCGATCGCCTCGGTGATCCCATCGGGCGCGACGGCGCTGACCACCACCTTTTCTCCCACTGTCTTCGGCGCCTGATGGTGGGTGGAGTTGACCATCACTTGTCCTTTTCCGAAGAGCTCGGCGAGCAGAGTCCCTTCCTTGATTTCCACCGGATGCTGGGGCTGGTGGCGATCATGCTTTTGCTCGTGCTGATGGGCGCCTGGGATCTCTCGGGCAATGTCCTGGATCAGAGTCCCGCCCAAAATGACGTTGAGCAGCTGCATTCCCCCGCAAATTCCGAGCACTGGCAGATTGCGCTCGAGCGCGGTCCTGGTGAGCGAGAGCTCGAACAGCGTGCGCGCCGGTTTGGTGACGCCCATCCCTTCCTGGGCCGCTTGTCCGTACATCTCCGGAGGAATGTCGAACGCCCCTCCGGTGACCAGCAACCCGGCAATCCGGTCCAGGTAGCTCTCGATGCAGCTGGGATCGTCGGTGAAAGGCAGCACGAACGGCAACCCGCCGGCGCGAAAGACGGCTTGGCTGTACGACGCCTTCAGCTGGTACAGCTCGGAGGATGGATCCGTTTCGGAAGCGCTCACATCGGGAGTGATCCCGATGACTGGTCGCCGGGCGCCGTGCCCATTGCCCCGGTGCCTCAGCACTGACAGCCCTTCGCGAACTCGCTCGCCAATCGTCGAGCTTGCGCCGCGATGTCCGGGGCGCTCAAAAGATCGGAAGCGACTGCCGCACCGCTGGCTCCCGCCGACGCCACCTGCTGAATGTTGGCGATTGCAATCCCGGAGATCGCCACCACCGGCACCGCGCTTTGCGAGCAGATCGTCCGCAAGCCTTCGAGCCCGATCGGAGCAGCGCCTACATTCTTGGTGCGAGTGGGAAAAATCGGCCCTAAACCCACATAGTCCGCCCCAGCTCGCCGCGCCTGTTCGATCATCGCCCAATTTCTAACCGTCACCCCGAGGATGCGCGCAGGCCCCAACAAGCGGCGGGCGTCGGTGGCCGGTAGATCTTCATCCCCGACGTGGGCGCCGTCAGCGCCGCAGATCAGGGCATAGTCCACTCGATCGTTGAAGAGGCAGCGGCAGCCAAAGTCGTGGCAGCGGGCGACGATCTTTCGGCCCAGCGCCACGGCCTCAGCCGGACCCACCCCTTTCATTCGTAGTTGGAGCCATCGCACCCCCCCGTCGAGTAGGCGCTCCGCCTTCTCCAAGATCGACAGATCCGGCCTTAAACCAGCATCGCAGATTGCGTAGAGTCCGAGCCGAGCTGTCAGGTCCGCCACAGCCGAGTCATACCGCGATTCCAGCGAGCGTTGACAGCGTCCCCCGGTCTTAATAAGGCTCATCACCAGCATTCGCTGCGAGGGAAATTCATGGCAGACACTTTGGATTCACGCTTGATCGACCGTCGAACCTGGGATCGTCATCTGCGCAACGGCGAGTTGGACGAAAAAGATTATGAGCGCTATCTCAAAAATCTGCCCGACGTGGCGGGAAAGGCCGCCACCGTCGAAACAGTGATGGATGCCTCGGACGAGGAGCTGCCCCCTACCGCCACTGCGCCCTAGAGCCATGGCCGAGGATAAACGAGGGGCGACCTTTGTGCTCAAAGCGGAGCCCGACGACCGATCGGCCCAACCACCGATAAACTTCAACACCTTCCTGTTGGGCCTGGCTTCGACCACCCTGATTCACCTGGGGGAATCATCCCACCCCGAGGGGGGCAAGCCCGAACGGAATCTGGTACTCGCCCGTCAAAGCCTGGATTTGCTGTCGCTGATTCGGGAGAAGACCCGCGGCAACTTGACGGCCGAGGAGGAAAGATTCTTTGAGAATGTGCTCGCCGATCTGCGCTTTCGCTTTATCGAGGCGAGCAAACAGTGAGCCCGGGCCCGGGCCGGCGCCCGTTGCCGATTCGAATCCGGAATGGAGCGGTGGCTTGCATGCTGCTATCCGCCGGCGTCGGTTTCTTCTCGGCAAGCGAAGCGCTCAACCTCGCTCAGGTCTCGGAGCTCCGAGAAGGCCCCCTATTCCGGATTCCAACGCTCAAGGACAGCGCCGAGGTCGAGCGGGTGATGATTCGTGCGTTGCGACCGATGCGCGCATTGCGGGCAGGAATTTTGTCCGCCCTTTCCGTCGCGTGCGCATTTTGCTTCGTATCCGCGGGTCGGCTGCTCTATCCGAGGGGTCTGTCGAGAGAGAACATGCGGCGGCTGCTGGGAACCTCACTGCTGATTGCCGCTGTGCTGCGCACGGTCGACGGTGCGCAATGGGCGGTGGTGATGCACCGGGTCGCCAGGGAGGCCGCACCGCAGCTCTTGCAGGGTGCCCTCGACAACGCGGCCGGAGTCGATCTCGAGGCCAAGCAGCTGATGCCGGCGGTCTTTAGCGCGGTCTCGGTGGTGCAAACCGGAATCGTGGTGGGGGCGTTTACCCTGCTTGCCCACTATTTTCGGCTTCAACGGGTCAAGGAAGGGATCGCCGCGGCACAGGACTAGTGCGACTGGCTTGGCGAAAAAGCACATCCCAAGCCGAGGCCGGCGCGGCTTCGTCGAGGCTGAGTGGAAGCTTTGGCAGCTCGGGGATGCTTTCCAACAATCGCCTTTCCACGCCCAGAATCCGCGCCAGGTGGCCGAGCGGCCACCGTTGTTTCTCGCGATTGAAGGCCGCGTCGCTGAGATCTCCACCCTCACCTTCCGGCAGTTCGAGCTGGTCATACTCCAGGCGTTCGCCACCCACCCGCCGGCCTTTTCCGTAGCTGGTCACCTCCTCCAATTCCTCCGGATCCAGCGCATAGACGTGGACTGCCGAGCTCAAATCGCTGGACAAAAGCCGGGCGAGGGCATGGTGGGTCAAATACCACCGGGCGCGATTGCTTCGTTCGGTGAACCGGGCCCGGTACGCCAATCGAACGATCCTTGCCGGATGGACGAGCGACACCAGGATCGAGCTTCCGGGGATTTGCTCACGCTCCAACACCAAGGCTTCTTTGGCAAGCGCTGTGAGCCGACTCGCAGATAGCCTCTCGAGCCGAAACAGGTAGCCGCCGTGCGCCGTGCTTGCCATGTATCTTCAGGGACTTAGGTTGGATCCATGCGACTAGACAAATACACGATCAAGGCCCAGGAGGCGATTCAGGACGGTCAATCAATCGCTCGCCGATCTGGACACCCTCATTATGAGCCTGAACACCTGTCTCGAGCGCTGCTGGACCAAGAGGAAGGCATCATTCAGCCGATTCTCCAGCGCATTGGGGCCGACCCACGGCTGATCTCGGATCGAGTCGATGAGGCGCTCTCGAAACTGCCACGGGTGGAGGGCACCGAGGGCGGGGTGCTCAGCCAACGTCTGGTCAAGCTCTTTGATCGGGCGGAGGACGAAGCCAAGTCGCTCAAGGACGAGTACGTGTCTTCCGAGCACGTCCTGCTTGCGCTGGCCAAAGACAAGGGGCCGATCGGAGAAATCCTCAAGTCGTCGGGCGTCACTCACGAACGAATCCTCGCGGTGCTCAAGGACGTGCGCGGCGGAGCGCGGGTAACCAGTCCCGAGGCGGAAGAGACCTACCGGGCCCTCGAAAAGTACGGAAGAGATCTGACCCAGGCTGCGAAGGACGGGAAACTCGATCCGGTGATCGGCCGGGACGAGGAAATTCTGCGCGTCATCCAGGTCCTCTCGCGCCGCACCAAGAACAACCCGGTGCTGATCGGCGATCCCGGGGTCGGAAAGACGGCGATTGTCGAAGGCCTGGCCCGCCGGATTACCGATGGGGATGTCCCCGAGGGTCTGAAAAACAAACGGCTGATCGCGCTCGATCTGGGCGCGATGGTAGCGGGAGCCAAATACCGCGGGGAATTCGAGGAGCGACTCAAGGCGGTGTTGAAGGAAATCGCCGCCGCGCAGGGAGAGCTCATCCTCTTCATCGACGAGCTGCACACACTGGTGGGGGCGGGCAAGGCCGAGGGAGCGATGGATGCGGGGAACATGCTCAAGCCTGCGTTGGCGCGCGGTGAGCTGCATTGCATCGGCGCTACCACCTTGGACGAATATCGGAAGCACATTGAAAAGGACGCCGCCCTCGAGCGCCGCTTCCAACCGGTGATGGTGGGCGAGCCCTCGGTTCAGGACACGATCAGCATCCTGCGTGGGCTCAAAGAGCGTTATGAGGTCCACCACGGCGTACGGATTCAGGACTCCGCGCTGGTGGCCGCCGCCACCCTCTCCGACCGTTACATCTCCGACCGGTTTCTGCCGGACAAGGCGATTGACCTCGTGGACGAGGCTTGCTCGAAGCTTCGGATCGAAATCGATTCGATGCCCAGCGAGATCGATGAAGTCCGCCGACGGATTGTCCAGCTTGAAATCGAGCGCGAGGGCCTTCGCAAAGAAACCGATCCCTATTCGCGCGAGCGCCTGGTGGCTCTCGAAAAGGAGCTGGCCTCGCTCAATGAGAAGTTCACCGGAATGAAGGCCCATTGGGAAGCGGAGAAGAACGCGATCGGCCAGCTGCGCACACTCAAGGAGAAACTAGAAAAAGCTCGAACCGAGCAGGCCGCCGCAGAACGAGCAGGAGAGCTCAATCGCGCGGCGGAGCTGAAGTTTGGAATCATCCCCTCACTCGAGAAAGAGATCGCGCAGGCCAACACCAGGCTCGCCGAGCTTCAGAAGAAGCAGCGATTCCTCAAGGAGGAAGTCGACGCCGAAGACATCGCCGAAGTGGTGGCGAAGTGGACGCACATCCCGGTCTCGAGGTTGCTCGAGAGCGAGCTGCAAAAGCTCGTCCATATGGAAGAGCGGCTCAGCGCTCGGGTAATCGGCCAGCGGGAAGCGATCGTCGCGGTGTCCAATGCCGTTCGACGCGCCCGATCCGGCCTTCAGGATCCGAATCGTCCGATCGGCTCATTCATCTTCCTCGGCCCGACCGGGGTTGGGAAGACCGAAACCGCGAAAGCGCTGGCTGAATTTCTGTTCGACAACGAAAACGCGCTGATCCGGATCGACATGTCCGAATACATGGAAAAACACTCCGTTTCGCGCCTGATGGGCGCTCCTCCCGGATACGTCGGCTACGAGGAGGGTGGGCAGCTGACGGAGGCGGTTCGTCGACGGCCGTACTCGGTCATCCTGTTCGACGAAATCGAGAAGGCCCACAATGACGTGTTCAACGTTCTGCTACAGATCCTGGACGACGGCCGGCTGACCGACAGCCAGGGCCGCACGGTGGACTTCAAGAACACCGTGCTGATCATGACCTCCAACGTCGGTTCCACGCTGATTCAGGAGGCGATGGCCACCAAAAAAAAGCTGGACGAGGAGGACAAGCAGGAAGTCCTCGAGGTGCTGCAGCACCAGTTCCGCCCCGAGTTTCTCAACCGAATCGACGAGATCGTCATTTTCGAATCGCTCAAGCGAGAGGACATCGCCAGAATCGTGGATCTGCAGTTGGACCGGCTACGCAAGTTGCTTGCCGACAAACGCCTGGAGATAGAGCTGGAGCAATCCGCCCGGGAATTTTTGGCGGAGAAGGGCTACGATCCGGTTTACGGAGCCCGTCCGCTCAAGCGCGCGATCCAGAAGTACCTCCAAGACCCATTGGCGCTGAAGTTGCTGAGCGGCGAGTTCGCTCCGGGCGATACGATTACTGTTCAGGGCGGCAAGGACGAGTTGCGGCTTAGCCGCAAGCGTAGAGCACCTCCAAAAGCGTGAGTCCGTGGGGAGGCGCCGTAGGACCGGCCAGGGTTCGATCTCGCGATTCGAGCACCTCGCCGATCCACTCCGCGGAGCGCCGGCCCCGGCCCACTTCCACCAGGCTGCCGACGATGTTTCGAACCATGTGCTTGAGAAACGCCGTTCCCTCGATCAAGATGGTGATCTCGTCCCCCTGCCCGGTCTCCACATTGAGCGCTCGCACGTCTCGGCGAGGATGGCCGGCTTGACAGTCCGCCGCTTGGAAGGCGGAAAAGTCGTGCTCGCCTAAGAGAAATGGCGCCCCGCGTCGCATCGCGGGCACGTCGAGGGGTTGAAAGACTTCCCAGTGGGTACGCCGTCGGATCGGGGATCGGGAGCTGCGATTGCTGATCAGGTAGCGGTACCTTTTCCCCTTGGCGTCGCGCCGCGGATCAAAACTCTCCGGCACCTCGCTCGCTCGTACCACCGCGATGTCGCGCGGCAACAGGTCGCTGAGCCCCATCGAATAAGCCTTCATCGGAAGCGTCCGTGAAGTGACGAAGCAAGCGACCTGTCCCAGCGCATGAACCCCCGAGTCGGTCCGCGTCGCCGCCTCAAGCTGGACCTCCTCGCCAAGCAGTTGCCGAAGCGCGGTTCGAACGCGTTCCTCGATCGCGGGCCCATTGGTTTGCGCTTGCCAACCCACGTACTGCGTTCCGTCATATTCAAGAGTCAGCTTGATCCGTGGCATTGCGTTGCCAGAGCACGTCACGAGGAAGGAATGTTGGCGCGCCTGCGCAGCAGGTTCAGGGCTGTTGCTGCTTCCTGCGCCAAGCTGGCGTAATCATGGGCGAGCAGACGACCTTCGCGGACCACCACCCGGCCGTTGACGATCGTCCAGGCCGCGGGGCTGGGGACGACCCGTTCGATCAAATACGGAAGAACTCCGCCTGGGTTCTCGTGCGACGGGACATGATCCCAAACAACCAGGTCAGCCAAGGCCCCTTCCCGAACGGCATCCAAAGGACCCCCGAAGAGATCGGCGCCGAATTTCGCCGGACTCCGGACGCCCAGTTGGTCCAGGTACGCTTCACCGACCTGTGCGAAAGTCCAATTCCAACCATCCTGGAGCGTTCGGTCTCCTGACCCGATGCCTACCCGATCGGTGGAGAGCACTTCCCACTTACCCGTCGGCTGGAGGTGGCGGGAGCGGTGAGGTGGAACAAGCACGGGGAGAAGACGGGGTGCCTTGGGTTGCATCAGGGCGAGCAGCTGGTCCCCCGAATTGGCCGCCACGGCCGCGTTTCGCTCGAGAAGCCCGAAGCTCTGCAGCCGCGTCACCGCCTGATCAGCCGGACCCTGGCCCAATTCGCCATGGATTGCCAACCCAAGCTCTTCGCTGGTTTGCGAAAGCCGCTTGAGAAACGAGTCGTCGCAGAGATCGGGCGAGGCAAAACCGAGGCCCGGCCGAATCAAATCGTGATTGTGGAAATCGGCGGCGAAGAGTGCATTCGCGCCAAGCTGGTCGAGCCCGGCTGCGCTTCCCTCAACGCTGCTGCTCCCATGGGTGATCACCGCCCGCGCGCCGATACGCGCGACGGCCGTGGCTTGCCGCTGCAGGGCGGAAGCGACATCGGTTGGGCAGTGCAAGTGTTCCACCGACAGAGTGATTCCCGACCGCAGCGCGCGGGCAATCCCAAATGCGGTGAGCACTTCCACGTCAGCCGCAGTGAGTGCCTCTTCCAGGACTCGTCTTTGCTGGGAGCGACTGGCTTCGTCTGCTCCTTTGCCGATCGGCGCGAGCTGACGCCCGACGAGGTGCGCATGACAGTCGATAAACCCCATCGTGACGAGTCGGCCGGCACACGCCACTTCCCAGTCGCCGGGAAGGGTCGGCAACTGCCGAGAGGGGCCAATGGCGCTCACCCGCGCGCCCTCGATCACGATGCTCAATCCGGATTGAACCAGGCCGTCCGGCGGACACAATGCGCAATCCCTGAGCAGCAGACGGCCCTCCATGGCCGCGCACTATAGTCGTTTGCCGCCCGCTCCCGGAAAGCGAGGCTATTGGTTTTGCCCAAAGGTTTTCAACGTCTTGCGCCGTAGATTCGAATGATCGCTGTTGTCGCCCTGGTTTTGGACCTCGGTTTTGCCGGCGATGGCCTGCGCGGAGGCACCGAATAGGCTACGAATGTTATCTCCGAAAATCGTTACCACTCCAATCGCCGCCACCGCAATCAGTGCGACGATGATTGCATATTCGACCATTCCCTGGCCGCGTGACTTTCCCCTTCTTTGCATATGCGCCATTGATCTTGCTCCGAGGCAAAAGGTTTGACTGCGGGCATGCAAAGCAAAAACCATGCACTGATGGATCCCGAGCTCGTCCAGGTCGTCCAGATCGGGTGGTCGTCTGACCGTCGGCTGACCGCTGCCGAGGGCGCATGCGAAGAAGTGTTCGGGCAACCTCCGGAACGGCTGATCGGCCTGCCCTTGCACGAGGCGCTCGGGATCTCCGAGGAAGTGGCTCGCGATTTGGACGCCAAGGCTCGCGCGGCGGACGGATGCACGACCGAGTTTTTGACTGCGGGCTCGGGCCAGCGAAGGACCGTATTGCGCTTCGTGATCTGTGTGCGCGACGGAGAGGCGCGTGGCGCGGCAATGGATCTGCGGCAGGTCCTGAGCGGGGCCCCCCCAGTCCAGATTTCCAAATTGGCGTCTTCGCTCACCCACGAGATCAGAAATCCGCTCTCCTCGGTGAAATTGGCTGTCCAGACGGTGGCGCGAAGCCCGTCCCTTTCGGACAGAGATCAACGCCGACTGGCGATTGCCAATCGGGAAATCCGCACGCTCGAGCGAATGCTTTGGCTTTTGTCGGAATATGGCCGAGACGGCACTGCAGCGCTCGAGTCGGTGCCACTACGTCTTTTGGTCCAGGAAGCGGCGTCCTTGGTCGAACCGGAGCTGCTGGAGCGCAGGATTCAAGTGGAGATCGACGATCCGTCATCGGTCTGGGTGCGCGCGGACGCCGGGAGCCTGCGGGGAGTGCTGTCGCAACTTCTGCTGAATGTCTCGGCCGGGTACGAGGAAGGATCCAGCCTGCCCGTGAAGATTGTTCGAACCGAGGAAGGGAGCGTGCTCACATTGCGCGATCCCTCCTCCTCCATTCGACCAGAAGAGCGCTCTTCCCTCTTCGAGCCATTTGGATCCATGCTCGCCCGGAGTGCGGGGTTGTCGCTGGCGGTGCTGCACCGGGTGATGCTTAGCCATGGCGGGTCAATTTCCGCCCAGGCCGACGCGGAGCCCGGAACGTTATATACGCTTCGTTTCCCGTCGTAGGTGCCATGGAAACGCTGTTGCTCGTAGACGACGATTTGTCGCTGTTGGAATCCTTGAAGATGCATTTCGAGGAAATTGAGGAGGATGGTCTACCCTCCTTCAGCGTCGTCACTGCGACCAGTGCGGCCGCCGCCTTGGATGTAGCCTCGGAGGCTTTTCCTTCGCTGGTCATCCTGGACATGATGTTGCCGGATCGCAGCGGGCTGGAGATCCTCAAGCAGCTCAAAGAAATCTGCCGCGACGCGCCGATCATCATCGTGACCGCCTATCACGACATGGAGACCACGATTCGGGCGATGAAATCCGGCGCTTTCGACTACCTCCACAAGCCGTTTTCCGATCCCGCGGCGCTGGATCTGGTGGTCAACCGGGCGTTGCAGGTCCGGCAGCTTTCCCGTCGCGCGGCATCGGTCGAAATTGACGCCGGAAGCTTCCGGCTGGGCGACATCGTCGGAAGCACGCCGGGGATACAGCAACTGATCAAGGAGATCGGGATGGTCGCCGCCTCCCGGGCCACGGTCCTGATCACCGGTGAATCGGGAACAGGCAAGGAATTGATCGCCCGGGTAATTCACAACTACTCGCACGACGAGAGCCGGCCCTTCGTCGGAATCAACTGCTCCGCAATCGTCGATACCCTCTTGGAGAGCGAGCTGTTTGGGCACGAGAAGGGCGCCTTCACCGGGGCGACCACTGTCAAGCAGGGAAAATTCGAGCTGGCGGAGGATGGGACCGTCTTCTTAGACGAAATCGGGGACATGTCCCTGATGCTTCAGTCGAAGCTGCTGCGGGTTCTGCAAGAGCGTGAATTCGAGCACGTTGGAGGGCTGAAGAAGATCAAGCTGCGGGCACGGGTGGTGGCGGCAACCCACAGGGATCTCGGCCTGGATATCGCGGAAGGACGCTTCCGCCAGGACCTCTACCAACGGCTCAAAGTCATCACGCTGCACATCCCTCCGCTTCGCGAGCGGCGTGACGATATCCCGGCGCTCGTCCACCATCTGTTGGATCGCATCAACGAGAAAGTGCATAAGCGAGTCACCCGCGTTCCCCCGGAGGTGCTCGAGCACCTGACGCGCCTTCCGTGGCGAGGAAACGTGCGGGAATTGGAGAACGTTCTGACCCGCGCAGTGGTGCTCTCGCCGGGTGAGGTCTTGCTGAGCGACAACTTGCCATCCTTGACCGAGTCGGA
>WNFD01006962.1_pt1 | contig 21562 bp, 17 predicted proteins | sample 5400491 | NCBI WGS metagenome assembly WNFD01 (sample SAMN13153343, study PRJNA577476) | soil metagenome | isolation source: 120 cm saprolite under Douglas fir tree site 2 hole 2 replicate 2 | place: USA:California | collected 2015-04-18
CGTCAACAAGGCGACGATCGCGGATGAGCGGCATGGCAACCTGACCTGGGGCGCTGCGCAGGCGGGCGTCGCCGTCGGCATGACCGACGCCGTCGCGACCGGCAGCATCGCTGCCGACATCGCCGGCGACCTGGTCGCTATCGCCGCGGTGTGGGTCAACCCGGAGTCCGAGGACGCCGAGAAGGTCTTCAGGAACAACGTGGTCTCGACCAGGCGGGCGGTTGCCGCGGCCGTCCGCAACGAGCCCTTGACCAGCGAGGTACTCAAGGCCCGCCTCGACTGCCACAACCCCTTCTTCGACGCCCGCCCGTACCTCGCGGCAGACCCCATGACCCCCTAAGCCTCAGGCATGCCGCCACATCGATGAACCCCTGATGGTGCTATGACGCCATCAGGGGTTCATCGATGGGATGAGCCCCGGGGGTTGGGTGGCAACCGGCGACCGGCTCAGGCGGCCAGGCCGGGAACCGGGGGCTCGCCGGCTGACCAGCGCCTGACCCGCATCGCCTTGCCGACCTCGGTCCGGGGCACGGAGCCTGGTGGCACGATCGCGACCCGGACGCGCAGGCTGAGAGCGTCGCGGAGGCTGTGTTCCAGCGCAGCGCGCAGTTCGTCCTCGGAGCGGGCCTGCCGCTCGGTCGCGGCGTCCTGATCGGCTCCGGACCCGGCCGGCCCTGCGGAAGACGAGCCGGCCGTGCGTCCCGTTATGCGCTCACAGCAGGCGATCAGGTCCCGGCCGCCGTTCCTCTCGTCGATCACCAGCACGTAGTCAGGCGCTACCGCCGGCTCGCTCAGCAGGACTCGCTCGATCTCGCTGGGATAGACATTGACTCCCCTGATCACGAGCATGTCGTCCTTGCGGCCGGTGATCTTCGACATCTTCACCAGGGTCCGCCCGCACGGGCAACTGCCGGGCCGCAGCGCCGCTATGTCACCCGTGCGGTACCTCAGCAGCGGCAGCGCTTCCTTGGTCAGCGTGGTGAACGTCAGCTCGCCCGGTGTCTCGTCGGGCAGCGGCTCGCCGGTTGCCGGATCGAGCACCTCGACCAGGAAGTGGTCTTCGTTGACGTGCAGGCCGTCGGCGGCGACGATGCACTCCGACGCCACGCCAGGCCCGATCACTTCCGACAGGCCGTAGATGTCGAGCGCGCGGAGCCCGAGCAGCTCTTCGATCCTGGCCCGCATCTCCTGCGTCCACGGCTCGGCGCCGAAGATGCCCGCCTTGAAGGACAGGCCGGTCTGGGGTGTCAGCCCCGCTTCAGCCAGGGCTTCGCCAAGCCGGATCGCATACGACGGCGTGCACGTCAGGATCTCCGGGTGCAGGTCGGCGATCAGGGTTACCTGCCGGGCGGTCATGCCGCCGGAAGCCGGCACGACGGTGGCACCGAGCTCGATGGCGCCCTGGTGAATGCCGAGCCCCCCGGTAAACAGGCCATAACCATATGCATTGTGGACGGTCGTGCCGGGTCCAGCGCCCGCCGCCGCGAGCGACCGAGCGCACATCCGGGACCAGAGCGCGAGGTCGCCCTTGGTGTAGGAAACCAGCGTGGGCCGCCCGCCCGTCCCGCTCGACCCGTGCACGGCGACCACCTGTTGCCGCGGGACGGCGAGCATCCCGAACGGGTAGTTATCCCACAAATCACGCTTGTCCGTGGTCGGCAGCCTGGCCAGGTCATCCAGGCTCACCTCGGTCCCTGCGGTCACGCCCGCGTCCGCCAGCCGGGCCGCCTGAACGCCGCCAGCGGCCAGCAGCCGGTCGATCAGCACGCGCAGCCGCCTGATCTGCAGCCCCGGCAGCTGCTCGGCCGGCATCGCCTCGGCCTCGGGCTCGAACATCACCGGAAGCGAATCATTATCAAATCGCATTGCCCGCATTGCTGTCGGCCTTCCCTCTGACGCATAGCATGACGGCATGAACACTGTGCCCGATCGCTCCCGCGTTCGTCTGCCCGACATCAGCTCCCGCGCTTACGAGCACCCGGCCGACCGCTCGGCCCTCGTTGCGCTGCGCAAGTTGACCGGCTTCGATGTCATCCTGCGCAACCTCGCCGGGCTGTTCAGCGACCGGAGCCTGCGGCTGATGTTCCTGGCCAGCTCGGTACGCGCCTCTGAGCAGCAGTTTCCGCACCTGTACCAGACGATGCTGGACGGCGCGTACGTGCTCGACCTGCCGCGGGTCCCTGAGCTGTTCATCACGCAGGACCCGAGGGTCAACGCGATGGCGCTGGGCACTGACAAGCCATTCATCGTGATCACGACCGGCATGGTGGACCTGATGGACCCGGAAGAGATCCGGTGGGTAATCGGCCATGAGCTCGGCCACGTGCTCTCCGGGCATTCGGTGTACCGGACGATGCTCTTCTATCTCGTCGGTCTGGCCTCTCGGCTCGCGCTCGTGCCGTTCGCGTGGATCGGGCTGAAGGCGGTCATCTGGGGCCTGGAGGAGTGGTTCCGCAAGTCCGAGCTGTCCTGCGACCGGGCCGGCCTGCTCGCAGGCCAGGACGTCCCCGCGGCCCGCCGCGCACTGATGAAGCTCGCCGGCGGCCCGCAGCTGGCCGAGCTCAGCCACGACGCGTTCCTTGAGCAGGCGCGCGAGTACGACGCCGTGCCCGACGTCCGCGAGGGCCTGATCAAGCTGCTTCAGCTGATCGGCACCACGCACCCGTTCGCCGTGGTCCGGTTCGCCGAGATCGACCGCTGGGCCTCCGAGGGCGAGTACAACGCCATCCTGGCGGGCAACTACCCGCGGCGGGACTCGGACCGGGACGCCTCGGTCGGCGACGAGTTCAAGTCGGCGGCCAAGTCGTACCAGGAGTCGTGGAACCGGTCGGCCGACCCGCTGATCGGCGCCGTCCGCGGGGTGGCCGGCTCGGCCGTGGGCGCCGGGGAGCGCCTGATGAACAGGTTCGGCAACCGCAGGGACGACTCGGACCCGAACGACTAACCGCAGTTGGGGCCGCGAGTTCCGGGGAGAGCCGGGAACGACTAGCGACGGCCGCCGGACGGCGGCCTCAGGTGCCACGAGTACGCCACATTTATGACCGTGATGGCGAGCCAGACCACGAGGAGCCCCGCGATCCCGACCGGGTGTGTACCTGCCGTTACCGTAAGGGCGGTCAGCGGGATGCCGAGCGCCATCGAGACGATCGCGAGCGCGAAAGCCGAGCGCTCCCTGCTGGCGGGCTTGGCCGGCGCAGCGAGCGGCGCGGATGAGATGTACGGCTGCGCGAGGGCCACGCGCGCATCGACGCGGGCATCGATTTCCCTGCCGACCTTGTCGAGGAAGGACTCGATTACGGCGGACTCATAGTTGGGACCGAGTTCGCGATGGGTCTCGGCGGCGGCGCGGATCTCGTCCGGGGTGAGTGACGGGCTATTCACACGAGCACGATATATCTCAACGGCCGAGGGCGCCATACGCTTCGGTCCCGGCGCGGCGCGGGCATTCTGAGGGGATGAACGGGACGCAGCGGCCACCGGAGCCGCCGCTGGAGCTCACTTTCGTGGCCGAACTCCGCATGTTCCTGGCCCCGGCGAACCGGGCTGGCACGGTCCGGATGGCTACCGACGGGACGCCCTCGCTGGGGCATGTCGTGGAATCGGCTGGCGTCCCGCTGACCGAGGTGGGCTCCCTCCTCGTCAACGACCGGCCCGCGCGGCCGTCGTACCAGCCGCGAGCCGGCGACCGGGTCCGCGTTGAAGCGGTAAGCCGGCCACAGCCGCTGCCCGTGCCGAGGTTCCTGCTCGACGTGCACCTCGGCGCGCTCGCCCGCCGGATGCGCCTGGTCGGCGTCGACACGGCGTACTCGAACGACCTCGGCGACGACGCGCTGATCGACCTCGCCAACTCCGCCGGCCGCGTGCTGCTGACCAAAGACCGTGGGCTGCTGCGGCGCAGGAAGCTCTGGCTGGGCGCGTATGTGCGCGGCGCCGACGCCGACGACCAGCTGGCCGACGTGCTCGATAGGTTCTCTCCGCCGTTCGCTCCGTGGACGCGCTGCCTCATCTGCAACGGGTCGCTGGCCCCGGTTACGAAGAGCGAGGTCGAAGCGCAGCTGCTTCCCGGGACCCGGCGGACCTACAACGAATTCTGCCGCTGCGCTGGTTGCGGGCGGGTGTACTGGCGCGGCGCCCACAGCAGCCGCCTCGCGGCGATCGTCGCTGCCGCCGCTCGGCGGCCAGGCGCAACTGACCCGGGCGCTACCGCCTGGTCGTAGTCACGGGCCTGCGCCAGCGTGATCCGTGCTCGCCGAGCGGGCCGACCCGCAGGCCGCGCCGGTCGCACTCGTCAAGCAGCTTCGGGAGCGCGCCGAGCGCGGCCTTCCATGACCCGGGCGGGGACGTGGCGTCCGAGTCGTGCAGCAGCACGGTCGATCCGCCGACTAGGCCGCCGGAGAGCGTGTCGTGCACGGTTTCCGCGGTCGATCCGGGCGCCCACTCCCGCCCCCAGCTGCTCCACAGCACCGGCGTCAGGCCGAGCCGATGCGCGGAGATCAGCGAAGCCGTGCTCAAAACGCCGTACGGGGGGCGGAACAGCCAGGGGTCCACGCCGGTCGTGGCCGCGATGATCTCCTTGGCGCTGGCCAGATCGTCGTAGGTGGCGATCGGCCCGCGCAGCGGCAGGTAACGATGCCGCCACCCGTGCACGCCGACCTCATGGCCGGCGTCGGAGATGTCGGCCGCCAGCCGCGGCGTCTTCGACACCTGCGAGCCGAGCAGGAAAAACGTGGCCCGCACGCCCCGGTCTGCCAGCAGCTTTATGAAGAGCGGGGTCGCTGCCGGGTCGGGGCCATCGTCGAAGGTCAGCGCGACGTGGTCGGACCGGACCTGCCCGGACAGCAGCGGAAACAGCGACATTCTGACGGTGCGCAACGCCGTCACTCCCGGACCCGAGTGGGCCACCGCCAGGCCAGCGGCCGCCACGAGGAGCCGACCGCCCAGCGCCAGGCTCGCCCGGCTGTCGGGCGCATGCGCGGCATTTGATCGGGTAACCCGGGCCCGGCTCGGCTTGTCAGACACGGACTGTCCAGCACATTAACGGACACCAATGGAATCGCAACTCAAGCCATGCCTATTAGGACGCCGGCGGATGTCGGCAACCACCGGCTCATGCATCGCTGCAATCATGTCATGTCCAGGTTGTGCTCCACCGATATGGAGGCAGCAGATGACCGGGCGGTCGCGGACGATAGCGCAACCGAGCGCCGCAGGGACACCGGAGACGGCAGGGCGGCGGGCGCTGCTGCTGTCCGGATCGATCGGCATGGGTCACAACACCCTGGCCGAAGCGTGTGCGGACTCCCTGGAAGCTGACGGCTGGTCCACGCAGACCCTGGACCTGATGCGGCTGCTGGGGCAGGGTGGCGGGTCAGTCGGCCGGGCCGTGTTCAGGTCGATGCTGGCGGTGCCTGGCGTGTACGACGCGTTCCATTTCGCCGCACTCCGCACCGGGAGCCTGCTGGCTGACTTGACGGACGCGGCAGCGAGCCGCCAGATCCTGCCGAGGCTACGCGCCGTGCTCGATGCCACCAGCCCCGGCCTGGTCATGTCCGTCTTTGCCACGGGAGCGTCGGCGGTCAGCCAGCTCGCCCCGCGCTACAGCGAGATGGCTCATGTCGTCTTCTGCACCGACGCCACCCCGCATCGCCTCTGGGTGCAGCGGAACGTTGACCTGTACCTGGTCACCTCGACGATCGCTGAGCGGGCGATACGCAGGTTCGATCCCGAGGCGCGGGTGCTCGTGGTGCCCGCTCCGCTCCGGGCTGCGTTCTATGACCCGCCCACGCAACTCCAGGCCCGCCGGAATCTCGGTCTTCCCGATCAGGAACGATGCGTCCTGCTGATGAGCGGCGCCTGGGGCATCGGCCCCGTCGCCGAGGCGGCGGAGGCACTGGGAAACGTAGGAGTGCACGTCCTGGCCGTCGCCGGGCACAACGTGAGGCTGGCAAGCAGGCTGCAGGCAGTCGCCAGCCGGCAGCCGCGGGTGCGGCCGCTCGGATTTACCAACCGGATACCTGAGCTGATGGCCGCGAGCGACCTCGTCATCTCCAGCTCAGGTGATACCTGCACGGAGGCCCGCACAGTGGGAAGGCCGCTGCTGCTGCTGGACGTGGTCCAGGGTCACGGGCGCGACAACCTCCAGCACGAACTCGAACTCGGAGACGCCGCGGTCACATCGGGGCGGCCCGCCGACGTCGTCCGCTCGGCACTGGCCGCACTGGACACCGCGAAGCCGCCGCCCGCGAGTCCGACCCGCTCGCAGGCGGCCTGGCATGCCGCGTTCGCCACCGCGCTTGACTCGCTCGGCCTCTAACCTGCGCGGGCGCGGCAACGGGGCCTGATCCGCAGGTAGGCAGCGTCGGACCTGGGCGGCGGCGAGAAGCTGGCGGCGGGAACCCTGCGCACCAGCCGCATCTGGTAGGTGGCCGCCCACCGCGCCGTCTCGCGGTCGCGCGGCTCCCGGCTCGATAGCCACTTCGCGGCGCCCCACTCCACGATCAGCTCGGCGCCGGTCAGCCTGATGTTCCGGTCGCCGAGCAGCCGCCGGCATAGCAGCGTCGTCAGCGCGAACGGCGGGCTGGCGACAACGTGGAACGGGCGCCTCGGCAGCGGAACCTCGCGCAGGTCCGCTTCCACGACGCCGACCAGCGGCTCGCCGCTGAATCTGCGCCGGAGCCGCTCGGCGAGCCCTGAATCGAGCTCGATCGCTATGACCCGTGCCCCGGCACGGGCCAGCGGCCCGGTGAGCGCGCCGTAGCCGGCGCCAAGATCAAAGACAAGGTCCCCCGTGCCTGCCCCGCTGGCACGGACGAGCTGGTCGATGAGCCGGCGGTCAGTCAGGAAGTGGGCACCGGCTGGATTCGGCGACTGCCATGGTCGCCCGGATTACCATGGTCGCTCCTCGGCTTACGTTTACGCGGTAGCGGCAGCGGTCAGCCGCCTCGCAGCCCGTCACGAGCTGCCCAGACAACGTAGGCCATGAAGGCCCGGGTTGCCACTGATTATTGGTAGCCCCCGAGATCAGACCGCAGGGTTGCCCTACGCCACCTCCGCCTCCTGCGGCAGCCCACGCCGGCCGGCCTCGAGCAGGCCTACCTCGCCGACCCCGCTCACCTCGGTCAGCCGGGCCAGGACGGGCGGCAGTTCGGCGGCGTAAACCACGCCTGCTCGCTGAGTCGCCCTGGTCAGCGCGACGTACAAGTCGCCGAGTCCGCGCGACGACCCGGCCAGGATCAGGGCCGGGTCGGCTACGAGCACCGAGTCGAATTCCAGGCCCTTGGCCTGCCGCACGGTCAGTACGACGACCGGCCGCTCCAGGTCGGATTCGCCGCCACCCGGCGCACCCGGGTCGGAGGCCCCGACCCCGGCGTCGGGCAGCGCCGCCCTGACCGCGGCGCCGATCTCCGCCAGGCGGCCTTCAGGAACGATCACTGCCAGCGTGCCCTCGCCGGTCAGGGCGGTCATCGCGACCGCCGCGTCGGCCACGGCCCTGGGGAGCTCCCCGGGATCGGTGACGCCGAGCCGCCACGGCACGGTCCCCGACTCACGGACCGAACGCGGCGGCGTCGCCTGCGGGTCGATCTGAGCGAGCACGTCGGCCGCTACTGTCATGATCTCGGCCGGGGTGCGGTAGTTCACAGTGAGCGGCGCGAGCCGCCACCGATCCCCGACGAACGGCCCGAGCGCGCCGGACCACGACGCCGTCCCAGAAATGTCGCCGGTCTGGGCGACGTCGCCCACGATCGTCATCGACCTGGCCGGGCAGCGACGCATCACCATCCGCCACGCCATCGGCGAGAGCTCCTGCGCCTCGTCCACGATCACGTGCCCGAATGCCCAGGTCCGGTCGGCCGCGGCCCGCTCAGCAGCGGTGAGGTGGACCTCGCTGTCGAACCGCGCGGCGAGCCTGGCCGCGTCGAGCATGTCGGCGCCCATCAGGATCTCAGGGTCATCCTCTTCATCCCTGCCGATGATCTCAAGCACACCCTGGGCGAACGCCTCTTCTTCTTCTTCGCGCCGCCGTGCTGCGGCCTTCGTTCCCCGGTCGTCCTCGCCGAGCAGCTCGGCCGCCTCGTCGAGCAGCGGCACGTCGGCTGGCGTCCAGGGCCAGCCGGCCGGCCGATGGAGCAGTTCGCGCTCGTCGGCGGTCAGCGAGCGCGCGGCGGCCGCAAGCAGCCGACGGGACGCGAACAGATCGCCGATCAGCTGCTGCGGCGTCAGCACCGGCCACAACCGCCCGATGGCGGCCCGGACATCGGGATCATCGCGCAGCTCAGCCCGCAGCTCCTCGATGTCCGCGCGTCCCATCAGGTTGCTGCCGCCGAGCGGGTCCGCGCCAAGCCGGCCAGCCACGACCCGGGCAAGCTCATCCAGGGCGTCCCGTACGAAGACTCGCCTGGCCTGGTTGTGCGGCCGCCTGGACCGGCGCGCCCGCTCCCTGGCCCTGGCCAGCGACTCCCTGCTGAGCCGGTATCCGGTTCGTTCGAAACTAATCGCCAGGCCCTCATGCGGCACGCGCTGCCGGTCCCGCACTGCGGCGGCCACGACCTTAGCCATCACCTGGGTGCCCTTGATCCGCGCCACCTCGGCCGGCTCCGTGCCGGTCGCAGCGATTCCCGGCATCAGGTCACCGATGGTCTCGAGCAGCACGCTCGTCTCGCCAAGCGACGGAAGTACCTGGCCGATGTAGCGCAGGAACGTGGCGTTCGGACCGATCAATAGCACGCCACGCTTCTCAAGCTGGCGCCGGTAGGTGTAGAGCAGGTAGGCCGCCCGGTGCAGGGCCACCGCCGTCTTGCCGGTGCCCGGACCGCCCTCGACGACGAGCACGCCGGGCAATCCCGATCTGATGATGAGGTCCTGTTCGGCCTGGATGGTCTCGACGATGTCGCGCATCCGGCCGGTGCGGCTGGCATTCAGCGCCGCGAGCAGCGACGATTCGCCGGTCAGGCCCTCGTGCCTGGTGGGATCCGCGACCGCGAGGTCGAGGACCTCGTCGTCCAGGCGCTGCACGGTCCTGGCCCTGGTCTTGATGTGGCGCCGCACCCTGACATCGCCCGGGGAGGCCGCCGTGGCCAGGTAGAACGGCCTGGCGGCGTCGGCGCGCCAGTCCATCAGCAGCTGGTCGTAGTTCTCGTTGTCGGCATGCATGCCGAGCCGGCCGATGTAGCTCCTGGCGCCGTCGTTGAATTCGAGCCTGCCGAAGCACAAGCCGTTCTCGGCGGCGTCGAGCTGCGCGAGCTGCTGCCGGTACATGATCGTGAGCGCCTCGCGCTCCGTCCGCGCCGCCGGCGTCCCGCCGACCTGCCGCAGCGTCCCGGCCAGCCGGTCCGATGCGCGCTTCCTGAGCTCGTCCAGCCTGTCGTAGAGGCTGGTGATGTAGGCCTGCTCGGCTTCCTGGTCGACGTCTGTACGGTCCTCGACAGACAAGCGCGTGTCCCTTCGCCGCTAAAAGTGCCCACACAGTTTAGTCGGGGCTCGGCTGAGCCCATGCGACTCCGCCGGCCCTTTCTGCGCCGCCGGCGCTGCCGCGTGGTTGGACCGGCACACCGCGTAGCTGCCGGCCCGGATGCCAGGCAGGAATCACATGACGGTGGATGATTCTCAGCACAATCGCCGAATATCATCCACGATCTGCCGAGAACAGCGTTCTAGTGCTCTAGGCGGGGGTCGGTGCCGCGGGGGCCAAAGCCGACGCCGGCGGGCTGCTTCGGATCCCAGTCGAATACCACCGAATTGTCCTCCTCGCCGATCAGTACCTCGGCTCCTGGCTCGGCGCCAGCTCCGGCCAGCGCTTCCTCGACACCGAGCTTGGCGAGCCGGTCGGCCAGGTAGCCCACCGCCTCGTCGTTACTGAAGTCGGTTTGCTGGATCCACCTGCGCGGCTTCGCGCCGCGGATCCGGAACGCGTTCTCGCCGACCCGCACCAACTCGAAGTCAGGCCCGGCCACCGGCTCGGGCCTTAGGACGAGCCTCGTCGGAAGCGGCTCCGGTGCGGCGCTCCTGGCCTCGGCAATGATCGCCGCCAGGGCGAACGCGAGGTCACGCAAACCCTCCCCGGTGGCGGCCGACACCTGATGTACGGGCAGGCCCCTGGCCTGCAGGTCGGGCAGGACGAGCTCGGCGAGATCGCGTGCCTCGGGCACGTCGATCTTGTTGAGCACCACGATCCGCGGCCGTCCGGCCATGTCGGCGCCGGTCATCTCGGCATGGGCGGCAAGCTCGGCCTCGAGCACGTCGAGGTCGGTGATGGGATCACGGCCAGGTTCGTTCGTGGCGCAGTCGATGACATGCACGAGGACGGTGCAGCGCTCGACGTGCCTGAGGAAGTCATGGCCGAGGCCGCGGCCCCGGCTGGCCCCAGGGATCAGGCCGGGTACGTCCGCCACGACGAATTGGGTGTCCCCCGCCTCGACCACACCCAGGTTCGGGGTCAGCGTGGTAAACGGGTAGTTAGCGATTTTAGGGCGGGCCGCCGATATGGCCGAGATGAGCGACGACTTGCCGGCGTTCGGGAATCCGACGAGGCCTGCGTCGGCGATCGTCTTGAGCTCCAGCAGGAGTTCCTTATGTTCGCCGGGTTCGCCACGCAACGCGAAGCCTGGAGCCTTGCGCTTGGTCGAAGCGAGCGCGGCGTTGCCTAGGCCGCCATGCCCGCCTTGCGCGGCTACGAACTCCGTCCACGCTCCAATCAGGTCGGCAAGCACCTCGCCGTCGCCGGTCTTCACCACCGTTCCGTCCGGCACATTGACGATCAGGTCGGCGCCTTCAGCGCCGCTGCGGTGCGAACCCGCGCCTGCCTTGCCGTTGCCCGCCCGGCGCAGCGGCCGGCGGTGGAAGTCGAGCAGCGTCGCGGTGCTGGGGTCGACCCTGAAGATGACGTCGCCGCCCCGGCCACCATTGCCGCCGTCCGGGCCGCCGAGCGGCTTGAACTTCTCCCGGTGAATCGACGCGCAGCCGTTGCCGCCGCTGCCCGCCTGGATCCTCACCACGGCCTGATCAGCGAATTCCGCCACGTCAGCCCCCTTTCGAGACCTGGAACCGCCGCTGAGCGGCCCGCAGCAGCTTGTGCCCAGCCGACCAGCAACAGCTATGGGCCATCACCGCTGTTGATACGACGGTGATGGCCCATAGCTGTTGATCAACCGATCTGCGCCGGTCCAGCGCGCCGCGAAAGCCAGGGCGCCAGCCGTGCTAGCTGGCCTTGGCTGACACCGTCTCGACCGGCGCGGTCTGGGCCGCGACCGGGATCACGCTGACCGCCCGCCTGCCCCGCCGTGAGCCGAACTCAACCCGGCCGGTTACGAGCGCGAACAGAGTGTCGTCACCGCCGCGACCGACGCCGACGCCGGGGTGGAAATGCGTGCCGCGCTGGCGAACCAGGATCTCGCCGGCATTGACGACCTGGCCGCCGAATCGCTTGACGCCAAGCCGCTGGGCGTTGGAGTCACGCCCGTTCCTGCTCGACGAAGCGCCTTTCTTGTGTGCCATCTCAGACCTTCTTCTTCTGGCTGGCGCTGGCCTTGCCCGTTCCGATGCCGGTGATCTTCACCTGCGTGTACTTCTGCCGGTGGCCCTGGCGGCGCCGGTAACCGGTCTTGTTCTTGTAGTGGATCATGTTGATCTTCGGGCCGGTGGCTGGCCCGATGATCTCGGCGGTGACCTCGTAGGTGCCCAGCTCGGCGCTGTCGCTGATCACCTTCCCGTCATCCACGATAAGCACGGCGGGCAGCGTCACGGTGGAGCCGACCTGACCGGCGAGCTTGTCGACGGTCAGGACGTCGTCAACAGACGCCCTGCTCTGCTTGCCGCCACAGCGAACGATCGCGTACACGAAAGAACTCTCCCTGGTGTCAGCCCGCCGCGTGAACCGCGGCCTCGTCCGAGCGTCGAGGCGACCGGGCCTGCCGACATTACGCGCCACTCGCCTGCCGAACTTCCGATCCTGGTCTCTCGCCGGCCGTGCTGACCGCCAAGCGCCCACGATCGCTGCCCTGGGCAGCAAGACACGCCGACGACAAAGAGTACCAGACCACGCGCCCTCATTCGGTCGGAGATGCGCTGGGCGACCGGTCGGCCGCCTGGTTCTCATCGCCCTCACCCGGTGAGTTCAGGTCCGCAGGCTGCTCGGTCGCTGGCGGCTTCCCGTCCGCCAGCGCCGGCCCATCGGCGGGTGTCGCATCGGCGGGTGTCGCATCGGCGGGTGTCGCATCGGCGGGTGTCGCATCGGCGGCAGCCACATCGGCGGCGGCCGTCGCCGTCCTCGCCTCCAGCACGGAGTCGGGCGGGCCAGCCTCACGATGAGCGGATCGCCTCGGCCGACGGCGCGGAGTATCCTCGGTCGCCGCGGCTTGGTCCTGCTGCTCGCGATCGGTCCCATCCGCCAGTGCTGCGTCGCCTGCCTCTGCGCTCTCGCCGTCCGGCGCTGCGCCATCGCCGCCGGCTGGGCTGGCCAGGGCGGCGTCGCCTGCGGCCGGAACACGCAGATCGGCTCCGCTCGCAACGGACTCCGGCTCGGCTGACTCGGGCTCGGCGGCAGCACCGTCCGGCCTGGCAGCCTCTGAGTCCACCGTCTTCGCGGCCACCTGCGCGATCGCCTTGCTCCTTGCGGACCTCGACCTAGCCGGGCCTGGCTTCGGCGTTCCTGCCTGCTGGTCGTTGCGCCCGTGCGAATGGGGCAGCTCCGTGAGGTCGGTGGAGACGATGATGCCCCGGCCGTTGCAGTGCTCGCACGGCACGGAGAACGCGGCGAGCAACCCGGAACCGACCCGCTTCCTGGTCATCTGGACTAGGCCGAGCGAGGTCACTTCGGCGACCTGGTGCTTGGTCCGGTCGCGCGCGAGGCACTCGATCAGCCGCCGCAGTACGAGATCGCGGTTGCTCTCGAGCACCATGTCGATGAAGTCGATGACGATGATGCCGCCGATGTCCCTGAGCCTGAGCTGCCGGACGATCTCCTCGGCCGCTTCCAGGTTGTTCCTGGTGACCGTCTGCTCCAGGTTGCCGCCCTGGCCGGTGAACTTGCCCGTGTTGACGTCGATCACGGTCATCGCCTCGGTGGTGTCGATGACCAGCGAACCGCCGCTAGGCAGCCAGACCTTCCTGTCCAGAGCCTTGGCGAGCTGCTCATCGATCCGGTAAGCGGTGAACAACTCTTTGTCGTCGGTCCACCGTTCGAGACGGTCAGCCAGGTTGGGCGCCACGTACCTCACGTACTCGTCGACCAGGTCCCATTCGCTGTCGCTTGCGATGACGAGCTTGGTGAAGTCCTCGTTAAATATGTCCCTGACAACCCGGATCGTCAGGTCGGGCTCGCCGTACAACAGGTCGGGCGCGCTCGCCGTCTTGGCCTTGCGCTCGATTGCCTGCCACTGGGCCACGAGCCTCGTGACGTCGTGCTGCAGTTCCTCCTCGGACGCGCCCTCCGCGGCGGTCCTGACGATGATCCCGCCTTCTTCCGGCGCGACCTTCTTCAGAATCTGCTTGAGCCTGTTTCGCTCGGTGTCAGGCAGCTTTCGGCTGATCCCGGTCATCGAGGCGCCAGGGACATACACCAGATACCGCCCCGGCAAGCTGATCTGGCTGGTCAGGCGCGCGCCCTTGTGACCGATCGGGTCCTTGGTGACCTGGACCATGATCGACTGACCGGACTTGAGCGCCGATTCGATCCGCTTGGCCACGCCCTCGAGGCCGCTCGCGTCGAAGTTGACCTCGCCGGCATACAGGACCGCGTTGCGCCCCTTGCCGATGTCGACGAAGGCCGCCTCCATCGAGGGCAGCACGTTCTGCACCTTGCCGAGGTAGACATTGCCCACGAAGGATTGGTGACTCGCCTTATCCACGTAGTGCTCGACCAGAACCCCGTCCTCGAGCACGGCGATCTGGGTCCTGTCGCCCTGCTGGCGCACCACCATGACCCGCTCCACCGCTTCTCGGCGGGCCAGGAACTCCGACTCGCTGACAATCGGTGGCCGGCGCCGTCCTGTGTCGCGTCCCTCGCGGCGGCGCTGCCGCTTGGCCTCAAGCCGGGTGGAACCCTTGACCCCCCGGACGTCGTCGGGCTCGCTCGCGGGCCGGGGCTCACGAATGTGGACGACCGTGTCAGCCGGCTCGTCAGGCGCCGGCACCTCACCGCCGGGCACCAGCGTGCCATTGCGCTGCCTGCGGCGCCGGCGGCGCCGGCTCGATGAACCGCCTCCTTCGCCTTCCGCGCTTTCGTCGCCGGCCTGCTCGCGTCCGCCGTCGCTAGCTCCGCGGGGCCTGGCAGCCCGTTGTGTGGCGGCGTCGGCGGTGTTCTCCGTGCCTCCGCCGCGCCTGTCCGCGGTTGCCTGACCGGTGTCGCCGTCCCCGCCATGGCCGGCGCCGCGATCGGCGGAAGCGCCCTGAGCGGGGCCCGCCTGGACGTCGCCTTGCGCTGAACTACCGGCCGGCTGACCCGCGCCGCCATCGCCTGAGCCGCCTTTGCCCCGCCCGCGGCCGCCTCGCCGGCGCCTGCGCGAACCACCGCCGCCGTCGCCCTCGCCGCCGCCGTCGCCGTCACTCTGGCCCGCGTCGACGCGTGGGCGGTCGGCCTCAGCTGGGCCGTCGGCCAGATCGGGCGGCTGGAAGACTAGGACGGGCGGCTGGAACGCCGCGGCTGGCACTGGCTGCTGCGTGCCCCCGCCTGACCTGCCGCCGCCTGGGGACCCTGGATCCGCGCCAGCCGAGACGCCTGGCACGGCCGGAACGGCGCCCGCGGCCTGCCCGGCGCGACCCGCGCCTGACCGTGAGCCTGAGCCTGTGCCCTGGCCGGAACCCTGTGGCCCAGCCTGGCCGGAACCCTGTGGCCCAGCCTGGCCGGAACCCTGTGGCCCAGCCTGGCCGGAACCTGGCTCGCTTTCTGGAGCAGCTGACTTGAAGGCGGGAGGCTCGGCTGGCCTGCTTACGGCGCGGCGGCCCCGGCGCAGCAAGCCGCGCCTCTGGCCGCCTTCTTGACCGGTGGCTTGGGCCTGACCTGCTTCTTGGCCGGTGGTCTGAGCCTGACCGGTATTTGCTGATGATTCACTGGATTCTGACTGTCGATTCTGTGGCTCGGTTTCGAGCATCCGGGCGATCTCTTCCGTAGGGCTCCCGGGCGCGCTGGTCAGCGAGCTGACCGGGCGTGCCGCGCGGGGGCTGTTCGTTCGCACGCAGCCGGCTGGCTGGCGCCTCCTGGGCGCTCTCCGCCTTGGGCTGCATTGCCTTGTCTGTTGTGCGTGGTGGCAGGTGTACTTCGTGCCTGGGAACCGGGTCCTGGTGGTGCTGCCTCAGTTCCGGCATGCGTTCTGGTAGCTCACCGATGACAGGGCCGGTCGCGGCGCTTGCTTCAGTCATCCCCGTCTGAGTTCCCATCTGACCCGCGGTGAGCGCACTCATCGGCCCCTGCCACAACCTCGTCACCAGCGGGGGCGACGTAGGCTCCGGAGCCGACAACTGGCGGAGCGCGGCCAGGATGTCATCTGGGCGGACGGCAGGTGTCATCTGCCGAACAGTCATTCGAAGTATCGCACATCCGGCAACCGGGTCGATTCCGGGCTGCTGCGCGCTGGTCAGGCCGACCCGGCTGGTCAGGCTGATCACCGCGGCGCGCGCGTCCAGCGTCCGCGTCCCCTTGCTGGTCAGGCGCTCCACCTGAACGCTGGGAGCGGCAAGGAACGCCTGCACGGCGCATGCGGCAGCATCGGCCGGAACGCCCGGCCAGATGACCTCCCACTCGGAGGCCTCAAGCTGCACCCCCGCGGACCTTCCGCCCGCTTCGACAACCTCGATCACGTCAATCCCGTCCGGCAGCGCAGCGTTGAGCCGCCGACCGACGTCGTCCGGCTCGCAACGACGGGTCACAGCGAGTTCGAGGTACTCTGCCTCGCTCGCCGATCCCGTCGGAGCCCCGCCCGAATACGAAATCCTCGGATGCGGTGAGAACCCGGCAGAGTAAGCGACCGGCACGCCGGCCTTGCGTACTCCCCGCTCCATCGCGCGCGCTACATCTCTGTGGCTCGCGAAGCGCATCCTGCCTCTTTTAGCGTACCTGATGGTCAGCCGCTGGACCGGGGGTGCAGGTGGCGGCCCTGATGGCAGGGGCCTGGCCATCTAAGCGTCGCTCCCCTGGCCGACCGCCACCGACGCCGACGGGGCGCGGTCGAGCACGGTCAGCGGCAGCAGCCGCGCGCCCGTCGGCCCGGTCTCGATCTCGGTGTCCATCGCGGGGCAGACCCCGCACTCGAAGCACGGAGTCCACCGGCAGTCATCGACCTCGGCGGCGCCCTCCGGGTCGATGGAGGCCAGCCAGTCCTGCCAGAGCCAGTCCCTTTCCAGGCCGGCGTCCAGGTGATCCCACGGCAGGATCTCGCCGTACGAGCGCTCGCGTGTCGTGTACCAGGCCAGGTCGACGCCGTCTTGCGCCAGTGCCCGCTGCGCGCAGCTCTCCCAGCGCTCGAACGAGAAATACTCGCTCCAGCCGTCGAATCTGCCGCCATCCTCCCAGACGGCCCTGATCACCTTGGCAACCCTGCGGTCACCGCGGGACAGCAGTCCCTCCACCGCCGACGGCTTGCCGTCGTGGTAGCGGAAGCCGATCGACGAGCCGTAACCGCGATCGGCCCGCATCGCCGCGCCGAGCGCCTTCAGCCGCGCGTCGACCGTCTCGTGGTCGCATTGCGCGGCCCACTGGAAGGGAGTATGCGGCTTTGGTACGAAGCCGCCTATCGACACCGTGCACCTGATATCCCGCCGGCCGGTCGCCTTCCGCCCGGCCTCGATGACGCGGTGCGCGACCCTGGCGATCGCGAGCACGTCCTCGTCGGTCTCGGTCGGCAGCCCGCACATGAAATACAGCTTGACCTGCCGCCACCCGCTCGCGTAGGCGGTCGTCACGGTGGAGATCAGGTCATCCTCGCTGACCATCTTGTTGATCACCTTGCGGATCCGGTCGGTGCCGCCTTCGGGCGCGAAGGTGAGGCCGGACCGGCGGCCGTTCCTGCTGAGCTCGTTGGCCAGCGTCACGTTGAACGCGTCCACCCTCGTCGACGGCAGCGAGAGGCCGGTGTTGGTGCCTTCGTACCGGTCAGCAAGATCGGTGGCGATCTCGTTGATCTCGCTGTGGTCGGCACTGGACAGCGAGAGCAGCCCGACCTCGGTAAAGCCGCTGGCGGCCAGGCCCGCCTCGGTCATCTCGCCGATCGTGGTAATCGACCGCTCCCGAACCGGCCTGGTGATCATGCCGGCCTGGCAGAACCGGCAGCCTCTGGTGCAGCCGCGGAAGATCTCCACGCTGAACCGCTCGTGCACGGACTCGGCGATCGGAACGAGTGGCTTGCTCGGGTACGGCCACGAGTCGAGGTCCGTGACGGTGTGCTTGGCGACCGCGCGCGGTACGCCAGGCCGGTTCGGCGCCACGCGGCCGACGGTCCCGTCCGGCTGGTAGCTGACGTCGTAGAAGCGCGGGACGTAGACGCCGCCCCGCGAGGCCAGCTGCAGGAGCAGGCCATCCCGCCCGCCAGGTCGTCCAGCCCGCTTCCAGGCCCTGATCAAGTCGGTGATGGTCAGCACCGCCTGCTCGCCGTCGCCGAGGACGGCGCCGTCAATGAACTCAGCAACTGGCTCAGGGTTGAAGGCGGCATGGCCGCCAGCCAGCACCACCGGGTCGCTGTCCCCGCGGTCAGCCGCCGAGAGCGGAATCTGGGCCAGGTCAAGGGCCGTCAGCAAGTTCGTGTAGCCGAGTTCGGTGGCGAAGCTGACTCCGAGCACGTCGAAGGCACGGACGGGGCGGTGCGCATCGACCGTGAACTGGGGCACCTGATGCTCACGCATCAAGGCCTCCAGATCCGGCCAGACACAGTAGCTGCGCTCGGCGAGCACGCCCGCGCGTTCGTTAAGGACCTCGTAAAGAATCTGGATCCCCTGGTTGGGCACCCCTACCTCGTACGCGTCCGGGTACATCAGCGCCCAGCGCCGGGGGTAGACCGACTGTATAGGCATCGCTACAGCTTACCGACCGCCAATGCCCGCCTGCCGCTGGCGACGGGCACGGAAGATCGAGCAACCGGTCAAGGGCTGCTAACATACGCTACATTCTAGGTCGCAACAGTAGGCATTCCTGCGGGTCGGAGCGGTGGGAAGCAACGGCCCCGCAGACGAGGAACGGACGTCGATGCACCTGAATCCCTACATGATCATCGGCAGCGCCGTTGTCGGCCTGCTTGTCGGTCTGACCGGCGCGGGCGGCGGCGCGCTGATGACCCCGATGCTGATCCTGCTCTTCAGGGTCACTCCGACGGCGGCCATCTCGAGCGACCTGGTCGCGGCAGTGCTGATGCGGCCCTTCGGAGCTGCCGTGCACCTGCGCAAGGGCACGGTCAACATGCGCTTGGTCGGCCTGATGGTGATCGGATCCGTGCCGATGGCATTCCTCGGCTCGTACCTGCTGCACCTGCTCGGCAGCGGCGGCGCGGCTGACCAGACGCATGTCGAGATCGCGCTGGGAAGCGCGCTTCTCGTGGGCGCCGCCGCGATGGTCATACGCTACGTGCTTGACCGGCGCTCCGGCCAGCAACGTCTCGGCACGATCACGGACGTCGTCGCGCGACCTATCCCCACGATCGCGATCGGCATCGTAGGCGGCCTGATCGTCGGGCTGACGTCGGTCGGCTCCGGCTCGCTGATGATCGTGCTGCTGCTCTTCGTCTATCCGCTGATCGGCGCCAACCAGCTGGTCGGCACCGACCTGACCCAGGCCGTTCCGCTTACGGCGGCGGCCGCTCTCGGGGCCCTGACCTTCGGCCATGTTGTTTTCGCCGTGACCGCCTCCGTCGCGATCGGCAGCGTCCCCGCAGTCCTGGTCGGCTCCTTCTTGTCCTCCCGCGCCCCTGACCGCTACATCAGGCCGGTCATCACGTACGTGATCTTCGCGTCCGGCCTGAAATATGTCGGTGTCCCTACGACGCCCCTCGGCATCACGCTGGCTGCGGTAGCCGTCGGCGGGCTGAGCTTCTGGTTGGTTCGTGCTCAGCCATGGCGCCGCGGCCTGCCCGCGGCGCGGGCCGCCGTCGCGGCGCGGCCCGATGGCCAGGCTCAGGTGCCCGCTCCGGTCACCGTGCCGCTCAATGAGGCGGCGGTACCCCGCGAGAGCCAGGGCCCGCCCGGCAGAGGCCTCGACTAGTCCGCACCACGTGTATGGGTGATCCACGGGTGTGGCTCTTTCCGGAGTGATGTCTCTGGGTAGGCGCTCCAAAAGAGCCACAGCTATGGCCCATCGACGTTCAAAGAAGACGGTCGATGGGCCATAGCTGTTCAATGAGGGCGGGGCAAGGGCTCCCGGGCTGGCGGGACGAGCGAACCGTCCTGAATCCTCAGCTCGCGAACACGTTGCGTGGCCGGCGAACGGACTGCAGCAGACCCACCGCGATCATGTCGGCAAACATCGCCGAGCCGCCGTACGACACGAACGGAAGCGGCAAGCCGGTCACTGGCATGATGCCCATGGTCATCCCGATATTGACGAACGCCTGGCCAGCGAACCAGATCGCGATACCCGCGGCGACCAGCATCCCGAACTGATCCTCAGCGCGCGCTGCTATCCGCAGCGCGCAGGTCAGAAGCAGCCCGAGCAGCCCGATAACCAGCAGCGAGCCGACGAAGCCAAGCTCATTGCCGGCCACGGCGAAGATGAAGTCGGTGTGCTGCTCGGGTACGAAATTTCCGGCGATGATCGGACTGTGGAACAGGCCGGTGCCGTGCAGGCCGCCTGACCCGATCGCCATCTTCGACTGAGCGGCGCTGTAGCCCGTGCCCAGCGGGTCGGCCGATGGGTTGATGAACGATGTCAGCCGGCCCACCTGGTACGCCTTGAGCAGATGCAGCTTCGCGACCGCGGCGACCACGAGCGCGGTAGCGGCGGTCATGCCGACCATCCACCAGAGCCTGACGCCGGACAGCGCGATCAGCCCCCCGACGATCACCACGAGCACGATCATCACGCCTAGGTCGGGCTCGGCGGCCACAAGCAGGATCGGGAGCGCGGCGAGCCCGAGCGTGCGGGCGATGGCCCGCGCCCCCGGCCTCTCACCGGAACGCAGACCCGACAGCTGCCCAGCGGGGTGAGAACCGCAAGCAGGCCGAGGCAGGACAGCCCGTACACGATCGGCGCGTACAGCCTGATCTGCCGGGTACTCAGGGAGCTGACTATCAGCATCAGGACGAGCCCGAGCGCGATGTCGAGCACTTGCTTCAGCAAGAACTCATCCGGGCTGGAGCCCTGCCCGATCAGCATCGGCTGGGTGGCCGACCAGATCAGGAGCGTGCCCAGCAGGGTCAGCGCGAGCACGACGGCCAGCAACAGCCAGTCGGCATGCCTCAGTGCCGAATCGCGGCTCGCCGCCCGCGCTGCGAGCCGCCTGAAGGCAGCCCAGGCCGGGTTGCCATGGCTGCGCGACGGGCTGCTTACCCAGCTCACCGATGCCTCTTCCGGTGCCCGGCCTGCGCCACCTTGGCGGCCGCCCGGTGCGCCGGTGGACCGAACCCAGGCGGCGGCACCATCTGGCCGACCTGGTTCAGATGCGGCAGGCCAGGCAGCACACCGCCAGGCAGCGCTGCGGTGTGCCCTTCCAGGCCATAGATGCTGTCCCAGATCTGGCGGGCGGCTGGACCTGCGACATCCGCGCCGAAACCGGCATTGGGGATCACCACGACCACCACGTACTTGGGGTCATCGCACGGCGCGAAGGAGGCGAATACCGACGTCGCCTGGTTACCTACGACCTCAGCAGTACCGGTCTTGGCAGCCACGCAGACGCGGCTGAGCGGGAAGCCCCCGAAGGTGCCGGCCGCGGTTCCGCCTGTCACCACCCCGGCGAGTGCGTGCCTGATGTAGGCGAGCGTCGACTTCGCCACGGGCAGATGCCCGGTGACCGGCGGCGTGATCTTCCGCACCGTCTTACCGTCCGCGCTGATCAGTGCCTCACCGACGCGCGGGCTGTAGAGCGTGCCGCCGTTGGCGAGCGCTGCGAAGGCGCGGGCTAGCTGCAACGGAGTCACCGAGACATATCCCTGGCCGATCGAGGCGATCACCGACTGGCCCGCCGTCCAGTCATTGCCTGAGCGGCAGTTCTCCCACTCGACCTGCTGGATGAAGTTGCCGTGCTCTTTGCCGTACTTGCACCAGTTCTGGCCTTGATGTGCATTGTCCTTCCACAGCCAGTACAGCCAGGCGCGAGTCGGCACGCTGCCCGGGCTCTCCGGAACGTCGATGCCGGTCGGCCGGCCAAAGCCCCAGGCGAGCTGCATTGCCTGCATCTCCTGCACGGGCGCGCGCGCCGTCGTCACGTTGTTAGCCTCCGGATTGTCCTTCAGGTAGATGTGGTAGGCGAGGTTGTAGAAGACGGTGTCGCAGGATTGCACTAGTGCGGTGTAGAAGCTCATAGGGCCCGCCGACGGCCTTCCGTCGTTGCCATAGGTCCGGGAGCCGATCGTCACCTGCGCCGGACACTGATAGGTGCCGTCCAGCGGGTACCCAGCGGCAACCGCCGCGGCGACCGAGGTCACCTTCCAG
>WNFD01001803.1_pt1 | contig 21558 bp, 21 predicted proteins | sample 5400491 | NCBI WGS metagenome assembly WNFD01 (sample SAMN13153343, study PRJNA577476) | soil metagenome | isolation source: 120 cm saprolite under Douglas fir tree site 2 hole 2 replicate 2 | place: USA:California | collected 2015-04-18
TGCCGTACTTCTCGGGACCTGGGGGAGTTACACCGTCCTGCCCCACTGCTCCTATCGTCGAAAATATATGCGGGTCGCCGGGAGCATTTGTGCCGGGCTTTACGCCGGATTTGAAGAAAATCGAAAACCGGATCAACCTCTCGATCCTTGTCAAATTCTAGATAAAGAGGAACGCGGGCAGGAATCGCGTCGCGGAGCGCGAATCCGCTCGTCGCGGCCCCTAGCGTCTAAACGCCGCGTCACCCAAGTTGACGGCATACTTGGTTTGCGTGGCCACTGTTTTGACGGAAAGTACGCGTATGTCGTGACTGCCCGAGGAAAGCTGGCATTTCACCTTGACCTGCTGGCCCTCGTGACCCACCAGCGTGGCCGGATTCGCCACCGACCAGGGCTCGCCGTTTTTTCCGATCAAGCTTTTTCCGTCCTGGCTGACCGTGCCGGAGATGGTGGATGCCTTGGGTGCCGTGGACTTACCATGGCCATTGCTCTGACCGAAAGCTGTTGCGGGCAGCAGTAGCGGAACCACCAGAAAAGAAAGGACCAGTTTTTTCATCGCGGATCCTCCTCTATTGGACCGGGGCCGAAGTAGCGGCATTCTCAAACTGCGTTCGCTCAACGTCAAACTAGAAATTCAAATGTTCTCTATTTGAAATATTGTTGCGCCGTGAATGCTCGTGTCGGTGTTGCGACTTTCTTTCTAACCCTCCAGCATCTAGGATTTCCTCGAACCTTATCGAGGAGTGCGGATGGGTGCGTTCGGTCTCAAGAGAAGTTTATTTTGGTTGGTAGTCGTTGCATCTTGGTGGATAACCTCGGCTTCGATAATCGTTTTCGCGGACGAGCCTGCCAGCAACGCGACTAATGCGGCGTCCGAAGCAACATCGGTCCTGCAGGAGCCAGATGCGGCTAGTCCGTCCCCGAAGGCCAAATGGCAGTTCAATGGGTTCGTCGATGCGGGTTATCTGCTGGACTTCAATCATCCCGCCAACCACCTATTCCGCGATCGCAGCACGGCATTCAAAGTGGACGAACTCGATTTGAACATGGCCCAGGCGGGCGTGAAGAAACTTGCTTCGGAAAACTCCCGTTGGGGAATGGAGCTGGCGGTGCAGGCGGGCAAGGACTCGGAGAACTTCGGCTTCTCTCCGACGGCGCCGAATGTAAGCGGCTCGGATTGGCTGCGCCACTTTGCCCTTGCGAATGCCTCTTACTTGGCGCCGGTAGGTAAAGGGTTGACGCTGCAAGCGGGCCTGTTCAACAGCCTTATTGGATACGACTCGCTCTATGCCAAGGACAATTTCACCTACACTCGTCCCTGGGGAGGAGATTACACCCCCTACCTGATGTTTGGAGTGAACGCGAGCTACGCCTTCAGCAAAAAAATCACGCTGACCGCTTTCGTCATCAACGATTATGACCATCTCGCGCATCCAAATAGCGTGCCCAGCTTCGGCGGACAGTTGGCTTACCTTCCCACCGAGCGTGCGACGTTCAAGGAAACGCTCCTCTACGGCCCGCATCAATCCGACACCGCGCTGGAGTTTTGGCGATTTTTCTCGGATACCATCGCGGAATGGAAGAGAAATCGACTGACGATGGCGTTTGAGTATCAGGTCGGAACTGAAAGAGTCGAAGCACCGGGAAATCCGCGCGCATTATGGATGTCCGCACAGTTACCCGTTCACCTAATCGTGCACGGTCCCTGGAGCGTGACAGCGCGGCCGGAAGTGGCCTGGGATCGCGACGGGCGATGGACCGGCTCGGTTCGATCGGTCAAGGCAGTGACAGGCACGCTCGAATACAAACTGTCCTACCGGAAGACCACCACCATCGCGCGGCTGGAGTATCGCTTCGACGACTCACGCGGAAAGGGCGGCGGCTTTTTCCGGGGAGCGGAAGTCTCGCCTGGCGTGATTGCGCTGACGCCGACGCAGCATCTGCTCATCTTCGGATTGATCGTCGGATTTGATTCGCAGTAGCTTGAGCCGCACTGCCTTTAGTCAAAGGGCTGACAAAGCCTGATTTAAGCCGCTCCCCCCGCTACTTCACCTGCCACTCGGCATAGAGCTTCGCGATGGTCGGGCCGATGGTGAACCCCCAGGCGTAGATGGGGAAATTCTTGAATTTGTCCGGCACCACGTATCGATGAGCAGCTTCCTGAATCGGAACGCCGGCCTTGAACATTTTTTCCGCTTGAGCAGCAATATCGTCAAAAACCTCGCGGATGGTGGCGATTCCCTCTTGGCCGCAAAGCTGGCCGTGCCCCGGAACAAACAGCGTGTCTTTATCAAAGGCCGCAAATTTCGCCAGCGTGGCGCGCCATCCGGAAATCGTCGCTTTATCGTCGACAGCGACCGGATACCATCCACTGAAGAGCAGATCGCCGGTATACGTCACGTTTTGCTCCGGGATCCGCACGATGACGTCCGTACCGGAATGTCCCGGATACGATTCCAGAACAACGGTCAACCCGCCCAAATCGAAGTTCATGGGCAGCTTTGCGGGATCAATTGGATGATTGGGCAGCGCCAGCACACTCGAGTTGGCAATCTGAAAGATGCCGGTAAGCGCGTTGAGATCGCTCTGTGCGTGTTGGCGATCCGCATCCAACTTGGCGTCTTGCACGCGCTTCTCAAATGGCCCCAGCACCGCAGCCTTTTCGGCGCCCTGCATAGGAGAGTAGCTTTCCACGATACGTTGTGCAACGGCCGCGTGTGCCCACACCGGCACGCCGTTCGCTCCGTAGAAAGCATTCCCCATCGAATGATCGAAGTGATAGTGGGTGTCCAGCGCTGCCTTCACGGGAACCTGCGTGACCATGCGCAGCGCATCCATCTGAAAAGAGGCACCTGCCGGTGTTGTGAATCCCTCGATGAGCAGAGCTCCGTCCTTGCCCGCCAGGAAGCCGCCGTTGCATATGGTGGTCAGGCCCTTTGATGGATCGGAAATCGTCGCGTAAAGACCGTTACCAATCTTGCGCACGGAAGCGAAACCCTTGTCGACCAGCGGGGTCGACGAAACCCGGGAGTCGATGCCCACCGTCTCGGCGAACGAGGCGAGCGGGATTGTCTGCGCGAGGGCGTAGAAGGCGCCGAAACACGACGTTTGCGTGATAAAGCTGCGGCGAGAGAATGCCTTTGCGCTAACCGTTTGGTGATCACAGGTGGCTGCGATAGTCATGAACCCTCCAATCGAGTTAGTTGGGTGGATGCCTAGTGAAACGTTGGCGGTATATTAGCAGAGCCTCGCGGCTGTAAGCTGGGCTTTGAAATGCTTGCGCCCGTTTTCGATTGCACACACCGCCCCTGGTAAGCCAGGCGTCTGCGTTCGCGCTCCTTATACTTAGAGAAAAGAAACCGCCATACCGTCCTTTTTATTCCAAGGGAGGCTCGAGCGAATGAAAAAGATTGCGATTGTTCTAACGATTGGTTTTGCACTCGTCCCTCCCCTGCATCCGCAGGATGCACGACAGGTCCAACGAGAAGCGTGCATGGAAGCGTGCATGCTCGAGCGTCCAAACGCGGACCTGCAGCGTCAGGAGGTGATTGCTTTGGAAAAGGAGACGGCGCGGGCGATTCAGCTTGGAGACGCGACATTCTTCCGGCGGGTGTACAGCGATGATTTCAGCGGGGTGTTGTCACGCGGCCAAAATGTTGATAAGGCGTCCTTTATAGCGGTGGTACAAACACCGGAGATTAAGTATGAGTCTTTCAGCACTTCCGATATTAAGGTACGGTTGTATCGTGACATCGCGGTGGCCACCAGTACATGGTCGATGCGGGTGGTACTGAAGGGACAGCGAATGAGCAGTCAAATGCGCGTGCTGCACGTGTATATATACGGCGCTGGAGGCTATCACGTGGTTGCCGCGCAGACGACCTTGCTGCCTCCATATGTCGAGCAGCCGCTTTAGCCATCGCAGTCTCCGCTAGGCGTTACTCGTGGCGAAGCGCGACCAAGGGATCGACGCGCATGGCGCGGCGCGCGGGGAGGTACGCGGCGGCGAGGGCGACGACGAGCAAAAGCAGCGTGAAGCCTGCGAGAAGAAGCAGATTGATGCTCACGATACCGAAGATCAAGCTGCTCATGGCGCGGTTCACGGCAAGCGCGATGGGTACTCCGATGGCCAAGCCGATTCCGGTGAGCTTCACCGCTTGCCCCAGGACCAATTTCATTACATCGCGCGGCTCAGCGCCCAAAGCGAGGCGTACGCCGATCTCCGGTATGCGTCGGGCGACGCCTTCGGCAAGAACGCCGTAAACGCCGACCGAAGACAGCGCCAGAGCGACACAGCCAAAGAGCGCCATCAACACGCCCATGATGCGGATAATGGCGATGGAATCCGTGATCTCCCTTTCGAGGGTCCCGACACCGGTCAGACCTATCTGATCATCAATGCCACGAACCACTTCGCGAATACCCGAGGCATAGCCTGCCGGATTAGAGGCTACGCGCATCAGAAATACCATAGAGCGCTGCGGCGTCTGGAAAAAGGGTTCGTAAATCGTCGGCCGGCTGGTGGGATTCCACCAGTTCTGCCGCACGTCTTCGACAACGCCTACGACAGTCATCCACGGTTCTTTGGAATTGGCTGGTCCGAGCTTGATCTGCTGACCCAGTTCGTCGCCCTTGGGCCAATAGCGCACGGCCATGCTGCGGCTGATGACTGCGACCCGCGCGGCGTTGGCGTTATCCGCATAGGAGTAGGCGCGGCCTGCGACCAACGGAATGCGCAGTACCGAGAAGTAGTTGGGGCTGGAAATCTGCAAGTCGGCGGAAGGGACTTCGCTCGCATTTACCGCCGGGCGGCCGCTGATGGTAAAGAATGTTGTCTCGTTGTCGACATTGCTTGCCGGACTGTTGGTCACCAGCGCGGCGGCGCTTACGCCGGGCAAGGATGCGCTTCCGCGAAGGACGCGATCGTAGAAACTGGCGATTTGCGAATTCTCCGGATAGGACTTTTCGGGCAGACGAATTTCCGTTCGCAAGACGCTGGCCGCTTGAAACCCTTGATATACGTCGACGAGGTGCAAGAACGCCTGAGTGGTTAAGCCCGCACACACCAACAGCACCAGCGCGAACATCACCTGTGCGACGACCAACGCGCTGCGCAGGCGGCATTTGCTGCCGAGCATTGGGCCGCGGCCCGCTTCCTTCAGAGCCGCGTACGGCAGCGCTTGGCCGGAGTGCAGGACGGTTCCCAAGCCGAATAAAAGTCCAACGATGGCGATGAGTAGGACGGTGAACGCGAGAACCGTGCGGTCCACCTGAATTCCGTCCCATCCAGGCACCCACATGGTCCAGCTCGGCGCAATGCTGGTGCGCAGAACTTTGACGCTCCAGAAAGACCCTGCCACCGCGACGCCTCCTGCGATGCACGCTAGCAATAACGTTTCGGTGACAAACAAGCGCGCCAAACGCCAGCGTCCTGCGCCCAGCGCGGTACGCACCGCGATTTCCCTCTGCCGCCCGAAAATTCGCGCAAATAGCAAATTCGCGAGATTGGCGCAAGCGAGCAACAACACGAACACGGCCGCAGTCTGCAACAGCAGGAATAGCGGCAGCGTATAGAGGTACAACTCCCTGCGAAGCTGCAGCACCTCGCTTCGACGGTTTGCATTAGTGGTTGGATATTCCTGTTGCAGCCGGCGGGAGACAGAATCGGCGGCGCTTCGCGCCTGCGCGACGCTGATACCAAGCTTGAGCCGTCCAAGGGATTCGAGCGAGAGCTTAGCGCGATCCGTTTTCTCGGCAGGACTCAGACCCAGAGGAACCCACAATTCCATGGGCACCGGATAGTCAAAGCCGCGCGGCATGATGCCAACGACGGTGTACTTCTTTCCGTTTATTTGGATCACTTTGCCAAGGAGTGCAGCGTCGCCAGCGAAACGCCGTTGCCAAAGACCGTAGCTCACGACGGCAACCTGGTCTGCGCCGGGCTGCTCCTCTGACGCATTGAATGCGCGTCCCAATGCCGGACCCACGCCGAGCACATCGAAAAAGTTCGCGGAGACCTGGCAACCGAGCGCCGGCTGCACATTTCCTTCAGCGCTTAAGTTGAGATCGCCGCACTTGTAAGTGGTCAGTGCGTCAAACACTGCCGCGCCGCTCAACAGATCGGCGGCATCCTGCGGCGCAATTAATCTTGCGTCCGCGCCCTCGTCAATCCCGCGGTTTTCCCAGACGCGCACGAGACGATCGAGATCAGGAAAATTGTAGGGATGCAGGAGCAGAGCATTGACCATGCTGAAGATGGCGGTGTTGGCTCCGATGCCGAGCGCCAGAGTTAGCACCGCGATGATTGTGAAGCCTGGATTTTTCCGCAACGTGCGCACCGCGTAGCGCAAATCCTGCAACACGGTTTCCAGCATAGGAAGTCCGCGACGCTCGCGATAGATTTCTTTAGTGGGCTCAATGCCGCCGAGCTTCAGCAGCGCCCGCCGGCGTGCTTCCAGAGCGCTCATTCCAGATCGAAGGTTGTCGTCGATGTGCATTTGGAGATGGCTCTCCATCTCGTCAGCGAACTCGCGGTCGTCCCGCTCCTTGCGGAATGAGCCCACCAGCCGAAGCAGCCACGCGCGCAAGCCTCTCATGACGGCTCCTCACCAGGTGACAGGAAGCGGGCAAGAATATTTGTCGTCTGCTCCCACTCGCGCGCTTCGCGCTCGAGCTGCTTTTTGCCCGCGCGCGTCAGCTTGTAATATTTCGCTTTGCGGTTGTTGTCGGAGACGCCCCACTCGGAGCTGATGTAGCCTTCCTGCTCGAGCTTGAGGAGCGCTGGATAAAGCGTGCCGTAATTGACGGCCAGCAAATCGCCGCTGGTCTGCTCGATGCGCCGCGCGATGCCGTAGCCATGCAGCGGCCCCAGTGTATCCAGCGTCTTTAGCACCATCACCGCCAGCGTTCCCTGCCAGACGTCCTTTTTCTGGGCCATGCGCTCTCCTATGGGTTACCCATAGCGATGCTCGCACAACTCCTATGGGAAAGCAATAGAAACGCGTTTGGTGGGCGGGAGGGAAGCGAGACCTGCACGCACGGGCGTCACAAGCGCATCATCATACCTGCAGCCCGATAAGCCGCATCAACTCTATGGCGTTACTTTTGGCGACGACGCCGTCGCGCAGCGTGTAATCGAAACGCATTTTGCCGTTCTCCACGTAATCCTGAAAATGCATGTTGCGCAGGCGCTGGCCCAGGGATTGCCCGATCTCCGTCAGAGCCAGATCGTGCGTGGTGACAATGCCGATCGCCCCTCGGCCAAGCAACGCCTGGAGTAAACCCTCGGCGCCGATCCTCCGATCTTTGGAGTTGGTGCCCTCGAGCAATTCGTCAAACAAGAAGAGCAACGGCAGCTTCGAGCTCTCCGCGAGATGAAACACCTCCCGGATGTGCAGAATTTCGGTGTAAAAACCGGAGCGCCCTTCCTGCAGGGAATCCGTGCTGCGGATGCGCGTGCCGATGGCCAGCGGCGTCAGCCGCAGCGACTTTGCGCGCACCGGAGCTCCGGCCATGGCCAGAACCGCGTTGATTCCCACGGCGCGCAGAAGCGTACTTTTGCCCGACATGTTTGAGCCGCTCACCAGCAAAACTCGGGTTTCGTCATCGAGCCGGACGCTGTTGCGAACACAACGGGCTGCAGGAATCAGCGGGTGGCCCAGTTGCTCGGCGTGAAACGTCGCCGCGGGATTCTCTTCATTCACGAGTTCCGGAAACGGGTCCGCAGGATGCTCGAAGGAATATCCCGCGAACGACAGCAAGGCCTCGACCTCACCAGTAATCTCCACCCAACGGCGCATGCTGCGGCCGAAACGGGCCCGCCAGGCCTCGGCCGTAAATGCCACTTGGATGGAGTACAGTAAGGGCAGTTCGGCCAAATGCGCGAGCAAGCTGTGCTCCGCATCGATCCAGTAAACGATCCGAGCTAACCCTCGAATCGCGCGCGAAGCTCGCCTGCCTTCCGCCGTAAGTTCTGCCGAGCAAGCTTGCAGTCGTGGCGAAGCAAACGGCTCCCGTTCGAGCCGCTGCAGGATCTGTGAAAATAGAAGCAGTCCCTCCGCGTTGCAAGACACACCGTGGATCACCGTTTGCGCCCGCTTCCTCCAGGCGCGCAGAATGCCCACATCGATGGCGAGCAAAATAAGCGCGATCCGATAGGATCCGCCCGCGAAGTAGTAGAAGATGGCCGCTGCGGTGCCAAGCGCGAGAATCGCAACGACAAATCGTCCCGTAGATTTAGGCAAAACTCGCTGCCCTTCGGCCCAGCCAACGAGCGATTCGGGATTGAGCCGCGTGCGCAGATCTTCGCTGGTCACCGCGAGATCCTCGCGCAAGCCGAGTTTGTCGCGAAGTTCGCGGACTAAACTCTGTCGTTCCAGAATGGCCTCTCTCGACGATGGGAAGCGTAGCCAGTTCGCCAGTTGGGTTTCCCCCATGGGCAGCCGCGCGGTGGAGAGCAGTTCGAAGAGGCCGCCTCGGCCAAAAAGGTCAAGGTCTTCCGCGTATACATGCGCCTCCTCGCGAAATCGGTCACCAGTCTGTCCGGTTCCGGTCCAACGGTCTTCGATCCGTGCAAGACCGTTGCGATAAAACTCTGCGGCCGTTTCAGTGCGAGTTCGACCGCGGAGGATATGTTCGTGAACAATCTCAAGCGCCGCATAAGCGCATACAGGCAGAGCCAACCAATAGGGAGATACCCACTCTTTGGCGAGAGCGAACCAGGCGAGGACCAATCCGGCGGCTACTACGGCGATCTTCGTGTTTCCGACAAGAAGGTGCTGGCGGTGCTTGGCCCCGACGGCTCCGGCAAATCTTTCGAGCCGCACTGAATATTCGTGGGAAGGGTTCAACACGTTTTTCCCGCTACCGCCGGTCGAGTGTACCCGCTGCCTGCCGAATATGGTAATCATTCGGATTCCCTGGACGAGCCTGGCGTGGGCTTGCTGCTCTTGAAGGGCCGCATTTAAATCGGCCGCCGAAACGTGGCCGCGTTCGAGGAGGACGCACTCCCCAGTCTGTTTACTCTCTGGAGCGGTTGCCTTGACGCTGACGGAACCGAGCCCTAGCCTAAATACTGAGGTCCTTCCGCCTACATGGCTGTATCCCTGCAGAATCAAGGGCTGGCAACGCGCCCCTGCGTGTTCTGCGGGAAATCCATGCTCGCGCACCTCACTCGCTGCCCCCATTGCCGGGAGGACGTCCCCAACGTGCAATTGTCTTCCCGCGGCCCTCGCACCGGAGGCCGCGCGCAGATTCGTCGCGCACTGCTGTACATGCTACTGGCCGGCGTCATCCAGTATTTCGCTGCCGGGTATAGCTCCTTCACTTTGCCAATAACCGTGTCTCCGATCGTTACCTCGTATCTGGCTCCAGCCGTGTTTATCAGCGGCCTAGGCCTGCTGATCTATGGCTTTTACTTGCGGGCCAAGTCCTAGATTTCTTTTCGGCACATTTTATCGATGCCCTATCGCGAGCGCTGGCCCAGCGCCGTCGAGCGGCTGTCTCGCCGCTGCATGCCCTGCTCGACGCATCGAGACTTTCTGCCTTCCAGCGCATAGCGTTTCTCGACATCCACGACACGCTTGCGCAACCTAAGAAGACGCAGTGAATGAGAAATATCGCATGAGAGAACGGCACTTTTCGGCTTCGCGCCCCTAGCCTCCGCCTTCCAGGACGTGTTACTCTCCCGCGACGTTCACACACGCATGCGCGCTGTCGATTTGATCCGAAAAAAACGCGATTCCCGGGAACATTCCCGCGAAGAAATCGATTTCCTGGTCTCCGGCTATACACGGGGCGACATTCCCGATTACCAGATGGCTGCTTGGCTGATGGCTGTGTGGTTGCGCGGCATGTCGCGCTCGGAGCTCGCCGCTCTCACTGAAGCAATGCTGTATTCCGGCGAAGTCCTCAATTTCTCCGATCTTCCCGGGAAGAAAGTGGACAAACACTCAACAGGGGGCATCGGCGATAAGACTTCGCTCATCCTCGCTCCCATCGTCGCCGCCGCCGGTCTCATCGTTCCCATGATCAGCGGTCGCGGCCTGGGTCACACCGGGGGCACCCTCGATAAGCTCGAAGCCATCCCGGGCTTCAACGTGAATCTCTCGCTCGATCAGTTCCGTCGCGTGCTGCAAGAATGCGGCATGGCTCTCATCGGCCAGACCAAGGAAATCGCCCCTGCAGATAAGAAAATCTATGCGTTGCGCGATGCTACCAGCACTGTCGAGAACATCGGCCTGATCTGTGCTTCCATCATGAGCAAAAAGCTCGCGGAAGGCATCGACGCTCTCGTTCTCGACGTCAAAGTGGGCTCCGGCGCTTTCATGAAGCGCGAGGAAGAAGCCGCCAATCTCGCCGAGGTAATGATCGAAACCGGCAAGCGCATGGGCAAACAAGTTGTTGCCCTCATCACCGATATGGACCAGCCGCTCGGCCATGCCGCAGGCCACGCCAACGAAGTCGCCGAGTGCATCGAGATCCTGAGTGGCAGCGGCCCCGCTGATCTTCGCGAATTGAGTTTGCAACTCTCCGCATGGATGTTCTACCTTGGCGAACGCACCAAGAGCGTCGAAGAGGGCCGCAACCTGGCGGAGAGGATGATCGCAAGCGGGCAGGCCAAGGAAAAATTCAAGCAGGGCATTCGGCTGCAAGGCGGTGACGACCGCGTCGTCGATGAACCGCATCGATTGCCCAAGTCTCGTTTTCATGCGGACGTGGCCAGCTCTGCCTCTGGCTACGTCTCCGGCACCAACTGCGAGCGATTCGGCATTGCGCTTGCCATTCTTGGCGGTGGTCGCGAGAAAAAGGAAGACGCCATCGATCACGCTGTCGGTCTGCAATTTCACAAGCGCATCGGCGATCGCGTTGAGAAAGGCGAGCCGCTCGCCACCATCCGCTACAATGCCGATACGCGGCTCGCCGAAGCGAAAGCGTTGATCGCTCAGAACTATTTCATCGCCCAGGAATCTCCCACGGAAGAGCGCCCCCTTATTCGGCGCATCCTGGGAGCCTGAGCGCGCAGGTAGGAACGTACGGCCGGAAATTCGTTTCTGCGGAGGGGCTTGCCGTCCGCAGGTCGGCGCGTTAGCCAAGCGCAGAGGAGAAACGCATGGGACGGTTCACAGGAGTGCTCGGCATTCTCACGATCCTGGGTCTCGCCTACCTTTTTTCCACGAGTCGCCGGGCAATTCGCTTGAAGACTGTTGCTTGGGGACTGGGCCTTCAGTTGGCGCTCGGACTTTTCGTTTTGCGCGTTAAGTCGGGAGAGTGGCTGTTCCAAAAACTGGGCAACGGAGCGAAGAAACTCCTCGACTTCTCCTATGTGGGCTCTTCGTTTGTGTTCGGCGACTTGGGTACGAACCATTCCTCGCTGGGTCTGATTTTTGCCTTTCAGGTCCTCCCGACCATCATTTTCATCGCCGCATTTTTTGCGGTCCTCTACCACTTGGGCGTAATGCAAATCATCATTCGCGGTGCAGCCTGGTTGATGACCATCATCATGGGCGCGAGCGGCGCCGAGTCTCTCAACGTTGCCGCCAGCATATTCATGGGCCAGACCGAAGCCCCGCTGACCATTCGGCCCTTTCTTCCCAAGCTCACCAAATCAGAATTGATGACCGTGATGACCAGCGGCATGGCGCACATCTCCGGAGGAATGATGGCCGCCTATATGCGCGTCGGCGGCGCGGACGCCAAACACTTGTTGACCGCGGTCATCATGACCGCGCCCGGCACCTTGCTGATGGCCAAAATGCTGGTCCCTGAAACCGAGCAGCCTCTTACCGCGGGTCGCGTCGAAATGCCGCCCCTGGAAAAGGAGTCGAACGTCCTCGGAGCCATCGCCCGCGGCACAGTCGACGGGTTGCACTTGGCGCTGAATGTCGCTGCCATGCTCATTACATTTCTCGCCCTGCTGGCCCTCGTCAACGCCATCATGGGATGGATACATTTGCACATCGGCTGGTTTCCCTACAGTTTGCAGCAAGTGTTTGGCTGGGTTTTTGCTCCCGTAGCTTGGCTCATCGGAATTCCCTGGCATGATGCTCCCACGATCGGTAATTTGCTGGGCACGCGCATGGTGCTCAACGAATTCGTCGCTTTCGCACAGCTCGGCACCCTTAAAGACGCGCTCGACCCCCGCTCCTTCACCATCGCCACCTTCGCCTTGTGCGGCTTCGCGAATTTCAGCTCCATCGGCATTCAGATTGGCGGCATCGGCGCTCTTGCTCCCGAGCAGCGCAGCCAGCTCGCCAAATTCGGCATCCGCGCCATGTTGGCCGGCACCATGGCGAATCTCATGTCCGCTTCGATCGTCGGAATCTTTTCATGAGCGCAAAGGAAAGCGTGAAAGCAACGAAAGCAAAATCAAAACCCAGCGTGGAGTTCCTGCGTGCCGAACGCGCGGCCAAGTTCATCCTGGGCAAAACCAAGCTGCGCCCGCGCATCGCTCTGGTTCTGGGCTCCGGCCTGGGAGATTTCGCGGATGATTTCACCAACGCAACAAAAATCCCCTACGCGAAGATCCCCAATTTCCCGCAATCGACAGCCGTCGGCCACGCCGGACGGCTCGTCATCGGCAATGTCGGCGATATCCCGGTGGCCGGCATGCAAGGCCGCGTCCATTTGTATGAAGGCTATTCCGCGAAAGAAGTCGCCTTTCCCATTCGCGTCTTCGCCCGCATGGGTATCAAGGCGATGATCGTCACCAACGCAGCCGGCGGCATTAATCGCAACTATTCGCAAGGCTGCCTGGTGGTGATTCGCGACCACGTCAACCTGCAAGGCGTCAACCCGCTCACGGGCCCGAACGACGAGCGCTTCGGCCTGCGTTTCCCGGATATGACCCAAGCCTACGATCGCGAGTTCCAACGATTCGTAACGGAGGAAGGAAAAAATCTAGGCCTGAACATCCACAATGGCGTCTATCTCGCCGTGCAAGGTCCGAGTTACGAGACTCCTGCGGAGATCTATTCGTTTCGCACTATCGGCGCGGATCTGGTCGGCATGTCCACCGTCCCGGAGGTCATCGCCGCCCGCCACTGCGGAATTCGCGTCCTCGGAGTCTCCTGCGTAACCAACATGGCCGCCGGCACCACCGACGCGCCGCTGAACCAGGAGGAAGTCCTGGAGACCGCCGCTCGTATCAAAACACAGTTCATCGCGCTTCTGCGCGCAGTGATCCCAAGAATTTCGGAGACCATAACGTGAGTGAGTACGATCAACTGATCGTTGCGGCCAAGCAAGCACGCGAGAATGCCCATGCCCCATATTCCAACTTTCGCGTCGGTGCCGCTCTTCGCGCGACTTCCGGCAGAATCTTTGGCGGTTGCAACGTCGAAAACGCCACTTACGGTCTCACGGTGTGCGCCGAACGCGTCGCCATCTTCAAAGCCATCAGCGAAGGCGAGCGCGGCTTCGACGCCATCGCAGTCGTAACCGATACCGACTCCCTCACTTCACCCTGCGGCGCCTGCCGGCAACTCATCTGGGAATTTTGCGGCGACGTTCCCGTCATCCTCTCCAACCTCAAAGGCAAAGTGGAAGTGCTGCAAATGCGCAATCTTCTCCCCAGGCCTTTCGATGCTTCCAGCCTCTGATATTCTTTCAGTCGCAAAGTGACGGAGCGATTTCGATGAAAAAGCACGTTTGCTGTTTCTGCGTTCTAGAGGCCAGTGTCACTCTGTTCGCCGCCTCGGCAGTCGCGCAACAGAAAAGGGAGCGGGTCGACTTGGTGGCTGCCGGAGGCACCGTGGTCACCATGGATCCGGAGCGCCGCATCCTGGAAGACGGCGCCGTCGCCGTAAGAGGCGACGCAATCCTGGACGTGGGCCCGCGCTTTCAAATCGAGGCCAAGTACGCTGCCGCGACGCACATCGATGCCACGGGCCATCTGGTCCTGCCGGGTTTCATCAATGGCCACACCCATGTTCCCATGACTCTTCTGCGTGGCCTTAAGGACGACGTCACCCTCGACGTTTGGTTGAAGAGCTATATCTTTCCCGCCGAAGCCAAAAACGTCACCGAAGATTTTGTCCGCTGGGGCACGCGGCTCGCTGCCGCCGAGATGATACGCAGCGGCGTAACCACTTTTGCGGACATGTACTACTTCGAGGATGCCATCGCCGAAGAGACCAAGGCCGCCGGCATGCGCGGCATTCTCGGGGAAACCTGGCTCGACTTTCCGGTCCCGGACAATAAGAACGAAGCGCAAGCAACCGCCTACACGGAAAAATTCCTGAGGCGTTGGCAAGGTGATCCGCTCATTCATGCAGCGGTTGCGCCTCACTCCATCTATCTCTGCTCGCAAAAGACGCTCCATGATGTGCAAGCGCTCGCCCAAAAATATCGCGCGCCAATCTTGATCCACGTCGCTGAAATCAAGAAGGAACTCGACGACAGCCTCGCGCAAAACAACGCCACTCCCGTTCAATATATGAACCGTATTGGTCTTCTCGGCCCGGATGTTATCGCTGCCCATTGCATCTGGGTCGACGCAACCGACCGTAAGCTTCTCGCGGAAAAAGGTGTCGGCTGCGTGCACAATCCGTCCAGCAACATGATGTTGTCCAGCGGTGTGGCCCCCGTAATCGAAGAGCGCGCCGCCGGCGTCGCCGTGGGCCTCGGTACCGACGGTCCTTCCGGCAGCAACAACGATCTCGATCTGATGGAAGAGATGGACTTGGCTGCCAAGCTGCAGAAGATCACCAAAATGGATCCCCGTGCCCTCGGAGCCAAAACTGTCGTGGAGATGGCCACCCTCGAAGGCGCCAAAGCCGTGCATCTGGAAAAAGAGATCGGTTCGCTCGAACCCGGCAAGAAGGCGGATCTAATCCTGATCAATCTGAGCGAGCCAAACGCCGTTCCCATGTACGACGTTTATTCGCAACTCGCCTATGCGTTGAAAGCCAGCGACGTCGACACGGTGGTCATCGGAGGCCGGGTGGTCATGCGAGACCACAAACTTCTCACTCTCCGCGAAGATGAAATTCTCGCTAAAGCGCGAGAATATGGAAAGAAAGTAGAAGCTTCGCTGAAGTAGTTCTCCAGCGACGCGCTAAGAGTGCAGGTGCAACACCCTAAGCAACTGGTCTTGGACCTTCTTCAGTTCGCGTTCCCGCTCGTGTTCTTCGCGCGTACGATCGCTCAGCGCTTCCTTCAGCAAAATCAAATTCCGCCGAAACTCCATCTGCATCAACACCAGCCGGCTCAGCGCTTTCAGCGCCGCCTCCTGGTCCGCGGCCAGATTTCGCGGCGTCCGGTCAATCACGCACAAAGTACCCAGCGCGTAGCCATCCTCGTTAATCAGCGGTGCTCCCGCATAAAAACGTATGTTCGGCTCCGATACCACCAGCGGATTCGTGCGAAACCGCTCATCCTGCAGCGCGTCCGGCACCACAAACACGTCCTGCTGTTGGATAGCCGTGGAGCAAAACGCGATGTCCCGCGAAGTCTCCGTCGCTGAAATCCCAACCTTGGCCTTGAACCACTGCCTGTCCTCATCGACCAGGGAAATCAGCGCCATGGGTGTCTTGCACACGTACGAAGCCAGCAAGGTTAGGTCGTCGAAGGCTTGTTCCGGTTCGCTGTCCAGAATGGCGTACTTCTGCAACGCATCCACACGAGCCGCATCGTTGCTTGACATCATTGGAGCGCCCATTTGCCACCTCCTCCGGATATGTCCAATCGGTTCGTAGCATCATACTCCATCTCGCCAGCGCACATGTACGAGGATCACCCGCAAACGGAGATACCGCAGAAGTCACATATTCGCCCTTTTACTATTTTGAGGTAGACTTCCACATGGCTTGGGCTCAGCCCCCCAGTGAACGACTCAAAGCCATTCGTTCCCGTTTGGGCATCACTACCCGTGAGGTGGCCGACTTCAGCCAGAAGATCGCCGAAGCCGAAGGCAATCCCGAGTTCCATATCTCCAACGCTTGGCTCACGCAAGTCGAAAACTCCGATTCCGTTCCCAGCATCTTTAAACTCTACAGTCTCAGCTCCATCTACCGCATCAAGTTCACCGACCTCCTGCTCCTCTACGGCGTCGACTTGCAGCACCTCAGCCTCAATCAATTGGCCACTCCCTTGCCGGCCACTCACCTCACCAATCTCGAAGTTTATGACCAGCAGCGTACTGTTTCATTTCCCATTCGTTTCGATCGCTCTTTCGACATCGACAACACCAATCTCCTCTCCCGCCTCGTCGAAGTCTGGGGCGAAGTGCCCATCGCGCTGATCCAGCACCTCGACATTCGCCACGGCCTCTACGGCTACATCGGGCTTCAGGACATGACTCTCTACCCCCTGCTTCGCCCCGGCTCGTTTGTGCGGATTGACCCGCGCGTGCGCAAAGTCCAGCCCATGCGCTGGCGCACGGAATTCGACCGCCCCATTTATTTTGTGGAACTGCGCGACGGCTACGCTTGCGCTTGGTGTGAGTTGCAGGACGGGCATCTGCTGTTGCTGCCCCACCCGCTCTCGCCTCGCGCGGTGCGCAGGCTCGCACAGGGTACCGACGCTGAAATCGTCGGCCGGGTGACTGCCGTGGCTATGACGCTGACGCCCCCATCGCCCGCGGCTTCGGACGCCCCCTCAAGATTGCCAGGGCAAGCCTAACGTTCGACACAAATAGCTGCGCTAACGCAACATTGACATCCACTGGAAGCGCCACTCGGTAGGGTTCCAGTTTTTGCCACACCCGCAGGACGTCTTCGCGGCTCTGTAGCGACGAGCTCACGTACACCTCGACTTCTCTCACCAGCTCTTCCAGCGAACTGGCCGCAATGCGATAAAAGGTCTGGCGATGCGCCATCTCCAGCGCCTTGCATGCGATCTCCGCGCGGAAGCTAGCTGCTAATCCATCGTGGTGGTACTTGCCGGTGTTGTAGTCCCGAGTAGACGCCAGATAGATCAGGCGCGCCAGATCGCCGCTAATTCGCGACAGCGATCGGCGCGACAGGTCGTCGTACGCCTCTTCCACCGTCACCGCTCTTTCGGGAACATCCATGCTCATAACTTGCCCTGCGCTTCCCTCGTATTTGTTCACCATTTCCACCAGCAGCTACGCAGATCCTGCTTCCCCGGTGTTTGCCAATACTCCCGCCTGGAATGATTCCTGCGACTTCGCGACTCGCTGCGACAGCCTCTGCGCAAAATACGCCAGTCCTCCCAGCCACAGCGGTCCGGCTAGCTGAATGGCCGCCAACAAAATTCCGCAGACGCCCATCAACATGAGAAATTGCGCAAAAATATTGATTTCCGTCGAGAATTCCAGGTTCTTGCTCTGGCGTGCTGCTCGCGCGTGCTCGTGCATTATTTTGCGAATCATCCCGGAGATTTGGCGCACCCAAACCAGCGCAACCTTCTTCCGTTCCTGGTCGAACAATCGCTCAATGCAGCCCGCTCTAAGCCCACGGACGAATTCCCAGTCGCAGCGGGAGAAGACCCTGTTGACAAATTCTTCTGGGCACGGCTCAGTTGCGTCTTCTTCACTGGCTGCAAGGCGCGGTTCGGATTGCCGTGATGCTAACCATCCCTTTGTCGCCGCCGCCATCAACAACAGCAGCAGCGCTATTCCGGCGATCAGGCTCGAAAATTCGATCATGAGCGCACCACCCTTCGCAGATATCCGCTCGTTTCCTGCAAGCGCTGCCGCGTCGCTGCCGCAATCCTCTGGTAATCGTACTCGAGTTGCAGGCTGCCCTTCGGCACCGGGGTTGGCTGGTATGACCACAAATAGCCCAACCATAAACTCAGCGCGGCAAGATAAGACGCGGAATACGCGTAGAACCAAAAGTCGTGAGTCTGCAGAGAAACAAACGTGACGCAGACGACGCGCTCTCCTACGAAGAGTCCATAGCCCAGCAAGATCCCCCTCAGATTCCGTCCGAACGGTATCGAATAGAGTAGAAATAGAGCCACCAGCGCCAGGATTGCCGCCGCCTGAACGGCGCGGAGCGCTCGTTCCATTTCCAGCGCCGCAGTCGAAGCCGTCTGCCATCCCAACGGCGAAGCCGGAGTGGTCGCAAGCCCTTTGGCCAGTGCAGTCAAGAACACGAACGCGAGCGCATTTCGCGCCATGCGCGCCGCTCCCGGGTACGCCGCGAGTGAGACTTTGTAAATCTGAAAAACCACCAGGGATCCGATTGCCAGCCCCAGGAATTCCGTCACCCAATAAATGGCTCGATAGACCTGCAGATTCCACTCGTACGTGAAGAACCTGGCGACGTCCTGCAGCACCACAAACACGATATAGCCGTAAAAAACGGGCAATCGATACGCAAGCCTGTTGCGCAGGCCTCGCGCCAGCAACACAATTTCTAGGGCGATGCTGCTCCACCAAATCAGTTGGCTGAGCATTTTCCTCCAGCCACGCATAACTAATTGGATAAGGCTAAGGTTCAGCATGGCATACTAACATGGATAAGGGGAAAAATGTTGAGCCATCTTTCCCCTCACCTGGTCTAGACGCTTTTACGCAACAGTCGCGAACTCCACTAAAGTGGCTGTTGAAGGCGGAAGCGGGGCTCCTCCGTCCACCATGATTAACGGAGGCGGAAGCGGAGCTCCTCCATCCGCCATGAGCGGTGGTCTTGGCAGTGGATCCCCTCCATCTACGAAGACTGTGGCTTTTAGCTGGGGATTTGCTGATCCCGCTGCCGCCCAGCCGTGATTCCCGCGCAAGCCCGCCAACAACACCAGCCCGAGACACACCAACAGAAGTTTTGCAAAGCGCATGATTTCCTCCCTATCGAGATTCCGAGGCGAGTGATGACCCGGCGCTCGCCTCAGGCAAAACATGGGTGCAGCCTACGGCCTGCTGCTGTTTCGCTTTCGAGAGAGAGAAACCTGGTTGGGATTCCGAGCGGAAACGCGCTTTGCAATCGCTCTGCATCTTATGTTCTAACGAATCTGCTACTACAGATACGCGACTTAACTCGCGAAATCTGCCCTCCTGGCGCGGAAATTTCTCACTGCCCAGCTTTCGGTCGGCAGTGCGTCGCGCACGCGCCGTTGGTTGTGATCACAAGCGAATCGGTCGCCTCTTTGTTGCTTTCAGTCGGTGGCGTCGCGCTCTTCGTGAAAAATTGCGCGCTTGCCACAATCTTCTCCAGGTGTTTCATAATCTTGTTTATGTCCGCTGGTTTCTTGAAACCGTCCGGGTCCGGCGCTTCTTCCGCCGCCACCGTCAGCAAGAATTCGTAACAGGTCCCCTCCGAATATCCCGCGTACACGCGTTCCAGAATTTTGGTCCCCGCCGTTTCGCTCTCTCGCCCGCTCCACCGAAACTCGATTCCTTGAACTGCCATGGTCCTCGGACTCTTGCCGTAAGCCCCTAGAAGGCTTGACTCCCGGCAGTCCTTCTCCCTGCCCGTCTCATTGACCACCAATTGCAGCGAGCCATGCTCAAACGTGGTGTTCGGATAGCCGTCCTCCGGAATCAGCACCGTCGCCACCAATGTTGCTCCCGGCTGCTCACTCTCCAAGTCTTCCTGCCGTTTCAGAAAAAACGAACTCTCCTGCACGTCCCCCTCTTCCAGGGAATAATTCCTCGGATAGCGAAACGAAATCCCCTCTTCCGGATTGTAGTAAGGCGAAAGAGACGCCTCGCGTGCGAATTCCTTCCGCGAAGGGTGCGGGGGTCTGATCGCGCGAGAAGCCTGACTTGTATTCTTGTCCGGGCCTGCACTGGCAGAACTTGTCTGCGCGCGCGTCCCCTGCGCCGATCGCGCTGCCTCTCCACCGCACCCCGTAAGCCCTATCGAGCCTCCTGCAACCACCAACACAATTAACGGTGCGCGTCCCTTCATAGTCGCCTCCTGCCCCGCAACATCGATCCAGTGAATTGGCAAGAGTTGGACCAGACGCTAAGTTGTTCTATGGGAGGTATTTAGATAGGAAGAGGTCGCCGGAGCGCGTGGCCCGGCATACACGTTGTTGTCCCCCGAACGCGCTCCAACCGCCCCGGCCGCTATTACTTTGCCCACTCCCTGGCTCGCCGGTCTCGCACCACGTTAAAGCTGTAATACAGCCGGAACCGCTCACGGTCCCCGCCGAACTCCGCCACCGCCGCCCGCGCCGCCTCCAATCGCGAGGTGAAGTGGCCGGACCGAATGAACGCTGCTATCTCCCCGGCCCAAAATCTCGTCAACGTTTCGTGGTAGCCGTTGTCCTCCGTATTCGGCGTACCCACCGCCGTGTTGTGGTGCAAAATCCCAGATTTCATGATCGCGAACGTCGCGTCCGCCGCATGGTCAAACGCAAAGTACGCCGCAATCGCCACATGGGCCGCGTGTGTCCACTCAGCCTTTGGCAACCTTCCTGCTTTCCACGCTTCCACGAATCGTTGCAGCTCGCTCTCGCTCTCCAGCAGCGCGAACGTCTCCCGGCTCGGCGCGGGCTTGCTGGAATCCGTATTTCCGTTTGCGGTAGAATGCGTGTCCATTCGATTCCTTTCTCCTTATCTTCCGTGTATTATGAATCGAAGGAAATTCTATGTCAATTCCATCGTTTCGCAGGACAGTCTCAATGAGATCCTTTGATGTGAAGGCCCTGAAGCTTCTAATGCGCAACGGCCGCGCCAGCTGGGCCGAGCTCGGCCACCTCCTCGGCCTCTCCGCTCCTTCCGCCGCCGATCGCGTCCGCAAGCTCGAACAGCGTGGCGTCATCCGCGGGTACGCCGCTCTCGTAGACCCGGCATCGGTAGGCTACCCGCTCACCGCCTATGTCTCCGTCTCGCTCGCCAGCCACCGCAACCGCGCCGCGTTTCTCCGCGCCATCTCCAAAATGGACCAGGTCGTCGAGTGCCATCACGTTGCCGGCGACGACGATTACCTCCTCAAGGTCCGCTGCCGCGGCACCCAGGATCTCGATCATTTGCTCGCAACAGAGCTGAAAGACAAGCTCGGTGTCGCGCGCACCCGCACCACCATCGTCCTCTCCACCGCTAAGGAGTCCGTGCGCGTCCCCATCGATGCTGCGGATTGACGCTGCTGCGATGCGCCCTTATTTATTAGAGAGAGCAACAAAAGCTAGTCTCTTGAGTCATTGATTTCTGACATATTCGTTGTGCCATGTACAGCCAGAGTGCGGGAAGCGAACCGGCCAATGCTGTTGAGAATCGCATCGGCACTCTTGGTCCACACAAAGGGCTTGGGCTGCTCGTTGTGAACGGTGATGAATTCGGAGATCGCGGCTTCCAGTTCACGCACGCTGTAGTGCGAACCTCGTTTGATCTGGCGCTGTGACAGTAAGGCGAACCAGCGTTCCACCTGATTGATCCACGAACTGTGCGTGGGAGTGAAGTGCAGGTGGTAGCGAGGATGCCGTAGAAACCACGCCCGAATTTCCTTGGTCTTGTGGGTGGCATAGTTGTCCAACACCAGGTGGACGGTAAGCTCAGCCGGAACGGCACGATCGATCTGATTCAAGAATTTGCGGAACTCGATGGCACGATGGCGTGGCCAGCACTTCCCGATCACCGCTCCCGTGGCGATGTCCAACGCAGCGAACAGGCTGGTGGTGCCATGGCGCTTGTAATCGTGAGTTCGACGCTCC
>WNFD01015156.1_pt1 | contig 21550 bp, 16 predicted proteins | sample 5400491 | NCBI WGS metagenome assembly WNFD01 (sample SAMN13153343, study PRJNA577476) | soil metagenome | isolation source: 120 cm saprolite under Douglas fir tree site 2 hole 2 replicate 2 | place: USA:California | collected 2015-04-18
GAGCTGCCTGTGCTCCCCGTGGCCGCGCCGGTGACCGCGCCGACCACTGAACTCGCAACGGCGCTGGGAATCTTGCACTTGCTGCCCGAGGCCAAGCCAATGCCGAGGCCGGTCAGGCCAAGGGGATTGCCGAGGGCGTTCTGCAAGGCTCCGAAGTTAAGGCTGCCGACACCGAGGGTGCTGCCATTGCCGAGGCCCGGAGCGAAGCCGGTGACCCCGATATCGCGGGAGCGGGCAACGTTTACTTCGACAATAATCGCCTGGACGAAGACCTGTACGCGCGGGATATCGAGCTGGTCGATCACCTTGCGCAGGGTTTCGTAGTCCTGAGGGGCGGCGCTGACCACCAGTGAATTGGTGGCAGGATCAGCCGTCACGCTTACCGGATTTTCGAAGTCCGCGTTCTTGCCGCCACTGCTGCTCGCAGTTGTGCTGCCGCTGGTACTGCCGCCCCGCGACGAGCCGCTCATCCCAGACCCGCCCATCGAGGAGCGGCCGAAGCCCGAGCCAAAGCTGGAGTTGCTGCCGCCAAAACTGGAATAGCCGCCCCCAGATCCGTAGCCGCTGCTCCCGCCGCCGAAGCCGCTACCAAAGCCGGTGCCAAACCCGCCGCCGGATCCGCTGCCGAAACTGCCCCCCGAACCACCGCGGCCGAGCGAATTGCGCCCCGTCGTCGGCGATAGGGAGGATGGACCCCCACCGCCGCTCAACAGGCCGTTGAGCACATCGACCATCTCGCCGGCCGGCGCATATTTCAGATGGTAAACATGAATCCGCGTGGTTTCGTTAGGCGAATGAATATCGAGCCGGGCGACAAGATCTTTGATCTGACGCATCTCGAGCGGGCTGGCGAGCACCACTAACGAGTTGGTGCGCTCGTCGGCCACGATGCTGAAGTTGGTGGTGGCGCCTTGCGCCGACGGTGCCACTACTCCCATCCCAGGACGAATGAATTGCCCACCGCCGGCATGCATCGTGTTCTCGCGCGCGGTCATGATCTTCTCGATCTGCTGGGCGAGGTCGTCGGCAAACGCGAGCTTGAGCGGAATCACCGCCACGTTTTGCTGGACGCCCTGCACATCGAGACTGCCGATTATGCGAAGCAGGCGCTGCACGTTGTAGGCGTCATCGGTGATGATCAGGATATTATCCTGGGGAAACGAGGCGACCAGTCCGTCGTGCGAAATCATTGGCTGAATCACACTCATTACCGAGGTCGCCTCGGTATTGCGCAACTTGACCATGCGGGTGACGTACTGATCCCCCTGCGTGAAGCCGGGCTGCTGCGATTGGGTAAGCTCAGCCGACTGGCGCACATCGCGCGCCGGAACAATCTTGATGATGGTGCCGGCCTGGACCGTGGTGAAGCCCTTCACTTGCAGCACCGACTGGAAAATTGAGTAGGCCTGTTCGGGGGTGACCCGGGTCGGCGAAATAATGCTCACCTTGCCGCGCACGTTCTCATCGAGCACGAAGTTTTTTCCGGTGATTTCACTGATGAACTTGGCGAGGACCGGCAGGTCGACGTTCTGGAAGTTCATCGTAATGAGATCCTGGTCACCTACCGCGCGTGGCGCATCAGCAGCGGCTGCGGCGCTGTCCGCACTGGCGGCGACGGCAGGGCTTACGGCGCTGTCCGGCGCCGCCGCCTCGCTGCCATCGGCCGTGGTATCGCCGGGGGCCGAAGCATCGCTGCTGTCTGACGAAGCGCTATCGTCATCGGCATCGGCCAGGCGGTCAGTATTTGTGCTGTTGAGCGAAGCATCGTTGGTGGCGGGGGTACCAGTATTCACCGCTATTGCGTCACTGGCGACGACTGCGCGTCCCCGGTCCGCCGCCGGTTTATCGCCGGCCTGCAGTCGGGTTGCTCCGAAACTAAGGCATATTGCGATTAAGAAAACTCGCCCCCGAAAGCGTTCCATGCGATAACCCCCACCAACGGTTCGCGTGCGAGTCTATGGTGATGCACAAGTTCAAGCAACCCACACGCTCGCAATGTGTTGACGCCGTAGGCGGGATGAAAATTCACCCGTACCCTTCTCGTCGCGTAGCGTCAAACAGAAACTCTAAGCGACGACTAGCAGGGTGCGGAAAAACCACTTTCTTTATGAAAAATCTTTCCGCACCCCTGCGCTAAAGCTGGCTGCCTTCCTTTTTTGATTCGCACCTCGCGGACTCGTTAGCTCGCTCCGCCTTTCGGCTCCGCTAGTGTTGATTCGCACCTCGCGGACTCGTTAGCTCGCTCCGCCTTTCGGCTCCGCTAGTGTTTGGTTCTCCCCCTCTGGGGGGAGATTACAGAGAGGGAAAGCAGGGTGCGGAAGGCTTTTTTCCGCACCCTGCTAGAACAAGGCTTGGTCTATTCTTCGTCAAGCGCGCGCAAATCGGCCGCATCGCGCGTACAATCCAAAATGATGATTAGATCGCAAAGACCGAATGCCTGATCTTTATGCCAGGCTGGCCTAACGCTTTGCTCACTGCCACCGTGCCGACTGCCCCACAAGTGCGCGTCGTCGGCATCACTGCGAACCTGCGTCTGTGCGTTACGAATATCTAATCGGCTTGCGCTATCTGCGGGCGCCGCGAGCGTTTCGTCTCGCTGATTGCCGTGATTTCACTTGCGGGCGTTGCAATCGGCACGTTTGCTCTTACCGTTGTATTGTCCGTGATGAGCGGCTTCCAGGAGGACCTGCGCGGGCGGCTGCTGGCGTTTAATCCCGAAATTACCGTCGATACCACCGGACATCAGTCAGACCTGGCCGGCCTGCAACAAAAGATCAGCGTGATGCCCGGGATTGTCGGGGTTGCGCCGTTCGCAACTTCGCAGGTGCTAGCCGTATCGACCACCACTTCAGGCCTGCCTGCCTACGTGGCGGGCGGTACTCTGCGCGGCGTGTTAGCTGTCCGTAATCCGGTTTTGACCGAACTGCAGAGCACGCTGGAAAGTGGTTCACTCGAAGCGCTCGACCAGATGCATCCAGTCACGATGGTCGAGAATGGCGCGAGACGAACGGTTCAACTGCCAGGCGTTATTGTGGGCAAATCGCTGGCCGAAGAATTAGGGCTTGGGCCTGGCGATCCGGTAATCATCATTTCACCAACCAGCATCGGCGCTGGCGCCGGCTCACCGCGGCTGAGACGTTTCGTCGTCGTCGGTCTATTCCATTCGGGGATGTATGAGTACGATTCGTCCCTGATGTTTGTGACGTTAAAAAATAGCCAGGCGCTATTGGCCGAAGATCCGCAATTGGAAACCGGGCTCGAAATCCGGGTACGTAATCTGTTCGACGCGCCGGCCATCGCCGGAGAAATAGCCGCGCTGGCCGGCCGCGCTTACGGGGTCGCCGATTCACTTATTTTCTGGTGCTCTTGTTGATTGTGCTGGTCGCCGCCTTCAACATCGTAGCCACGTTGGTGATGGTGGTGATGGAACGGCGGAAGGAAATCGCCATTTTGCGCGCGATGGGGGCGAGGGCCGCATCGATTGCGACGATTTTTCTGTGCGAAGGAGCGGCGCTGGGCGTGGCTGGCACTGCGCTCGGAGTCACGGCGGGATTCGTCGCCTCTTTTCTGATCGGCAAATATCACTTGATTCATCTGCCGCCCGATCTGTTTATGGTTAGTGTGGTGCCGGTGCGGCTGTACCCAATCAATTTCATTGCCGTGGCCGCCGCGGCGATCGTGTTGTGCATGTGCGGCGCAATCTACCCGGCGCTACGGGCGCGCGCGCTGCGGCCGGTCGAGATAATCCGTTATGAGTGAGGAGGCACTGACGCTCCAGCCCCCGGCGCACAGCCAGCGCGCGCGGCTACTGCAGGCCGTGGCGGTGGACAAAAAATTTGTCGACGCCGAACGCGAGATCTGGGTGCTGCGAGGACTTAACCTGGAGGTCGCGGCCGGTGAGGAAATTGCGATCGTCGGGCAGTCCGGCGTAGGTAAATCCACTCTGTTACACCTGCTCGGGAGCCTGGAGCCGCCTACTGCCGGCACGATCTATTTTGAGAAACAGGATCTGTTCGCGATGGACGAGCGGCATCTGGCGGAGTTTCGCAACGCACGGCTCGGCTTTATCTTCCAGTTTCATTATCTGCTGGCGGATTTCACCGCGCTGGAAAATGCGATGATGCCGGCGCTGATCGCCCGCCTGTCTGAACGGGATGCGCGCGCTCGCGCGGCGGAGGTGCTGGAGTTGGTTGGCCTCGGCGACAAAATGCATCGCCGGCCGGCCGAATTATCCGGCGGCGAGCAACAGCGGGTGGCGGTCGCGCGCGCGGTCGTACTCAGGCCGCGGCTGGTGTTGGCCGACGAACCTACCGGCAATCTCGACCCGCAGACTGCCGACGAAGTGCATTCGCTCTTTCATCGCCTCAACCGCGAACTCGGAGTTACGTTGATCGTTGCCACCCACAATGAGCGGCTCTCACGCAGTATGGGCCGAACGCTCAGACTGCGCGAGGGAAAGCTGTTCGATGAAACCGGTCTGGGCCGCCCATAATGTTTAATCTGTTCGTTGTCGTTGCGCCAAGTGCTTTGGGCACGCCATCAAGCAGGCGACGGACGCGCCCGAGTGCAGATGGTCAACCTCAGTTTACATCGCGGGAGTGATTGGCTAGCTTGTTCGCGGCGTCGGGGATGATTGGTGACGGCGGCGAATCTTCTTATCACGCGTCGGCGGGGCGTCCGGTACGTTAGCGAACTTTGGCTGCTACTGGCTGCGCTTCTGATGGTTGCGAACGGATGGGCACAGCCGCCCGCGCCGGTTATTTCCGAAATCAGGATCATTGGCAATCAGCGGGTCGAAACCGACGCTATTCGGGTCCACATCTCGTTACAGCCCGGCCAGCCGGTGAAGCCGTCCGCGGTCGATAGTGATATCAAATCAGTCTACCGGATGGGCTTTTTCACCAGGGTAAACGCCTACGTCAAGCGGCAGCCGAGCGGCGCAGTGCTCACTTTTGTGGTGACCGAAGAACCTTTGGTCAGTGAAATTCGCTTCGGCGGGATGAAGAAGATCAGTCCGAGCGACGAGCAGATTGTCAACGGGATGGCGTTGCATTCCGGGTCGCTGCTCGACCGGGTGCGAGTAAAGGCCACGGCTCGCAATATCGCGGACGTGTATCAGGCCAAGGGCTATCTGGACGCCCGGGTAACCTCGCGCACGGTGGCGGGCCCGAACAATACCGTTATTTTGGTGTTCGACGTCAATGAGGGGCCGCAGGTCGAAATCTCGGCGGTTCGCTTCGTTGGCAATCGCCATTTCAAGAGCCGGTTGCTGCAGGCTGCGATCCAGACCAGGCCTCATTCGATTGTGAGTTGGATAACCGGCAGCGGGATTCTCGACCAGAAGAAACTCCAGGACGACGTCGATCATCTCACGGCATATTACTACTCCGAAGGTTATCTTAATGCGCACGTCGGTTATCCAACGCTGACGCGCCGCGGCAACTCGCTGGCGGTTAGCTTCGAGATCAGCGAGGGGCCGCGTTACCAGGTCGGCACGATCGACCTCACCGGGGATTTAAGGGTGCCCAAGACTGACTTGCAGCATCTGCTGACGCTGAAAGCGGGGCAGCCCTTCAGCAGCACGTCGATGCAGCACGATGTGCTGACCCTGTCGGACTTCTATTCGAATCAAGGTTATGCCTATGTTAACGTCGACCCGCGTACCTCGGTTAACCCGTCCACGCATCAGGTCGATGTCGCTTACAACGTCAACCCGGGCCGCGAAGTGCTGGTCGACCGGATCAATATCACCGGCAACACCAAGACGTCCGACAAGGTCATCCGGCGGGAACTGGTGATCCAGGAGCAGGAGCCTTATTCGACTCAGAAGATCCAAAAATCCAAGCAACGGCTCGACGCTCTCGGTTACTTCTCGAACACTCGGATTTCGACTGAACCCGGTCCCAGCGCGGACAAGATCGACCTCGATGTCGCGGTGCAGGAGGCTAACACCGCGTCCCTGCAGGTGGGGGGCGGGTATGACAGCTACTCGTCGGTATTTGGCAACTTCATCGTCAGCAATAGCAACCTGTTCGGTGGGGGTGAGTCGGCCTCGGCCTCTGCGCAGATCGGGTTTCTCTACCAGGACTACAATCTGAACTACACCGAGCCCTGGTTTCTCGACATGCCGCTGACGGTAAGCACGTCGGCTTTCTACGATAAGCTCTTCCTGTTCTCGTTCAATCAGACCAACACCGGTTTTCAGGTCAACACAGGCTATCCGTTAGCCGAGCTGGGACTTAAGAAACTCGGTCCGTTTTCGCTGGAAGATATAACCGCCGGCTTGGGGTATCAGTTCGAAAGCGTCGGGATTAGTGGGCTCTCGCCATTCACGACTTTCGCCATTTTGCGTTACAAGGGCTACGAGCGAGTTTCCGAAATCATGCCGAGCATCAGGCGTTTTACGGTCGATAATCCGCTCGATCCCAGGAGCGGCTCGGTGAATAACTTCAATTTGGAATTGGCCGGATTGGGTGGAACGTCGTTTGTTAAGGGACTTTTCCACTCGCGTTTCTTCTTCTCCTACCTGAAAAGCCCGCGATGGGGGGAATGGGTTTTTTCGCCCGGCGTCACCTATGGCATCGGCACCAGCCTGGGTGGCAGCCGCGGCGTCGAGTTGCCGTTGTACGAGCGATTTTTCCCGGGCGGATTGGGCGGCGGCGGCGACGTGCGTGGTTATCAGATTTACTCGCTTGGTCCGCAAGTAACTTTGTTCAATCCAGTCGGGGTGCCGTTCGGGATTGAGCAGGTCGGCGGCAGCCAGGAATTGCTCTTGAGCGGTGAAACCACCTTCCCGATATTACAATCGTTTGGCATCCGGGGCGCGCTCTTTATTGATGCCGGTAATTCGTTCTTCCTGCACCAGACGCCCTCGCTCGACAAGCTGCAGTCGGCCTATGGATTTGGCATCCGCTGGCACTCCCCGTTTGGACCAATCGCGGTTGATATTGCGCGGCCGATAAACCCGCGTCCCAACGACCGCTCTACAGTTTTCGATTTTGGGGCTGGCGCGCCGCTTTAGGAACTCCTCTGGCAGGGTGTGGGAAAACCTATTTCTTTATGAAGAATCTTTCCGCACCCTGCTAAATCGTGCAGTTTAGCAATAGCCAGCCAGGCCGTGGTTGCGCCTGCTTGCAATATCGGCCAAAGTTTACGGTCAATCGCCCGTATGTAGCTTCCAGCGGAAGGCCGGGCAGCAATTAGTGACACAAGCATGCCGGGACTGCGTGAATTGTGAGAGATCGAACCGCGATGTTGAGGATCGGCGCCGCAGACCCTATTGCGCTGCAGGTGTTTGACGAGAGAAACCGCGCCACAAGCGAGCAGCGATACCGGTCAGGAGAAGCCCAGCTGCCCGCTGTAGCTTCTCGTTGGTCTCGTCCTCGATCTGGTCCATCGACAGCCAGCAAGAGCGTAGCACCATAGAGCAGTAAAAATCGGTCCCACGAAATTACGGCTGAAGAAGTACCACGGGAGGGTCGAATAGACTATGAGACATCGGTTGACCATCGCCGCGTTGCTGCTGGGGATGGCGGCGGCCGCCACCGCACACGCGGACGTCAGAATCGCGTATGTTGATGTACAGCGCGCGCTTAACGAATGCCGGGCGGGCAAAGAGGCCAAGACCCAGTTTCGCGGACGAATCGAGCGGCTCCAGGGACAACTCGAAGGCGAACAGAGCGAGGTTGAACGGCTCAAACGCGAGTTGGAGCAAAAAGGCTCGCTGATGCAGCCTGACCAGCGTCAGAATCTGGAGGACGACTACGAAAAGAAACTGCGGCATTTCCAGGACGATTACAAAAACTCGCGGGACGAGCTGCAAGAGAAGGACAACCAGGTTACCGGCGCGATCGTACGGGATTTAGCTACGGTGGTGCGCGAAATCGGGGCCAAGAGCGGCTACACCATGGTAATGGAAAAGAGCACCTTGCTGTGGGCAATTCCCTCCACCGATATCACCGACCAGGTGATTCGCGCCTACGACGCCATGAACGTCAGGCCGGGCTCCCTCGGTGAAGAGGCGGCGCGCGATGCCGGTAGCTTCGCTCCCGCCACCGCCTCGGAGGAACCGCGCGGTGGGGGTGCTCGCGGACGTTCAACGATTCTCAAATAGGGGCGCTGTTTTGTCCCAGGAAAGGCAGAACCCTCACCCTCTCCCGTCAGTCACCCTCACCTCCCCTCTCCCGCAACAGAGCGGGAGAGGGACAGGAGAGAGCGGGCGAGGGGCAGAGCCTGAGCTTGAGCGCTTCCTCAGACTCCTGCCTCATCAGTATCCTTTCCTGCTGGTTGATCGCGTACTCCAGCTTGACGGCGAGCGGACGGTCACCCTCAAAAACGTGACCATCAATGAGCCTTTCTTTACTGGTCATTTTCCCGGACTGCCAATCATGCCGGGCGTGTTGATCCTCGAGGCCCTGGCCCAATCAGCCGCGATTCTGGCGCTCAGTATAATCGGCGAGCGGCGCAGCCTTTTCATGCTGACGGGCCTCGATAAGGTCCGCTTTCGGCGCCGGGTAGTACCGGGCGACCAACTCCGGATGGAGGTACGGGTCTCCAAGCATCATCATCCGCTTTGGAAGATGCACGCTGAGGCCCGGGTCGACGGCGAACTTGCCGCCGAAGCCGAGCTGTCCGCGATGGAAGTGGAGGAGCAACTACCATAGTTCCCAGGGGCAGAGTTAAATCATTCGCGCGCGAGCGATTCATGTGGAACGGGCAAAATATAGCCGCGACAGCGGAGCGGCGGCGCATGCTGGGTCGGTGAAAGGAATTCATCCGTCCGCTGTAATTGACCGCCGCGCGGAACTCGACTCCGGTGTAGAGGTCGGCCCGGGTGCCGTTATCGGCGCGCGCGTTCGGATCGGACCCGAGACCGTGGTCGGTCCGTACGCGGTGATCGAGGGCGAGACCATAATTGGTGCGGGCAATCGGATCTTTCAGTTTGCCTCAGTCGGCGCCGATCCACAGGATCTCAAGTATCAGGGCGAGGCTTCGCGGCTGGAGATCGGCAACTACAACCGCATCCGCGAGTTCACCACGATTCATCGCGGCACCGCCGGCGGCGGCATGGTCACGCGCATCGGCAGCCATGTGCTGCTGATGAACTACACCCATATCGCACACGACTGCCAAATCGGTGATCACGCGATTATTGCAAACTCCACGGAAATCGCCGGCCATTGCGTGGTGGAGGATTGGGTGGTGACCGCTGGTATGTGCGGCGTCCATCAGTTCAGCCGCATCGGCGCCCATGCGTTCGTCGCGGCGGGCGCGAAAATCGCTCAGGACGTGCCGCCCTACGCCATGGTTGCGGGTGACCGCGCTCGTCTGGTCGGAGTTAACACGGCCGGGCTGGAACGGCGCGGGTTCGCTCCTGAGACCGTTGTAGCGATAAAGAGTGCCTTCCGAACCCTGTTCTATGGCAAGCTGCTGCGCGACGAAGCGATGCGCCAAATTCTCGATGAGTATGGTCACCTCGCCGAAGTACGCCGGCTGGTCGATTTCATCCTGAAATCGGAGCGGGGAGTAGTCGGGCGCGATCGCGATAAATCCTGCTGACGAGAAGCGAGGGAAAGCAGCAGACGCAGGTGAACGCGTCTTGTTGCTGCTTCCGCGGTTTCTCACTGCCTTGTGTCATTTTAGGGATTGTTGGCGTAGAAATTGGGCCGATATTTGGCGTATTCTGCCAGCGTGGATGAATTAATCGGCCTGCCCGAGTCGAGGTGCCAAATCGTGTCATCGATCCGAGGCATAAAGGAACAGAAGCGGGCCATCATTCGTCGGCATGCCCAGGCCGATAATGTTAAAGGATTGACCCAAGTTCTGACGACGTTGGCGTCCCTTGCGCTCTTTTGGTGGGTAGCTGTGCTGAGTGCCGACGTTTCCCACTGGCTCACTGTCGCTGCGGTGTTGGCAATCAGCTTGTTCAATTTGCGCGTTTTTGCGCTGATGCATGAATGCGGCCACGGCAGCTTGTTTCGCACCCGGTGGCTCAATCGCGCATTCGGTTTTCTGCTGGGCGTCGTCTCGGGCATGCCGCAGTACGTGTGGTCGCAGCATCACAATTATCACCATGCCCACAACGGCAATTGGGAAAAATACCGCGGACCGTACACCACGCTGTCGGTAGATGAATATGCGGCGATGACCGACGTGCGGCAGCGCATGTATAGAGGCAAGTGCAGCATCGCGGTCGCTCCTTTTGTCGGCTTTATATATTTCATTTTTTACCCGCGCTTTACTTGGCTGAAAGGCAGTATCGGCCTCGTGAGCCATATTATTAAAAGGAAAGTTGCGCAGCCAAACCTATCGATGAAGGCGCACGCCGCCGGTTTTGAAACGCGCTATTGGCAATCGCGCAAAGAGTACTGGCATATATTCTGGAACAATGTCGTGCTGCTCAGCGTATGGGTGTTGATGTGCTGGGCATTCGGTACGGTGCGGTTTTTTACGATTTATTTAATCAGCGCATCGCTTGCCGGCGGCGCGGGCATTGTGTTGTTCACCGTTCAGCATAATTTTAAGCACTCCTATGCGAGCGATGGCAGACACTGGGACTACGACACGGGCGCGATTGCGGGATCGAGTTTTCTGATTTTATATCGGCATCTCTTTACGGATGTCACCCGCGTGAAGTTATTTCACGTTCACAAAGCCTTCAAATACATTCTCTGGGACACGCGCGCACAGCGAATCATTTCGGTAGCGGAATATCAGCAGCTTATGAACCAAGCGCGTTATGCTTAATGGATGCAGTCAACGGTGCTAGCAGGGTGCGGAAAAAAGGCCTTCCGCACCCTGCTTCCCTCTCTGTAGTCTCCCCCAGAGGGGGAGAACTAAAGGAAGGAAGCCAACTTTATCGCAGGGTGCGGAAAGACTCTTCATGATCAAATAGGTTTTTCCGCACCCTGCTAGTAAGCATATGCGACTGACCGCTCCGATTATTGAATGGCGATTCCGGCTGAGATGAGCTTGCTCGGGCAGCGCGTGCGTGGCCGGGACCGAGGGGGGAGATTTTCTGTATCGGGGCGGCGTACGGGGTATTGGATCTGCAGACGGCGGCACTTACCGCCGGCACCGAATGCAGCAGAAGTGCGCAAAATAGCGGACAAAACCCTACGCCAGGTAATTCTGAAAGTGGCAGCTTTCGAATGCCGATTCTCTGGTCGACGATGAGAACGTTAGGTCTAATTGCCGGCAACGGGGTCTTCCCTCTCGAAGTGGCGAGGATGGCGCGCCGCCAGGGATTGCGAATCGTCGCCGTCGCCCATACCGGGGAAACGGATCCAGGCCTGGCCGAAGTGGCCGATGTGGTGACCTGGATCAAAGTCGGAGAACTCCAGCGCATCATCGACGTGTTCAAGGATGCTGGTGTGGGCGAGGCCGCGATGGCTGGCGGAATATCGCGGGCGCGCCTGCCGCAAGCCTTTTCACCTGATAAGCGCGCAATGATGATGCTGGCGCGGCTCGGCCGCTACAGCGACGATAATGTGTTGCGCGGTGTCGCCGCCGAACTCGAATCTGAGGGCATCCGAGTCATTGATCCGGTGCCGATGCTCGACGGCGCCCTTGCGCCCGAGGGATTGCTGGCCGGACCGGCCCCAACTGCGGCTCAATTAACCGATCTACGACTGGCCTTCGCAATTGCCCGGGCCCTGGGCGCGTTTGACGTCGGCCAGGCGGTGGCCGTGCGCGACGGGGTCGTCGCGGCGGTGGAGGCCGCTGAAGGCACCGACGCCGCTCTGCGGCGCGCGGCCACAATGTGCGGCAAGGGCCTGGTCGTGGCCAAAGCGGCAAAACCGTCGCAGGACCTGCGCTTCGACCGCCCTGCCATCGGACCGGCCACTATCGATCTGCTCAACGAACTGGATGCGGCGGTAATTGGGGTCGAGGCCGGCACCGCGATGCTGCTGGAGCGCGAGCGCACCTTGCTTCACGCGCACGCCTTGAACATCACGGTGTACGGTTATGCCTGAGCTAAGGGCCGCGGTAGTCGGCGTCGGCCGTCTCGGCGCTCTGCACGCACGTAAGTATACGAACCTGGCAGGGGTAAGACTCTGCTACGTCATAGATGCCGACACTATGCGCGCTCGCGAAATCGCCACTGAGACGGGAGCGGTTTCGCTACCAGACCATCGGGCCCTGGCCGGCAAGGTCGAGCTCGCCAGCGTGGCGGCCCCAGGCCTCGCACATTACGCGATCGCACGCGACCTGATGCTGGCGGGAATCGACGTGTTGCTCGAGAAGCCGATGGCGGCAACACTGGCCGAGGCGCGGGAGTTGGCGGTAATCGCCCACGATTGTGGACGTATTCTGCAAATCGGACATCTGGAGAGATTTAATCCGGCGATTGTGCGTTTGCGCCCGCTGCTGAATAATCCGCGTTTCATCGAATGCCATCGGCTGGCGCCCTTCACTGAACGTGGCACTGACGTCGACGTCATCTTGGATCTGATGATTCATGATCTGGATGTCATCTTGAGCGTGACCTCGGCTCCCGTGCGCTCGCTCGAAGCCGTGGGAGTCGCAATTCTCACCGACCGTATCGATGTGGCCAATGCGCGCATCCGCTTTGCCGGCCGGCTTATCGCGAATCTCAATACCAGCCGCGTCGCTCCGCGCACAGAGCGCAAGATTCGATTCTTTCAACCCGACGCTTACATTTCGCTGGATTATGGCGCCCGCAGGATACAGGTTTACCGCAAAGAGCCGCCGCCCGCCGGTGCCAGCTATCCGGTAATCTCAGCAGAGCAAATCGAAATCGATGAAGGCGACCCGCTGCGCGACGAAATAGCTGCATTCGTACAAAGCGTCCGTACGCGGCGAGTCCCTGAAGTTGACCCTGCCGCCGGGCTGCGGGTGATGGAATTAAGCGAGCGGATCGTTACGGCCATCCGCGAAGCCTCGCTCGAAACACCGGCCGATGGTTAAAGCCGCTGGCAGAGCCGAGCACTTCGCGGGATTCGCCGGGAGCGACAGAAGTGAGAAGTGAAGAAGAGTCTCGCTCTGCCGCAGTGGCTTCCGATTCTCGCAGTCAACGCGTCTCGTGCGCTTCAGTTTTGGGCGGGCCGGGCTTTCCGGCCGGTCGAATTGACGGCCTGGCAAGGCGGTCCCAGCGGCGGATCATGATCGTGGCTGGAGAGGCGTCCGGCGATCTGCACGGCGCCGACCTGGCGGCGCGGCTTAGCGCACGCGATCCGCGCTGCGAAATCTATGGGGTGGCGGGCCGGCAGATGCGCGCAGCCGGCGTCAGGGCGATAGCAAATATCGAAGACATTACCGGACTGGGGCTCTCCGAGTTGGCCTCGACTTTGTGGCGCACGCTCGCCGCCTTTCGCGCGTTGCGCGCCGAACTTCGCGCCGCACCGCCATCGCTGCTCATCCTTATCGACTATGCCGAGTTTAATTTAATCCTGTCCGGTATTGCTCATCGGGCCGGCGTCCCGATTCTTTACTATATCCTGCCGCAGGTTTGGGCCTGGCGGCGGGGCCGCATCCGCAAGCTGGTCAGGCGCAGCGACCGGATGGCAGTGGTCTTTCCGTTCGAAGCTGCGCTCTATGCTGACGCTGGCGATAAGGTTAGCTTCGTCGGTCATCCGCTGCTCGATCGGGTTGCGCCTGCACAGGGTCGCGCCGAAACCCTCGCCCGCCACGGAATTGCTCCTGCTTCGCGGCTGCTGGCTATTCTCCCGGGCAGCCGCCGTGGTGAGATCCGTTATCTGCTGAAGCCGCTGCTTGAGGCTGCCCGCATTCTGTGCGCCGACCACGATCTCGTGCCCGTGATTGCCTTGGCGCCGACCCTCGTACCAGCGGATCTGGATGCGGCAGCTGGGGAGGAATTGGAGGAATTGAATGATCTGCGTATTATCGCTGGCGACACCTATAGTATCATTGCCGCCAGTGAACTCGCCTTGGTGGCGTCGGGCACGGCAACTCTGGAGACGGCGCTGCTTGGCTGCCCGATGGTGATCGTCTATCGGGCGTCTGCGCTCACCTATTCCCTGGGGCGGCTGCTGGTTCGAGGAGTGGACTATTTCGGAATGCCCAACATTCTCGCTGGCCGGCGGCTGGTGCCGGAACTATTACAACGGCAGGTAAACGCTTCTAACCTGGTGCGTGCCGCTGAGCCGATGCTGTCGGAGCCGTTACGCGGCGAGGTCGCCGGCGCGCTGAGATCATTGCGCACATTACTCGGTTCCCCCAGCGCAGCCGAGCGGGTCGCTGCGATGGCACTGGACATGAGCCTATGAAATTGTTGACGCCGCTCCACCTCCGGCTGTTACTTTATCTGCGGCGGTACCTTTTTCCGTATGTCACGCTGATAGCAGTTGCGATGCTGCTGGTGAGCAGCACCGAAGGGTTGATCATCGTTATCATCCGGAACTTTACCAACCAGTTGACGCTGGCGCACAGTCTCGGCAAATTACCACTGTATTGCGTTTTATTGCTCGCCATTTTTCTCCTCCGCGCGCTGGCCACCTTTGGTGCCGATTTCATTGAAGCTTACGTGATGCAGAACATCACGCTGGATATTCGCTCCGAGCTGAACGAGGCGCTGCAGCGGCAATCGCTGGGGTTCTTCAACCGCACTCCGACCGGCGTGATGATGTCGCGGGTGATGAACGACGTGGCGGCTGTTACCAACGGCGCGATTGACAGCGTGTTTTCCCTGTTCAGCGGCAGCACGCGGCTGCTCGCCGTCCTCGCCGGCGCCTTTTATGTGGATTGGCGCTTCGCGCTGGCCGCCTTTGTGGTGTTCCCAACCGCCGTGTTGCCGGTGATCCGCTTTTCAAAGCAGGTCCGGCAAATGACCAAGGACGCGCAGCGGCAATTGAGCGGCTTGATCGTTCTGCTGCAGGAGACCTATCAGGGCAACCGAATCGTCAAAGCGTTCGGCATGGAGGATTACGAGCGCGCCCGATTTCATCGTGAACTGCGCCGCCTTTACCGCATCAGTCTGCGGGTCGCCCGCATCAGGTCGATAACCGGACCAATGATCGAAGTGATGGGTGCCTTCGCTATCGTCGGGGTGATCTGGTGGGGCGCACATTCTGTGATGGCTGGCACCCGCACTCCCGGTGTGTTCGTTTCGTTTATTGGAGCGATGCTGCTGCTCTATCGGCCGTTCAAGAGTGTCACCCGCACCAACAACAGCGTGCAGGCTGGGCTGGCCGCGGCCGAGCGTGTGTTCGGGATGATGGATGCGCCGCGCGAAGTGGTTGAGGCGGCCGGTGCGCTGGTGTTGGCACCCGGCGCGCACCATATCGTCTTTGAGCAAGTGTGGTTCCGATATGCCAAGGACTGGGTGCTGCGCGACGTTAATCTCGAAATCCGCCCAGGGCAGGTGGTCGCGCTGGTCGGGATGAGTGGAGGGGGCAAGTCGACTATCGCCGACCTGATTCCACGCTTCTATGATGTGCAGCAGGGCCGCGTGGCTATCGACGGTATCGACCTGCGCCACTTGCAGCTCGCCTCGTTACGCGGGCAGATTGGGCTGGTCACCCAGCATACCTTCCTCTTCAATGACACGATCCGCGCCAATATCGCTTACGGCAGCATGGATAAAGCGCTGGACGAAATTGTTGCGGCGGCACGCGCTGCCAACGCCCATGATTTCATTTCTCGCCTGCCGCAGCGCTACGACACCAAGGTCGGGGAAAGCGGTGTGCGGCTGTCGGGTGGCGAACGCCAGCGAATTGCGATTGCGCGCGCCTTGCTCAAAAACGCGCCAATCCTGATTCTCGACGAAGCGACCTCGTCGCTGGATTCAGAAGCTGAGCGTCTGGTGCAGGAGGCGCTCGAACGGCTGATGGAGAATCGTACGACGCTTGTGATTGCGCACCGGTTTTCCACGGTGCACCGCGCTGATCGGATTTTCGTGATCGTCGGCGGGCGAGTCGCCGAAGATGGCACCCACGACCAACTACTGGCGCTGGGCGGCGAATACAGCAAGCTGCATCAATTGCAGTTCCTCTCATCGACAGCTCTCGGACCCAATGGTGGCCTGACGCACTGATGAACTCGACGATTAGTCCGGCGCCATCCGGCTTGCAATCCGGATCGGAGCCGCATTCCTTTCTCCCTCCACCTCAAGGAAAGAGGGCCGGGGTGGGGTTTACGGGCAAAACTAGACGTGACTTCCGCGGCGCAGTTTGGTCGAGGATCTACAATGCCCTTTGGTATCCAGCGCTGCCCTTCGCATTGGTCGCCGTCGGCGGCGACGCGCAAAGCCGGCGCGAACGCCTGGGCGGCGTGGCGCCTGAGGCGAATAGTATCGCTCACGGCAAACTTCGGGTGTGGCTGCATGCGGCTTCGGTCGGCGAGGTTGAAGGAGCACGTCCGGTGGTTCAGAGCCTTGCCCGCGTCCGGCCGGACTTGGATTTCGTCATCACCACGATGACACCGGCGGGACGCGACGCCGCGCGCCGGCGCCTGAATGGGATTTGTCAGCTCGCGCCGTTTGATCACGTCGCATCGGTTCGCTCCTTTCTCGCGCGTGTGCGCCCCGTCCTCGTCATAATTACGGAAACCGAGCTGTGGCCGAACTTCTTCCTGCAGAGTGCCGCGGCTGGCGCCAGGATTGCTTTAATCAACGGACGCATCTCGACCCGCTCGATGAGCCGGTATCGCCTCATTAGTCCGCTGCTCGCGCGTGCGCTGGGGAGCGCGAGCGCGGTGCTGGCGCAGACCTCTGAAGACGCTGAACGATTCTGCTTCCTCGGCGCGGCACCCGGCCGGATCGCCGTTACCGGTAATGCGAAGTACGAGGCTGATGGCGATTCGCCGCCGCTGCGGCCCCCGCTGGCAGCTTTTGCCGAAGGACGGCCAATTGTGCTCGCGGGTTCAACCGGGCCGGGCGAAGAACAAATCGTGCTGACGGCATACCGCGAGCTGGCCGAGCGGTTTCCGTCCCTGGCCCTCATCCTCGCCCCCCGCCATCTGCAGCGTATTGTCGAAGTAGAGACCGCGGTGCGTGCCGCGGGCCTTGCCTATACGCGGGCGAGCGACTTGGATTCTCCTGGAGGGTCCAGCGCGAGTGTAGCGGAAATTACACATGGATCTGCAACCCATCTGCGCACCGGCGAAAATCCAATCGCTCCCCCTGACCAGGGGGAGGTTAGGTGGGGGTTGTCTGGCCCGGGGCGTTTTCGGAATGACGCTAGCATTTTCCAAGAAGAAGCTTCGGTGCAACAGACTTCAGCCTGTCACCCTCCAGTGCTCTTGCTCGATACCATGGGCGAGTTGCGCGCGCTGTATCAATGCGCAACCGTTGCTTTCGTCGGAGGCAGTCTGCTGCCGGGGCGCGGAGGCCAGAGTCTCGCCGAGCCGGCGAACGCGTCGGTGCCGGTTCTCTTCGGTCCCTATTATGAAAACCATCGCAAGCTTGGCGACGCGCTCATCGCGGCTGGGGGCGGATGCATCGTGCATGACGTGACGCAACTGGCTGATGCGACTGCGAAATGGTTGACCGACGAGGCCTCTCGTAGCACCGCCGGCCAACGGGCGCGCGCGGTAATGGACGAGCTTGCCGGCAGCACCGCAACCATCGTGCGTTATCTATGCGCCCTGCTGCCAATACAATAATGCGGCTGTGGGCCCGAGGGCCTGCCCACAGGTTGACGCGGATGACGGCGGCGCCACTCTCGCTTGCCTATGGCGGCATCCTTTGTGCGCGGTCTGTTTGGTGGGAGCGCTATGCGCGAACTCCGCCATTGCCAACCGTGAGCGTCGGTAATCTGACGATCGGCGGCAATGGCAAGACTCCGTTTACTCTCTTCCTGGCTGTGAGGCTGCGCCAGGGTCGGAATCGTCAGCCGCGGCTATGGCGGGCGAGCGTCGCGACGTGCCAGGCTCGTCTCCGACGGCCAGCACATAGCAATGACACCGCATGAGGCTGGTGATGAGCCGGTGATGCTGGCGAAGTCCTTCGACGGACCCGTAGCCGTCGCGCGCCGACGAATAGACGCGATCGAGCTGCTTGCCACCACCAAATTAGCCGACGCAGTCGTGCTGGACGATGGTTTTCAGCATGTGCGGCTTCGGCGAGACGTTGATCTGCTCCTAATCAACCAAAGCCTCGGCTTCGGCAACGGTTGCCTGTTGCCGGCAGGGCCGCTGCGCGAACCCGAACGGGCGATTCGACGCGCCGATATATTAGTCCTGGTCGAACCGTACGATGCCGGGAATCGCTCGCTCGATTTCCTACGGCGAGATAACCTGCGCGGCAAGCCGGTTGTGCGCGCACGGCTTCAGCCGTCAGCATTGACGTACGCCGAAAAGGGGCATTGGCACGAGGCGCCGCTCGTGCTTGACCGACGGCGGGTGGTGGCAGTAAGTGGGGTGGCGAATTCCACGGGATTCCATGCAATGATCGGTGCACTGGGGGCGAAGCTCCTCCGGACGCTTGATTACCCCGACCATCACGACTACAGCGCCGGCGACTGGGAAAATATTCTCGCGGCCGCCCGGCCAGCCGAAATGCTGATCACGACCGAGAAAGACCTGGTGAAGCTCGAGCGCTTTGCGACTCCCGAACTTCCGCTCTATGCGCTGCACTTGAACGTCACGATGGAAGCGCAGGACGAGACCCATCTGCTGACTTTAATCAGGGAGCGAATCAGCCGCGCCACTCCAGCCATCGAACCACGCACGGACTGCACCAGGCGGACCGAAGCGCAGCCGCGAGACGCGCGCATTTGATCATGAACGGAGGAAACCAACAGTGGCACTGAGTAAGGATCTGCTTGACATTTTGGCATGCCCGAAATGCAAAGGCGAACTCCGTCTGACCGACAAACAAGACGGACTCCTCTGCGAAGCTTGCAAACTGCGCTACCCGATCAAGGATGACATCCCGATCATGCTGATCGACGAAGCCGAGAGCATCGGCTGAACCTCGATGTGATTCTTAACAACCGTCAGTCAAAATATTCGATGAGACCGGCGACTCACCGCAGCTTTGGCCGCCCGGCTGATGCGCGGTTGGCCGGCTTTCAATTCTTCGAGCTGGGCCGGCGACGGGTTTATCTGCGGCGTGATCTGGCCGCTCGCGCTCCCGCAATCGTGGCCGCGCTGAGCACGCTGCGTTCCACTGGCGGTGCGGGAAACCGCATGGGTGGCTTCGCTCTGAAGCTTGACGATGGAATGGAGCTATTCGCACGAAAGAACCGCCGCGGCGGCCTGCTCCAGCCTGTCCTCAAGGACCTCTACATGGGAATACGCCCGCGGCCGGTGCGCGAGTTGGCGGTCGCCGCTGAAGCCCGTCGCCGTGGTATCCCGGTCGCCGAGCCAATCGGGGCGATGGTCGAATGGGTCGCGCCAATGGTTTATCGCGGCGTGTTTCTGACGCGGGCGTTGGCAGGAATGACGTTATGGGAGTTCGTTCGCACCGACGATGATCCTCATGTGCGCTCGTACGTGACGGAGCAAGCGCGGCAGGCGATTGACACGATGCATCGACTGGGGCTGTACCACGCCGATCTCAACCTGCACAATCTGTTCGTAACCAAATCGCGCGAGAGCTTCGCCGTGGTGATTCTGGACCTCGACAAAGCGCAGCTCTTCGATGGTCCGGTTCCAGCGGCGATGCGAGCACGGAATCTCGCGCGGCTGCGTGAATCAGGGCGCAAGCTCGACCCTGAGGGGCGTTATCTGGATTCGCAGGCGCTGGAGTTGCTGACTCGAAAATAAAGCCCAGGGGATCGGTTTGAATTCTGTTCGCTGGCCGAAGCCTTTTTCCGTTATTAGGCGCGCATGACGGAGCCTGCCCTAACGCCGCGAGCAATCTCGGAATATTGAAAGCCATTCAAAGGTGCTGCTATGAGTTTTGTGGATACTATCCTTGGCCACAAACGTCCCGCCGCAGTGCGCAATGTTATACTGCCCCGGCGCGCGTCATATCATCCGTCTTCAACCGATTGGCGTGATGAAATAATTTATTTCCTGCTGCCCGACCGCTTCAGCGATGGTCAGGAGGCAAACCGTCCGATGTTGGATCCAGGTAATCGCGGCCAATTCCGGCCCCAGGGGTGGCGTTGGGACCGCTGGGCGGAGTCCGGAGGCTCGCGGTGGCAGGGCGGCAACATCGCAGGCATCCAAGCCAAGCTGGAATACATCAAACAACTCGGCGCGACCACTTTGTGGATCGGCCCGGTCTTCAAGCAGCGCGCTCATTTTGATTCTTATCATGGCTACGCGATCCAGGACTTCCTCGAAGTCGACCCTCGGCTCGGCACCCGCAAGGATCTGGTCGATCTGATCGGCGCGGCTCATGGACGTGGAATGCGCGTCCTGCTGGACGTGGTTTTTAATCACACTGGCGACAATTGGATTTATGCCAACGGACAAGACCAGCCGCCCTATCTCCCCTGGCCGCAGTTCTATCAGAGGGGCGATTGGCGCGATGGCAATGGTAATTTCGTCGTCCAAATCGGCGGCGATGACGACGGCGTCTGGCCACAGGAGTTGCAGCAGGACGACTATTACACACGAGCCGGCGAGGGAAGTCTTGGGGCGGGCGACCTTAATGATGAGCACGCCGAGTTCCGGCGAACCGATTTTGTTGGCGATCGCCATCTTAATTATGATGGCACCGATACGCTCGATGACCTCGCTCGTTGTTACAAGTACTGGATCGCACTGACCGATTGCGACGGCTTTCGAATCGATACACTGAAGCACTTGACGCAGGAGGCGGCGCGGAACTTCTGCGGCACGCTCAAGGAGTTCGCTGCCAACCTCGGCAAAGCCGATTTCTTTTTGGTCGGCGAGGTGGCGGGCGCTGATCAGGACGCCGATCGCTACCTGGAAGTGTTCGGCATCAACTTGAATGCTACTCTCGACATTGGTGAGAGCCGGCGTAATCTCCATGCCGTGGCAAAGGGTCTGTCGCGGCCCGGCGACTATCTCGATTTGGCTAAAGTATGGGATGACGAGTTCGGCTCCCACCGCAATGCGGGAGCAAGCCACGTATCGATTCTCGACGACCACGATCATGTGTCAGGAGACAAAGTGAGGTTCTCCAGTGACGCTTCATCGGATCACCAGGTCGTGGCCGGAGTGGCGATGCAGTTATTCTGTCTGGGCATCCCCTGCATCTACTACGGAACCGAACAGGCGTTCGCCGGACCCGAGCAGAGCGTCCATCAGTTTCTGCCCGAATATGGCAATTCGGATAGGTATTTGCGCGAGGCGATGTTCGGTCCGGAGCATCCGCGGCTCTCCGGCCGGGCGGGCTTGCCGCCGCCCCCAGCAGGGCTGGATAACAACATGCCCGGATTTGGACCTTTTGGGACCGTCGGCGCACACTGTTTCAACTCGGCGTCGCCTGCCTATGTCCGGATCGCCGCGCTGGCGTCGGTCCGCGCCCGCTACCCCGTACTCCGTTACGGGCGGCAGTACCAGCGGCAGATTTCAAACTTCGCTGCGCCTTTCGCTGATGCGGCTGCCGGGGATTTGATCTGCTGGTCGAGAATTCTCGACGACGAGGAAGCGCTGTGCATCGTGAACGGGAACGGGGTCGATGCAAGGGGCGCTGACGTGATCGTGGATC
>WNFD01001807.1_pt1 | contig 21544 bp, 27 predicted proteins | sample 5400491 | NCBI WGS metagenome assembly WNFD01 (sample SAMN13153343, study PRJNA577476) | soil metagenome | isolation source: 120 cm saprolite under Douglas fir tree site 2 hole 2 replicate 2 | place: USA:California | collected 2015-04-18
CAATGCAGCAGAGTCCACCCGTCCTTGCTTTGGGCTGTTGCGTCCGCGCCGTGCTCAACGAGGAGCCATGCGAGATCCACATTTCCGCTTCCCGACGCCTCATGCAGCAGAGTCCACCCGTGCTTGTCCTGGGATGTCGCATCTGCGCCATGCTCGATGAGGAGCTGTACAAGATCCACATATCCTCCAAACACCGCTAAATACAGTGGAGTCCACCCGTGCTTGTTCTGGGCTGTCATGTCTGCGCCGTGCTCGACGAGAAATCGTGCAAGATCCACATTTCCGCTTTGCGACGCCCGATGCAGCGGAGTCCAGCCGTCCTCGTCCTGGACTGTTGCACCTGCACCATGCTCGACGAGGAGCCGGGCAAGATCCGCATGCCGTGCAAGATCCGCATGGACGTGAAATGGTTGAAGCAACCTAGATGCCTCATGAAGCGGAGTTGACCTCCTCTTGTCCTGGGCTGTCGCGTCAGCACCGTGTTCGATGAGGAACCGTGTGAGATCAACATTTCCGTTCGACGACGCGCTATGCAGCGGAGTTGACTTGTTCTCGTCCTGGGCTGCCACATCCGCACCGTGCTCGACGAGGAACCGTGCGAGATCCACATTTGCATGAAACGATACCTGATGCAGCGGAGTTGACCTGTTTTTGTCCTGGGCTGCTGCGTTCGCACCATGCTCAACGAGGAAACGTGCAACATCCACATGTCCGTGTTGTGATGCCTTATGCAGCGGAGTCCACCCATTGTCGTCCTGGGCTGCCACGTCCGCACCGTGCTCGACGAGGAACCGTGGAAGATCCACATTTTCGCGAAACGACCCGGACGCCTGATGCAGCGGAGTTGACCTGTTCATGTCCTGGGCTGCCACGTCCGCACCGTGCTCGATGAAGAACCGTGCAAGATCCACATTTCCATGACGCGACGCCTGATGCAGCGGGGTTGACCTGTACTTGTCCTGAGCTGTCACGCCAGCACCGTGCTCGACGAGGAACCGTGCGAGATCCACATTTTCGCGAAACCATCTGGACGCCTCATGCAGCGGAGTCCGCCCGAACCTGTCCTGAGCTGTTACGTCCACGCCGTGCTCGACGAGGAAAAGTGTGAGATCCACATTTCCGTTACGCGACGCGACATGCAGCGGAGTCGACTGGAACTTGTCCTGGGCTGTGGGGTCTGCGCCGTGCTCAACGAGGAACCGTGCGAGGTCGACACTTCCGTTAAATGAAACCTGATGCAGTGGAGTCGACCCATACTTGTTCCCGGCTGTCGTGTCTCCCCCGTGTTGAACGAGGACACGTGCAACTTCCACATGTCCCTCTCCACAAGCCAGATGTAAAGGAGTTGACTTGTCATCGACGGTCCGAGAATCCACGTCTTGTGAGTGTTCAATAACCAAAGACTTCACAATCCTGTTTAACCCACAAAATGCCGCATAATGTAAGGGAGTTCCGCGTGGTGGAAATGGCCTTTCGGCTCGTCCGTTTCGACTCCAGGGCCGACTTGGGTCGTATATCCACACCCAAACTGCAAGATGTGGTTTGCTCCGGTCAAAAAGCAGTTTCATCCCTTCCTCTGTGTTTTCGAACACACCCTCAACACGGGCATGCTCAAACCAGTGCATGGCGGCGTATTCAATGAGAGGAAATTTCGTCAAGCTGTCTCTGGTGACATTTTTGTCCAGGTACAATAGAATACCCAGACACGCTTGCGTGACCAGGGTATGAGCCGGTGTCATCGAAACATGGTAACGTTGGGAAATGGTGTCACATTTGTCGGTAAACCGGGTAGACGTCAAGAACTCCTTCACAGAGAAGTGCGAAAATTGTATGACTCGGTCCGAGGAATCGTCGGCATCGACAAGGGCAAGCAATGTAGAGCATGTAGAGAGCACCGTTTCTAACGGACTCTCGAGGCGCCAACCCTCGCGAAATTTCGGAATCGGTCCTGTCTCGAAGTCGAATGCGAAAATCTCTGCCAGTTCCTCCACACGCAGTGGGCGGGAAGCCACCGCAACACATAGGAGCAGCCGTCGCGCAAATTCCCAGTTAGCATCCTCGATCTCTTGTAACGTGCGTTCATATGTCCCATCAAGTGTTTCTGGTAGATAGTCCAGAGCATGCTGGATTCGCCCTGGCAGGCATTTCCCAAGATATTCCAGCTGGCAATACACCCATCGAAACCTACCATAAAGGCACGGTGAGAGTCATGAAGACGTAATGAAGAAATGCCTCACATGCCATCCGCTCTTTCTGTCAGAACATCAATCACAAGCTGTCTGTGCTCCGCTTTCCATCTTCCCATACTTCTATTCGTGTTGACGACCCACTTGATATAGTTCTCGATATCTTCCTTTTGTCCCCTCTCATCATGTAACGAAACAGAACGGAAAGTTAAAGGGTCAAGGATGGGTTTGATGTCCGCCTCAGGTCGGCTAGTGACGCATATCCGTAGGTTTGGGAGTCGTGAGTTGACAAGGTCCTCCACAAGCATTAGGACTTTACCGCGGGGCGATGACAGGGGAGATGTATTTGGACATTCGTCCAACGCATCAACAATCAGGAAGATCGGCGCTTGTCCTGGAAGGTTTACTATATCTTTCAAACAACGGACAAGTGCGTCATCGCTGGCATGTTGAGAACCACTCGCGTGTTCCAAGTAAAACCTGGAAAGAATGTCATAGTAGGAGTTGGATTGGCGACAAAGCTGGACCAAGACAGATGATAGAAGCCCACGCCGATCTTTCTTTTGATTCTCCCTGAAGTCGTAATAGAATATGGCAAGTGACGCGAGCCCAGATTTCCGCATAGCCTCGATCTCTTCGATGATTGTGGAACTGGGCAACACCGTAAGTTTTCAAGACGGAAATGTCCAAAGGTCAACGTACCAAAGTACACTCTTTCCTGAGCCCGCTACAAAAGGGTAAAACTATCAGCCTCCGCAAATGATAAGCACCGAGCGGCAACCCACGTTTGCCATGGACCTACAGTAGGGAACTCGGTGGCGACGATTTCCATTCTGAGAACATGTTGCCGTGAAGGAACCACGCTGCCGTCCCTGTGTGATGAGATTCCCGGGCAACGTGGTGATTCTTCCATGGATCCGGAGGAGAGAGCCAACGGCAGATATCTTGCTGTAAGTTGTCACCTGCCACACAATCACCGTGATTTCGCGTAGCAATGCCAACGTTAGGGAGTAACTGATGCTTTCGTTTGTTCATGTCGCTCACAACTTGATGTAGCATTGCTATCGTTGGGTCAAGAGACAAAACTACCTTGATGTCGATAATAAAACATACCGAGAGCTTCCCGGACACCCTCAACGGATGCTTTGCCGTCTAGAGGGAACTCTATTCAACAGAGCGGGGATAATAAGCCGATTGTGTCCGCTCACCGTCCATGACCACCCTCATATTCTCGACAAGACTGTGGATGACCTCGAGAGTCTGAGATGCAGTAGTCCGAGCTTCATCGTGCGTGAGTCGATCCAACCTCTCGAGGACTGCCTCGACCTCCTTCTCTCCAAATCCTTTCTTTACAAATTTGACTGCATTGTGCTGAGTAACGTAACACATCAACGAGAACGGACTCACTTGATCGTCCTTGCTTGAGCTCCTTGGTCGCCAGCGCGAACGTGGAAAACAACTCCACCATTATCTTGATCATTATTTCGTCCATTGCGGGCGTAGGAGAGACTCGCGTATATATGTTGAGACGACTGAGAAAGTGTTCGATCGACTCGAGCAAGTCAACCAGTGCGTCATAGCTCGCATATACGCCCTTGGCCACCTGATTTAATCTGATGTGACAAGGGTATCCACATATGAATTAGAAAGAGGCACGTACAGCAAGTAGAATAGCCAGGCCGGTATATATTGCTTTCGCAGGTGAGAATGACTGGAAAAAGACGTTCAGAGTTGTGGAACATACCACCAGCGCCTTCTGACGTACCAGGTCAATGGCTTCGTCGAGGGAGGCAGTGGCAAAAAGGGTGGATAAAATCGATACGGTATTCTTGATCGACTTGTTGACTCTATCGCTCCCTCCGAATTCACCGTAGGCCTTGGCTTCGCCTAGCAGAACGCTAGTAATTGATTCGATGGAATGGCAACTGCGCAGTTGCCGGGCGAGGGGATGTTCGGCCAACGTGATGCCCGTGTTCTTCTCGTAAGCCTGCAAGGCAGGCTCGAAAAACACACAAAAACGAGCGGATCCCGACTGGACGTCCATATTACAACGTAAAGAAGAATAAGAAGGGGGGTTTGTTCGCTGCGAGGAAATGATGGCGAGAGAGCGGGTTGTGGCTGGGGAGGCTGTGGCGAAGGTTAGTGCTCCGATTCGCAAGCAGAGCGCCGACTGCCTGAAACAGATGGGCGCAAGTCGGAGTCGAGGCCTTGTTGGTGGGACATTCCTAAGCAATATCATGATTAGAGCGCGACTCGGAGCGTTGAAATCTCAGTGATGCCGAAGAAGACGATGAGATAGTGGGACGTGGAAGGGAGGAGGGAGAACACAGTAATGTTCCGAATATTAACCACTTTGAGTGGCCACTGGCAGACGAGAGGTTGGACTCGGAAGAGTAAAATAGTACTTTAATATTTCAATACGGGTATCGTACAACGTGAATGGTGTTAAAGGCTCATATACACGAACGGAAAACAGAAGGCCAAACACGAAGTATGGCCCTGGTCCAGGGCGGAAATACCAACAACGTTTCCTTGGCTTATAAAGTACAAGACAAACTTATCCTTAGCTGGAACCTGCGCCCATCGAAAAGTATGTCAACGCCTAAATTTTGTCATTTCAAGGCAGCCCACGCCCAGAATTGATTGCATTCGCAACTTGGCTTGTATTGGGTCGATTAAAAGCATATCTATTAAAGCGCATTCATTACCTAGGTCACCACAACAGAGGGATCGGAAAAGATCGCCGCAGCATCATCGCTCACCTCTCATAGCTGTCCAGGTAGAGTTTCTCGGTGCTACAAGTCGCCATGAAGGCCGGATGGGCAACAAGCCTATTCAGCCACGCACAGGCCTTCGAATCTGTAGGTAGTTCGAATGCGCGGTAATGCTTCAGGACGTTGCTCGCGCGGAACAACCCTATTATTTTTCTCCTACATTAATTCAAACCGTATATCGAAAAGAAAAGGAAAGGGATCATGCAAGTCACTCACATGGCCCTGCCATCACGTCCGTCCAGTTCAGCTCCCCATCCTCGTGCCACAAACCCGATCCGGGGCCCCCTTTCGCGACGATTTCGTGCTCCCTGCGCTCGAGGAGAGATGTTAGCTGTTCCAGCGCGCCGGAGAACTCCTGCGCGCCGGCTGCCTGAGCGTCAATGTCCTGCGCCTGCAAGAAGCGATAGAACGCGGGGACGAGCGTGCGGGAGATGTGGTCCGCCTGCAAGCGCACGAGCGAGCGCGCGTACGGATCCGCTTTAGGAGGAAGAAGGGTCCTCCCCGTGATACCTTCTGCGAGGCTGTTGAAGGGTGGATGAAACTTAGTTGCGAGCGGGGTAGTGGTAAGAACTTGAAGGCGAATGGGAAGGGAGGTTGGTCATTCGTGCTCACGTACTCCTCGAGATATGCAAGGATAACGGTGCTTTCGTTGAGGGCACGCGGCGGGGTGTATGTGTGCAACTTGAGTCCGGGGACGAGGCCCTTGGGGGAGACCTCGAGGAGATCCGCCGGTTTCTTATACGGGTCTACTTCGTCTGCGCGACGTGTGAGCCGCAAGGGCAAATGTCAGGAGGGGGTGAGAGGGTGAGCTTAACAGTACTGTTGTGCGAACCGCGCAGAACGTCAAAGGGTTAGCCTATTCAGGTGAATGGGAACGACACCGTGACAGGACGTACTCGGTAAGGAATGCCAAGGTGTTCAAACGCGACCCACACCCTCTGAACAAATGGACAGAAGCAACTGCCGAAAAGCGTAATATCCGCATCCCCCGCATGTGCGTTGGCAGTATCGAGGGCTTCGCCTGTACAGTGGAGATGATATTGTTTTCCAGAATCCGTGGAAATCGACATGATCGACGAAGCAGGTAACAAGCAAAGGAAGGGGTGATGTCATCCACGTGGCACGTGAAGGTCGAACGCCAGCCAGAACCGCGTTCTACTGTATTGTAATCTCCATGACTAGTGTAATTATCTATAAAGAAGAGGCTCAGGACCTCAGGTAGATATCATGTTATCTTTATACGTGCGAAATGATGGTATCGATGACCAATTTTCCTGGTCGAAGCCAATCCGGGGAGTAGTCACAAGCGACAATCCCGCGTCGAGCCCACGCATCAATCATCAGCGTGCCCCAACCTAGCGTCCATCCCATCGTCCATGCCCAGCCCCAAATCCCACCCACCCGGCGCCCCGTCAGTCCCTTGAACCCATGCTCTAACGCCGCCCCGATACCCATCAGGAGGAAGAACCCGCCCGCAGTGCGGAACTCCGTCCCCCGCCCGAGCCCCCACATCCCAAGGTCGTGGATCACCGCGGACACCGCGAACGCGCCAAGTAGCGCTCCGGGCCGCCCGAGCAACGCTCCGCCTGGTCGCGCGCCATAGACGACGAACACGTGTCGGAAGAACTGGTGCCAGCGGGAGCCCCAAAAATCCGCGATCGACGTGGACGTCCATGGGCGGTTGGAGAGCGGCGGCCACTGCCATGCCGACTGTCGGAGGACGACGCGCCCGATGAGCGTCGCGACGTGGTAGAGCATGTCGACGTTTGTGTACACCACCATGCCGCCACACAGGGAGTGGAAGCCCGCGAGCGCCCAGCGGGGGAGCATGCCCAGCGCAGGATCGAATATGGTGTCGCCTGCGGGTGTGCTGCACGAGTATAGGGAGATGTCGAAGAGTACGAACTTGAAGAACAACTTGGATATGATCGACGCGATGGATGTGGGCCGAGTGCTCGTTGCGGGGAACGGCTTGTTTGACCAAGACCATCCGATTCCGCGCTGATTGCAGACGAGATCAAATGCGTCGAGGAGGATGTTCGGGATGGATAAACGGCGTTTGACGGGAGCATGTTGATCCTTCGCAGGAGGTTCGTACCTCCTTAGGGGCTTTTGGGTGAACGCCCATTCGAGGGACCTCAGCGCCATATCGAACACCCCGATCTGGGCCGTTCCATACATGCATCAGCGAAGGGGAAAGAGGTCACATAACAAACGGATGGCGCACCACATACGCAAAGTTCCAGTGGTTGACCCTGGCCGAGCTTTCAAGCCCCAACGACTTTGCCAACCCCGCAGAGAAATCCAACCCTACTGCGCAGTTCCAAGCCTGCCATAGGATAACGGGAAGCAAGGCAAGCTTTAAAATGTAAGTATGGGGGAGAATGGCAAGCACTGCCAGGACATAATGACACGCATATAGGGGTAGGAAGGCAGCGGCTGTAAACGGTTGGCGAGAGGTGGGATCAGGAGGATTGGAGAAAAAAGCAGACGGGATGGACATATTCGTCCTGTAAGGTGACAGGTCGCGATGAAAAGTATTCGCGACGATTTACGTCAGTCCAGTGCTGTCCCTGGTCACGTCAACGGCGCTTAATGTGACGCCCGTTGAATACTGTAGGACCCTTTCCTATTTTGCTGTACGGGTTAACTAAACAGATGAGCGTCGTTTTGGACGAGAAAACGAGACTGCAGTCCTGAGAGAATTTTCGTTCATGTGTTGTGAGTACTTCAAGTCAAGGTCAATGTGGGTATTTCGCCCCGGGCGTTTGCTATTAATGTTTTCCGAGTCCCTCGGTACCTTAGCAGCCTTCGCCACCGAAGTACTTAAGCCTTCATCAATTTTGCTCCACGTCAATCTAATATTGGACCTCGACTAACTAACTTACTAACGGTGCGTAAATCTATGTCAAGCACGTCCGAGTCCATGCTGTGACGTGGCCTCGAACATCGTATGCACCATCAGTGACAATAATCCCAATGCCAGCGTACACGATCACCTTCGTCGACACTGACACAACCCCAGCGCATACTAGGATACCCGGATAAAGGGCCCAAACATCGCCAGAGGCACACGCACTATCAGCGTTATAATGCTTCACCTCATCGTCCTGAAGCACATCACCCTCGCTCGCCTCAAACATGACCACCTGCGCCCTTCCCCGCTCACTCACGATTCCTCCACCGCTTTCCCCGACGAGTTCCGTCATCATCAAGTCGAGGTTGATCATGCTCAGAACCGCCCATAGCGCGTGTACGCCGTGACGGGCGTGTAGTGGCGCCGATGTCGGAGGCGCACTGGCCTAGCGTGGGCCAGCCAGTAGAAGGGCGACAGGAGGACGGTCTGCACGATCGGCTTGGTGAGCATCCACCATGAAAGGACGACCAGGATGCCCCGTCGTGGGCTTTAGAACAGCGAACAGAACCCATATCGTGACCGCCGCAGGCGAGTCAAACGCGACGCCAGGCGTTACGGAGGTGGAGAGGTCCGCATTAAGAGTGGGCACACACTTGGAGCACCGTCACTATACCGAGGACGACGGACACAAAGGCATTGCCCTCCAGATCCGAGTCCTGGTCCTGCGGCGCGGTTACGAGTGGAAGGTTGAGCGATTCTAGGAGGAGCGAGCAGAGCTCTTCCGGTGCCATGGTGGATTCAAAAGGCAGTCGTACACCGTGATGGAGATGGGTGCGGCCGAGGCTGTGACCAACTCACCAGAGTTTTCGTTACCCGCTGGCATCAGCAAGACAACGCCGCAGTAAACTTAGCGACGGATGGGCCGTTCGTCGTGGTCGTCTTTAACATCACCAGCGTTCCACACAGGCCCAGCTTAGGCACACGTCTGGCCAGATGTCATCGGGTACGTGCTGATGAACTTCTGAACATTGATGAGGATTCAGCCATGGGGTCGATGAGTATCATGATGTTATGCGATTCTTCTGCTATCTGATGATCAATCATGGTAATATTTTGTTAAACTTGGATGTGTAGGAGATTGTCTTTGTCCAGTTGGGGGACAGGCCATACATTTCTATTCGACATGCTGGCAGCTGAAGGTCAGTCGATAAAACGAAAAAATGCCCGCTCGAAACAGTCATGTAATATGTAATGGTCAACAGTCTCAGGAGAGTAAGACCACGTTCCCCTTTGGGTGGCCTTACTACAGTAGTATAGTATACAGTTTAGAGAATCGACTTCGAGTTGTAAAGCAGCTAATAGTATCAGAGATCTCGAGAGTCTCATTCATATTGTCGTGGGCTGCTGGATCTGTGGCGTAGCCTGAGCTGTCGTGTTGGCGCTGTATTCGACAAGGAATCGCGCAAGATCCACATGACCGTTAGACGAGGTCCACTGAAGCGGAGTCGATCCATGCTTATTCTGGGCTGTCGCATCGGCGCCGTGCTCGACAAGGAACCATGCAAGATCTACATAACCATTGGACGACGCTATATGCAAGGGAGTAGACCCGTGCTTGTCCTGGGCTGTCGCATCTGCGCCATGCTCGACGAGGAACCGTGCAATACCGACATTTCCGCCAAGCGACGCCTGGTGCAGCGGAGTCCACCCGTACTTGTCCTGGGCTGCCGCATCTGCACCGTGCTCGACGAAGAACTGTGCGAGACCCACATTTCCGCCAAGCGACGCCTGATGCAGTGGAGTCGACCCGTACTTGTCCTGGGCTGCTGCTTCCGCGCCATGCTCGACAAGGAACTGTGCGAGTTCCACATTTCTCTTAAGCGATTGCGACGCCCAATGCAGGGGCATGGATCCATCCTTGTCCTGGGCCATCACGTCCGCACCGTGTTTGACGAGGAGTCGTGCGAGATCTACATAACGATGGAACGACGCCCAGTGCAGCGGTGTCGATCCGTGATTGTTCTGGACCGTCGTGTCCACGCCATGCCCGATGAGAAACAATGCGAGATCCACATTTCCGCTGCACGACGCCTGATGTAGCGTAGTCGTCCCATCCTTATCCTGGGCTGTCACATCGGCACCATGCTCGACGAGGAAACGTGCGAGATCCACATTTCCGCTTTGCGACGCATGATGTAGTGGAGTCGACCTGTGCTCGTCCTGGGCCGTCGCGTCCGCACCGTGCTCAACAAGGAATCGCGCGAGATTCATATTTCCGCGAGCCGATGCCTGATGCAGTGGGGTCGACCCGTCCTTGCCCTTGGCCATCACATCCGCGCCGTGCTCGACGAGGAACCGTGCGAGACCCACATTTCCGCTGAGCGATGCCTGGTGCAGTGGAGTCGTCCTGTCCTTGTCTTGGGCTGTCACGGCCGCACCGTGCTCGACGAGGAACCGTGCGAGATCAATATTCCCAGCAAGCGACACCCGATGCAGTGGAGTTGTCTCATACTCGTCTTGGGCTGTCACGTCCGCGCCGTGCTCGACAAGGAACCGTGCGAGATCTACATTTCCGCTAGACGATTGCGATGCCCAATGCAGCGGAGTCAACCGATGCTTGTCCTGGGCAGTCACGTCCGCACCATGCTTGACGAGGAACCGTGCGAGATCCAAACGACCGTTGAATAACGCCTGATGAAGCGGAGTTGACCCATGCATGTCCTGGGCTGTCGCATCCGCGCCACGCTCGACGAGGAACTGCGCGAGAACCACATTTCCGCTTCGCGACGTATGATGCAACGTAGTCAGCCCGTCCTTGTCCTGGGTTTTCACGTTGGCGCCATGCCCGACGAGGAACCGTGCGAGATCTACATTTCCGCTTCGCGACGCTTGATGCAGCGGAGTCAATCCGTCCTTGTCCTGGGCCGTCGCGTCGGCGCCATGCTCGACGAGGAACTGTGCAAGATCAACATTCCCGCTTCGCGACGCCCGATGCAGTGGGGTCGACCCGCCCTCGTCCTGGGCTGCCACGTCGGCGCCGTGCTCAACAAGGACATGTGCGACTTCGACATGTCCCTCTCCACAAGCCAGGTGTAAAGGAGTTAACTTGTCATTGACGCTCCGAGATTGCACGTCCTGTGAGTGCTCAATAACCAAAAACTCCACAATCCTGTGAAAACCACAAAATGCGGCATAATGTAAGGAGGTTCCGAGGGGTGATGATGGCCTTTCGGCTCGTTCGTATCGGCTCCAGGACCAAATTGGGCTGTATATCCAGACCCAAACTACAAAATGTAGTTTGCTCGGGTCGAACAAATGTTTCATCCCTTCTTCTGCATTTTCCGATACACCCTCGAAATGGGCATGTTGAAACCAGTGCTTGGCAGCATATTCAACGAGAGGAAATTTCCTCAGGCTGTGTCTGGTGACGTTTATGTCCAGGTGCAACAGAATGCCCAGACACGCTTGCACGACTAGCGTATGAGCCGGTGTCATAGAAACATGGTAACGTCCGGATATAGTATCACATTTTTCGGCAAAGCGGGTGGACGTTAGGAACTCCTTCACCGAGAAATGCGAAAACTGTATGACCGGGGAACCGTCCGCACTGACAAGGGCAAGCAATGTAGAGCATGTAGATAGCACCGCTTCTACGGGATTATCGAGGCGCCAATCTTCGCGAAATTTTGGAATCGGTCCCGACTTGAAATCAAATGCGAGAATCTCCGCCAATTCTTCGACACGCAGCGGCCGGGAAGCCACAGAAACACATAGGAGCAACCGTCGCGCAAATTCCCAATTTGTCTCGTTAATCTCTCGCAAGATGCGTTCATATGTCCCATCGAGTGTTTCTGGTAATTCGTCCAAAGCATGCTGGATCCGCCCCGGCAGACATTTTCCGAGATAATCCAGCTGACAATACACCCATCGGAACCTACAGTAGAAGTATAAGTCACTCTCGCGAAGAACTACGGGATTAATGACTTACATCCCATCCGCTCTTTCTGTCAGCACATCAATCACACGCTGCCTGTGTTCCGCTTTCCATCTCCGCATGTCTCTATTCGTGTTAACGATCGACCTGATATAATTCTCGATGTCCTCCTTTTGTCCCCTCTCATCGTGTAACGAAATAGAACGGAATGTTAAAGGCTCCAGAACAGGTTTGATATCCGCCTCCAGTCGGCTAGTGACGCACATCCGAAGGTTTGCCAGTTGTGAGTTGATAAGGTCCTCCACAAGCATTAGGACCTTCTCGCGGGCCGACGACAGGGAAGATGTATTTGGACATTCATCCAACGCATCCACAATCAAGAAAATCGGAGCTTGTCCTGGAAGCCGCACTATGTCCTTCAAACAGCCGACAAGTGCATCATCGCTAGGATGTTGGGAACCACTCGCGTGTTCCAAGTAGAATTTGGAAAGAATATCATAATAGGAATCGGATTGGCGACAAAGTTGGACGAGCGCAGACGAGAGTAGCGCGCGCCGATCCCTCTTTTGACCCTCCCTGAAATCGTGATAGAACATAGCAAGTGATGCGAGCCCAGATTTCCGCATAGCCTCGATTTCTTCGATGATTGTCGAACTGCCCAACACCGTAAGTTTTCAAGAAGGAAATATCTAAAGGTATACGTGCCAAAGTACGCTCTTTCCTGAGCCCGCTACTAAATGGGGAAAAGTCATCAGCCTCTACGAATCAATAAGCGCCGGGAGGCAACGCACGTTTTCCGTGGATCCAGAGAAGGGAACTCGGTGGAGCGGATTTCCATTCTGAGAATGTGTTGCCTTGAATGAACCAGGCCGCCGTACCTGTGTGGTACGATTCGCGGGCAATGTGGTGATTTTGCCATGGGTCGGGAGGAGAGAGCCAACGGCAGATGTCTTGCTGCAGCTTGTCACCTGCCACACAATCACCGTCATGTCGTGCGGCAATGGCAACGTTACGGAATAACTGACGTTTCAATTTATTCATATCGTTTACAACTTGATGTAGGATTTCTAGCATTCAGTCTGAGACGCAAACACTTTGGTGTCGCCAACAAAACATACCAAGAGCTTCTCGGACACCACCAATGGATGCCTTGCCGTCTAGAGGGATGCGTATTCAACAGAGGATGGACTATATGTCGAGTGTGTTTGCTCACCGTCCATGACCACGTTCATATTCTGGACAAGACCGTGGACGACCTCGAGAGTCTGACCTGCAGTAGTCCGAGCCTCATCATGCGTAAGTCGATCTAGTCTCTCGAGGACAGCCTCGACTTCCTTCTCTCCAAAGGCCTTCTTCACAAATTTGACTGCGTAGTGCTCAGTAAGGTAATACATCAGCGAGGACGGACTCACTTGACCGTCCTCGTTTGAGTTCCTTCGTCGCCAACGCGAACGTGGAAAACAATTCCACTATTATCTTGACTACTATCTCGTCCATTGCGGGCGTAGGAGGTATCCGTGTATATATATCGAGTCGACTGAGAAAGTGTTCGACTGACTCGAGCAACTCGACGAGTGCGTTATAGCTAGTAGTCACGCCCTTCGCCGCCTAATTCACTTGGATGTCACAAGAATATCCTCGTATGACCTAAAAAAGGGAACATACAGAAAGTAGGATAGCAAGGCCGGCGTATATTGCTTTTGCAGGTGGAAATGGCTGTAAAAAAAAGGTCAGAGCTGTGGAAAACGTTGTCAATAGTTTCTGACGCACCAGGTCAATGACGTCGTTGAGGAAGGCGGTGGCAAAAAGTCTGGATAGAATCGATACGATACTCTTGATCGATTTCATGACTCTTTCGCTCCCTCGGAATTCCTTGAAAGCTTGGGCTTCGCCTAGCAGAACGGTAGCGATGGATTCGATGGAACGGCAATTGTGGAGTTGCACGGCTAGGGGATGGTCGGCCAATGTGATGTCCGTCTTCTTCTCATAGGCTTGCAAGGCGGCCTCGAAAAGCGCACCAAACCGAGCGGACCTCGACTCAATATCCATATCACGAGTAAAGAAGAAATGTGGTGGAGATAAAACGACCCTTTCCTATTTTGTTGTAGAGGTCGATTGAGGCCAACTAACATTACGGTTATTAGTAAGGCTTCACTAGAGGCTTAACGGAGAGGAAATGTTCTCCTCGTCACCTTAGCTACTGAAACTACTGAAGTACTGAAGTACTGATGCCCAATTAATCTGTCTTTTCCTACTACACTATTGCTCCACATCAACCCAACATTGTACCTCGACTAGCTAACCTAATAAACGCGTGTAGATCTATACCCATCACGATGCTGAAATGAGCAATCAGACACCCCACTCGAGCGCCTCGAACATCGCAGGGACTATCACTGTAGCAATAATCCCAATCCCAGCATACACGATAACCTTCGTCAACACTTATATGACCAAAAAGGAGAGAGGGAGAGAGGGGTAATACGTCAGCGTATATACCAGACCAACGGGCCCAAACACTGCCAGAAGAACACGCACCATCAGCGTCATAGTGCTTCACCTCATCGTCCTCAACCGCACCGCCCTCGCTCGCCTCGAACACGACCGCCTTCCCCCGCGCATAGTCGGACGGCGACCCCCGCCGCTTGACCGCGCCAGCACCCACGCTGCGTCCTTCCCGCCCACTCGCGACTCCTCCGCCTTCGTCGACGACTTCCGCCATCGCCAAATCGAAATCGATCATACTCGGCACTGCCCGCAGCGTGTGCGGCGGGCCGCGCGAGTACTCCGTCGCGGGGGTATAGTGTCGCCGATGTGGGAGGCGCACGGGGCTGGCGCGCGCGAGCCAGCGGAAGAGCGGCGGGAGGAGCGTCTGCACGATCGGCTTCGCGACCAGGCGCCATGAGAGGACGACCAGGATGCCCGTCGTGAGCTTCAGAACGGCGAACAGCACCCAGGTCGTGACTGCCGCTGGCGAGTCAAACGCCGCGCCGGGTGTTACGGAGGTGAAGAGGTCCGCGTTAAGCGCCGGCACACGCTTCGAGCACCAGAAGCTCGTCACTATGCCGAGGATGACGGATATAAAGGCGATGGCATCTTCGAAGCAGGGACAATCGTCAACGGGAGACGGATGTTGGTTGACAAGGAGGAGGCAGACGAGCGTCACGGCCAAAGGAGCTGCGGAGAAATGCTGTATAAGGAGTTAGATTGTGCGCCGGGCATAAACGACCCACCGCTCCATCCACTGTTAGCGATCCACCTCTCGACCTCTGGCATCACAACGCGTTGCAACACCCAGCCAATTATTCCGAGGATAATGCCGACGAAAACATCCAAGAAGCCGTGCATCCCGGTGTACAGACGGCCGCCTAGGATTGATGATACGTATAATACTAGTATGGCGACCGAAGTTGCGAGCGCAGAGGTCGAGAGGGACCCAGCACGATAGAGATCATGCACGTGCGCCCCCAGGAACAGCGCCATAGACATGCAATGCGTTGAATGCGTCGAGGGGAAGCCATACTCTAAGTGATGGCTTCCGATAGCTACCTAGAAATCAGTCTCCGAACGTACGAATGAAGTCCCTTGCTCTTACTAAGTCGTGTAACTGGCGGAGCGTAAGGCCTCGGAGAGCATACGAGGTCTTTCAAAAACGACGATAGATACAGTCCAAAAGCGAGCGCATAGCAAAGCCTAACCGACAAAAAATGTTACTGTGACCCAGCCAATGCACGACAATGAGACGTTTAACGGTGCTCTTACCCTCTTCCCAGATCGTCGTACCCAAAGAAGAAAAACGCGGGCAGGAACACGAGGAAGAACGTGTGCGTGCCCAGCATCGAGGTCTGCAAAAAATACGCGTCCAGCCAGGGCGACCGCACGCGCGCCTGCGAAACAAAACATGTGAGCTTCCCGCTCCTTCGCCACCACGGCCAGCCAGCCGAGGAAAAAGAGAAAGAGAGAGAAAGGGAAGCACCTGCCACTCCCCAATGACCTCGCTCTCCCACTCCACCACCGCGACGCACTTGCGCCGGAGCGCCGCTCGCCACCAGGGCAACGTGTTCGCATAAACCTCTTCCGGCAATCGGCCTGCCGGAACGCTCGCATTGCGTTCCTCGCTGTGGCCAGGCGAGTAATCCGTGCGCGGGTAGGAGCCGCTTTTCATCCGGGCGGGCGCAGCAGCGCTGCCCGGGGGTAGTGCGGGGTCCTCTGCGACGGCGTCATCGAGGGAGGAAGCGTCGTCGGGGGACAGTGTCATGTAGAGCTTGGATTTAGGCATGGTTGCTTTTGTAGTATGTTGAAGAGCTAGAGTGTTCTCTCCGTTTCATGCGAGAATGGTCGTTGTACAAAAGCGCCACGCGTGGTCCCGTCGTGTCGCGGCGATGTACCCCACCGTTGAACAGTCGTGGATAAGAAAGACTAGTCGGCGGTGAGAATGGCGTATACTCGAAGAGATGTTAAATAAGGTCGACCGGGGTAGTTGTGGGTCTGACGAGCGGCCCAGCCAACGGCAAACCGTGGAGCCGGTTTGACCCGGATGAGCATACAGAGTACAAATACATAACGGAATGTCTTTTTTGCGGTCATTGTATGAGTATACTCTATGCGATATTATAAATAAAATATGATCCCAGCAATATTCGAATCTTGTCCACCCTCATAAGCATCACACCGGCGGTAGTGTTTAGCTAGGCCCAGAAGGCGTCCGATCCACGGCAGGTTGCGTTGCCTCTAGCGGTCTCACTTCGGGCGACACGAAGGTTCGAGGGGCGCGCGGGGTCCGGGGAAGCCCTCCCTTGATGGAATTTGCGGAGCGTACAGACGCTGAAACCGAGGGAAGCCTGTAGAACTCCCGTTCAAATGCCGGGGGCCGCGGTCTCGAGTCGGTATCCCAGGGATTGGGGAGAAGACTACCTCGATCTAAGATCTCGGTAATCCTCGACTTTGCCCTGGTGGAGGAGCCGCTTTGCGATGCCTCGCGATCTGGACGTTCGGGCCGCAGTAGGAGGGGTGGGGGGCGCGGAAGAGCGCGTTCTCTTCCATTCTTTCCGCCTGGCACCGGGAAGGTTGGCGATGTTGGAAGGTTGACAGGGGCAGGAGCCTCGGGCGAGGGTTGCAAGATAAGAAGAGGGGGACTCGATTTCCCTTGTGTTAAATTGTTCGAATGGTCTACGGACAACTTTTGCCCCATCGTCAGAAATCAACACGATTCGAGGGGAAGGATAAACTCACACTCCCATGGTTGCCTGTTTCATAGCTAGCCGGCAGAGAACCTCGATTTTCCACATCACCGACGTTTGTGTTTCGCCGTTTGCGACGACGGGCCTTGAGGTAAAAAGGAAGCGAAAGTAACAACAAAACGGCCAAACTTGCAGCGATAATTCCTGCAATAGTAAACACTGATATCGAAGAGTTGGTACTGTAGGGGCAGATGCGATTATGTCAAACAACGTAAGGAGGGACACCGTATGGACGCACCTCGATTTCGTGGAGGCGGTGGCGGTGGGAGTCGGAGTGCTGATGCCCCGTCGACCACGAGGCCTGCTTGGGCTTAGCAGAGGAAAGTATCACCAATCCGTCCTCACAGCCTTCGAGATGAGAGTCCACATACCTCACAATGCCGAAGCTTGCATCATCGGCAGAGTCCAGATATGCTTGGAGTGACGGGACACTCGGGTCAGCGTTCGTGCGCCTGGGATACTGTCCTTGGTTTGCCCCGGGTGATGAGAACTCCATATTGGGAGTTATAGGCAAAATTATTGGGCTTGAAGAAGAGGGATCAGTTGGGGACAATCGTATGGGAAGGAGGACATGAACGTACGATACAGCCCCTGGTTGGCCAGATAGACATGTGAGTCAAACCCCAAGTTGAGAAGATGAAGCGTTAACTCACCGCTAGAGATAAGCTCAATGCTAGTATCCGCACCCATGGGACGCATAAGCCGTGAGTCCTGTGAGATGCCGGGATGATAAACTGCTATAAAAAAACGAGCGATGTTTTCCCCGTCTAGAATGAAGTCGCAGGGCTGCAAAAGACACATTATTGAGAACCCAATCCGACTGCATCATTGTAAGCACCTACGAATCGTGAGGCGTAACGTCGTAAAAAAAACCCGTCCCAGACCGAGCAGCGCCCTGCGCTGAAGAATTACAAAGAAATGGAGGGAGGAAAAAAAGAGGCGGGAAGTGCCTAGACTGTAATCCGCAGCGGTGCTTTTTGATGCATATGATGGACCAAGGGGAGACATCCCAAATTTTAGCGCCATGCCAAGCAGTGCAATCAAACGTGCCCCATCCCATCACTCAACCTGTTCCGGCATGCGGTCGCGGAGGCAGTTGATGCGGCAGGTGTTCTCATCATCAGTTCGGGCGCTGTATCAGGGCCGTCGGTTAATGCAGTGGCTGCCAATACATAAGGTGCCGCAAACCCAGGATAAAAGGAGAGAGAATGCTCGCGGTTGCAACAAGTTGAATATATGTGGGTGCCGGCGCGTGCGCAACCATGGAGATAAGTGCTACAAGTTGGGGGATACAGTACGGCACTGCGGATTAAACGTGGAAGTTCTTGGGCGCAAGGCGGCTGTTGTTGTCAAGCAGGCAGGCGCCCCGCATGGCAACGCCCCGCCCGGTAGGCTGGCGGAAACGACACGTCCCGACTCGACTCCCGTCACGCACTGGCACAGGTTGTGTTTTGCCATCGCTGCGAAAAAACGCGTGGACGGGAACCGAAATGCAATGCAGAGATCAGGGACGCGCTGGACGTCAGGTAGTGATTCGGTCAGAGGCCGAGAACATCGCTACGCCAAAAATTAATGGCTTGGCTACGCCCACAATCAAGCCACCACGGGTGTCACGGTGGCATATGGTCAAGCCCTCCCTGGATAGGGAGATACGATGGACACCGTGACGACATCTGCTGTACACCAACCGTCGACTCGGATGGGCATGGTCTCCGCCCTCTTCCGCAGCGCCTCAGCCTTTCACCAGTGGCCAAATGATCGTGGATGGTATGATAGTGGCTGTGAGCCCCTCTCAGCTAAATAGCAAGATCAATTCACTCTCTGGTGCAAAGGGAAAGATAAGATGAAAATGGACCGGCCTATAACGTAATACTCACACCTGGTTCTCGTTCTCTCCTCCATTCTCCTAGGAGAATATAGACAAGCAATCTTTCATTTTAAGTTACTGCCTTCCACCGCTGCCAGTTGGATTGAAAATACATGTACGACCAAGAAGCGCTCCACGCGGGGGACGAAATAATCCGACTCTTTGACGCACTGGCAAAGACCTGGCTTTTGGCTATACTCAATGACTCGAAAGATGTTCGGAACAAGAATTATTTAGTGAAATCCGCCGTCTCAATACGTATCTTCTGCGCGCTTTCCTGGTATCATAAGTCCCGCGTGGTGAGCGTCGTTTTTGCATTCAGGGATGCTACGACCTGCACCCCTGGACACGGCTTCAGCTTTTCCGGACGCCGACTGTGCTCATGGTCAGTCTCAGTCCTGGCGGTTTCGACTCGTCACGTGTCACCGACTATCCAACATCAGGAAAACGTCAAAAATACTTTTTTAAGCTTTTTTTAGCTTTTTTTAACTTTTTTAACTTTTTTGTAAAAAAGCTAAAAAAAGTAAGGTCATCTACCTCTCAAAAACCATTTTAAAATGATTTTTGAGAGGTAGATGACCTTACTTTTTTAACTTTTTTACAAAAAAGTTAAAAAAGTTAAAAAAAGTTAAAAAAAGTATTTTGACGTTTTCCTGATGAATAGCCCCCCTAGACTCGTGGTACAAACCTTTCAGAGGCGAAGCAGCAGACGTGCTACTTGGGACTATTTTGGGGTTAGACAAGATAGGTCAGCCTTGAAAAGAAAAAAAACTAGTCAGGGAACGGTAAGGCTCGCGTAGTGGACGAGCCTGCAAAGAGCGTCATAAATGTGCCTATCTGTATGCGCAGACTAGGAGTCACTGGTAATCATAGTCGCTTATTCCCTCCATTTCGACATCCTCATTCTTCACGCCGACAGGATTTCCGCTCCCAGATACAAAGCTGCGCGACTGGTTGCTTCGATATCTGACCTAGTGGACCGTCAGGAAGGGGCTTATGGGCCTCATATATGCTCTTTCATCGTTACCTCGGAGAGACTGGAGGGCATTCAGGAAGAATGTTCTGGTGACGTACTATGTAAAGAATATGAGGAACTCCACGTTGATGGGCTTTACAGATATCAATTATGTGGCAGAATCGACTGTACAACAATCCAGAGAATAAACTGATACATCCAACAGCGTCAGGAGTACCTGGCTGCCGCTTTTCGTGCTCACATGACGGAAGGTCTAAATTTCGGGAAGACGAACGCATACCATAAGCAGTTCTTTGAAGATGTTATAATGCGTGTCGAAGAGGTAGGTCTCTACTGTTGTTCATTGTCATGCAAGGATAAACGATCGGCAAGGTCATCGAGCACCAAATTGAAATCACCCCGGTAGTGAGTCGCTTCATGCTTTTAAGCTCCCGGATCCTCTCAATGATATATCCCAACGAACAGGAAGTTTACCAGGTGGGAGGAGCGCTTGTACGAAACTTCTCAACCTTATCCGCTCACTATCCTCCTTTGACTAGTCCCATGATTTTACGAACTTGAACGCCAGGAAAGGTCATAACTGGTATTCTCGGAGCTCCGTCGCGCTCTTTGTAGCCTCGGCTCCTTTCCGATGTTCTCCCTTTTCTTTTCGACAATGGGAAAGTCTCATTTATTCTCCCCAGAGAGAGAACCACCAGGATTTTCTAGCCGAGCCATGAAACAAGATTTCATGTTATGTCTCTGATCACAGAGACGGGTTGTAGAGGACAAATGTATATCCACTTTGATCGTCCATTGTGCGTCTGCCTTGTTTATCCCCAGTCGATGGCTTATTTTTCCCATTTCGAGTAGGTTTGACTCCCGTTATGACGATGTAAGGTGCCTCGGTCATCAGAAGCTCTCACCTTCTAAGTGCAAGCTGCTCGGTAGATGTCTTAGGCTTGATCGCGATGAGGAAGGCTTCTTGACGATTCGACTCGACCGCATGCTGGCTTGCCTCTGTGTATTTCTCTCTAGAGCTCAACAATTCAAGGCCTCCCGACATATCGTGAAAACAGGAGGAACGGCATCTGCGGCTCGGTTTAACGACAATGGCTGGATCTGAATTTTGATGACAGGTAATGCGTCAGAACCCCTGGCTGAAGGTGCTATCATGGCTATAGAGGTAACTGAGGAAAGCCCTCTTCAACGCCTGGTGGGAGATGTAGACCTAATAGTAAGCTTGATCGACTTTGATCCTGGCCGACAAGCGTGGAGAGATTGTTGCAGCTCTACTCATCATGCAGGTTCAAGATGCTCTGGCAACCAGGAAAAGAAAATGGATTCCTGTTTTGGGTCTCATGGTAAAATTGCTTGGGGGTCTTGGCCGTGGCGACTTGGAGACGGCAATGCCCACGGTTTGTCCCGCCGACGAGGACAGGCCGCTCGCAGAAACGTCCAAAAACGTGTCCCGATGATAATTCGTGTCAATAGCCAACGCGGCGTCGCCATTTGTTACCCGGGTGACGTGCTCTCCCGTGATACGTTGACTGCGGCACTGACTCGAGTGAAGGGCGACTCGATCTTTGACGGCGATGTTTTCGACCACTTTTCCAAGGGATAAACTCGTGTATTCTTCATCGTGATGTTCGGAGGAGATGCTCTGCAGCTGGTGATACGGTTGTCCTTGCCCTTGCTTCTGAACGTCTTGCTGTAAATTTGTGTCTTAGC
>WNFD01001808.1_pt1 | contig 21540 bp, 23 predicted proteins | sample 5400491 | NCBI WGS metagenome assembly WNFD01 (sample SAMN13153343, study PRJNA577476) | soil metagenome | isolation source: 120 cm saprolite under Douglas fir tree site 2 hole 2 replicate 2 | place: USA:California | collected 2015-04-18
ATCTCGTCGCCCTCGAGTTCGCGACGATCAGTGACGGTCGCGCGCGCATCACGGCGAAAGGCAGGAGCGTGCTCTTGCGGGGCTCGCCGCGGCTGTTGGACGTCGCGGCTTGACGCCAACATCCTCCCCTCCCCGCGTGCCTACCACATCGTCTGGCGGGCGCGCTCCGGCCACTCCCGGTCATATGCCTCGCCGCCGACCGTGTTGTCGCTCATCGCTGCAAGAATTTGCCCGGGTGTCGGCAGGGTCTTGGGGTCGACCCGCTTGTCGGGATTCCACAGATCGGCGCGCACGATCGCGCGCGCGCATTGAAAGTAGATGTCCTCGACCGTCATGACGATGGTCGACCGCGGCGCCTTGCCGTCCACCTTGAACGAGGCCAGCAACTCCGCATCGCGCGACAGATGGGCGCGGCCGTTGACGCGCAGCGTGTTGCCGCAGCCCGGAATCAGGAACAGCAGCGCGATCCGCGGATCGCGGACGATGTTGCGCAGCGAGTCGATCCGGTTGTTGCCGCGGCGATCCGGCATCATCAGGGTCTTGTCGTCGTAAATGCGGACGAAGCCCGCGAGATCTCCGCGCGGCGAACAATCCAGGCCTTCCGGCCCCGCCGTCGCCAGCGCTGCGAACGGCGATTTTTCGATCAGGATGCGATAGGGCGGCGTGACCCGGTCGGCCACTTTGACGGTCGAAGCGTCGTTCGGATGCCCATAGATTTCTTCCAGTTCTTCCACAGTCCGGATGATCGACATCGTCACCTCTCCCCGCTATCCGACCCTCACAGGCGCCCGCCTCGCGTCCTCAACCGCCCTTGATGATCTCGACCAGGCGCCGCGCGCGATCCCCGGCGGCGCCGACATTGACGATCGTGACGTCGGCAACTGCGTCGTCGACGGCGCGCCGCAGCCGCTGCTCAATCGGCCCGTCGCTGCCCCTTGCCCGCATCGCCAGCCGCTCAGCGAGAACGTCCGGTGGCGCGGTGACCAGAACCACCACGGCGTCGGCATAGGCGCGGCGCATCTCGGCGATCAAGGTCCGCGATCCATTGACGACAACCGTTTGCCCGGCGCGGATATCGTCGTCGATCGCGCGCGGCACCCCATAGCAATGGCCGTGCGCCTCCCAATGCATCGCAAACTCGCCCTGTGCCAGCGCCCGCTGGAAGCCGTCCGGACTGACCTGCGCATTGTCTTCCGTTTCCGAGGCCGCTCGCGTCACCACGCGGCGGACAAATACGACGCTGGAGTCTCCGGCGAGGGCCGCACGGGTGAGATTGAGCAGGGTATCCTTGCCGGCGCCGCTCGGGCCAACGACCGCAACAAGCCGGCCCGGACCGATCCGGACCAGCGCGGAGGCGGATATGGCCGGCGTCTCGCTCACGCCACGCGGCGCCCTTCGCGCCAGACGCTGCGCACCACCGGGACATCACGCGCGACATGGACGCGGATCAGATCGGCGCGCTTGCCGGGCGCGATCTCGCCGCGATCGTTGAGACCGACGGCTTCCGCGGGCGTCTTGGTGACGGTGCGAACCGCAGAGGCGAGATCGATCGCGGGAACGTGCGTCGGCAATTGCAATGCCGCCATCAAGAGGCTCGAGGGAATATAGTCCGACGACAGGATATCGAGCAGCCCTTCGCGGGCAAGGTCGACTGCGGCGATGTTGCCGGAATGCGAGCCGCCGCGCACCACGTTCGGCGCGCCCATCAAAATGCAGATGCCGGCCTGGTGCAGGCCACGCGCGGCTTCGATCGTGGTCGGAAACTCCCCGACCGACACGCGGTGCCGGATCGCGTCGGTGACGTTTTCCTCGGTGGTGTCGTCGTGGCTGGCGAGTGGGATCTCGTGGCTGTGCGCCAGCGCGACGATCTCGCGCAGATTGGTCGCCGCATACGCCTTCTGAAAGGCGAAACGCCTCTCGAACAGCACGTCGAGCTCTGCGTCGGTCATGCCCCCGCCCTTGCCGCGATAATAGTCGCGCAGCTTGACTTCGTCGCGGAACTGCCGCTGCCCGGGTGTGTGGTCCATCAGCGACATCAGCCGCACATCCGGACGTCCGACCAGTTCATTGGCTTCCTCCACGACGCTTGGCATTGGGACTTCGCAGCGCAGGTGCAGGAAGTGGTCGGCGCGCAGGAGATTCTCTTCGCGCGCGGATGCGATCGCCGCCGCCAGCACGCCCGCCCGGCCGTCGACGTCATCCGCGCCGTCATCGCGCCAGACGCGCAAGGAGTCCAGCACAGTGGTGATTCCGGACGTCGCCAGTTGTCCGTCATAGGAGACGACGGACGCGACCGGGTCCCAGAACACCTTTGGGCGCGGCACATAATGCGCCTCAAGATGGTCGGTGTGCAGCTCGATCAGGCCGGGCATCACGAGGTCGCCGCCCGCGTCCTCGCTTGTCCCAGGCGCGTAACCCTCGCCGATTTCGGCGATGCGGCCATCGGCGCAGGCGACCCAGCCGCGTTCAATCACCCTGTCCGCCAGCACGATCCGGGCGTTGCTAATTAGGATATCGGACCTGCTTGAGTTCATCTCATCTGTCTTTCTTCATGCGGTTCTCATGCCACAGCCGCAAACGACGTCACGTCGACGACCCGGTCGGCAATCAGGCGGCGGACCACGTCGTCGTGAACGATGGCGACCATTGCAACGCCCGCACGTTTCTTTTCGCCGACCAGGCCGACCACCACCTCGCGATTGGCGGCGTCCAGCGATGCGGTCGGCTCATCCAGCAGCAGGATCGGATGATCGGAAATGAAGCCGCGCGCGATATTGACGCGCTGCTGCTCGCCGCCGGAGAAGGTCGAGGGCGGCAGCGCCCAAAGCCGCTCCGGGATATTGAGACGGTGCAACAGCTGACCAGCCTTTCCGCGCGCCTCGTCCCGCGAGGTGCCGGTCGCGATCAAGGGTTCCGCGACCACGTCGATGGTCGCAACGCGCGGCACAGCGCGCAGGAACTGGCTGACATAGCCGATCGTCGCGCGGCGGACGCTCAGGACCTCCCGCGGCTCGGCCTTGGCCAGATCGATCACGGCGCCGGCATGACGGATGCCGATGCGGCCACCGTCGCAGCGATAATTGCCGAAGATCATTTTCAGGACCGACGATTTTCCGGCGCCCGACGGTCCCGACAGCACCACGCACTCGCCGGCGTTGACGTCAAAGGACACGCCGCGCACCACGGGCAACCTGATCCCGCCCTGCAGATGCATGGTGAAGGATTTTTCCGCGTTGGTGATCTCGATCATCGCAGGCATCGGCGCACTCATGGTGGCAGGATCGAAGAGACGAGCAACTGGGTATAGGGTTCGTGCGGGTCGTCAAGCACCTGATCGGTCAAGCCGGTCTCGATCACCTGCCCGCCCTTCATCACCATGACCCGATGCGACAACAGCCGCGCGACCGCGAGATCATGCGTCACCACGACCGCCGCCAATCCCAGTTCGCTGACGAGATTGCGCATCAGGTCGAGCAGCCGCGCCTGCACGGAGACGTCGAGCCCGCCGGTCGGCTCGTCCATGAACACCAGCCGCGGCTCGGTGACCAGATTGCGTGCGATCTGCAACCGCTGGCGCATGCCGCCGGAATAGGTCCGCGGCGCGTCGTCGATGCGCGCGGTGTCGATCTCGACCCGCTCCAGCCAGGATGAGGCGGTCTGACGGATCCGCCCGTAGTGATTCCAGCCGACCGCCATCAGCCGTTCGCCGACATTGGCGCCGGCCGACACCGCCATCCGAAGGCCCAGCGCGGGGTCCTGGTGCACAAAACCCCAGTCGGTGCGAAACAGAAAGCGCCGCTCCGCCTCGCCGAGCGACGCAAGATCGCGCAGCACGCCGTCGCGCATGCGGTAGGACACATGCCCGGCGCTCGGCGCAAGCTGCGCCGACAACAGCTGCAGCAATGTCGATTTGCCCGAGCCGGATTCACCGACGATCGCCAGCACCTCGCCCGGATAAAGCACAAACGAGATATCGCGGCATGCGGCGATCCGGCCGTAATTCCTGCCGAGCCCCTCGGCGACCAGCAGTGGGGCGTCGTTCCCGGCAGCGCCGTGCGTCTCAGCCATGCGCCGCCTCCTTGTGCGGAGCAGCGCTTTCGCTGCCACGATGACCAGCCGCCTGGCGGCCTTCGCAATAATCGGTGTCGGAGCAGACATACATCCGGCTGCCCCTGTCGTCGGTGACGATCTCGTCGAGATAGGCATCCTCGGCGCCACACAGCGCGCATGGCGCGTCGAAGCGGTAGCGCGTGAACGGATGATCCTCGAAGTCGAGCGACACCACCTTCGTATGCGGCGGAATCGCGTAGATTCGTTTCTCGCGGCCGGCGCCGAACAATTGCAGCGCCGGGCAATCGTCCATCTTGGGATTGTCGAATTTCGGTGTCGGCGACGGGTCCATCACATAGCGCGCGTTCACTTTGACTGGATAAGCGTAGGAGGTCGCGATATGGCCGAAACGCGCAATGTCCTCGTAGAGCTTGACATGCATCAGCCCGTATTCCGCAAGCGCATGCATGCGCCGGGTTTCGGTCTCGCGCGGCTCGAGGAAGCGTAAAGGCTCGGGGATCGGCACCTGATAGACCAGCACCTGCCCCGCATGCAGCGGCGCCTCGGGAATGCGGTGCCTGGTCTGGATCACGGTCGCGTCCGCCGTCGATGTCGTGGTCGCGACACCGGCGGTCTTGGCAAAAAACTTGCGGATCGAGATCGCGTTAGTGGTGTCGTCTGAGCCCTGGTCGATCACCTTCAGCACATCATCGGGTCCGAGGATCGCCGCGGTCACCTGCACGCCGCCAGTGCCCCAGCCATAGGGCATCGGCATTTCGCGGCTTGCGAACGGCACCTGATAGCCGGGGATCGCGATCGCCTTCAGGATGGCGCGACGGATCATCCGCTTGGTCTGCTCGTCGAGATAGGCGAAGTTGTAGGCTGGCGCGTTCATTCGGCGGCCTCCCGCATCTCGGGCGCGTCCGCGAATTCCCTGCGCAACTTGCGCAGCAGGCCGAGCTCGGACTGGAAGTCGACGTAATGCGGCAGCTTCAAATGCTCGACGAAGCCGGTCGCCTGCACATTGTCCGAATGCGACATCACGAATTCCTCGTCCTGCGCGGGCGCGAGCACCTCCTCGCCGAGTTCACGGGCGCGCAGCGCCCGATCGACCAGCGCTATCGACATGGTCTTGCGCTCGCTTTGTCCAAACGCCAGTCCGTAACCGCGGGTGAAACGCGGCGCTTCGGTCGCGGAGCCCTTGAACTGGTTGACCATCTGGCATTCCGTCACGGTGATTTCGCCAAGCGGCACGGCAAAGCCGACGTCTTCGGCGAAGAACTCAACCTCGACCTCCCCGAAACGGATTTCGCCGGCGAACGGATGATTGCGGCCGTAGCCGCGCTGCGTCGAATAGCCGAGCGCCAGCAGAAACCCCTCGTCGGCGCGCGCGAGATTTTGCAGCCGCAGATCGCGATCGGCCGGGAAACCCAGCGGCTCACGGGTGAGATCGCCGACCGGCGCATCGGCTTCTGTCTCAGGCGACGGCTCGATCAAGCCGTCGCGGCCGAGAATGTCGGTCACGCGCGGCGTCACCGCGGACGATGCCTCCGACGTTGCCGGCGGTTCGGGAACGAACCCCTCTGCAAGCTGCGGATCGAGCAGCCGATGGGTATAGTCGAAGGTCGGCCCGAGGATCTGGCCGCCGGGAATGTCCTTGAAGGTCGAGGACACCCGTCGCCGCACCTGCATTGCTCCGGTATCGACCGGTTCGGTGGCGCCGAAGCGCGGCAGCGTGGCGCGAAACGCGCGCACCAAGAAGATCGCCTCGATCATGTCGCCGCGCGCCTGCTTGATCGCAAGCGCCGCCAGTTCGCGATCATACAGCGAGCCCTCGCTCATCACCCGGTCGACCGCCAGGCTGAGCTGTTCGGAAACCTGCGACAGCGACAGTTCCGGAACACTGGGGTCGCCGCGGCGCTCATGCGCCAGCAGCCGATGGGCGTTCTCGATGGCGCGTTCGCCGCCCTTGACCGCGACATACATGCCTCAAACTCCGTGTACCGCGAGCCGCGTGGTGCGCGGGATCGCGACAATTTCGTCGTCCGAAACCAGCACGACGTCGATTCCACGTGGAAACAGCGTGGCGTTGACCGCGAGACGCTCGAACAGGTCCTTGGGTTCGGTCTTCGCCCGCAGCACGACGGCCCCATTGATGCCTGGACCGCGGAGTTCATACGCGCAGCCTTGCGTCAGGCTTTCGACCTGCAGGATCAGGGTCGTCGAACGATCGGGATATTCGGCGGTGCCGAATGAAAACCGTTCGAGATCAGGCAGCGTCGCTCCATCCACGACCACGGCGAAGCCGCAGACCGACGGATCCGTTACGACCGGCGCGCCGCTGTGAAACTTCAGCCAGTTCGCGACTTCCGGCGTCTCCGACATCCGCCGGTCGAGCCAGATCGGCGTGTCGTGATCGAACAAGGTCAGCGCAATCGCCGCGGTCCCGGGCATGAGCGGCCACGGCGTACCGACCGCCGCCACGATTTTCTGAACGCTGCCCGGCCGCGCCATCGCGTCCATCACGGAACGGAACGTCGAATGCGCCGACACCACTCCGTCGGCAAAGCCCGTGGAAAGTCCGGCGACCATCGTCATCATTCACCCTTCTCCGCGCACCATTGTGTAGAAATCAACCCGCGTCGCCGCGGCCTCCGCCGCCTTTTGCCGATGCCGGGCGAGCATGGCCGCGCGCAAAGGCGCGAGCACGCCCGTCTCCAAAGCCGCGGAAAATTCCTCGGACTGCACCAGGGCATCGCACAGCGCGATCATCCGCGCCTTTTCGCGGTCGCGGCCGAGCGCATAGCCGAAACCGACCTCTCCGCTCGAAAGCCGCACGGCCGCGCGCGACACCGTGGCCTCACCGAGATTGAAGGCCGCGCCGTCGCCGCCGATGCGGCCGCGCACCATGACGAGGCCGTTCTCCGGCTCCCGCAAAATCTCATGGGCAGGCAATGCGAGGCGGTCGAGATGCCCGTTGATCTCAGAGGCCGCGGAATGGGCAAGCACCGCCATCGCCGCCTTGCGCTGCGCCTGTTTGCTGATTGCGTCGGTCAAGCTCATATCGGCCTTGCCGGGTTGAAGTTGTCTATGATATTAGACAACTTGATAGCGACCGCCAATGACTGTTTCGTGACAAACCGATGATTTTCACACCCTCCGAAAGCCTCCCGCCGTCATGAGCATGCAGGATGTTGCCTCAGGCGTCGCGTTGTGGCGGCAGGTCGCCGACGGGATCGAGCGCGGCATCGCCGACGGCACGTTTGCGTCGGGCGAAAAGCTGCCGGGCGAGACCGAGATCGCCGAGACCTATCGCGTCAACCGCCACACCGTGCGCCGGGCGCTGGCGACCTTGGCCGAGCGCGGCCTAGTGCGCGCCGAGCGCGGCAGCGGCACCTATGTCGAGGCTCAGCGCCTCGCCTATCCGTTGCGCTCGCGCACACGATTTTCTGAGATTGTCGGCGCCGGCGGCCAAGAGCCGCGCGGCCAGCTCATCGATGCGTCGGACGATGTCGCAACCCGCGAATTGGCGCGGGAATTGAGCCTGAAGTCTGGTGCACCGCTGATCCGGATCGAGGCGCTGCGGCTGGCCGACCGCACCCCGATCTGCGTCAGCACGAGCTGGCTGTCGGCCGAGCGTTTCCCTGACGCCGGGGCGATCTTCGCCAATGTGCGCTCGATGACCAAGTTGCTCGCGCATTATGGGGTCCGCGACTATCGCCGTGCCTCGACCCGGATCACGGCGGCGATCGCCGACGCCACCGACGCCGCACGGCTCGACCTCGCGCTCGGGCGCCCGGTGCTCATGGTCGACGCGACCGACGTCGACACGGCCGACAAACCGCTCGTCACCAAGCGCGCGCGCTTCGCGGCCGAGCGCGTCGAATTTCTCGTCGAGAATGGCTGACGGTCAGGCGACGGCGCGACGGCCGATGATCGCAAAGCGCAGCTTGCCGGAAATCCAGTCGATCGCGGCGACCGCGACCAGAATCATCAGGATCAGGAACGACACCTTCTGCCATTCGAGCACGCGGATCTGCTCGGCCAGTTGCAGGCCGATGCCGCCGGCGCCGACGATGCCGATGATGGTCGCCGAGCGCGTGTTCGATTCGATGAAATAGAGCACCTGCCCCGCGATGACAGGCAGCACCTGCGGCATCAGGCCGAAGCGGATCTCGTGCAGCGCGCTGCCGCCGGAGGCGCGAATGCCCTCAACCTGCTTTTGATCAGCGGCTTCGATCGCCTCCGAAAACAATTTGCCGAATGCACCGAAATCCGACACCGCGATGGCGAGCACGCCTGCGAAGGGGCCGAGACCGACGACGTTGATCCACACCAGCGCCCAGATCAAGGTGTCGATGCCGCGGATCGAATCCAAAAAGCGGCGCACCGGAAATCGCAGGATATTCGCCCGCACGATGTTGCGCGCCGCGAGCAGGCTGACCGGAAGCGCCGTGACCGCGGCAAGCGTCGTCCCTAACAGCGCAATCGACAGGGTTTCGCCGAGCGCCTTCAGATAGAGCGGCAACGAGGCGCCCGGATCGGGCGGCAGCATCATCAGCGTGATCCAGCCGAGCTGGTGAAGGCCTGCGGCCAGTCGTGTCGGGGAAAATTCGAGGTCAACCAGCCCGAACACCAGAATGCCGACGGCAATGAGCAACATCGCAGGTGTAGCAAGGCGCGCCGAGGCCGGCCGATTGAAGATATCGGGATAGCGCGCGCGAAGGCCGTCGCGATCGGCTGCCGTTGTTAGGTTCACGTCCGCGCCTCCTTGCCGAACAGGCGGCCGCGCAACCATCCGGTGCCAATGTCGATACAGAAGACGGTGAACACGATCATCACCAAGATCGCGCTGACATCGGAGTAGTAGAATTTTCGGACGGCGACGACGAGTTCCTGGCCGATGCCGCCGGCGCCGACGAAACCCATCACGGATGCCTCCCGCACATTGATCTCGAACCTCAGCAAGGCGTAGCTCGCATAGCCGGCCACGACCTGCGGCAGCACGGCAAAACGCATGCAGGAGAGCCAGCTCGCGCCGGTGGCGCGCACGCCTTCGACCGGTTTCATGTCGGCATTCTCGACAATCTCGGCGAACTGCTTGCCGAGCGCCCCGGTCGAATGAATGGCGATCGCCAGCACGCCCGCCATCGGACCGAGGCCGAAGGCGATGACGAAAATCAAGGCGAAGACGATGCCGGGAACGGTGCGGGCAAATTCCAGCAGTCGCCGAACCGTGAAGCGCAGCCACGGCGACGGCGAGGTGTTTTCGGCGGCAAAAAAATTGAGCGCGAAAGCGAAGACCGCGCCGATCAGGGTGCCGACATAGCTGATCAGAATGGTCTCGCCGAGCATCTTCAGCCACTTCTGCCAGCCCCAGAACCATTCGCCGAAATTGGTCCAGACGCGCGTGCCGTCGTCGAGCTTGAGAATGCGATCGAAATAGCTGATGAAGTTACCGAAATAGGTGAAGAGCGTGCGCAGGTTCACTTCCGCGCCGACGGCAGCGACGACCATTACCGCCAGAAATACTGCCACCGCCAACGCCGCCTTCAGGCGTTTCCGCGCGACCGCCTTGCGATAGGCGTCATTGAGCACCGCCAATTGCTGAACTGGAAGAATGGATACGGCGGTGGTCATCTGTGGGCCACTTTTCCGGGCTTGCGGACTAAACGGAAAAGGCCGGGTCGCATGGACCCGGCCTGACTCGTTTCCGCCGACCGATCAGGTCGCCTTCTTCTTGCGCAAATTGTCCACGAACTTGATCAACTCGATGGTGCCATCCCAGTCCTTGGTCGTGGCGGGATTGAAACCCTTCTTCTGGCCGTCGGACAGACGGTCGAAGGCGTCCTTGTCCTTGGTTGGGGCATCGAAAAACGCTTTGGCGATCGCCGCCTTAAGGTCGTCCGGAAGATCGGCGTTATAGGCATAGGGCCCGTTGATGATCTGCGCCGATTTGTGGATGATGCGGAAATCATCCTTTTTCATCGATGAGCCATCGGCATTCTTCAGCATGCCCTTGTGGATCATCTGCGCGAGCGTCGAGTCGTCGTCGCTGGTCCACTGGTTGGCGGCGACGTCCACCGTGCCCTGCGCCAGCGCGAGCATGGCGTTCTCATGGCTGCCGGTAAACACGACCTTGCCGAAATAGGCGTCGGCATCGGAAATGCCCATCTTGTTGAGTTCGAAGCGCGGAACGTTGTTGCCCGAGGTCGAGTTCGGGTCGACGAGGCCAAGGTTCTTGCCCTTCAACTCTTCGATGGTCTTGTACGGGCTCGACGCCTTGACGAAGAACATCGAATAATAGCCGGTAGAGCCGTCCGCGTTGATGTCGTTGGCGAAGGCGTCGGTCTTGACGCCGGTCAGCCGCGCGCGGGCGAACGAGGCCGAGCCGTAGCTCGCGATCTGGATGTTGCCGGAGCGCTGGCCTTCGATGACGGCGGCGTAGTCGTTGGCGATGCGCAAGGTCACCTTGACGCCGAGTTCTTTCGACAGATATGCGACGAACGGCGTCCAGCGCTCGGTGACGCCCGAGGCGTTTTCCGCCGGCACCACCGCAAACGTCAGTTCCGGATACTTTGTTTTCCAGTCCTCCGCCGAAGCGGATGCGGCGAACGCCAACGCTGCGGCGCCGGCAAGAACGATGCGACGAGTGATCATGGTTAAGCCCTCTTGTTGTAGTTACGCCCTCTTCGACCGGTTTGCAGGTTTGCAAGCGGCCAGCCAGTGACTTAAGCGAGGCTCAGGCCACGGCGACTTCGCCGAGAGCCGGAATGGTGGAATCGGGCGCTGTGCCCATGACCTCATTGGCTTCGAGATCGTAGAGCTCGCGTGCGATATGTTCGGTCAGCGTCGCGGGCGCGCCGTCGAACACGATCCGGCCCGCCGACATGCCGATCAGGCGGTCGCAATAGCCGCGCGCCAGATCGAGCGAATGCAGGTTGCAGAGCACGGTGATGCCGAAATGCTTGTTGATGCGCAGCAGCGCATCCATCACGACCTTGGTGTTGCGGGGATCGAGCGAGGCGATCGGCTCGTCGGCAAGAATGATGTCGGGCTCCTGCACCATCGCGCGGGCAATCGCCACGCGCTGCTGCTGGCCGCCGGAAAGCTGATCGGCGCGCTGCGCCGCAAGTTGCGCCATGTCGAACTGTTCGAGCGCCGACATCGCAATGGCGAGATCTTCTTCCGGCCAGAGCTGAGCCAGCGACCGCCAGGACGGGATTTCAGACACTCGCCCCATCAGCACGTTGGTGAGAACGTCAAGGCGCCCGACCAGATTGAACTGCTGAAAGATCATCGCCGAGCGCGCGCGCCATTGCCGCAGCTCCCGGCCCCGCAAGGCGGTGACATCGACGCCATTATAAAGGACTCGGCCTCCGCTGGCGGGTGCGAGGCGATTGATCGTTCGCAGCAGCGTCGACTTGCCGGCGCCGGATCGGCCGATCACGCCGATGAAGCCACCGGGCGCGACTGAAAATGAGGCATTGTCGACCGCGGCTTTTGTGCCGAAACGGCACGTCAAACCCTCCACCACGAGCATCTACGTCTCCAGACTGCCTGCCTCGACCATGGCTATCGTCCGGATTCAACAGTTGTGTGACAATCACGCTGCGGTGCGGCAATCGTCCACACATCGCTCTCTCGCGTCACCTATCTGTCATCACACGTCATCAAGCCGTTTGATGACGTGCAGCCTCGAAGATTAATCGAACTCATTCGTGAAAGCATGGCCGGCAAGACACTTTCGGTCGAACCTTTGGTTGACCCCACCGCGAAGTTGCAGGAGACGAAGCTCGGCGCCTATTGCGAGGTCGGCGCCCGCACCATTCTGCTCGACGTCGAGATGGGCGACTATTCCTACGTCGTCAACGACGCGCAGATGACCTACACCACGATCGGAAAGTTCTGCTCGATCGCGGCGATGACGCGGATCAATCCGGGCAATCATCCGATGCACAGGGCGACGCAGGCGCACTTCACCTATCGCACGAGCGCCTATTTTCCAGGTGAGAGCGACGATGCTGAATTCTTCGCGTGGCGAAAAAGCCATCGCGTGCATATCGGTCATGACGTCTGGATCGGGCATGGCGCGATCGTGCTGCCGGGCCGCAACATCGGAACCGGCGCGGTGGTCGCGGCCGGCGCAATCGTGACCAAGGACGTTCCTGCCTATGCGATCGTCGGCGGCAATCCGGCGCGGGTGATCAGGCCACGGCTTCCGGAGGCCATCGCGGACAGGCTGGCGCGGCTCTGCTGGTGGGACTGGGATCATGAGGCGCTCCACGCCGCCCTGCCCGACTTCAGGAAACTGGAGATCGAGGAATTTCTGGAAAAGTATGAGACCACGTCGTCCGCTTCGCGCGCGACGGACCTGCGGCGAAGTGTCCTGTCATGACCGATATCATTATTGAGGGCAGCCGGACGCTGCTTGGCGACCAGATTGTGGACACTTCGCTGTTGATCGCCGACGGCACAATCCGCGCGGTCGGCTCCGCCAAGGCCCGCAGTTCGCTTGCGCTTGACGCGCGCGACCTCCTGGTGCTGCCCGGCATCGTCGATCTGCATGGCGATGCGTTCGAGCGGCAGATGATGCCGCGCCCGGGCGTCGATTTCCCTCTCGATGTCGCGCTTGTCGACAGCGACCGGCAGGCGATCGGCAACGGCATCACCACGGTGTTTCATGCCACGACCTGGTCGTGGGAGCCGGGGCTTCGCAGCGGCGACAATGCGCGCGGATTGCTGGAGGCGATAGAGACCTTGCGGCCGCGGCTTGCGGCGGATACGCGCTTTCATCTGCGCCACGAGACCTACAATCTCGACGCCGAGGACGAGACCGGCCAATGGCTTGCCGCCGGCCGGATCGACCTGTTTGCATTTAACGACCACATGGATTCGACCGTCGCAAGCCTGAGCAAGCCGCAGAAGCGCAACCGCATGGTCGAGCGCACCGGGCTTTCCGGCGAGGCGTTCGACCAGCTTGTGGAACGCATCGTCTGCCGCGCCGATGCTGTTCCCGGATCGATCGCGCGACTGGCCGAAATCGCACGCGATGCGGGCGTCCGGATGCTGTCGCACGATGACGACAGCCCGGCGATGCGAAAGGCGTATCGCGCCCAGGGCGTGGAGATCGCCGAGTTTCCGGTCAACGAGGAGACCGCGCGCGAGGCGTCGGCCGGCGGCGACGCCATCGTGTTCGGCGCACCTAATGTGGTGCGCGGCGGCAGCCACACCGGCTGGACCAAGGCGTCCGACATGATCGCCAAGGGCCTATGCTCGGTGCTCGCGTCGGACTATTACTACCCGGCGCCGATCCTCGCCGCATTCCGCCTCGCGGCCGACGGCGTCCTGCCGTTGCCGCAAGCCTGGAAGCTGATTTCCGCCGCACCAGCGCGGGCCGCTGGCCTTGCCGATCGCGGCGCTCTCGCCGAGGGGCAGCGCGCCGATCTCATTCTGGTCGATGACACGTCGCCGATGCGGCCGCGTGTGGTCGCTGTCATGGCAGCCGGTCGGCTCGTTCACCTGACCGAGGCCAGCCGCCTCGCCGCTTCGCATGGCGCCCGCCGCCAAGCGGCGGTTGCGGCCGAGTGACGCGACGCTCTATTCTGAACGCCGATGGCCAATTTCCCCCGCTACGCGATCTATTACGCCTCCCCGCAGCACAGCGATCTCGATCGCTTCGGCGCGCAGCATTTGGGCTACGACGCGTGGAGCGGCGAAGACATGCCCTTTCCGGAACGGGTCGTGCAGGTGGTGCCGGATTGGCGCGCGCTCACGGAAGACCCGCGGAAATATGGCTTCCACGCCACGCTGAAAGCGCCGATGGCTCTGGCGGATGGCAAGACCGAGACTGAGCTTCTTGCCGCATGCGCGGCGTTCGCCGAGATGCCGCGCCCTGTTCCGGTCGTCACACCCGTCGTGCAGTCGATCAGCGGATTCATCGCGGTGATCCCCAGCGAGCCTTCGCCTGACCTTCCGCAATTCGCCGCCGATTGCGTCAGCGCGTTCGATTGCTTCCGCGCACCGCTGACACGGGAAGATCGCGCACGGCGGAATCCCGCAAAACTCACGCCCAGGCAACGCGACTATCTCGACCGCTGGGGCTATCCCTACGTGATGGAAGAGTTCCGCTTCCACATGACATTGACCGGCCGGCTCGACGCGGCGCCCCGCGAACCGATCCTTGCCATGCTGCAGGCCCGCTTCGCCGGCCTCGGCATGGAGAGGATTGCGGTCGATCGCCTGGTGCTGTTTCGCCAGAATGACAACGCCTCCCGCTTCCGCATCATCGGTCAGTGGCCGCTCCATACGACCTAGGGACGGGACAGCTTCAGCCGTGATAGCCGGCCAGCAGAGTTTTGTTCACCTTGCAGATATAGGACGCTGGCGATGAAGTCATCGTCCCCGGACAGCGCGTATTTGATATTGCCGGCCTTGCTGATGCGCTTCGACATGTTTGCTCCCGAACATTATTGCGATCGCAATTCTAGAGTTGACGGCGCCACGGCATCAACAGCCGCTCGATCTTGCCGACCAGGAAGGTCAGGAACAGCGCCAGCGCGATCGTCGCCACCAGCGCCGCGAACACCTTTGGAATCACGTAGAGCGACCCGGCCTTGAAGATCGCATGCCCGAGACCGTCGGAGGACGACATGAACTCGCCCACGATCGCGCCGATCAAGGCGAAGCCGACGGTGAGCTTCAACCCTGCGAAGATGTCGGTCAGCGACGCCGGCACGACGAGCATGCGGAACACCTGGAACTTGGACGCCCCCAACGTGCGCATCAGGTTGATCTGATCGGGATCGACCCCGACCGCGCCCTTATAGGACGTCACCAGCGCCACGATCACGACCGACAGCGTCGACATCGCGACCTTGGACACGAGGCCAGTGCCGAACCAGATGATGATGATCGGCGCCAACGCGATGATTGGGATCGAGCCGAGCGCGATGACAAAAGGTTCGACCACCCGGGAGACGAACTTCGAATACCAGAGCGAGAGGCCGATCAGGGTGCCGACCAGATTGCCGACGAAGAAGCCGAGCAGGGTTTCGAGCCCGGTGATGGAGGTGTCGCGCCACAGGCTGCCGTCGCGCGCCATCTGTCCGAGGAAGCCCGCGATCGCCGAGGGCGAGCCGAACATGAAGGCGAATGCACGGTTGCTCGACGTCGCCTGTTCCCAGAATGCGAGAAGCGCAGCCAGGATGGCGAGCTGGGTCGCGAGCACCGCGATCGTCGCGCGAAGCCGGCCCCAGCGCCGCTTCGCGACGGGCTGCGCGCCAGGAGCGGCCGTTTCCGGCTCGCGCGCGGGCGCGGTGTCGATCTCGGCCGTCATTGCAGGACTATGTCGAGATCGGCCCAGATGCGCCGGACATAGCGGCTGAACTCCGGGCTTTCGCGAACCGCCATCATGTCCGTCCGTTCAGTGCCGAGATCGATGTCATAGACCGCCTTCACCCGGGTCGGCCGCTTCGACAAGACGATGACCCGGTCGGCCAGCGAGACCGCCTCCTCGATATCGTGCGTGATCAGCATCAGCGAACGCCGGCCTCGGCGCACGAGGCCGACCGTGTCGTTTTCGATCAGAAGCTTGCTCTGGAAATCCAGCGCCGCGAACGGCTCGTCCAGCAGCAACACATCCGGTTCGTTCACCAACGTGCGAGCCAGCGCCACGCGCTGGCGCATACCGCCTGACAGCGTCGACGGATAATGGTCGACGAAGCCATGAAGACCGAGCTGATCGAGCATGGCGCGGCTCTTGTCCTCGGCCTCGGCCGGCGCGACGCCGCGGATCTGCAGCCCCAGCATGGTGTTGCCGAGCGCGGTGCGCCACGGCAGCAGGAGATCCTTCTGCAGCATATAGCCGACATTCTGCGGCTGACCGAGCACCTCCCGTCCATGCCAGCGGATATGCCCGGAATCCGGCGCCAGCAATCCGCAGAGCGTGTTGAGCAGCGTCGTCTTTCCGCATCCCGACGGCCCGACGATGCTGACGATCTCTCCTTCCCGCAAGGTCAGGCTGAGATCGCCGATGACAGGCACGACCTGCCCGTTGAAGTCGTAGCTCTTGGCGACATGCTCGACGACCAGCGGGGGCACGGCGACTCCAGCCATTGCGGCGTTCTCCACCTCCGCTCTTCGACCGGCGCCTCCGACCGTCATTTGAGGCTGGCGACCGCCTTGTCCGCAAACGAGTTGTCGATGATCTGCTCGAAGGGAATGCTGCCCTTGGCGTTGCCGAGATAGATCTGCATGTCCATCAGGTTCTTCCATTGGTCGGTCTTGGTGACCACCGATTGCGCGGGGATCAGATATTTCAGTTCGGCATCGATCGCCTTGTCGACGACCTCGCCCGGAAGATCGGGAAACTCCTTGCGCGCGACCTCCTTGGAGAAGGCCGGATCGGCATAGGTCTTGCGCGACGCCTCCTCGAACGACGTCACCAGCGCCTGCACCATTTCCGGGTCCTTCTGGATCGTGGTCGGAAGCACCATGATTCCGGTGTTGCAGAACGGCCCGATATAGGTCGAGAAATCGAACACGACCTTGGCGCCCTGCGCCTCGGCGGCGGCGACGCTCGGCTGGTAGGCGATGGCGATGTCGGCCTGTCCGGCCAGCATCGCCGCGATTTCGGTGCCGGGATTGACGGGAACGATGGTGGCGTCGACGCCGACCTTGAGGCCGGCCTTTTCCAGCAGGCGCTTGGCGACGCTGTAGTTGGTGTTCGGCTCCGGCGAGGTGACGATCTTGAGGCCCTTGAACTGCGCCGGGTCGGTGATCGGCTGCAGCGTCTTCGACACGCCGAAATAATGCGCCCTCTGCACCACCGTCCCGACCACGACGCCGGGACCGCCATTCTCGCGGGAGATCTGCGCCATGGTCGCATCGCCGATCGCGAAGTCTGCCGAGCCGCCGAGCACGGCAGCAAACGTTTGCGTGTCGCCGCCGGCGGCGCTCACCTGCATGTCGAGACCATTTTTCTTGAAGATACCGGCATGCATGCCGACGTAGAGATTGATGTATCCGAGATTGTGTACGGCCTCGCTGAAGCGCACCGTCTTCAGGCCGGCGGCGAAAGAGATACGAGGCACAAGCGACCATGCGGCGAAGGTTCCGACAACGGCCGCTGACGTCGCAAGAAAGCGGCGGCGGGTGAATGGTTGGCCAAAGAGACGACGGACTTGATCGGTCATTGTTCTGAACTCCTCCCGCGAGTGATCTGACGCGCCCGCGCGAAGAGTAGATCGTCCCCAAAATCCGCAAAGGTGAAAATACAGACGGCGATTGCCGCAAAGTTGGCGGGCGTTTCGTCGGATCGCGCGCGGTGACGTAACCCGTCCCGGACTGCCGCCAAGTTGGGACATTGCTGCCGCATCTCGCATCGCGTTGATCATTCCCAAGTCACTGCCATGGTCATTTTGTCATTTTTGACATCACGCCCGCCCAAATAAATTGCAGCCGCTTGCAAAGCTCCACGCATTATGGCTCCCCGACTTTGACCGGCGCCGTCTCGCGCATCAGGCTCATGGCGACGAGGCCCACCACGCCCGCCAACAAGAGATACCACGCGGGCGCCAGCGGATTTCCCGACACATGGATCAGCCAGGCGACGACCAGTTGGGCGGTGCCGCCGAAGCTTGCGATCGCGACCGCGTAGATCGTGGCGAACACGCCGCCGCGAATCCGTTGCGGCAGCGCCTCGGTGAAGGCCGCATAGAACGCGCTGAACGGGAGCGAGGAGATGAACGATAGGACTCCAAAGCCGCCGAGCAGCGAAAAGGCATCGGGGGAATGCGCGATCCACAGAAAGGTCGGGTAAGTCAGCACGAGCGCCACGAGCTGCGGCCAGACCATCACGGCTTTCCGTCCATAACGATCCGCGAGCCAGCCGCCGAGCAGCGCGCCTGCGATCCCCACCCCATTGCTGACCAGCGAGGTGGCAAAGGCCAGCGTCGGCGCCACATGCAACGTGTTCTGCGCATAGGTCGTCATGTATTGCGTCACATAGGTCGCAATCGTGCCGCTGGCGAGAATCATCAGCGCCAGCACGATGACGCCAGCGTAACGGCGCGCCGTCCTGAGATGTCCCTCATGGTCATCGGGCACACCCTCGCCGCGCAGAGCGATCGTCTCCGGCAATGTCCGGCGCATCCAGAGACCGAACGGCAGGCAGGCCGCGCCGATCAGGAACGCGATCCGCCAGCCATAGGCATCCAACGCCTCGCCGGTCATCGTCTTGCTCAGGATGACGCCGACCAGCGCGCCCGTCGTTGCCGCGATTTCCTGGCTCGTGGGCTGCCATGACACCACCAGCGCCCGGCGCAACGGCGGGGCGATTTCGATCAGATAGGCCGTGGTCGGCCCGACCTCGCCGCCCAGGGCAAAGCCCTGCACCATGCGCGCGGCGATCACGATGATCGGCGCGGCGAGCCCGATCGTATTGTAGGACGGCGTCAGCGACAGAACCAGGATCGCACCTCCCATCAGGGCGAAGCTCAGCAGCATCGCCGGCCGCCGCCCGATGCGATCGGAATAGATGCCGAGCACGACGCCGCCGATCGGCCGCGTCACGAAGCCCGCGCCGAAAGTCGCGAGCGACAGCATCAGGCTGCCATATTCGCTCGAGGCCGGAAAAAACGTGTGGCCGATCTGGATCGCAAAGAAGCTGTAGGTGATGAAGTCGTAGAATTCGAGCATGTTGCCGATGGTTGCGCCGAACGCGGCCCGCCGGACATCGAACGCTCCTGAAGTTGCCAAATCCCGCGCCAATCGATCCCCCAACATTTGCGGCTTCCAACCTACATCCTTATCGCGATCGCTGTCGCGGCCGTCTTGTGGATCGCGTTGCGGAACATTTCGTGACTTGCGCTGCCGCCGCCTGAAAAATGATCTTTTGCCTCGGGTCAAAATCGGCTTTGCTTTAGCGCCGGGCCATGTCGCGGACGCGATGTATGCGACGTCGCGAGAACGCAAGGGAGCAGCGCATGAACGGGAGCAATCCATGAACGGGAGCAATCCATGAACGGACTTGGCGGCCTCAACAAATCCCCGAACGGCGTCGTCATCGGCCTCGTTCAACTGCAACTGCCCGTCGTTGCGACCAAGGCCGACCTGGCGCGCCAGACTGAGCGCATCGTCGCCATGGTCGGCAAGGCGCGGCGCAATCTCTCCACCATGGACCTCGTGGTGTTCCCGGAATACGCGCTGCACGGGCTCTCGATGGACACCAATGCCGAAATCATGTGCCGCCTCGACGGCCCCGAGGTCGCGGCCTTCAAGAAGGCCTGCATCGAGCACAAGATCTGGGGCTGCTTCTCGATCATGGAGCATAACCCCGACGGCAATCCCTACAATTCCGGCCTGATCATCGACGATCACGGCGCCATCAAGCTCTACTACCGGAAATTCCATCCCTGGATCCCCGTCGAGCCCTGGGAGCCCGGCGACATTGGCATTCCCGTGATCGAAGGACCGAAGGGCGCCAAGCTCGCGCTGATCATCTGCCATGACGGGATGTTCCCGGAGATGGCGCGCGAATGCGCCTACAAGGGCGCGGAAATCATGATCCGCACCGCCGGCTACACCGCGCCGATCCGCGACAGCTGGCGCTTCACCAACCAGGCCAACGCGTTCCAGAATCTGATGGTGACCGCCAATGTCTGCATGTGCGGTTCCGACGGCTCGTTCGATTCCATGGGCGAAGGCATGATCGTGAATTTCGACGGCACCATCATCGCGCACGGCACCACGGGCCGGCCGGACGAAATCATCACCGCCGAGGTGCGTCCCGATCTGGTGCGCGAGGCGCGGATCAATTGGGGCGTCGAGAACAACATCTATCAGCTCTGGCACCGTGGCTATGTCGCGGTGAAAGGCGGCGCGATGGATTGCCCCTACACCTTCATGCAGGACATGGTCGCAGGCCACTTCCGCCTGCCCTGGGAGGATCAAGTCAAGATCACCGACGGCACCTCCTGCGGCTTCCCCGCGCCGAGCCGGATGTTCGGCAAGACGGCGAAAGCCGCGGAGTGAGGGCGCGAGGTCTTCGCGCCAATCACCGCTGTCGTCCTTGCGAAAGCAAGGACCCATAACCATCGGCCTGCGTTGTGACAGACGGTCGGAGCTCCAGCGTGCGCAAAAACTTCCGCCTGTGGTTATGGGTCCCGGGTCGCGCTCGCGTTGCTCGCTTGCCCGGGACGACGTGGGGAGAGAGTGATCGCTCGCATTACTGATTCAGTTTTCAAACAGCAACATTCCTCGGCGGCATCGCCTAGCTTGAGCTACCGGGCCTCATGGTTCGAGACGGCGCTTGCGCGCCTCCTCACCACGAGGGTCTGCCGGCGTGCCAGCCAGCCGTCATTGCGAGCCAACGGGTCGCGCGGATGCGCGCCCGATGATAAACTCCACGAAGCAATCCAGGGCCGCGCACACGACTCTGGATTGCTTCGTCGCGGAGCCTGTCATCGGGCTCGCCGAAGGCGAGACCCGGTGGCTCCTCGCAATGACTGTGCCAGTGCGGACATGCATCAGAGGTCTCGCGGCACGACTGCCCGTCGGGCAAATCACGCCTTCACGGTCTGATTCACTATGAGAGGCCCGATTTGGAACTCATCGAAAGAAAAGCGGAATGTTAAGTAGATTCGAGCAGCCCAACCGGTTCGTCAGCTTCGGCTCAATCGCCGGCATCCTGCTGGTGGTTCATTATTCGGCCGTAGCGGACATGACTTCGATCTGCTCGTGAAGAATAACGCCATGCCGGACGGACTGAACTCGATGTCCTTGGTGTGGTTCTTGCGATCGAGTTGCGGCGCCCCAGCCGTACCACGCGAAGCAACGCCCGCGCCGTGTCAGTTCATCCGTCGTCACAGTCGACATTGCTTGGTTGCTTCGGCACGTCCGTTCGCACCGCCCCCAGACCGGGTTCATGCAATGCAGCAACTGCATCTTCTGTCCATTTCAAGCTGAGACACTATCCGCGCGGCGTGTTACGGTGAGCTTGGCAAAAACGTCGGCATGAGCCCGGCTTGCGCATAAAGTCCTGGGGAGGGAAACAATGGACCGCACGCTCGAACGATCGACTATGCGCAAGGTCTATCTGCGGCTGCTACCGTTCGCGATTTTGTCCTACGTGCTCGCCTATGTCGATCGGATCAATGTGAGCTTCGCCGGGCTTACCATGCGAGGCGACCTCGGCATGTCGGCCGGCACCTTCGGCTTCGCCGTCGGCATGTTCTACTGGGCCTATTTCCTCTTCGAGGTGCCGAGCAACGTAATCCTGGAAAAGGTCGGCGCCAGGATATGGATTGCCCGGATCATGATCACCTGGGGAATCCTGGCGGGCCTGACTGCCATGGTTACAGGGCCGACCAGCTTCGGGATTGTGCGTTTCCTGCTCGGCGTCGCCGAGGCCGGATTCTTTCCCGGCATCATCCTTTACTTCACCTACTGGTTTCCAAGCTATCATCACGCCCGCATCGTGTCAGGCTT
>WNFD01005459.1_pt1 | contig 21534 bp, 8 predicted proteins | sample 5400491 | NCBI WGS metagenome assembly WNFD01 (sample SAMN13153343, study PRJNA577476) | soil metagenome | isolation source: 120 cm saprolite under Douglas fir tree site 2 hole 2 replicate 2 | place: USA:California | collected 2015-04-18
CTCGGATTTGGGGTTCGCACACTCTTCCGAGGTGCCCGGCGCCTTGAAGAAGATGAAATTAGGGCCGGACGACAAAGTCTGAATCTGTGTCACGCGGCAACCTGGACAGAGGAAGAGGGGCGATGGGAAGATGGCGGTGTACGGGATCGGCACCTCGAACACAGGAGTGCCTTTCATTTCCACCGACACTGTGAAGGTTTTCGCCGACGGTGGCGTTGGTGGCGTTGGTGGTACCGGGGGTGTGGGTGGCGTCGCCGGAGGAGTCGCCGGAGGGATCTCATAGGCGGCCATCAGCGGCGCGTAGAACGTCTTGTCTGGAGCCAGGCTGATGACGCCTATTCCCCAACCGCTGGAAACCAGGATCGAGTCTGCCGTTGACCTCTCCAATCTGCCATGGAAGTTGAACCTATCGGAGGCAGAAAGAACCCAACCGCCCTTGATCCGGCTGCCGTTCGGGAACATCGCCAGACTCTTCAGTGCGGGCGGGATAGAGGCTCGGTCTGGGCCGGAAGGAATCACCGCAGGCTGGAACCTGAGAATGCCCATTCCCCAGCCGCTTCTAACCAGAAGTTCGGCCTTGCCATCTCCGTTGTAATCTGCAATCCACAAAAATTGGTCTAATTTACCCAGTACCCAACCGCCAAGCCGGTCACCCGGGTGGGCAACGACAAGGGTGTTAAGGCTACTGCCCTTCAAAGAGAGGAGCGCTATACTGCCGCCCGCGCGCTCGACGAGGAGTTCGTCCCGTCCATCCTTGTCGAAATCCCCGGTTTGCGAAAAGCTGTCGTCCTTCGACAACGTCCACTCCATGCCGGTGTCGGAGCCCCACGGTACCGCCGCCAGGGTGATCAGCTCGCCTGTGGCTGCGTCGCGAGTCAAAAATCCCACGCCCCAACCACTCTGAATCAGAATGTCGGTCTGGCCATCGCCGTTAAAGTCCCCCGTTCCCAGTACCACGTCTCCGGAGCCCAAGGTCCAGCCGCCAACAAGCTTGGTGCCAAAGGGATACGCATTGAGCACCCCAAGCCCATTGTAGACGCCGCCCAGGATGCCGAGTCCCCACCCGCTCATTATCAAAACATCCGCGCGACCGTCGTGGTTAAAGTCTGCGATGACAGGAAGTCGCGACGTCGGACCGAGCGTCCACGTAGCCTTGCTTCCCAACAAGTGTCCATCCAGCACGGTGCCATACGGATAGAGGGCTAGCGTCTTTAGGCCAAGGGGCCCCCCCTGAGTAAGGATGCCAAGTCCCCACGGGGATTCAACGAGCACGTCCCCTCGGCCGTCACCATTGAAGTCACCTGCATAAAATCGGTCGGCCAAGCCGATGCGCCAGCCTCCCGGCAACTGAGTTCCACCGGGTGCGAATGCCACCGTCCGCAGCTCTCCGGAGGGGCCGAAGGAAAGCATGGCCACATCTTGTGTGGCCATTCCACGTTGTGTGGCCGGCCTCAGCACCAGATAGCCGATTTCGCCGCCTCGGAATTCAGGCACCGCCACGATAATCGCGTCTCCTTTGCGCAGCACCCAATCGCCCGCCATCACCGTATTGTTTCCGATCGAGAGAATCGTGATGGTCACCAATGGCACTAACGCAATCAGCTTCCAGCGCCTGTTTAGGGTTTTCATCTTCTTCTCCTTGTAGGTGTCCTGCGGGTGACTCAATCTATCTTCGGCTGACGCCAACGCGAATGAGAGGCGCGGGGTCTTTTCCCGCATCGGAGATTGGCACAACTTGCAGCAGGTAGAAACCGCCTGCAGCCAATCCGCCGGCTGTCAGCTGCGTCTGCGGCAACAGGCCATCAGGAATACGGGCCTTGCCGGGGCTAGTGGCGGTCAGCGACCCGCTCTCGGCCATCAGGACCTCATTTAAATCGTATAACCGCGCCTGGACCGGCCGCTCCGCCGGACTCGAGATCAGGGCGTCGATCGTGTCACCCTCGCGCAGCTCAACCGGAACAATTGCGCCGAGCGCATAAAGCGGCATCGAGCCCGACCAAGGACTTGGCGGATCACCGCCTGGACTGGGTCTCCACGTTACTATCCGTGACACATCAAACCAATTGCTGGGGTAGGTTGGGGCCGCCAGGGTGTGCAACAACTCGTACCACTCCGTAACCCGCTTGCACTGGTGGGGTGTCAGATACGTTCCGTCCACCCATCGCGCGCTCAGTCGGTAGATGCCTCGCCGGTCCGTCGGGCTGCGTACTGTTACGTCGTAATGTCCGCTGGGAACGCTGCCGTTCGGATCCGTGAGCGTGATCGCCCCGGCGAAATCGATGCCAGACGAGACGTCCACCAGCCTCATTCCTGGCGCTTCCACGGTCAGTGATGGATCTTGATCCCACGTGCATGCGGGTTGATCGGCCGGTCGAACCTTCGCGCGCGGGATGAACACATCGTAATGATCCAAGTCGCCAACCGTATGCTGCCACGCCCAATCCATCTGGAGGTCGCGTTCGTGGTGCGTCTCGATGTGTGTGAGGTCCTTATCCAAAACGAAATCGGTCAGCACGTCCGTGGCGGTGGCTGGCGTTGCGAGATCCACCAAGCGGCCGCGACAGCTCGGGTAGCAACCATCAACCGCTTCGCCCCAATCGGGCGGAAGAGTGCGCCAACTCACCGTTAAGTTCATGTCATATGGTATATTCCCCGCCATGCCGCTCTCGCTACGGACCTCGAGCCCAGCTCCGATAAACCCGAGCATCTCCAGCAACTTGTCGGGTATAGAAGAGTAAGTAGAATATATAGAGCCTGGGTAGATCTTCGGTGTGTCTTTGAGGATCAGCATCTTAAGGCCAGCCGGTAACGAACCGAACTGAACGTCGGCAAACTCGTCAGATAAGAAGGTGTAGCGGTCGACATCCGGGCCCACGAGCCTGATCTGGGCGTGCTGAAACGGCTGCTCGGTGATGTAACCCCGATGGGAGATCTTTATCGCCGGTTCCCCTGGTCGGGGCACGTGAATAAGTCCGGAGGAGCCCGATCCAAGCGGCGTGCCTCGGTACTCGTTGGGTTCGTCGGCCAAACGCGGCTTCCAAAAGTCCGCGTCGTCTGCTTCCGACGGCACGGCGCCGCCGGGAACAACGTGGTAGTACAACACCCAATCACTGGATTCCCACTTGGCGCAGGAAGGGTCTAGATTAACGTCGCCGTCCGTGGTCGTATTGCATAGCTTCTGCGGACCGGCCGCCAGTTTCGCGAGCGAGCCCAGATGCCAGACGCCAGACGTGATGGGCTTGTCGCTCGCCCACAAGAACTTATAGTCGTACGCGGTATCGCCCTGATACGCCGTCACCTGAAAGGTCAGTTTGGGTTCGGCTGTGGTGATTGGAATATGCAGGCCGTAATCTGGGGTGGAGGCGCTATCGTCCACATCAGAGCGGAAAAAGATCGATCTCCATGTGCCATTCACATTAACGTCTAGAGTCCAACTCCCCCCTTTGTCATGAACGACAGCGATCTTATCTAACCACACGGTGTATGGACGATCCGCGTCCAAAGGCTTATGGGGAACCGCCAAGTGTCCGATCAGGATTTCAAAGTAGTACTGACCCGTCGCCGCCGGCGGCTTGATGGTCACAGTAAATCTATCGCCTGTTCGCGTCCACGACACCTTGCCGGCGTCCCCGGCGGCGATCCTAACAAACGGTATCTCTTCGCTTGGAATCCATGTAGGGATGTCTACATCAAACTGGAACGACTCGGGGAATGTAATTGAATTGTAGGGATCTGGATGGCTATTCAGCCACACGCGCGCCACACGGACGGCTTCGAGCGGTCCATCGGGTAGCGTTGGCCGGAGTTCGACCCGGTCGTGCTCGACGATATAGAGCGGATGAAGCTCGGTGTAGCCGTGCGAACAGTCGTAGACCCACCGCCCGAGGGTGGTCACGTGGTCTCCCACGCTCGGTCGCGCCTGGATTGAGTTACTGGCATTCGGCGGAAAGCCGCCAATCCATATCGTGCGTGGAATGGACGCCAGCGGAGTCTTCGACAGCCAGGTGAATTTCTTGCATAGTCCCGCCCGCCCACTGGAGGGGATGCGCCGGGTCGACCAGCTTCCACTTCATCCAGGGCAGCACCATCCTCGCGAGGCTGACCGCCTTACCAGCCTTTTCGTCCACGGGGCCACAGGTGGACAGAAAATCTGCTTCCGACGGAGCGGCGGTTGTAGGATCGGTAGTCGATTTTGCGGGAAACAAAGGAACTGGATCGCGAGGTGCAAAGACTTGCGCAGTTCCCCAAGTAGCCGGGCTGCTCGCGTCGAAGTTGGCCGGCCAATGACCGGAGAAAATGGCGCCATTGGGCTGCTCCGGCACGACGTTTGGTGGAAGTGTGCCTTCGTATTGCAGAGCGATCCGCAGCGGCTGGTCAGTACGGAAAGGCGCAAGTGCGGCAATGGGGATTTGTATTTCACCTGACCAGTGGGGCACGGACAAGGCACGTTCATCCTCTTGGATGTGTATGTCCGTGCCACTGCGGACCACGGCAACTAGATTGCTTGGCGCCGGACCACCGTAACCATTACTATCTCCCGTCCCGACTTCTAAGAGGCCATCGGGTGTCAATCGGATGCGCAGTGCGGCTGGATTGGGTAGCGATTCGCCCGCCCCGCTTCGATCGATCCATAGTGTCACGCCGTTCCCAGGCCCGGGCTGGCCGACAAGCAACGTCGTGCATAGATAAAGCGCATCGGGCCCAAGCGACATGTACATCGCCACGATGCGGTCTGGCTCCAGAACAATATTCGCGGCCTGCTGGTACTCTCGCGTCGTACACGCGCCGTCGACAACGATCGGAGTAGAAACAAGGGGGATGTTACCATCCCAAGTCGGAATGGGAGCGCGCGTCGGTGTCTGTAGTCTAGGGAAGGAGGGCTCCTCTGAGAACGTTGCTCCATGTGGCGCCTCGCGCGCCAGTGAGGCATTGGCTATGCGCCCGGCGTCGTGACCGCCTGCAATGTCCTGCAGTCCGTTGACGAATGGCCATAAAGCGAGCAACCCGGGCTCATTTCCCGTGAGCCTCTGGAATGCAGCACGGCGAACCTCGTCAGCACTCAGGACTCGATCCCATACAGCGAGATCGCGAAGATAACCGTGCAGGCTAGGCTGACCCGGCAGTGAGTGCGAGCTTCCACCGATCAATAACGGCGCGTCCGAGTGGCCAAGCATGGCATGTCGTTCCAGCTCTTGATATACTGGCCATTCAATGGGTTTCCAGCCAGGCTGCACATCCAACTGGCCATCAACATAAAACGTGCGCACGCCTTTGTCGTCCATGGTTATTGCTACGTTGTGCCAGCCCTCGCTTAAAGCCAATAGGACAGACCGGCTCCATCGCTCAGCAATGGACCGCAGCCGCCTTTGGATATACTCACCCATCCTTGGATCGTCATCTCTGGCGGGTAGAGTTCGGGCGCATAGGGCACGACAAAGTAACCGCCGCGACCGTCCACGAAGGCTGATCCCGCGACAACTTGGTCAGGGTAGAGCGGGGCCAACACGAGATCACCCCACGTTTGCGGCGAGGGCGCGCTTGCATCGCCGGGCCACTGCTGGAAGGTCGTACCATCCATGTCCCGTACCTCGAGGTACACAGCATCGGTGCGAGCGTAGCCGCCCAGCCAATCCAAAGGGATGCGCAGTTCCGCACTCCAAGTTTGGTTTGCAAGCGTCGACACGCGCGCAGCGAATGCGTCGTCGGGCACAGTCAACGGGACGAAATTACCATTCGCGCTCGCCTGAGTCGCGCGTGTGATACCGCTCGCGGCAACGCTAAACTCGTAGGTGCCTGACTGGGCGATGCGTGGGCGTCTGTCACTCCGTCGCGCGTCGACGCGCACAACGACCTGTCGCTCAATGCCAACCGGGATCGCCGTAAAGCAAACATAGAAGTCCACGGCAGAGTGGAACAACTTGACCGGAGCCGTGACACGGTTGGACTGGTCGAGCAGCTCCACCGTGCCCGCATGGTCATACGCGGAATCGGCGCACCGGCCATCCAAGGTTGGCGTCTCAAGCCATTTCGGCGCAACAACCGTGCGCGAACCGGACTGCGCGACTGCCATGCCGCCGATTATCGTGTACAAAGCCAGCACGAGCACGAGTGAAAATAACCGTCGCGCTACGCGCCTCGTCGTTTTGCCAGCCATACCAAGGCTACGATTCATCTTCTCACTTCTTCTAGTCTCCTGAATTGAGTTCGGTTCAGCTTGGGTTCAGCACTTCGCTGCCCAGCACACATGAATACTCCCGATGGAATGCGTTTGTCCCCGTCTGTATAGATAGGAATCTGAGAAGGCCAAGAGCCAAGAGCCAAGAGCCAAGAGCGAACAGCCAAGGGCAAAGGGCGAAGCGGAGCTCTGCTCTTGCCCTTCGCCCTCTGCCCCGCGTCAGACGAGGCGATTGCGTAGCGCTTTGGCTACGGCTTCTGATTTGGAATGGACTTGCAGCTTCTCGTAGATGTTGCGCATGTGGAATGCGATGGTAGTAACCTTGACACCTAAAGCGACCGCAGCCGTCTTGTAATTGTGTCCTTCGACAAGCAGCTTCAAGAGGCGCAGTTCGTGAGGCGTGAGCTTGTACTCGGCTCTGTCTGGCGGGCGAATCTCGCGAAACAACTTAATCACCCGGCGCGCGACCTCCGGCGACATCGGCGCCCCACCACTCATGGCCTCCTGCAGACTCTCGATCAAGAGCGCCGGCGGCGTCTTTTTCAGCAAATACCCGCAGGCCCCCGCGCACAGCGCATCGAAAATCATCTCATCATCGTCATAGACTGTGAGCATCAACAGCAACAATTGCGGGTAGCTTTCTTTCAGCAGCCGAATGCCTTCGATGCCGCTCATTCCCGGGAGGCCTATGTCCACCAGCATGATATTGGGTAATTCAAATCGGATCTTCTCCAGCGCTTCTTCCATCGAACGAAAGCTGCCAGTGCACTCGTAACCGTCGGTGAATTTGATTAAGGACGCCAGACCCTCGCGGATATCGCGCTGGTCTTCAACAATTGCCACCTTGATGATGCCGATAGCCGAGGCTGATTTGGGAACCGCGGAGGGCTGAGTTTCAGAAGTCATACTGATCTCTCGGGCGAAACGGATGGCCGGAGCGGCAGCAGCCTACACCAAAGTAATTCAGAATTCCCCGTCTAAACAGATGGGGAAGAACGCTTTGGAGCAGTAGCCCGACCGATAGGGAGGGCGCGTGCTCGCACCACTTCTCATGCAAAAGGGGACAACGCCCTTCCTAACGGTCGGGCTAGCGCCGGATTCAGATAGACAATGCGGCACTAACGCCCATGCCCATCTCGAGGACTCACAGTGCCGGATAACGGAACTTTCAACAATACCGTCGTACCCCTGCCGTCGTTTGAAATAATTTGAAGTTCGCCGCCCAATTCTTCTGCGCGTGCGCGCATGCTCTCGAGCCCGTGGCCTTCATTTATATTTGCTGGATCAAACCCGGCGCCGTTGTCGGTGACCGTTACTATTGCCCACTTGCTTTCGATCCGGAGGTCGATTTGCGCCCCGGTACACTGGGAGTGGCGGGCGATATTGTTGACGGCCTCCTTGAAAATGAGAAAGACCTGGCGGCGCAGGTCTGCTCCGATTTTCAAAGCCTGCTCCTCGCCCGGCGCAGCAAAGGTAAACTCAATCCGGCGAGCAGTGAAAAGATCGCTGGCAAAGCGCCGCATACGTTGTACGAGATCGCTAAGGTGATCTTTGTTCGGATTAATTGCCCAGACAATGTCGCTCATCGAATCGACCAGGTCGCGCGAGGCGCCGGCGATCACCGCGAGCGGCTCGCCGACCGGCGCCTCCACGCTTACCTGATGACGGGCGACCTCACTCAAGATCGCAATCCGCGACAAGCCGGAACCGATGTCGTCGTGCAGGTCGGCGGCGATGCGCGTCCGCACCCGTTCCAGCTCGATCAGTCGCCGTACGCGATAACGATAAATTGCCGCTGCTCCCAGGCCTAAGGTCAGCACAACTAGCGTGACGAACCACCAACGTCGCCAAATCGGCGGGAGAATCGTGAAGGTAATAGTCGCAGGCGTCGGACTGACGATGCCGTCCGCCGTCACGGCCCGCACCTGAAACTGATAATGACCAGATGACAAGCTTGCATAATTAATCGTGCGTTGATCGGTGGGCGCGCTCCAATCCGGATCGGCGCCGGCGAGACGATACTGGTAACGCAAAGCCTCACCAGCCGCGAAGCCCAAGCCTACGAAGTCGATACTCATCTGGTTCTGCGTCGCGTTGAGCGTGAGTCCCGACAATTCGGTTTCGCCCAGCGCCGAGATCGCCTGAGCATTGCCGGCGATGCGCAACCCACTGATCAAAATGGGTGGCTGTTGCTGAGATGGATCAGGTCCCGGAACGAGCCGCGAAAGGCCGAGATCGGTGCCGAACCAAAGCGCGCCCTGCCGATCGCGAAAAGCCACCTTGACTGCGTTGCTGGCCAACCCCTCGACTTTGGTGTAATGCCTGAAGCGTTTGGATTCCAGGTCGAACCGGTCCAGGCCGCGTCCCGTGCCGAAGTACATCCGGCCAAACTTATCTTCCGTAATGCACGAGACACTGTTGCTGGATAAACCGTCCGCAATCGTATAGCTGACGAAGCGCGGGTGATCGGCTTGCGGGTCGTCGAGGCGTGCGACTCCGCCTGAATCAGTCGCAATCCACAGCCGCTTCGCGTGGTCCAGGTACAAGGCCCTGATCAGCCCGAGGGGGACTCCATCGGAGTGCGCGAACACTTGAAACCTGCCATCGTGATAACGGGCCAGGCCGCCGTCATAAAACCCCAGNNGCAAGCTGAAGGCCGGCAGTCCCTCCACCTCAGATATAGCGTGAAAAGATTCGGTGGCTCGCTCCCAACGAGCGACTGAGTTGCGAACGTTCCCCGAGGCGCTAATCCAAACGTCCCCACGTGAATCTTCAAACAAACGGAAGACATCGTCGCCGGGCAACTCGCCTCGTCGATAGGTGTATAGGGCCTTCGGACGCGTGTGTGCGAGTTGTTCGAGGCTTGCTACCGCCGGGAAGCGACATAGACCAGAACTCGTAGGCACCCACCACTCTCCCGTATGGTCCTGAAAAGTGACCTGGTTCATGCCCCAGCCGTAACCCTTGATCTCAGGAGGAAACCGGGGCTTGATGGCTTTGAATTGCCTGCCGTCAAAGCAATTGATGAAGAAATCGTTGTCAGCAGTGATCGCGCATAGTTTTCCACGCCGGTTTTCAGTGATAGAGACTACGAAGAGCTTCCTCAGTCCATCCGCCTTACCAAAGGTTGTGAAACCGCTCCAGGTGATCTTTGTCGCCCCGGTAGCGCTGCCCAGCCATAGATTGCCGTCGCGATCTTCAACAGGCGTACCAATCGCCGGATTGCTAAGACCCAGCGCTGTGGTGTAACTGCGAAAGCGCCCGTCAACAAACTCGGTCAGCCCTCCACTGGTGCCGATCCAGATTCGCCCGTCAGAAGATTGGGATATGCCTCCAATAATCATCCCGGCCAGACCGTCGGCAGTTGTGAACTGGCAAGCGTCGCCGGCGGCAACCGGTAAGCGGACAGGTTGATCCGGCAAGTGAGAAGCGCTGCCGCACTGGATCCTCTTGAGCTTATCTGGTTCACCGCCAGCGGTAATGGAGGTAGCCGATTGTGGCTTGAGCACAATCAATCCTCCTCCGCCGCGATGTCCCACCCATAGCCTTCCCTCGGTGTCGAACAGCAACGACGTGAGCAGATCGCCGAGCCCCGACGGATGAATCGCGTACCGGACCAACCCACCGTCTGGCAAGCGTCGCACCAGTCCGGCCGTCGTACTCATCCAGAGGCTGCCTTCGCGGTCTTCGGCAAACGCCACGACCATGTCGCCGGAAAGCGCAACGCGCCGAAACGTCGCCTGGCCGTTAGTCTCTTCCAGACGGAAAAGACCAGCGTCCGTACCAGCCCAGATTCGGCCGCTGTGATCTTCAAGGAGGGCCTCAACGCGATTGCTCATCGGCTCATCGCCCAGCGGATACGCAGTGAATAGATTGCGGATTTGAGATTGTCCATTCCGCAACGCAGTAGGGTTGAAACGGCTTATGCCGTTCTCGGTAGCCAGCCAGAAGACTCCGCTTCGAGTCTCGATCAGGTCATTAACACGCGAATTGGACAGGCCTTGTTCGACGCCATAAGTTGTGAACTCGTAGCCGTTGAATCGGCTCAACCCGTCCGCGGTGCAGAACCAGAGGAAGCCATGCGAGTCCCGAACGATGCGCAGAATAAGGTCGCGCGGCAGTCCGTCGGCAGTAGTGTAGATCCGCACGGGAAGTTGTTCGGCAGAGACACTTCGCGCGTCGAGAAGGAGCACGAGCGCCAGGCAAGACAGTGCGACAAACGTCGCACGGACGATGTCCTGAGGCGAGCACCTTGGGCCAATCATTCTCATTTCTTTGCATGATACTGCGCTGGAGTGACGGCGAAAAGCTGATTTCACCTAACGTTCCAAAACCAGAATTTTGGCTACCCATTAATCGAAAAGGCAGATTAGTTCAACGCTTAGCCGCAGGGCTTCTCGATCGATTGGAGCCAGCGTCGTCAATCGTGGTCCAGCTATCGCCGGCATACCTTAAAAAAACTCTTGACAAACGTTTTCCGTGGGCATATTGTTCGCGCGCCGAACAATATGCCAGGTGCGCATGCGCAAGATTAACACCACAAACTTTAGTATTGCCACACGGACGACGGCGCGCGATATCAATCGACGTATCGCGCTCAACATCATCCGCGAACGTCAACCTATTTCCCGGGCCGATCTTGCTCGTCACATGAAGATGACCCGCGGCGTCGTCAGCGTCCTGGTCCAGGAATTGATCTTGCAGGGTCTGATCTACGAGGGTGCTACCGGCGAAGCGGCGCGCGGACGCAAGCCCACGTTTCTACACGTAAGGACTCAGGATCGTTTGGCTCTAGCAGTCGACGTTAGATTCACCAAGACCTATTTGATGTTGTGCGATTTTTCCGGCCGGCAACTCGGGATAGAAGTCTATGACACGGTCTTTTCCATACCCGCCTTCGTCAAGGACCTGGCTGTTCGCATTAAAAAAATGCTGAAAGGACGTGGCGCCGGCGCCGCCTGTGAGGGTATTGGGATCGTTGTTCCCGGAATGGTTGACCAGCGAACTGGGAGAATTCTGAATGCTCCGGCGCTGGGTTGGCGAGGGGTCGATATACGGTCCAGGCTCGCGGGGGCCACAGGCTTGCCAGTACATATCGAAAACTCCGGACGGGCCTGCGCGCTCGCGCAACTCTGGCTTGAGAAAGCTGAGACCGCCGGCCAAAGCTTCGTTTACGTCAGTGTGTCAGATGGCGTTGGTACTGGAATTGTAATGAACGGAGAACTGATTCGCGGGCGTGATCATATTGCGGGCGAGTTCGGACACATGCCGATTGACCTGAAGGGGCCGCGTTGTATGTGCAGTGCCAACGGATGTTGGGAAGTCTACACTTCCAATCTGGCTACCGTCTCGCGTTATTTTGGCTGGAATTTGTCCAAACTCAGTCCAAAACATTTGAAGGAGATGGAAAAAAAGTCCTTCACAATTCTGGACCTGATCGCGCGAGCGCGAAGTGGGGACAGTAAAGCTCTCGCCGCAATTCAGACCAGCGGTCACTTCCTCGGTCTTGGGATCGGCACCATCGTGAACATTATCAATCCGGACGGTATTTACCTGGCGGGAGAAATCACCGACGCATGGGATTTAATCGAAGACACTGTGCGATCGGCCATGGCTGAGCGCACGCTTACGGATGCGGCGGGGCGCACTCCGCTGCGAATCACGCCGGCGCAGGAATACCCTCGATTGCGCGGAGCGGCGGCCCTGATCGCAGCGCCAACATTTGCCGCGCCACGCGTCGCCTAGAATTTGTGTCTATCACTGAGAAAGAGAACGTAGTCATCGCTTTCTCGGGATTGCAGAACAAGAGGGTGAGCCTTTACTTCATGGGCAATCACCGCAGCACCAGGATGTGCGGGACCTTGTCCTCGGTCTTGAATTTCCACTGGAGGTCAGTACTATGCGAAGCACAAGCAATTCAGGGGTACAAGGATTTAACGCACTGAGAATCATCGCGGTTCTCTTGTTAATGATCTGTGGCGGTCTCAGCGTGCAGGGACAGACAGTCTTCGGTCGCATCTCTGGCGCGGTGAAAGATCCGAATGGCGGAGGAATTCCGAACGCCACCGTCACCATAACTAATCTCGCCACGAATCTAGCGCGCACAGCCACCACAGACGGCGACGGATTTTATACGGCGACTAACCTGCCTGCGGGCACTTACTCAGTTGCGGCTGTCGGCAAGGGCTTTAAGAAGGCTGAGCAAGCCGGCATCTCCCTGGTAGCGGACGCCCACCTTACGGTAGATCTCGCGCTCGAACCCGGCCAGGTGACTGAGACGGTACTGGTCTCAACCATTGCGGGCGAGACGGTAAACACTACCTCAGGCGAGGTTGCGCGAGTGGTTGACCAGCGGCAGGTCCAGAATCTGGCGTTGAACGGTCGGAACTACATGCAACTGGTTACGCTGGTTCCCGGCGCCGTGATCCTCGATGAGGATCAACTAGCACTCACCACCAGTTTGAGCATCAGTCAAGCGGCTATCAATGGAAACCGCCCCAACTACAACAGTCTTACGGTCGATGGCGGGTTCAATATGGATTCGGGCAGTAACAACAGCCAGATCAACAATGTCGGCATCGACTTTATTCAGGAAGTAAAAATCCAGACTTCGAACTTCTCAGCCGAATACGGGCGTAACGCCGGCGCTTCAGTTAACGTTGTCACGCGCAGCGGCGGCAATGGTTATCATGGCAGCGTCTTCGAGTTTCTCCGCAACGACAAGCTGGATTCGCGCTTCTTCTTTTCTCCCGGAAAAGGGAAACTCCGCTTTAACAATTTCGGCTGGAACTTTAACGGCCCCATCAAGAAAGACAAGCTTTTCTTTTTTGTCGGTGAAGAGTGGAAGTACATCCGGCTGGACTCGGCGCCGGTGCGGCGCACGATGCCAACCAGGGCAGAACGAGCGGGAAACTTCAGCGGGCGTAGCGGCACACTGAATGTGCCCACGGGTTATACCGCGATCGATCCGACCACGGGCGCTGCGGTAGCCGCCGGCCAACCAATTCCCGGCCGCAACCTCGCGAACCTGAGGCTCAACGGACTGCCGGTCGGTGTGACGCCGAATGGCGTTGCGATCGGCGCGGTATATACCGCCATGGAGAAACTGGCGGTGGCGTACACGGACACAACTACGGCGAACAACGCCACCTTTCAACAACCCAATCCCTTCAACAATCGCGAGGACTACATTCGTCTGGATTACCATCTGAACGACAAGCACAGCATTTACGGGCGCTACCTCCACGATCATTACGACTTGATCGATCCCTACGGGACATTCATCAATTCGCAATTGCCGACGATCCCAACCAATCGTTTGCGGCCCGGATCGAGCTATCAAGTCTCACATATCTGGTTAATCAGTCCGACGAAAGTCAACGAAGCAAAGATTAACGTCTCCTACAACGGCCAGCGGATACCGCCCGTGGGCGAATTTTGGAAGCGCGAGACCTACGGTTTTACCTATCCGCAACTTTTCTCCGGCGGCCGTTTCGACAATGGCATTCCAAATACCGGCATCACCGGGTTTGCCAGTTTCAGCGGCCCATCGGGATCGCTGCTGTCGCCGACCACCGACATCGCCGCTAGCGACAACTTTACCTTGGTCCATGGAAAACACTCGATGAAGATGGGAGTTGTCGACATTCGCAATCGAAAAGATCAGAACGGCCGATCGGGCTACACCGGCAACCTTAGTTTCAGCACCGGTGGCAACACCAGGACCACAGGTAATGCGTTCGCCGATGCGCTGCTGGGGAACTTTCGGACTTACAATGAAGCAGATAATGATCCGATTGGATTTTTCCGCTTCAATCAGGTTGAGGCGTTTTGGACGGACAGTTGGAAGGTAACCTCGAAACTGAGCCTGGAGTTTGGCGCGCGCTTCTACCACTATTCGCCGACCTACACCCAACAAAACAACATGGCGAATTTTGATCCGCGCCTTTATGATCCAACCCAGGCGGTCACCATCATCGGTTCCAGCGGCAACATTGATCCGACCAAAGGTGGAAATCGGTTCAATGGACTGGTGCGCGCCGGCAGCGGCATTCCGGCGGATCAGGTCGGACGAGTCAGCACCAGCGCTGCTGTCCTGGCGGCCGTTCCTACCGGAGCACCTCGTGGCTTTTATCGGCCGGCAAACAAGTTGGGGCCGCGATTTGGCTTTGCCTACGCGCCGTTCAATGACAGCAAGACTTCCATTCGTGGGGGCTTCGGCATGTTCTACGACAAGGTCGAGGGCAACTTGATTTTTTCTCAGGTTAACCTGCCGCCGTTTATTGCCCAGCCGCAATTTGAGAACGGCAACATCGCGAATCCATCGGGTGGCGCGGCTTCGGCGCTGGCGCCATTCGGCGGCATCAGCGCGATAGATCCGAATCTCGGCATATCGTATTCGATGAACTTCAGCCTGGGTGTGCAACGGGAGCTGCCGCGCGGCTTCTTCGTCGAGGCGACCTACGTCGGCAATCAGGGACGGCACCTGATCCGCCAACCGGATCTAAATGCGATCCCGTTCGCGGCGCTGGCCGCTAATGCGGCGCTGCCATCTGCGCAACGAGTTTCAACGAACGCCCTTCGCACTTACAAGGGATTCACAGCGATCAATTTCCGTCTTTCAGATGCAAATTCAAATTACAACGCCATGCAGTTGTACGTTGCCAAGCGCAAGGGCGATTTAGAGCTCACCGCCGGCTATACGTGGTCTCACGCGCTGACCGACACCAGCGGCAATGGCGACGGATTAGACGTTGGCGAAGATCCCTTCAATCGCCACTACAGCTATGGCCCTGCGAGTTTTGACCGGCGTCAAATCTTCGTAGCTACGTACGACTATCACCTGCCCTTCCTGCGCAACATGAAGGGCGTGGGTGGCGCACTGCTCGCGGGTTGGGAGGCTAGTGGCATCACCCGTTTCCAAAGCGGAGCCTATTTTACCGTTAACGGTAGTACTTCGATTGGCAACCGCCGCGCAGACTATGTTGGCGGTCCGGTGCTGCTGCCGAACCCGGGGCCAAACGGGTGGATTAATCCGGACGCATTTGCTCCGGCGCCGGATGGCCGCCGAGGCACCGCCGGCGTGGGTATGGTGAAAGGTCCGAGCCTACAAACCTGGGACTTCTCGCTGCGCAAGCAGTTCAGGATAAATGAACGATTCAGGCTGCGCTTCCAGGCTGACATGTTCAATGCTTTCAATCGAGCAAACTTCAGGGGGCCGGATGTGGGCTTCGGAACCTTGATTACGACAAATCCCGATGGCAGTGCCACACGAAAGCCTTCTAATGCGGGTTTTGGTACGATCGGGTCAACGGGCCCGCCGCGCAACATTCAGTTTGGTCTTAAGCTGGACTTCTGAAGCCCCCTGGGTGTAGCCGCGACCCATAGCCATTGCCCGTGCTCTTCCTCCTTCACATTCTGGGCGGAAGAGCATGGGCAATGAAGACTTGTTCCCCTGAAGCGGACGAGGCCGAGTCAAATCCGGGAAAGCGTTTACCAACCATCCATTCCGGCGGATCAATTGGAGTCGTTGGGTTTGCCTACCCTAACCGAATCGCAAGATGAAAGCACTTATTCTTCTGATAACTCTGCTCGCGGTTATCCCCTGTGTACGGGCACAGCAAATTGATCTGATCGCAAACACGGACGGCCGAAAGACCATCAGCCTTGATGGCCAATGGCAGACGATCGTCGACCCGTATGAAGCCGGCTACTATGATTATCGTTATCAACCGAGTGCCAACGGCTATTTCAAAGACGCTAAGCCCAAGAGCAAAAGCGATCTGATCGAATATGATTTCGACACTTCCGCATCACTAAAGGTGCCGGGAGATTGGAATAGTCAGGAGGAGCGCTTGCTCCTTTACGAAGGTACGATCTGGTACAAGAAATCTTTTGACTATCAACGCAAGGAGAACACTCGTCTCTTCGTTTACTTCGGCGCCGCGAACTATATCGCTGATGTTTACCTCAACGGCGAGAAGATCGGGCGGCACGAGGGCGGATTCACGCCGTTCAATTTTGAAGTAACCAATTTGGTTCGGGACAAATCGAATTCCCTGATCGTGAAGGTCGACAACAAACGCCGGCGCGATGCAGTGCCGACCTTAATCACGGATTGGTGGAACTATGGTGGGCTCACGCGCCAGGTGAAACTTATCGAGACGCCAGCTACCTTCGTGCAGGATTATTTTATCCAACTTCAGAAAGGCTCGCGGGAACGGATCAGCGGTTGGGCCAGACTGAATGGAAATAAGCTCCATCAAAAATTCACCGTCCGCATCCCTGAAGCAAGAATCAGCAAGGACTTTACTACGGATGAAAATGGCTACGCCGAGATTAACTTCAATGCCGATCTGACATTGTGGTCGCCAAACAATCCCAAGCTTTACGATGTGGCGATCGAAGCAGAAACCGATCGGGTCCAGGATCAGATTGGCTTCCGCACTATTGAAACCAGAGGCACAGAGATTCTCTTGAACGGCCGCCCGATCTTCCTGCGCGGCGTCTGTATTCATGAAGAAGCGCCTTTCCGTGGAGGACGCGCCTACAGCCGGGAGGACGCGCAAACGCTGCTCGGGTGGGCCAAAGAGTTAGGATGTAATTTTGTTCGTTTGGCCCACTATCCGCACAATGAATTCATGGTTAAGGAGGCCGACAAGCTGGGCATCATGGTCTGGTCCGAAATTCCGGTCTACTGGACGATACTCTGGGAAAACTCCGCCACCCTCGACAACGCCCGGAATCAACTGAGCGAAATGATCACGCGCGACAAAAATAGGGCGGCAGTGATTGTCTGGTCGATGGCCAACGAGACACCTCTGGGCGACGCGCGGCTGTCGTTCCTGAGGAAGCTGATCGAGCACGCCAGAAGCCTGGACGGCACTCGATTGATTTCGGCGGCGATGGAGCGTCACTACGTCAATGAGAAAACGCAGATGATCGATGACCCGCTGGGAGAATACCTCGACGTGCTGGGCTGTAACGAATATGTGGGCTGGTACGATGGTCTGCCTGAAAAGGCTGATCGTCTGGAATGGAAAATGAAGTATCAGAAACCGCTGATCATGAGTGAATTTGGCGCGGAAGCGCCCTACGGAAATCACGGCGATCCGTTGACGCGATGGACCGAGGAATACCAGGAGAACGCATACCAGCACCAGGTGAAGATGTTGAAGAGAATCTCTTTCCTGCGCGGCACGTGTCCCTGGATCCTGATGGATTTCCGTTCTCCGCGCCGGCCCCTACCGGGCATTCAGGACTTCCACAACCGAAAGGGATTGATCTCTGACCGGGGAGAAAAGAAAAAGGCGTTCTACGTAATGCAGAATTACTATCACGAGATGGAAGCAATATTACCAAGGTAGCCGGTCCCATGGCGACGGGGATCGAGCTCTTCGCAAGGATAAGAAACAGATGAGAAAAGCAGCGCCCATACTGGCTGCGATTTGGCTTGCAGTGTGCCCTTGCCTTTTCCGACTGACGGCAACTGCCGCAAGCCAGGACAGGTTGATCGGACCACGCATCAAGGTCCTGAAAGTCTCAATTACAAATCCGACTAACGAAACGCACCTCCAGGAAAACGTCGTCCTCAGCGTTGCCGACCTGAAACGCGTCGCACCCGATTTCAAAGCGGGCGACGTCATTGTAACGACCAGCGAGGCGGCCACGCTTGAAGAAGACGCGCGCACGCTGCAAACAGTAGAGCTGCCCTCGCAGGCCGACGATCTTGACGGCGATAACAAATATGACGAGCTGGCGTTTCAGATCGATTTGAAACCAAAACAAACGCGCATCGTGACGATCGCTTATGGCGACGCAGCGACAATTCAGCGTCTGCGCGGCGCATATCCGAAACGCACCGGCGCAAAGTTCACAATGAAATTCGACGGGCTGGGTTGGGAGTCGGAAGCCAACGCCTGGCGAATTTATTTTGACAAGCGCAATGCTATCGATCTCTGGGGCAAGCGCCGGCCGGGACTGTACCTTGAGATGTTTGGCGCGCCCGAATACGTCTACCACTGGGAGTCGCCGCTGGGTCGCGACATCTATCGCATCGGAGACGCGATCGGAATCGGCGCGGTCGCGGCTTTGGTCGATGGCAAAGTTGTGAAAGTTGCCGACGTCGGCGATCGTAAATGGCGCATCATCAGCGCGGGACCCGTGCGCGTGATAGTCGAGCTAACTTACAAAGGCTGGAAGGTCGGCGGTCGTGAAGTCAATCTGACCAGCCGCATGACGCAATGGGCCGGCGAGCACGGCTTCGAGCATCGGATCGCGGCTGAAGGCGCTGATGGCTTGACCCTGGTTACCGGAATCGTGCGCGAGCCCGATTTACAGGAAAAAATCTTTGAGCCGACCAGCACACAACCTGCGTTCGTACGCGCGTGGTGGGGACATCAAGTCGAAGAAGAAGGTCCACCCGCGACGGCGACTCATATGCTTTCAGATCAGAATCTTGGTTTGGCAATCATTGCGCCGGGACGCGAAAGCAAAGTCGCCCCTGACGGCCCGCTCAACTTCTTGGTCCAACCGCAGATCGCTAACGGAAAGGGAAGTTGGTATGTTCTCGGCGTTTGGGACCAGGAGAATGGCGACAACTTAACTGTGAATGCGCCAAATGCCGAAGGACGAAATCGCTACGGGACACTCGCGCTGCCGCTTTCTGCGCCCAGGACTTTCGATTCTTTCATCGACTTTGTCAGCGAGAAAGCGCGGCGTATTACCGAACCGGCGAGGATCGAAATTCTTTCGCGCACGGTCGCGGCGGAATCGGCGCCTTCGGATACTCAGCCACCGGCGCAGAGGAAAACGTACGCCGAAGCCATCAATCTTTTGAAACAGTCCGCCGAACGCACGGCGCAAAGGTGGGGACCGATCATTTCGAAGACGTCGCCTGCCGAAGCTGCGGGTGACAAAGGGCCTGGTTTTTTCACCGAGGGTGACAACCAGAGCGGCGAATGGAAAGAGCAGAAGGGCTTTTTCTGGACGGGCAGTTTCTGGGTGGGCGAACTGTGGCAGCTCTACACGAAGACTAAAGATGAACGCTTCCGCCGTTGGGCCGAGTTATGGAATGCGCGACTGCTCGGAAAAGAGATGAACGAGAATCACGATACGGGTTTCCTCAACTATTACTCTTCGGTGCTTGGCTATCGCCAGACCAAAGATCCAAAGTATCGCGAGGGCGGATTGCGGGCCGCAGAGCGCCTGAAAGGCCTTTATAACCCCACGACAGAGCTGGTGGCCGCGTGGGGAGTCAACGGCGACGATACGATTATCGATACGATGATGAATCTCCAGATCTGGTGGTGGGCGTCGCGAGAGACGAACGATCCACAATGGCGCGCGTTGGGTTTGAAACATGCGCTGAAGGCTGCTGATTGGCTGGTTCGCCGCGATGGCTCAGTCGCTCAATCGGTTCATTACAATCCCGGCGACAACCGGCAGGAGTTTTTCTCTTCGCAAGGGGCAAACAGTGTGCTGAGATTTCCGAACAACGGTCGCCCCGGAGAAAAAGTGTTCACGCATACGCATCAGGGGTTCGCTGCCGACACGACCTGGTCGCGCGGCGCGGCGTGGGCGCTGTATGGTTTCTCAGTCAGTTATGCCGAAACGAAAGATCAACAGTTGCTGCAAACCGCGGAAAAAATCGCCGGCTACCTGATTGACCATCTACCGGAAGATGGTGTGCCCTGGTATGACGTCGTTGACGAAGGCGTGCACTTTCGCAATCGGGATTCTTCGGCGGCGGCGATTATGGCCGGCGGACTCTTGAGACTTTCCGAAGTGACGCCGGATCAAACGCGGGCGGCCGTATATCGCCGTGAAGGTGAACGCATCGTGCAGTCGCTAATCGATCGATATCTGACGCCGGTCGGTGCCGGCGACAAAACAGCGCCAGGCGTCCTGCGGCATGGGTCGAGCACGCGACCAAGCGACGTCGCCCTGGTGTATGGCAATTATTATTTGCTCGAAGATCTTCTGTGGCTCGATGACCATGGAAAGAAGTGAGTCGTTTTCGCTTTGCTCCCTCTCCCTTTGGGAGAGGGTTGGGGTGAGGGTTTAGGCCAGTTCGCAGTACTACGCCCTCACCCTTGCCGTCTCCCAAAGGGAGAGGGGAAAAGCTATCAAGCATGAAAGGGAACAGAAACATGAGCACGCAAATGAAAGAAGAAAAAAACCAATTGATTTTCCGTCATACTAACTCACGGAAGGGCCGGAACATTTCAATCACGCCGGAGAACAGCTTGATGAAGCATCTTGTTTACGGCCGGGTTATTCTTGACCGGGAGCAGCCGAAAGAAAGTTTCTCTACCGGACCGTTGGAAATGGGCTTAATCTGCTTGTCGGGCGAATGCACCATCGAGGCCGACGGGCAGACGAACAAGATCGATCGATACGATTCGATTTACATTCCACGCGATACCGAGGTTGAGATAACCACTGAGACCTCTGTCGATCTCGTGGAGTGTTCCGCCGAAGTGGAAAAGAAATATCCGTTGCAGGTAGTGCGTTATGCGGACGTGGAAAAGGACAGCTCGCTAAAATTTAAGACCGGGGGCGCGTCGAATTCCCGCACCGTCAACATTACCCTCGGCAAGAACGTCGAAGCGGGACGCATTCTGGCAGGCTTTACCACTTCCGAGCCGGGTCATTGGACCAGTTGGCCGCCGCACGAACACGCCGCGATCCTCGAAGAGCTTTATGTCTACTACGACATGCCCGCGCCTGCCTTTGGGGTTCAGTTCGTCTATACGAATCCGGACGAGCCGGAATTCGTCGGCGTAGTGCACGACGGCGACGCCGTGATCATGCCGAAGGGCTTTCACCCGAACGTGTCCGTGCCCGGCCATCCGATTAACTTTGTCTGGATGATGGCCGCGCATCGTGAAGTCGAGGATCGCCAGTTCGGTGTGGTGACGGTGCAGCCGGGATTCGATCAAGGCGGCAGCGGACTCGAGGCGAGCCGCAAGTAGCATAGACTTTAGTCTGTGTTTCTCGAAACGAAAGGTAGATCGTCGTGTCCAAATTCAAGTTGAATGCTCATAAAAGTCGAATTCTAAACGCAGAGGACGCAGAGGATTTCGCAAAGGGCGCGGAGGAAAACCTTTGCGTTCCTCTGCGAAAACCTCTGCGTTCTCTGCGGTTAAATGATCTTTCATTATCGGTTAGACTGTTCCTGATCACGCTTTTCACTCTAACCGCAGCGCTCACCGTTTCCGCTCAACGGAAACCAAGCGAAGCCACCCGTCCCGTCGTGGTGCTGTCTTCGCAGTCGCTCGATGACTTGAAACAAAAGCTCCAGCCTGACAACAAAACCGCAGAGTTGATTGATAGCGCGGGCATGCAATTGCGCGTCG
>WNFD01007339.1_pt1 | contig 21532 bp, 20 predicted proteins | sample 5400491 | NCBI WGS metagenome assembly WNFD01 (sample SAMN13153343, study PRJNA577476) | soil metagenome | isolation source: 120 cm saprolite under Douglas fir tree site 2 hole 2 replicate 2 | place: USA:California | collected 2015-04-18
TGACCGGGGAGAAAGCCCGGGCTTGCTGCAGGATTTGATAGCAGCGGTGGGAGCGAAGTCGGTTGAAGAACTGGTGGTAACGGTAAATAAGAATCCCGAGCCGGATTTTGCGGCTCTGTTTCCGCTGGTGCTGGCGGCGGCGGAGGCGGGAGATCCGGTGGCCGATGCGGTGCTGAAGTGCGCCGGCGGGTGGTTGGCAGAGTTGGCGCACATTGTAATTCGGCGCTTGTTCAATGGTGCGGCACAGGTGCGTGTGGCCGCTCATGGCGGAGTGTTGACCAGCAGCGCGCGGGTGAAGGATTCCCTGGTCGAGCGTTTGCGGGCGCAATGGCCGGGAGTAGATTTTGTCTGTGGAGAAGTTTATCCGGCTGGCGCGGCGCTGGAACGGGCGCGAAGAGGGACCGGAAGAATGGCCGCGGGCCCGTCGTAGGTCCGGATGGATAAGCCAAGCCACAACCCGAACGAGAACGCCGAGGCGACGCCGGAGAATGGGGAGTTGGTCCTCGGCGACCCGGTCAACGCTGCTGCCTCTGAACTCAGCGAGGATCAGGCGCTGGGGTTGCTGAAGCGGGCCGATGTGACGGCTTCGTCTCTTGCTCAGCTTGGGCGAAACCCCAGTGTAACGAACAGCCACAAGGTGTTGCTGGCGTTGGCCACGCATCACCGCACGCCGCGGCATATCACGATCCCACTGCTGCGACGGTTGTTTACTTTCGATCTGATGCAAGTTGCGCTTGCGCCCACGGTCGCTGCGGATGTAAAGCGAGCAGCTGAGGAACAGATTCTGAACCGGCTGGAGTCGCTCTCGTCCGGCGAAAGGATCTCGCTGGCGCGGCGGGCTTCCGGCCGGGTAGCGGCAGCGCTGCTTTTGGATAAGGAGTCCCGAGTCATTTCTACGGCGCTGGACAATTCGCGCCTGGTAGAGGCGTCCGTGGTAGTAGCACTGATGAAACATAACGCCCCAAGTTCGCTGGTTACGCTTGTTGGTGAGCATTCGAAGTACGTGCGATAGAACTGGCGCGAAAGTTTTCCGCGGATTTTCTGCGGGACATCGTGCCGGAGTCACGGCGCGAGGCGCTTATTCAACCAATCAGTCCATCTATTACTGGAGATCAGGAATCTGGAGACCAAGAATGAAGACGAAATTCTGGCTTATTCTTTTGCTTGCAGCCTTCATGCTCGGGGCGCTGGCGAATCCTCAATCCGATGGTACGGCGGCACTACTGCGGATCGAGAACGAGTTCATGAAGGCTGCGGCCGAACACGGCTCGAAGGGATACTTGTCTTACTATGCCGAGGATGCGGTCGAAGTGCCGAACGGCACTGCGTTGCTGCAGGAGAAGCCGGAAATCGCGAAGACGATGGGCTTTCTCGACAGCCCCGGATAATCACCTGACCTGGACACCGGTGGGCGCAGGCATTGCCACTTCCGGCGATCTGGGCTACACCTACGGCACGTACGAATTTCGCTCCAAGGATAAAGAGGGTAAGCCGGTTGTGAGTCACGGCAAGTACACGACCATCTGGAAAAAGCAGAAGGATGGCAACTGGAAGGTGGCGCTGGATATGGGAAACACGGGGCAGTAACTACTTGTTGAAATGTTGCAAGATCGCCTCGGCCTGACTCTTCGTTACCACGGCCGAAAGCGCCGCGACGTCCGCCTGCTTCACCGCCTGCAAACTTCCGAAGTGTTCCAGAAGCCTGCGCGTGGTGCGTTCGCCGACGCCAGGGACTTCCCGCAATTCGGTTGAGCGGTCGCGAATCTGGCGGCGTTTGCGGTGGAAGGTCACGGCAAAACGGTGGGCTTCGTCACGAATGAGTTGCACGAGGTGCAGCACTGGAGAATGGTGATCGAGAACTACCGGTTCGTTTTCCTGTCCGCAGACGTAGATGATCTCTTCACGCTTGGCGATGGCTGCGAGCGGCTGGTTGATGATCTGCAGCGAAGACAGCGCTGCGGCAGCCGCACTGAGCTGTCCCAAGCCGCCGTCGATCAGGATCAGGCTGGGCATTTCCTTTTTCTCTTCTTGAATTCTCTGGTAACGGCGGGTGACCACTTCGCGCATGGAGGCGAAATCGTCCACGCCGTCCACGGTACGGATGATGAATTTGCGATAGTCGGACTTCTTCATCTTGCCATCGTCCCAAACCACCATGGACGCGACGGTCTCTGCTCCCTGGATATGGGAGATGTCGAAGCATTCGATGCGGCGAGGCGGTTCGGGAAGGCCTAGCGCGTCTTGTAATGCTTCTTGAATCGCGTGGGCGTTCGGCTTCATGATCCGAAAACGCTGGTCGTAGAGCTGCTTGGCGTTGCTGGCGGCGAGGTCGATGAGCGAACGCTTGTCGCCGCGCTGGGGATTGAGAATGTGCACACGGGTGAGGCGAGTGCCTTCGCCCGCTAATTGCTCGCTGAGTAATTCCTCGAGCATTTCCCGGTCCTCGAAATCGACAGGGACGTAGATGTTTCGGGGGACGTAGGGCTGGCCGATGTAGAGCTGCTTTAGTAGGGAAGAGAAAAATTCATCGGGGATGAAACCCAGGGCCGAGCTTTGCTCGGTTGGACGGGCGGGGACGCCCATCCCTCCATCATCAATTTCCAGTTCTGGAAGGTCTTCCCAGAAGAATTCGCGGCGATCCAGGACCCGTCCGCCGCGCATGTGAAAGAGGTTGACGGCCAGCATTCCGTTTTCGAAGTGATACCCGAAGACGTCGGCGTCATCGCCTTCAGCGGCGGCGATGCGCTGCTTTTCCTGCAATTGCTCGACGGTGGAAATCAGGTCGCGATACTTGGCAGCGCGTTCGAACTCTTGAGATACGGCGGCGCGCGCCATGCGTTCACGTAGGGATTTCGATAGATCGCTCTGGCGGCCTTCGAGGAACAGCTTCACATCGCGGACTGCTTCCTGATAAATCTCTGGCGTGGTCAGGCCCGCGACGCAGGGGCCAAGGCAGCGTCCAATGTAGAACTGTAGGCAGGGGCGCGGATGGGAACGGTTCAAATCCACAGTGCACGACGGGACCAGAAAAGTGCGGTGGATTAAATCCACAATGCGGTAGGCGAGATTGGCGGGAAAGTAGGGGCCGTAGTAGGCGCTGCTGTCTTTTCGGAGACGGCGGGTCACATAGACGCGCGGGTAGCGTTCGCCGAGGGTGAGTTTAACGTAGGGGTAAGTCTTGTCATCGCGCAGCAAGATATTGAAGCGGGGTTGCCTCTGCTTGATGAGGTGGTTTTCGAGCGCTAGCGCTTCTTTGTTATTGGCAACGACGATGTAGTCAACATCCACGGCCTCGCGGACCAAGGTGCCGGTTTTGGCGTCGGCGACGCGGCCTTCGTGAAAGTAGGAACTAATCCGATGGCGTAGGCTTTTGGCCTTGCCGACATAGATGACCTCGCCTTGGGCGTTCTTGTAGAGATACACGCCGGGAGAGGCGGGGATGGAGCGGATTTTCTGCTGTAGGTCCATCGGGGGCTAACTCCATTTTAGTGGATCACTCAGGGATCTTCCGGAGGGGCCGTGGTGCGGAGTTGAGCCTTGCTCGACCGGACGGGCGAGGGTCGCCCATCCCACATGTTTTCATGATGCTTCGGACGGCGGCGATCTGCGGAATTGCTCTGACCATATAAATTTTCCTCACTTTTGGGGACTGAAGAAGCAACCTGTATATGATGGATGTGCGTCTAACTCTCGCCTGATGAATGGGTTACGGTATGCTTGCTGATGAATCGCAGTTGGCATGGCTCGTGCTCAAGTACAATCAGGCTGAATAAGCCGGAGCTAGACCCAGAGTTTTGTTAAACCAGTTTTGTACGGTCAGTTTTGTAAGACCCAGGATTTGTTCGACACGCAGGAACGTGTCACCCCAGGCACAGAAATTCAAACTCCTGTTGCCCAGGTTCGAATTGCAGAATGAGGAAGGAGTCCTCCAAATATGAATCGCGCTTCTTTAGTCATTATGTTGGGAGCAAGCATGTTGGCGACGGTAGGCTGCGCCAGCAAGAATTATGTTCGGCAAGAGACCACGCCGATCATCAACAAAACCAATGAGCTGGACGATCTGACCGCGCAGAACACCAAGTCGATCAAGGACGTTGACGCCCGAGCCCAGGCGGGCATTCAGCAGGTGACTGCTGCCGCCGCCGCCGCCGATGAGAAGGCGCAAGCCGCTGGTCAGCAGGCAGCCCAGGCACAGACCTCGGCCGATAACGCCGCGCACCGGGTTGGCGTGCTTTCGGATGCGGTCGCCAATCTCGACAATTATCGAACGGTAAGTGAGTCGGCTGTCCACTTTGGCTTCGATAAAGATTTCCTGACCAAGGACGCCAAAGAAGAACTCGACAAGTTAGCTACTGCCGTGCCCAACACCAAGGGCTACATCATCACGGTGGAAGGTGGCACAGATGCGGTTGGACCGGCGGACTATAACTATGGTCTGAGCGAGCGCCGCGCCTCGTCGGTGATCCAGTACCTCGGCTCGAAGTACAACATTCCTGCCCACAAGATTTATGTGATCGGATTGGGTAAGGACAAGCCGGTGGATGACAACAAGACTCGTGAAGGCCGCGCGGCAAACCGCCGCGTGAATGTGCGCCTGATGACAAACACTACGGGCGAGAACCCGCAGGCTCCGGCTGCCGCACCGAGTGCAACTGCGAATCCTGCACCGCCTTCGATGTAAAGGTTTTTCCCTCCTCCCCGGAGGACTTCGCCAAGGGCCGTTCTGCGAAAGCAGAGCGGCCTCTTTTTTGACCTTCGGGCTCTAGGCTTCGGGTTCTGGGCTCTGGGGCTCCAAGAGCTTAGGTGGCGCTTGGGTTTAGAATATCTTCATGCGCGGTCGCGTTTTCGTTTTATTCGGTGTGTCCTGTTTGGCAATCCTGTTTTCCGTGCCCACTTGTGCCCAGCAGGAAGATGCCTCTCCTGCTCAATCGCAGAAGCAGCGAGACAAATCCGACGACAGCGCTCGTGCCGCGGAAGAGAGTTCGAGTAAAGATACGCGGATTGATCTGAGTCCGCCGAGTGACGACCAGAAGAACCATCCCCAGAGCGGGGCGGCAGTGGTGGACGCGGAAGATGCGGCCTCGGATGTGCAGGAAATGCATCCGTGGGACCCGCACAAAGCCGCCAAAGATGTTGAAGTCGGAGACTTCTACTTCAAGCGCAAGAATTATCACGCGGCCCTGGAGCGATATAAGGAAGCTCTGGTTTACAAGCCAAACGATGCGTTGGCGAATTTCCGACTGGCTGAGTGCCTGGAGAAGACCGGGAATCCGAGCGAGGCGGTCACTCACTATCAAGAATATTTGAAGATCCTGCCGCATGGACCGCTCTCGGCGGATGCGCAGAAGGCGTTGGAGCGGCTGAAGGCTAGTGGTGCGACTGCAAGTTCGGCGGCACATTAAAGCTTTGTTTATTTTCCCAATAAATTTATGTCATTCCGAACGGCGTAAAGCCGTGAGGAACTTGCTCTCGCCCGCAGCGCTGATGCCGCACGCAAAATGGAAGGTTCCTCTCCGGCTGACGCCGGTTCGGAATGACATCTTCAATTGAAGGTTCCTCTCCGGCTGACGCCGGTTCGGAATGACATCTTCAATTAGAGATGGGCTAGAAGTGTTCGGTAAGTTCTGCAAACTTGCTCAACACCAGCAATCGGCTTGGTGGCTGGGCGGGGGCCAAGTCTTCATGCTCCAGAATCCAGGTATCGTCATGCGGGACGAAGACGGCGTTGATTCCCGCGCCTAGTGCGGGATTGATATCTGACTTGGGGCTGTTGCCCACCATCCAGGTTTGGCCGCTGACCAGTTCATATTTTCCGACCACCGCGTGATAGGCGGGGACGGTCTTGTCGGCGACCACTTCAACGGCGGAAAAAAATTGTTTGAGCCCTGAACGCTCGACCTTGCCAGATTGCTCTGCGAAATCGCCTTTGGTGACCAGAATCAGGTGGTGGCGGCTTGCGAGATATTGCAGGGTCGCGGCAACTTGCGGCAGCAGTTGCACAGGCTGCTCGGCGATGGTGCGAGCGAATCCGCGGATGGTTTGGTGCAATCCGTCGGTGAGAGGTTCGACGGAAATGCGCTCGAAGGTTTTCACCAGAGCATGGGCGAAACTGTGCAAGCCGTATCCGTGGCTCACGATACATTCGCGTTCAACGTCGTTGAGAATTTCGCGGACCTCGGATGGAGTGCGCTCGCGGTGATTCAGGAAAGAAATGAAATCGGCGATGGCGCGCTCGAAATAGATGTTGTTCTCCCAGAGCGTGTCATCGGCGTCGATCAGCAGCGCCTGGGATTTTGACATTGCGGTCACGTGAATATGATAACGTTTCGCTGCGTGGATCACTCATGTACTGCCGTGGCATTGTTTGCGAAACTTCTCTGTTACAATCCGCAATAATGAAAGCCCCCGGGGTTGTACTTGCAGTCGTCATAATTACTTTCACAGCTTTTTCAGTTTTCTCTCAAACCAATCAGCAGGCAACGGCCGGAAAGCCCGTTGCTTCCGACCTGCATGTCGTTCCTGATCTCAAGCAGCGGCTGGCGCGGTTTCGACAAGTGCAGATGCCATTTCACGCTGCTGGCCTCAGCGCGCGTGAACAGAAGATGGTGGCAAAGCTGGTGGAAGCATGCCGGTATCTGGACGGCATTTACTGGCGGCAGGTTGATCCTGAGGGGCTGGAGTTATATCAGTCGCTTGAATCGAGTAAAGATCCGAAGATGGTTGAACTACGGCGCTATCTGTGGATCAACGGCTCGCGGTTTGATTTGCTCGATGGGGACAAGCCGTTTGTGGGCACCGAACCTAGGTCGCTGGGGCGCGGGTTCTATCCTCAGGGTCTGACCAGGGATCAAATCGAGCAATATGTAAAAGCACATCCGCAGCAAAGGGCAGAAATCTACAGCCCGACCACGATCCTGCGTTCGCAAGGGGACCAGCTGCACGGGCGGTCGTTGGTGGCGATCCCCTACCACATTGCCTACCGGTCGTTTCTTGAACCTGCGGCGGCGGACCTGCGCGCGGCAGCAGATTTCAGCGACGATCCTGCGTTCGCAAATTATTTGCGGCTGCGGGCGGACGCGCTGCTGACTGACGACTATTTCAAGAGTGACGTAGCGTGGCTGGAACTGAAGAGGCCGAAATTCGACCTGATTTTTGCTCCGTATGAATCCTACGACGACACTCTTCTGGGAGTTAAGGCTACTTACGGCGCGTCGATGTTGGTTCGAAATGAAGAAGAGAGTCGCAAGATGGAGGCGTTTCAGAAATACGTTGCCGACATCCAGGATGCATTGCCGGTGGCGGAGCGCGACCGGCCATCGAAACACGGCCTCGAAACTCCAATGGAAGTGGTGGACGCACCGTTTCGGACCGCGGACCTTGGGCACGGCTATCAAGCGGTCGCGGACAATCTGCCTAATGATCCGCGACTGCACGAGTCGAAGGGAAGCAAGAAACTTTTCTTTAAGAACTTCATGGACGCGCGGGTGAATTACGTGATTCTGCCGCTGGCAAAATTTATGATGCCGCCTGCACAGGCGGCGCAGGTTTCCGCGGAAGGTTATTTGCTGGGAACCGTCATGCACGAGATTTGTCACGGACTGGGGCCGGGGTTCGCCCACAATGCGAGCGGGGAAAAGATCGACATCCGTGAAGCCATCGGGCCGGCCTACAGCGGACTGGAGGAGGCAAAAGCCGACGTGGTGGGGATGTTCAGTTTGAAGTGGCTCGTGGATCACGCTGTTCTCCCAAAGCAAAAGCTGCCGGAATACTATGCGTCATACGTTGCGGGAAATTTTCGGACACTGCGCTTTGGCGCCGCCGAGGCGCATGGCCAAGCCGAGATGATGGAGTTCAATTATTACCTGGAGCACGGAGCGGTGAAGCGGGAGGCCACGGGCAGGTACTCGCTGGACTTTGAGAAGATGCCGGGGCAGATCGAGAATCTGGCCAAAGAGCTGCTTGAGATGGAAGCCACCGGCGATCGCGCCCGGGCGGAAGCGTGGTTCAAGAAGTATGACGTGATTCCGCCGGAGTTGCAGAAGTCGTTGGGTAGGGCAGCGAGCGTGCCGGTGGATGTGGATCCGTTTTTTTCGTTTCCCAGGAAAGTGAAATAGGCGTGGGTTGTGCTAAACACGTAATACGAGCCTGCGGGCACGCCCAAAAAAGTCGCCTTGCCTGATGAAGGATCGATCTTTACCACTGCCGCAATAAATGGTTGCAGGCCGATGAGCGCCTGCGCGCATTGGGGCGACTTCTGTTGGCAGGCCAGGTCCCAACCTTGCATCGGCGTCTTCCCGGCGGGTGGACGCATGCCGCTCTTCAACAGCACGTTGTCGAAGCTGTCTTTCAAAAGAAACAGAGTATGCGCCGCCAGCGGATTGGCCGGGCCAGACTGTGGCGGGAACGCGTTCAATGCGAGAACAGCGTCTCCGGTCGCGGTGCGGTTGGTGGGCATGCCGGTGCCCGAAGTACCGGCTGAAGCGTTGGCCGAAGGAAGTGCAGGGCCGCAGAATATTGGGAAAGACCGCGGACGGTGATTTCGAAGCCGCCGCGGCAGCTCAGACTTGCGCTCTGGCAGTACTCAAGCCGGGAGCGATTGCAACCGCGTCACCAAATGTGTCAGCGAATCCGATGGCTTCGCCGAATCTCAATTTTGATCGCGGCCTGACCGTTGACGATTCCGATGGTGTAGAAGCGCTGCTCCTGATCCAGGTCGCTACAAGAAGTACGATACGCGAGTTGATTGGAGAAGGTCGCCGTTATTAATCAGTTTGCAGGATGTAGCCTGTCCGGCTGGGGCGCTGCCCCATCGCCGAGTGTCACAGAAGGGAGAGCAGTTCTTCGCGCAACCGCTCCACAGGTTCCCTGTCACCCCGTTTCCAATCCTTGAAAGGTGACCAGAAGCGAAAGGTTCTTGCACGACGAAATGGCCGGAACAATACCACCAGGGGGTTAAACTCGCGGTCGCCACCGAAATAGTGAAATACATGGACGTGAAGTGACCATCGCGACCATTGGCTGCGCTCAGACCAATTCAAAACAATGGCCCGCTCTTGTACTAGCGGCAAGATCTGTGTCGCCATGTATTCGTGCCATATCGGGCTGTCTGAGTACACAACCAATACGTCCTGACCTTTCGACAGCCACAATACCCAGACGAGCATGTAAAGAGTGAGCCTGTGCGGAAAGTACAGAACCAGAGCAATCAATACGAGCGGCAGGATGATCGGCAGGAGCACCAAGAGCAGTGCCGCTTGCCAAAGTCTTCGCGAGAACGGTTTCTTTTGGCGCGTCATTGCGCGAGAAATAGCTACTCCACAAACGCCACCCGCGGCTCCACCGAAATAATCCCCGCGTGATAACCCATATCCAGCAGGCGCCGGATCGCTTCTTTCCCATCTGGCCCGTAGTCGAGGGTGCGGTCGTTTACGTACATGCCGACGAAGCGGTCGGCCATTTGGGGATCGAGGTCGCGGGCGAACTGCATGGCGTAGGCGAGGGCCTGTTCGCGGTGATCGAGGGCATACTGAATGCTGTCGCGCAGGGCGGTGGAGACGCGCGAAATCAGCTCCGGGCCCAGGCTGCGGCGGATGGCGTTTCCGCCGAGGGGCAGCGGCAGGCCGGTGACTTTCTGCCACCACTTGCCGAGATCCACAATGCGGTGCAGGCCGGACTGATCATAGGTGAGCTGGCCTTCATGAATGATCAATCCCGCTTCGTATTTGCCTTGCAGCACGCTGGGGATGATCTGATCGAAGGGGACGACTTCGGTTTCGATTCCGGGAGCGAACAGTTTCAGCGCGAGATAGGCAGTGGTAAGTTCGCCGGGGATCGCAATCGTCTTGCGCTTGATTTCGCTGAGCGGATAAGCGCGGGGCGCGACGATCATCGGCCCGTAGCCTTCTCCAACGCTGCCGCCGCAGGTCATGAGCGCGTAGTGGTCCTGAATATAAGGATAGGCGTGGAAGGAAACGGCGGTGACGTCGTACACACCGTCACCGTCTTTGCTCATGGCTCGTTGGTTCAGGGTTTGAATGTCGCAAAGAGTGTGGGTGAAGCGCAGGCCGGGAACCTGGACCTTGTTGGTGGCCAGGCCATAGAACATGAAGGCGTCATCGGAATCGGGGCTGTGGGCAATGCTGATTTCGCGGGTGCTGACGGCGGTTAGACTGGACACCTTTTTCTCCCCTATTCATCGCGTACTTAAAGATCGTGTCCGGGTTCTCGCCGGCCTGGTTCCGGACGCCGGTTTGCCGCGTTGCTCAGGCGCTGGCGCACGCGAACGTATGCGGACAAAACAGCCCACACCACGGCCCCGGCGGCGACAGCTACGATTAGAAACCACCAGATCATCCGCACGATGAATAAGAATACCAAAAGGGGGAGGGGGTCAACGTCGGCGTGAGTATCCTTCGCTCCTTCGGGGCTGGGCTTCGCATTCCGTCGTTACCCAGGGCTTGCGCCCTGGGCTGCATTCTTTCGACGCTTCGCGGCTGGCGGTACGGATCGGATGAGGCAGCTTCGCTGGCGCCGACGTTCCCGGCGCTGCCTAGGCGGACGAAGGCGTCCGCCCTTACGTGGTTCGGGGTGCTACTTTCCGGACATCAAGCGCTCAATCTCATCCGGCGTTTGGGGCAAGGACTCGGTCAGGCGGATCAGCTTGCCGTCTTTATTCACGTAGAACATGTCTTCGATGCGGACTCCGAGTTTTTCTTCGGGGATGTAGATGCCGGGTTCGATGGTGAAAATCATGCCGGGACTAAGGGGCACAGAATAGTGAAGTACTTGCCTAGAGGATCACCGTGCGAATCTTTGCCATGTGTGTTGATGTAGTCGTAGGCAGCCTGGTAGATGGAGTCCGCCTGGTTTCTTTGTAGATGCGATTTGCCGGATTGGAATGCGGCGATGGCGGCTTTCTGCGCGCCCAGGACGATTTCGTAAATCTCGCGCTGGCGCGCGGTGAACTTGCCATTCGCGGGCATGGTGCGAGTGATGTCGGAGGCATACAGCGAGTATTCGCCGGCTGCGTCCATGACGATGAGATCACCGGATTGGATGGTGCCGGAGTCGTCGGAATAGTGCAGCACGGTGGAGTTGAGTCCTGATCCGACGATGGGAGCGTACGCGGGCCGCTCACAGCCGCGCTTACCCCACTCATATTGCAAGAGAGCTGAGATTTCGCGCTCAGTCACGCCGGGCTTGATGGCACGAATGGCGGCGAATTGGGCGGCAATCGAGGCATTGGTAGCTTTGCGGACCAGTTCAACTTCGCCGTCATCTTTGATGGCGCGTAGCGACGCCAGCAGCGGACGGATATCCTGATAGGAAGTACCTACGGGAAACGCATTCGCGTTCTTCAGCCAGCTTAACGGCTCGGTGGAGTTGGAGGTATTGCCGGCCACGGGGACGTCGGTGTAGATTTTCATACCGCGGTCCGGGAAAAGGCTGACCAGTTGAGCGCGCAAATTGTCGAGGGACTCGACCCGGTCCGCGCCCGTCAGTTGCGCGGCCTTGGGATTTTCAGGGCCGAGCTTGGGCCCGGTCCAACGCTCCTCAGAGTAGTTGCGGCTGGGCAGAAAGAGGATCTCGGTGTAGGGCCGGGCAGGAGAGTTGTCTTTTGCTTCACGGGAAGACACGACCAGCAGAGCTGCGCCCGGCTCGGGCCATCCGGTCAGGTAATAGAAGTTATCTTCGGGACGATAGCCATAAATGGCGTTGGGGCCTTCGGCTTCAGGGGGCGCGAACACCAGGGCCACGCCACCGTCGAGCTTGGCTGCCAGTTTCTCGCGGCGGGCGTGGTAGTCGGAGCCAGGTTGACGGTCGAGGGCGCTGGCAGGCAGACAAAGAAAACCTAGGGAGCAGAGAACGGCTAGCAATACCTTCTTCATGAGATCGTTTATTTTCCTGTCAAAGATTTTGAGGCCGCGATAAACGCGTCCACGTTGCTCTTATCTACTAAGGCCGATCCGGTATCGACGAACGCGGGCACGGGAGCGAAACTGTCGCGGGCCCAGTCGGAATCGAGAGCGGCGAAGTTTTCGTGGTGCAAATTGTCCAGCATTCTAAGGCCAACGAAGGCCATGGTGAATGGCTTCTGCGAGATGGTGGCAGCGATGACTCCCTTTTGAATCCATCTCAGCGTAGCGGGATCCGCGTCCATGGCGATTACGACGCGACCCTTAATTCCATTATTGTCAAGCACGGTGGCGACTTCGTTTCCCGAGATGGCTTCCAGGCACACAAATGCGTCTATGTGTTCTTTCTTGTCGTTCCCTAGGAACTGAGTTGTGGTGTCGAAGGCGATGCGGGGATCGCCCTTGATGTCCACGATGTGAGTCACCTTAATTTGCGGATACCCTTCGAGGGCTTCCAAGTATCCGCGCATGCGCTCGTTGAGATTGGGTTGCGAGGGCATGGTGAATACGGCGACGTTGCCTTTGTTTTTGAGTTCCTGCGCTAAGCGCTTGCCGCCCATCTGGCCGGCCTGAAAATTGTTGGTGCCGATGAAGAAGAGGCGTTTGCTGGCAGGTGCGTCGGAATCGATCGTGACCACCGGAATACCGGCCTTAATGGCGGCGTCAATGTCATCTTTTAGAAGGTTGGCGTCGGCCACAGAAACAAGGATGCCAGTTGCTTTCTTGCTCACCGCGCTCTGCAGCGCCTGCCGCTCGGCACTGGGATCGTAAGTGTCGGGCCCTGTGACCGCATAAGCGACTTTCAACTGTTGACCCGCCTGGGCGAGTCCGGCGCCGGCGCTCTGCCAGTAAGGCACTTTGATGTTTACGGACACTAAGATGTAGGTTTCACCGCTGTGCTCGTTTCCGCAACTGAGGAGCGGAACCAGCCCAGCCGCCAATAGGAGACAAACAGCCAGACGGCGATAAGTCATAGGGCCTCCTTGCAGGCGTGAAGCGACTGGCATTCTAAACCTCTGACGCAGCAAAGAAAAGGAAGGCGGTTTTGCATCGCGGCGCTTCCGTTATGCGACTCCGTCAAACGCCAACAGGAAAGGGCTTGGCATGACTCTCCGACGCGCTGAGAGAAATCCCAGCGAAGCGCCCCTGCAAGAGCGACATCAGCCCGGTGTACCAATATCCCACGACAAACAAAAGCAGGAACGGGACGGTGAGATAGTTCTCGTTTTGCACCGCGTAGAAAACCGTCATCGCGAAGTAGCTGCCAATCAGCAACTCGATCCAGGGGACCCAGCCCAGTCGTTTGCGGTACTTCGCCGCGTGAAGTTTGTCTTTTTTCGATTCGACGCGATATTTGGGGGTGCGGGCGAATGCGCTCTTCTTGCCGACGAGCGCCTCAAGAACCGCGACGGTGTTGGTGACCGTAAGCCCAATGCCGAGCGCCATCAGGAACGGCAGATAGAGAAGCGCCCGCGGCCAGGTCTTCGGGAACAGCTCTCGCTGTGAAACCAGATAGAAGCTGGAGATGGAGAAGGTCGAGGCCAGGAAGAGCGGAATATCGATGTACAGCATCTGAAACCAGCCCTGATAAAAGCGGATCACCATGGCGGGCAAGAGAAGCACGGACAGGATCACCATCAGCGGATAGCTCAAGTTGGCGGTCAGGTGATAGCAGGCCTCCAGTTTTACCCGGAAGGGCTGATCGCTTTTGAGCACGCGGGGCAGGATCTTCTTCCCGGTTTGAATCAAGCCTTTGGCCCAGCGTGCTTGCTGCGTCTTGAACGCGGTCATTTCAACGGGCAGCTCGGCCGGGCATTCAATGTCCTGGCGATAGATGAATTTCCATCCCTTTAGCTGCGCTCGGTAAGAGAGGTCGGTATCTTCGGTGAGGGTGTCATGCTGCCAGCCGCCAGCCTCTTCGATCGCCTGACGCCGCCAGATTCCGGCAGTCCCGTTGAAGTTGAAAAACACATCATGGCGAGCGCGGCCGGAGTGCTCGAGGACGAAGTGGCCGTCGAGCAGGATAGCTTCGACTTCGGTGAGAAAGGAATAATTGCGGTTGATATGGGTCCAGCGAGTCTGCACCATGCCGATCTTGGGATCGGTGAAATGGTGAATAGTACGCAAAAGAAAGTCCGGGGGCGGGACGAAATCCGCGTCGAAGATCGCGACAAACTCGCCAGTTGCAGTTTTCAGACCTTCATGCAGCGCACCGGCTTTGTATCCCTCGCGATTGGTGCGATGGAGGTAAGTCACCCGATGTCCCTGCGTTGCATAGTGCTCGACCAGAGCCCGCGCCACATCCGCAGTTTCGTCAGTAGAGTCGTCAAGCAGTTGGATGTCGAGCTTCTCGCGGGGATAGTCGAGGCGGCAAATGGCTTGCAGCAGGCGGTCCACAACGTACTGCTCGTTGAAAATCGGGAGCTGAACAGTGACGCCAGGCAGGTTGGCGAACTTCTCCGCTGGTTCGACCGTCTTATTTTTCTTCTTCTTGTAATAAAGATAGACCAGGGTGTACCGGTGCAGGCCGTACCCGGCCAGCAAAATCAGGACGACAAAATATGGGATCAGCAAGGCCATGTCGAAGGCGTTGGCTTTGTACAGGCCTTTGAATGTGGTGTCGAGGAAGTGCTGGCGAAAGTATTGCGAGACACCGCGCTGAGCGAGAAGGAGGACGAATGCTGGAACTGGCAAGGTCATCTTGAACAGGGATGGCCCGCCCAGACGGAAAGCGGGTCGCACCGGAAGCCCCTATTGTAAACGACAGGGCGGTCGCAGTTAAGGCTGGTTTTCGGCGGCCAGTTTGAGCACGACGCCTTTGCGCTCGCCGGGGTCGAGTTTGACGCTTTGGCCGAGCGCCTCATGGGTACGTATGAATTCAGGATCGGTGATGTTCTCGGCGTCGTCTTCCAGCGTGAACACCTGATATTCACCGGAGTTCAGTCCGCGCAGGTCAAAATGGCCCTGCCGGTCGGTCTGAACCTGCTGGTAGATGTCGCGGCGCGCGCGCCGGCTGGCGTCGGGGATGCAGACGACCGGCACGTCGGGGACGGGCTTGCCGTCTTCATCCAAAACGTTGCCTTCGATTGCGCTGCCTTGGCTGCTGGCGACGATTTCAAGAGAGGTCATTCCGCCCGCGAGTGAGAAGCCTGAGTCGCCAACGTCTTTTCCGTTGAGAAGTACTTCTTTCACAATGAAATCACGCCATTCCTCTAAATTGGAATTGGCAGTGACGACGACGTGGTAGCTGCCGGCGGGAACTCCTAGGGTGAACGATCCGTCTTTGGCGACCTTGCCTACTACCGGATTAGTCGAACCATCGCGCTCGTCGGGATCGATCTGAACGTTCAACTGCGACCAGTCCGGATTCCGGTCGGTATTAGTGTCCATGTGGAAGTGGCCGCGGAGCTCACTTGTAGGCTGAGGGGACAATTGAAGTCCATCGATATCTGTGGCGCGGACTTCGATGGTTTGGCCGGTACGAAGAGTCTGCCAAATAGGGCCGCTTGGTGCGGTGATACTGGCCCGGTATGATCCCGGGAAGACGCCGGCGATTTCGAACGTCCCATTAGGGAGGATGGACGCTTGGAATTGCTGACCCATCGGCGCGTCCGCGGGTAGAAGGATCACGGTCGCGTTTGGAAACGTCGACGCGCCCTGCGGCCTGCGAAGGGTCAGCCCCGAGACAGTGCCCCGCACGGTGAAGGTTCGGCTGGACACTAAATTGAAGTTGGCGCTGACTTCGTCCCCGGGATGAACTTCGATTCTTGTTGCCTGTCGCCGGTCCGCGGTGCCTGGGTAGTAGGTAGGAGCATAGAGTCTTGGTTCCTGCGGTTTGAGGTTGGCAGTTACCGGTACTTGACCGGACTGCGCCATGACAAGATACTCCCTACCTGGAAGACCGCTAAGCCGGTATTCACCCAAGTCGTTGGTCTGTCCTCCGGCGAAGCCATTCTGACTTGTCGCGGACATCGCAACTACTCCCACCCCCTGCACAGCGTCACCATCTTCATCCACGATCTTTCCCTGGATGACTCCCGCTGGCAGCATCCGGAAAAGCAGCCCGGTAGTTTCCTGCCCGGCCGTGAGCGAGAGAAATGTCGAGGAGTATGCGCGAGACCTACGGCTGGTGACGACGAAGCCATTGCGCTCCAATGTGACCCGATAGTCTCCGGGCGGCACTCGTTCCACGTGGAAGCGGCCTTCGGCATCGGTGACGGCGGCGTATGGGTTCTGCTGCTGGCCTCTGCCATCCATGAAAATGCCTGCAGTCGGAGCCAGCGAAACCAGCACTTTCCGCAGCGGCGTCCCGCCTGGCTCTTGGACTACCTGGCCCGACACGGTGCACAAGGATTGTTTTGTGGAAGGTGGTGTCTGCGCTGCCGAAACCCCGGCTAGTAGTAGACAGTAGAAGGCCCGGGTCGCGTGGCGCATATCAGCTTGGACGCAGTAAGCTGCTCAATGGTTCCCTGGACCTGGTGGTAACCGGCAACGGCCGATTCCACGGGGGTGCCATGATATCCTGAATACAGTAGCTGCGTTCGTCCTTTTGGGCAATTCCTCCGCAGTTCCCTTGAAATGAAGAGAAACAGAGAACCATGATTTCAGTCGGCAATGTGTCCATGCGCTACGGCGCCAAAATTCTGTTTGATGAAGTATCTACAGGCTTTACGCCGGGGAAACGCTATGGCCTGACGGGGCCGAACGGGGCGGGGAAGTCCACGTTCATGAAGCTGCTCTCCGGCGAACTGGAGCCACAGAAGGGGACGGTTGTCCGCCCGAAAAAGCTGGGCGTATTGAGCCAGGACCAGTTCGCGTTCGACCGCTATCGTGTGATCGATACCGTCATCATGGGCAACAAGCGGCTGTGGGCGGCGCTGGAAGAGCGCGACAAGCTCTATGCCAAAGCGGAGATGACCGACGCCGATGGTATGAAGCTGGGAGAGTTGGAAGGAATTGTGGGCGAGGAGGACGGCTACACCGCCGAGAGCGATGCCGCTGTTCTGCTACAGGGCCTGGATATTCCCGACGAATTCCACGAACGCAAAATGGGTGAGTTGCCGGGCGGGCATAAAGTCCGCGTGTTGCTGGCGCAAGCGCTGTTTGGACATCCCCAGGCACTCCTGCTCGACGAGCCTACGAACCATTTGGATTTGGACTCGATCCACTGGTTGCAGGGGTTTCTGAATCAGTTTGAAGGGGTGCTGATCGTGATCTCGCACGATCGCCATTTTCTGAATCGCGTGTGTACGCACATTGCCGACATTGACTACGAAACCATCATTACTTATACCGGCACCTACGATGACATGGTGGTAGCGAAGACGCAGGTGCGCTCACAGATTGAAAGCCAAAATGCGCAGCGGGAAAAGAAGATTTCACAGTTGAACGACTTCATCGCGCGTTTCTCGGCGGGAACGCGGTCGAGCCAGGTGCAGTCGCGGCGCAAGGAAGTAGAGAGGCTGCAGGTGACGGAACTGGCCAGGTCGAATATCCAGCGTCCGTACTTGAAGTTTGAGCAGAGGCGGCCGTCGGGCAAGCACATTTTGGAAGTGGAAGGCGTGAGCAAGTCCTACGGGGACACTCCGGTGATTCGCGAGTTTACCGCCAGCATAACTCGCGGCGAAAAAATCGCGCTGATGGGCAGGAATGGCGCGGGCAAGACCACGCTGGTGAATGCGCTGCTGGCGAATGCTCCGACCATCACCAATGCCGAGCTGCGCAAGACCAGCGGCTACGATGGACAATTCTTCGACGACGGAAAAGTGATCTGGGGGCACGAAGCTTCGGTGGGATACTTCGCGCAAGACCATAAAGCTCTCATCGAGCCCGGAACTACTGCTTTTGAATGGCTGCATCAGTGGGACCCTGCGGCGGCGCACGAAGAGATTCGCGGCTTGCTGGGACAGATGCTTTTCCCGCGGGAAGACGCTGACAAGCGCACCGAAATTCTTTCCGGCGGCGAAGCCAGCCGGCTGCTGTTCTGCAAACTCATGCTGCAGAAGCCGAATGTGCTGGTCTTCGATGAGCCCACGAATCACCTTGACCTTGAGTCCATCAATGCGCTCAACATTGCGCTGCAGCGGTATCAAGGGACGGTTTTTTTAGCCACGCATGATGAGGACTTGATTGACGAAGTGGCGACGAGGATTTGGCATTTCGAAGGCGATCACAAGATTACGGACTTCAAGGGTGTGTACGAGGAGTATCAGGCGGTTTTGGTGTAACGAAGCAAACCCCAGGGGCTGGAAGCCGCAAATCTTCTCGGAGCTGATGCGGCACGAGTGGAACTCGTGCCCTCCCGGTTAACTCCATGACTGGAGTTCTCGTAGGTCCGGGCCTAGCCCGGGGTGCCCATTTCTCGCTCCAGTTGCGAGAAAACCTGCCCTGAGCGCCGTCGAACGGGGTGGGGCTGTTCTCATTGCGGCGATAACGTCTCCCGCGGACGCGCATAAAACAGCACTCCAGCCAATATGAGCCTGACCAGCGCTCGGCCCCAAATTAAGTACGGTGGATAGAGGCTGCCAAAATTGAGCATCTTGAGTGAGAGCAGCGGCGTGATGGCGAGGATGCAGAGGCCCACAATGAGCGCGTCGAGGATGGCGACGTTGCGCGCCGGGTCGCGGGCGGCGAGAAACAGCATCACGCTGAGCATGAGCATCACCCCACCCAGTTCCTTCAGCGTTACCAGCAGCAAGGTGGAAACCTCAGACGCGGGAGGATGCATCAACACCCACACGATGAGCGGCTTGCCGCTGAGGATCATGAACACTCCTCCAACAGCGATCAGCGCCGACACCAGCCGCAATCCGAACGACAGCCCACGGTAAGGTGGTTTTGACATGAGATAGTCCTCCTGCTCACGGCGGGACTATATCATGCGGAGAAAGGCCCGGTGTCTCGAAGGCATGAGATACGGGTAGCGCAGGAATCTTGGGATCCGCGGGGGGTGCCGACTATGGAGCTAAGCCGCTTTGCTAGCGGACTTGGACACAGCGACCTGCGGATTACGGAATCCCTTCACCGCAAAAATTGTCAGCACGATGAAAGCCACCAAAACAGTTCCCTGGGCGATCGCGAACGGCGGTTCTTTCTGCGTCGGCGCCAGCGCTTTCAGCGCGGGCACTTTCTCGAACGACTGCACGACCAGGACAAAGGTGTTGAGATACAGGGCCATCGCGGCGCTGATGACGTAAGTCCGGCGCCAACCGCCGGCGAGGTGAAGCGGATAACGTGCGACGACAGCAATCGCCAGAACCACCAGCGAGATGATGCCAAGCTTATTCGCGGGCGAAAGCTGGTCTCCCATGGGGAAACCGAAGCCGGTCACGCTGGTTAGCACGGTGGTGGTGAGAAAGAGCGCAGTCATGCGGTCGAGCCGTTTCCCGCCGAGCAGGCCATACATTACGACGAATCCCGAGGCGATCGCGATCAGGCTGATCAATACGTGGATGAGAGTATAAGTGGCGGTGGACATGCCGAGAATCATGGGGGCGTCCTTTTAAAGGGGAAAACGCACCGATGGTACGCCGTCAAAGGGCAAATTTCTATGTTGACTGGGCAGTTAACAGTTGGCACGCTGGATTCAGGTTCAAAGTCCTCGTACGCCTTGGATGGCCCAATTCTAAGCAGAATTTCTTAAAATTTTCTGGCGAAAGCGCCTTATTTTGAGCTACTATTTTTCGGGCTTTCTTCGCGTTTCCCCGCCAATTCAGTGCGCTGTACTCGAAGAGTCGAGATTTGTTTCCAGGAGTTCCCCGGTGAAAACTATTTTCTTTCTCGCGGCCGTTCTCGGTCTGTGCGGGAGTGCGGCCGCACAGGCCTTTACCTGTCCCTCGGGCACAGAGGACATGCTCAATTATTTCGTCATGGCATATCCCAATCGCGTTGACCGTTATATGGGCCCCGGCAATGCTAACCCAATCTACAGCTCGATCAATCCCGAACTGCAGTCGGTTTTTGCGGCGCAGGGATATTTTGTGTGGACCAAGAGCGTGAACGGCTATCCCTGGGATGTGAAGACATTCGACTCCAATTATGTGTACGACCGGAGCACGGAGCTGAATTGGACCGATCCCAGCAGCTTTAAGCGATTTAACGCCGATCTGCCGATGTCGCCGCGGTGCGTGCCGGCCAACCGGGCCAGCCGCAACATTCACATTACTCCTACGCAGTCGGCCTTCACTTTCTATAACAGCTGTACGGCACAGCAAACGTCGAATTTAGGATACGTCGTGAACTCCATCACCAAGCCGGCGTTGACCAACACTGGCGGCAGTCTCGGACAGGTGAAGACCCGGCAGTTCAAATATCAGTACGGTTGCGACCTGAATTACTCGAACTGTACCGATATGGAGGTGTTCAGTCTGGGATATCAGATTGGACTCTATGACTGGAAGCACTACATCGCGCAAAGCGGGTCATGGGTGATGCAGCAGGAATCCATTATCAACAACTTCAGTCTTGGTCAGACCACGCCGATGTTTATGTGTACCAATACTTACCAGTAAGGCGGTAGGTTAGGGGCCTCGGGCCGCGGGCGGCGCCAGGCTCAGCGGGAGCCAAGAGCCAAGAACGAAGAGCCAAGAGCTCGATTCAGGCTGCCCCGAACCGCTCGGCGGCGCGGGTCCTGGCTTTCGCGGCTTCTTCTTCGCGGTTCTTGGGCGGGGCGGCGGTTTCGAGCGCGCGGAGAAGCCGCGCGGAGACGCCGGCCACTTCGTCCACGGCCGCCAGGAACACGGCTTCATTGGCCTTCGACGGTTTGGTGAACCCGCTGATCTTTCTCACAAACTGCAGCGAAGCCGCGCGAACCTCGTCCTCCGTGACCGGCGGATCGAAGTTGAAAAGCGTCTTGATATTTCGGCACATCGGGGTGACCTCGGGTTTGTTGGACGCCTACGCGGGTAGGACGTTGTGGTTCGGTCAATCTTAACAATTTGAGTGGCTGGACAGGTGACGGATGAACACTCGCGGGGGGCGTCCGTGGTAGCCCCCCTTTGAAAAGACGCAAAGGGTGGGGCAGCCGAGGTTTGCCATTGTTCAGTAAGGTGAACCGACCACCCATCCCCTACTTCTTAAACAGCGCGTCGATCCCCGCTTGGGCGATAGCCTCGTCAATTTCGGACTTGGCGCCGCTGGCGGCGATGCCACCGAGGATTTGTCCGTCGGCGAGGATGGGTAGGCCTCCCTGATTGGGGAAGAAATCGGGATAGGCCAGGGCCTCGACGTTGCCTTTCTTTACTGTGTCTTGCGCATCCTTCGAGGGGCTCTTGTAGAAGGCGGCGTGGCGGGCTTTTTTCTGCGCCCACTGAATGGTGTTGAGGGGAGCGCTGTCGGCTTTTTCGAGGAAAAGCAGGTTGCCGCTTTCGTCCACGATGCAGATTGTGACTTCGACGTGCTGGCGTTGCGCCTCGGCCTCGGCGGCAGCGACCATGGTCTTGACCGCGGTCAGGTTTAGATATTTCTTGCTGGGCAGATCGGCGGCGGACGCGGTTAGGACTAGACAGAGAAGGGCGGCGGTTATTGTGACCTGTTTTGACATGGGTAGGGATGGTAGCACCTGGTGGAGAGGTTTTCCAGACGCGCGGGCGGAGTTTTCCAGCGCGCTAGGGTCGAGG
>WNFD01001810.1_pt2 | contig 21531 bp, 14 predicted proteins | sample 5400491 | NCBI WGS metagenome assembly WNFD01 (sample SAMN13153343, study PRJNA577476) | soil metagenome | isolation source: 120 cm saprolite under Douglas fir tree site 2 hole 2 replicate 2 | place: USA:California | collected 2015-04-18
ACCCCTGACTCCAGCGCAGCTCGCGGGTCCATGTTCTGGCGGAGTTTTGGCCTCGCCCAGTTCTGCGGCTGAGCAGGCTGCCAGGCCGTTCAATACCAAATTCCCATATCTCAAGTACATTCAGGAAATGGGCAATCTTGATTCTTCTAACTACAGCAGCCTTCAAGCAACTCTGACGATGCGGAACTACCATGGCCTGTCACTCAACGGTGGTTACACGTACAGTCACGCCCTGGGCTATGCTTCCGACCAGGGCACGGGTGGCGGCCTTGTGCTTCCGATTAACAGCAATGGCAATCTCCATAGCCAGCTCTACACGTCCACCAGCTTCGACGTCCGGCATCGCGTCACATTGACTGGCACCTACACAATTCCGGGAATCAAAGGGTTTGGTCAACTCCTCGAAGGCTGGTCGATCAATTCCACAGCTCGTATTGGCACAGGGACGCCGTGGGGAGTCAGCGACGTATCAACGGACTTCGACGGGACAGGAGAGGCCCTTGTCTCAGGTACGTTCGGAACCGAAGGAGGACAGTGGGATTTCCTCAGCACTTCAGGTGGCCCTGGCAACCCAAAAGACTTCTTTGCACGGCATAATTTCGCAGGCGTCACTCCAGGCCCGATCCCACCGGGACAGCTTTCAGCACCCCCTGGCGTTCCCTATTTCCCTGGCGGTGTCAGTGCCTCAAGTCCGACTGTGAATGCCGCATGTAATGCGCAGGCCAAGGCCCTGGACGGAGGGGCACCAACAGGACCAGCTCAGGCAGCACTTTTCCAGCTCGGCTGTTATGCGCTGGGAAACTCTATACTCATTCCGCCCGCATTTGGAAGCTACGGTACTATGCCTCGCAACCCATTCCGAGACCAGGGCTTCCGCACCATGGATGCGTCGGTCACTAAAGCCTTCAAGTTCAAGGAGAGGCTCACCGCACAGTTCCGCGCCGAGTTCTTTAACGTCCTCAACCACCCCAACTTCGTGAACCCATATGGCGGGCCGGGTGGAAATGCTGCGAGCCTTGATCCCTCAAGTGCGGGCACGCCGTCAGCAGGGTTCGGTTACGTTCGTGCCACACCTGACCAGGCAGGTTCGAACCCTGTGCTCGGGTCGGGCGGCGCCCGTTCGATTCAGCTCGGGTTGAAACTCATCTTCTGATCGATCTGAAAAGGTCGATATGAAAAAGCGAAAGGGCCGTCCCGGTCATATCGCGACGGCCCTTTCGTATTCTTCACGATAGCAGCGCCGACGAGACGACTACGTATCTGCCCCCAATGTTTTCGCCGCCCAATCGGGGAAGACGGCGGGGCGCGACGTTCTTGGGCCACCCGCGTTGGCCGCCTGGACATGGCCTGTGCCTTCGACCATGTCGCGTTTGGAGTTCACGGCCGCTTTATACAGCCGCAGGGCGCCTGCCGGGTCCATGATCCGATCATCCTTGCTGTAACCTATCAGCATGGGAGCTTCAATCTTGCTCGCTCTTCCCTCCAGATTGTAGTCGCCAAGCTTTTTGCGGGCATCGGCTAAGTCCTCTGCGCCAATGATCCAACGCACGCGCTCTTGAATGGGAGGAAAGTATTCAAACAGGTCCGACTTCAAATCGTAGGAGCCGCTGCCCATGAAAGCGGCCTTGATTCTCTTTTCGCCGCTGGCGGCGCGCGGCACACCGTAGCCGCCCATGCTGATTCCCTGCATCCCGATGCGAGTAGCGTCCACATCCGGACGCGTCTCGAGGTAGTCGATCATGGCCTTGGCGACCCTTTCCGTGTCCGGCGGCAGGTGAAGATCCTTCAGGCGCAACGCGCCTCCCTGGCCGGGGAAATCAACCGCAAGATACGCCATGCTGCGAGCCGCGTAGGCGCCTCCGCCCATGATGGTGGCTTCTGCCATGGTATCAGCGCCTTGAAAAGCGATCACAGCGGGGAACTTTTTGCCTGGCGGGTTGTTCGGCTTCCTGAAATATCCGTCCAGCGCTTTCCCTTCGTAGTTAATCTGCACGCGCTCGAAGGGAGGCCGCACGAGCTTCCAGGCCTTGTCAAAATTATCTCGCGCTTTCTTGTAGGTAGGCAGCATGCGGGATTCCGTCACGGGCTGGGGCCAGCATGCATCGCGATAGAAACCGGCAGCCCGGAGGTAGTATTCATTCGCCGTGACCTTGTAGCCGTCAGCCGCAAACTTCTCGGCCATCGCTTCGTTCTTTTCCGCGACACGCGTCCATTCCGTAATCCACGATTCAAGGTCAAAGGGTTTCATGCGCTGCGCCACTTCGAGCTGATCCGGATCGCTCGTGTACATCGTCTGGGTCAAACGGATCTCCAATTGTCCGCCGCCAGGCAAGCCGTTTCCGGTAAAGAGTTCCCCGTCTGCCCGTCCCCCAACGGCGCCCCTCTTACCGCCTTCGGGGCCGGCGTCCTGCGCGAGAGCGGACGTGCCGAACGCCCTGGCGAGCGTCGGAAGCCCCGCTGCCGCCAATCCCCACTTGACCAAGCCTCTGCGGCTCACGTTCAACAAGGAATCCATAATCTTCCCTCCTTAAATCAATCACTCAGCTTAGGTTAAGGACAACCATTCGCGCCGCGGGGCCGTGAACACCGGCATCGCGCCGGGTCTTCGCATTTCACTTCGCATGAATGAATCTACTTTGCCCGAACATTACGGCAGCTCCCATATCCTGTCAAGCTCAGGTTGTCGAAGCCGGGAAGCGGGCGCAATTGCTGCCTGTATTATGACTCCTTCTAATTAACTTGGGTTTCAGGAGTCTTGCAGCGTATTGAATTCGCCTCTGTATTTCTTGGAGATTTACTTACTGACGTCTCCCCCGAAAGACTGCCTGAAACGCAAAACAGCCGCAGCGCGTCACTCTTGACATGAAACGCGCCGCGGTGGGAAACTCCGGAAAATCGCGCGCCAAATTGAGGTGATCCCCAATGGAGGTGATCATTGATGAGTCATAGGCTGCTTGCTGGTTTGTGTCTAGGCGCATGTTTATTTCTGGTCTCCGGGCCGGTGTTTGCACATCACGGCGGAGCGGCGTACGACAACGCGAGCCCCCTCACCTTGACGGGAACCGTGAAGGAGTTCCATTTTATCCAGCCGCACCCGCTGATCGCTCTCGAAGTTAAGGACGACAAGGGCAACGTCGTGGAATGGTCCGTCGAAATGACCGCGCCGAATCACCTCGTCCGGTATGGTTGGAGCGGCAAGAAACTCAAGCCGGGTGACGAAATCACAGTGACCGGGAGTCCCGCCAGAAATGGCCTGAAAGTGCTGAACCTCCGGAAGATCTCGTGGACGAATGGCGAAGTCATTCCTCTCGGACCTCCTCCGGAACCAGGACAGTAGCAAACACCGGAGCGGTTCAGGCCGAATAGATAGAGCTCGTCACTTCTCATTTGTCGCGATCATCGAGGCTGCGAATTCCCTTACAGCTCGAATGGATCCGAAATAAAGGAGGTATTGCGGACATGCGAAAGCGCTTGATAGGTTCGACCCTTGCTTTATTGGCCGCCCTTGCCCTGTCTCCCGTTTTGCGCGGGCAAACGGCGCCTGCCGCGGCGAAGGCCAAGAATGCGCCGGATGCCCAAGCAGCTTCCAAGCCACAAGCGGCGGACCACACGCCGGATTTTTCCGGCGTGTGGGAAGGACATATGCCCGCCAGCGCTCGCCCCTGGTCGGGGTATTCCTTTGTCGCGGGAATTCCGCCAATGACTCCCTGGGGAAAGGCGCTCTACGAAACGACCAAGCCTTCCTGGGGACCGAGGGCGGTCGAGGATTCCACCGATCTCGTCAACCCGACTACGGGCAATGAAATCGGATGCTTCCCGACCGGTGTGCCGCGAATCTACGTGCATCCTTTCCCGTTCGAGATTGTTCAGATCCCGGGCCGTGTAATCGAGCTTTTCGAGTTCAACCACTTTGTCAGGCAAATTTATACGAACGGACCCCACGAACACGCCAAGGATCTCGATCCGTCGTGGATGGGCGACTCGGTCGGCTGGTGGGATGGAGATGCGCTGGTAATTGACTCGGTCGGATTCAATGACAAGACGTGGCTAGACCGTGCGGCCCTTCCACATTCCGACCAGTTGCACGTAATCGAGCGCATCACGCGCCCCAAACACGACACCCTGGTGGTCCACATTACGATCGACGATCCGAAAGCCTATAACAAGACCTGGGAGGGTGAGCGCATCTATCGGCTCGAGCCGGACTGGAAGCTGACGGAAATGATTTGCGAGGACAACATCACCTTCAATGAACTGAAGAAAGCGGGAAAGGAACAGTAGGTAGGCAAACTGAAAGACTAATTCTTTCAGACGGCAACTGCCCGCGGAACCAACCAGAAACCTCCCTTGAGCGGCAATTCCAGAGTCTAAAGCGAACCGGGGGGCGACCCAATCGGATCGCGCCCCGGACGCTTTAAGCAGCAAGGGCGGGCTGTCGCTGCTTTACTTTGCGATCTCCAGAATCACGAAAGAGCCACTAATGGGTGTCGGGCGCGGCCGGGGATTATCCGGAGTGGGAGCTGCCGCAGCCTTGAAGTCCGCAGTCACTGTGAAGACGTGACCCGTCTTCGAGTCCAAGGCCATGGTGCGAGTCCCGAACTGGGTTGTGATGTTTCCCAACACGCTGTACTTATCGGCCGAATCCTGGTGAATGACGGAAACCAGTCCTTCGCGGCACGCGGCAAACAGCATGCCGGTGTTCGGATCATACCCGTTGCCGTCAGGGTCGCCGCCGATCGGGGGAGACGCGACGACTTTGCCCGAGTCAGCGTTCACGACGACCATGACTTTGTCGCAGGCCGCAAAGAGGCGGCGGTTTTTCGCATCAAACGCAAGAGCGGAAGGCCCTTCGCAGGGAGCAAGCGGCCACGGAGACCCCTTGATTGCGAGGGTCTTGGCATCGAATTGAACGATGGTGCTCTTATCCTCGATATTCACGAAGACGCTGCCCTTGCCATCGAGTTGGGGCTCCTCGGGTTTACCTCCGAGGGCCACCGTGCCGACGACCTTTCCTGACGTTGCGTCAATCACAGTTGAATCGTTGCTCTTGCCGTTGAAGGTGAAGACTCGCTTGGTCGTGGGGTCGTAAATGATGGAGTCCGGGTCTTTACCCTGGATCGGAATATCCGAGGTGGGCTTCATGGATTTCAAATCGACGATGGTCACTGTGTTCGCGTCGCCGTTGCTCATGAATCCGCGGCCAAGGTCAGTCGCGAGCGCGATGCCATGCATGTTCTTGGTGTTAGAGACAGGAATGTCGCCGATGACCTTCCCGCTTACCTCGTCGACAACCATCAAGTGCATCCCGCGCGAGACATAGATGCGATGCGCATCGGGATCCACCCTGAGGTAGTCCCATCCGCCGTCGCCTCCGACTGGCATCCTGCGCACCACTTTATAACCGCCGGCATCTGTTGCGGCAAAAACCAGTGCACCACCGACAAGCACCAGAGAACAAGAAACAACACAGGCCCAAATGGACAATCTGGAAAGCCGTTGTCTTACCATACGAAATTCCTCCCTATAGAAACAGTATTTGACATTTAACCACGGAAAATCGTTCGAACCCCGACGAAGCGTGTTTGCCCCCTAAGAACTATACGCGGCCTGCGGCCAAAACTTTCACGACACCCATTGCGCCCACAAGCACCCGAACGCAGTTTGCCTCAATCTCAAAAATCATCCCTCGCGAGTCAAGTAGAACTGTATCGCCGGAGTGATAATCAGCGACAGCACCATCGAAATCAGAATGCCTCCGATGACCGCGATGGCCAAGGGTTGCAGCATCTGGGAGCCGGCGCCCAGCGCGAGCGAAAGTGGCAGCATCCCCGCCATGGCGGCCATGGCCGTCATTACGATCGGACGAAGACGGCGACGGCCTGCCTGAATCATAGCCTCTTCAGGCGAGAACCCGAAATGGCGGAACTTCTGGTTGGCATCCAGCAAGAGGATACCGTTCTTGGCGACGATGCCGACCACCATGATCAGTCCCATGCGGGAGGATATATTGAACGTGGTCTGCGTAATTAAAAGTGCGAAAAATACGCCGGAGGTGGAGAGAACCGCGGACGAAAGGATGGCAATAGGCGCGGAGAAAGTACGGAATTCAAAAAGAAGCACTATAAAAATGAGAACGATGGCGAGAACGAGAACGATGTAAAGGTCTCGGGCTGACCTCCGCTCCTCTTTGTAAGTCCCGCCGTATTCCACTCGAATGGAGGGAGGCAGATGCATATCGGCCACAGCCTTCTGCACGGCCGCCACGCCGGTTCCCAGGTCCACTCCTTCCAGCCGCGCCGTGACTTCCTTTTCCTGTTGTAAGTTGTCGCGGAGAACCTCGGTCTGGCCGGGCAGTTCGCTGATCGTGGAGACGGAACCAAGCGTTGCCGTTCCTCCGTTCGAGTTGACCAGGACCGTATTGCTCATCGCCTCCAGCGAAGTCCGGCTAGCCGGCGGGAAACGAACACGCAAGGTATAGGGCCGGTCGTTCACGATCACTGGCGTGGTCGTGGGCTCACCATCGACGATGGCCGAAGCGACTACGGTAAGTTGGTCGGTTGTGAAACCTGCCTTCGCCGCCGTTTGGGTGTTCACGTTAAAAACTACGGCAGGCCCGCTTGTCGTGTTATCGATTCCGTCCTCGATGTCCACGACCGGCTTCTTATAGTTGACCTGAACTCTCCCAAGCGCATCCGCCACCTTCGGCGCATAGGTTGTCAGAACATCGATGTCAGGGGAAAACAGCCGAACCACGACGGGCTGCGGAGCTCCGGTCAAGTCGGAGATCATGTCTTGAAGTACCTGAGTAAAATCGACATCAAGCGCCGGTTCTTCTTTCTTCACCTGGGCGCGAACCTGGCTGATGATGTCGTCGATCCCGCGTTTCCGTTTGTCCTTGAGCTTCACCGCGATATCTCCGGTGTTTGGCTCAGTGACGGCAGCCAGCCCCAATTGCAAACCCGTGCGCCGCGAAGTGTTCTCCACCTCGGGGACGGCGCGAATGATTTGTTCAACGTGATTGATCACGCGATTGGTTTCCTGGAGCGAACTGCCGGCCGGCATGACGTAGTCGAGGATGAATCCCCCCTCATCCATGTGTGGCAGCAGGTCATTGCCCAGCGCGAGGAAACACACAACCGATACAGCGATCAGGATCGCGCAGAGACCTCCCAGCCACACGGGATGCTCCAAAGCGCGGCGCAACCAGCGCTCATAGAAAACAATTATGCGTTCGAACCATCCGCCCTTTAGGGAAGATTCTTCTGCGGCCATCAGACGCTTCATCTGTTCGATATCCGATGACTCGTCGGCACTCGCCGATGGTTCAGGCGTGGACGCGTGCTGTGTCCCCCCCGGTCCCTTTGCCCCCTCCGGACCGGAACTCGTATGGGATGCTTCCCCCGTTTTCCCCCGACGGATCAGGTGAACTCCCAGGTTGGTGGACCAAGTCAGGGCGAGCACCAAAGAAGTCAGCAATGAAACGCTCATGGAAATCGCGAGCGCGCGGAAGAAAACGCCGGTAACTCCCGTGATGGAGATCAGCGGGAGGAACACTACGATGGGAGTGAGAGTGGACCCAATCAGCGGAATGGTGAGCTCTTTCAGTGCGCTGGCGGTCGCTTCGAGCGGCCCCTCCCCACCATCGCGATGCAAGACAATGTTCTCTACGACCACAATCGCATCATCGATGACCAGCCCGCCGGCGGCCGCCAAGCCTCCGAGAGTCATCATGTTGAAGCTTTGCCCCAGCATCTTCATCGCGATAAAGGTTACAAAGATCGCCACGGGGATGACGAGACCCGTCATGAGCGCGGTGCCCCAGTCACGCAGGAACAGCCAGATGATGAATCCCGCGAGCAAAAGACCGATGATGATCGCGTCGCGCACGCTGGCGATCGATTCCCGGACAATATTCGATTGGTCGTAAAACACGTTCAGATCGATGCCCTTAGGAAGAGAGGAGCGAAGACTTTCGATTTCCTGATGGACTTCATTCGCGACATCGACGGTGTTGCTATCGGGCTGGCGACTGATGCTAACCAAAACCGCGGGCTTCCCGTTTGCGGTAACCACCGTATAGGCCGGCGCGGAGGAAGGAGCTACAGTGCCGATATCCCGAACCCGAACGGGCACATCGTTCACATTCTTGATCACCATGTCAGCAATTTCGTCGGGCGAGTGAACCTGGGAGTTGACGAGCCCGAGGAAAAGCTGGTGATTGCGGCTGAGTAGACCGGGTGAATCGATCAAATTCGTGTGATTGGCCGCATCTAAAATGTCCTGCAAAGCGACGCGGGACTTGAGCATCCGGGAGGGATCGGGCGTGATTTGAAATTCCGGTTGCTGCCCTCCCTGAATCAGGACGGTTGCGACGCCATTCAGCCGGTTCAATCGCGGCTTGATGTCGTACGTAGCCACTTCCCACAATATCGTCTGGGGAACTTTTTCCGATGTGAGGCTGTAGCCGAGAATCGGGAAACTGGCGAAATCCAGGCGGTGAGCTTCAATCTGAGCGGTTGAAGGGAGAGTGCTCTGAACCCGCGCTATGGCGGAATTAACCTGCTGGAGCGTTTGAACCATGTCCACGCTCCAATTGAAGGACAAATCCACTTCGGCCGATCCGCGACTGGTAACGGAGCGTACGTCTTCAAGACCAGGCACGCTATTGACCGCGTTTTCGAGAGGGCGGGTGATGGTCACTTCCATCTGGTTGATGGGCATCACACCGTTATCCACGCCAATAATGATGCGCGGAAAGTTGGTTGCCGGAAACACGGCGATCGGCAAGGAAAAAGCCTCATAGATGCCGACAACCGCCAGCATGATTATAAGGAAAATAATCGACTTCGAGTGCCGGGCAAACCAATAGTGCGAAGCCTTATCGACGGGCCGGGTGGTGGTCACTGATCTTCTTCCTCCTCCGGCATTTTTGGCGCCTGGACAACGATTGTGGCCTTCGACATATCATCCATTTTGTCCAGCTCGAACGCCCCCACGGTCACTACGCGCTCTCCACCCTTAAGTCCGTCAGTGATTTGGATGTCGCCTGCATCGCGAATGCCGACCTTGACCTTCGTCTTGTGAGGCTTATTGTCCGTGTCTAGTACGATCATGGACGTCACGCCGTCCGTGGCGGTCAACAGGGCCGCTGCAGGGGCGACAATCGCTTTCGGAACAGTCTTGCCTATCATTGTTACGCGCGCGCTGACACCTGGTTTCAGGCGCCCTCCGGGATTAGGGGCCTGTACCCAGACCTCCACAGTAGTGCTGTTGGGATCGAGCGCGGGACTTACCAGGGTGACCCTGCCTTTAATGGCCGGCCCCTGTCCTTGCACAAAAATGGTGGCCGGGTCCCCAGCTTTTAGGAGCGCGGCATCGAGTTGCGCGATATGAACGCGAGCCACCACTTCTGATAAGTCCATGATCGTGATGAGCGGAGAGCCGCTCGCCGGCGTTTCTCCGGCATAGTTGGGCCTGTCGGTGACAACGCCCTTGATCGGGCTGACGATCTTGGTATAGTTCACTACGGCTTCGGCGCTCGCCAAGTCACCTTTCGCGGCATCCCTTTGCGCTTCAGCGACCTTGAGATCCGCTTGTTTCTGTGCGAGTTCGTACCCATTCCGAGCCGTGGTCAGGGCAACGCTGGCGTCTTCTACATCCTTCTGCGAAACGGCTCCTTCCTTATAAAGCGCCTGGCGACTGTCATAGAGGCGTTGCGCGGCGTCCAAAGTCTGCTTCGCAAGTTTGATGTCCTGTTGGACTTTCTGGACTTCCATGTCGTACGTTACCTGAGCCTGCTGGTATCCAGCCAGGCTCTTCTGGTGGGCGCCCGCTAGATCCTGATTTTCGAGTTCCGCGAGCAATTGTCCGGCTTTCACCGGGCTTCCTCGGTCCACGTAAAACTTCTTAACGGGAGCGCTGATTTTCGGGACGATTGCCGCCTGGTCCCGCGGGTACAGGACGGCATCGGCGATCACTTTCAACTGTATCGGCGCGTTTTCCGCGGCGCCCACCTGCACCGTTACGGTTGGCGTTTCCTCTGATGCTTCCTGGGACTTGCAGCCTGAAAGTAGGAGGCCCGCGACGAGCGCAACACACATGAAACCAGCAGGGCGCCAAATCGCGCGGCCATTCTCAAAACGGGCTGCGGAGTTAAGTAGCGATAATTTTGTCATGTTCATGCTTGCCTCAATATCTTTCAGCATAATCAAAAACTTCCTGTCAGTGTTTGCAAAGTCGCCAAAGCCGTTCGATAACGGGCCTGAGCGTCGTCGTATGAATTGCGTGCCGTCACCAGCGTGTTCTCGGCGTCCACCACCTCGGATGCGGTGGAAGCGCCTCCTTGATACCGCAAGATGATAAGACGCAAACTCTCCGCGGCAAGCTCCGACGTGTGGCGTGCCTGGTCGATTGCGGACCGGGCGATCGTTGCTTCATTATAAGATGCATAGAGTTCACTTATCAGCGTGCGTTGCGCCAGGCTCAATTGCACTTTCGCCTGCTGCTGCTTGTATTGCGCCTGATGCAGCTTGCTGCGCAATGTCCCCCAATCCCAGACCGGTATATCTAATGCAACGGTAAAAAAATAGCCGATGTTCGGCACTACGCCAACTTCTGGGAAAGACGCCCGAGCACAACGAACGGCAAAGCAGTTCGCTTCCATGCCATAGTCGGTATCAACTGTCAGGGTCGGAAAGAAGGCAGTCTTGGCAGCGGTAACGTCTAGCTCTGTCTGTCGCTGTGTTTCGAGTGCCGCACGCAGGTCCGGGTTCTCCGTCCCCGCCATACGTTGTATCTCTTCGAATCCGGGGAGCGCCTGAGCAGAATCCAGGTCATCCACGGCGGTGAAATTTACAGTGAATGTGGGGAAAAGCATGACTCCAAGGTCCAGGTGGGTATCCTCCATCACCAATCTTGCCTCGGTGAACGCCTGCTGCTGCAGCCGGTATTGAATCTCCGCTTTGACAGCGTCGCTGTGAGGGGACTGGCCCTCGCGTTCCGCAGCCTGGGTGATGTCAAAAAAGCGTTTCGCCTGATCCAGTCCCAGTTGGGCGGTGGCGTATTTTCGTTGGGCAACGATCGAAGCGTAGAAACTCTTCGTCACGGCCACGGTTAATCCTCGCCGCGCTATTTCGGCCTTGGCTTTAGCCAAAGCTTCCGCTGCGGAGGCTTTACGGTATCCGGTCCCCATGAAAGTACCCGGGGAGAGGTCTTGATGAAAGACGCCCCAGGCGCGATAGACATGGATACCGTCGTTGGTGACGAATCTTCCGTCGGAGATGCGCCCGCCGTTTCCCTGTGTTCCCAGGTATTGCAAAGACCCGCGGACGGACGGCAAGAGGGCAGCCCTGGCCTGAACGCGATCTTCGCCGGCGCTTTTTGCGTCCGACACAGCGCCCAGAAATTGCGCGTCGTTCTTTCGCGCTCGTTCGAGCGCGTCCTGCAGAGTCACAGTGATCGGAGGCCCAGACTGGCCTTGGCCTGACGGTTGCACTAACTGAACGCCCTGTTCAGCAGGCGTGGAAGGTGAGGTGGCTTGTGCAGCGGCTGGCGGGAGCCAAACGCTAAATACAAGCACTAAGCCAACGGCCAAAATAGTGAACCGGCCGGCAAAAACCCTAAGTTTGGCATGCGACCCCACATGCCCATAATTAAGAGATCCACAACCATCAACCCGGCCTGAGTTACCCATTAGCATTCCATCTCCTTTCAGCAGGCGCTGCTGGGCCCAAAAGCGCACTGCCGAAAATATTAAAACACGTCGCTCGAACTGGCGGGAACCAGGCGGTGAATTCTCCTGCCCCCGCGTCAAACTGCTTCAACTTCTGGCAGGCTCCCCTCCGTGACTCAGGGGAAACAAGTCGCCGACGCCCGCCTAGCAAGATGGCGGGCTATGGCGACGGCGCGTCGCCGACGCGCCACTCGCCCGCCAAAGCAGCGCGGCGAGCGGGAAGCCAGCCCGCCCCAGCGGGACGGCGCGCGGAGCCCGCACCCGTAACTTCCAGCACCGGCGATTCCCATCGTGACCCCAGAATCCCCCCTGGGCGGAACAGTCTGACGGCACAACCTGAAAAGCGCATGAAAACGGTACATTATCCCCGGACACAAGTAATTACTCAAAATCAGCGGAAGCGTTCACCATCTGAGTCCAGATTACAGAGTCACATCTAGCATGGCAAGCTTTGCTAGCCGGGAGCCATGTGCTGTTCCTGGGAGTGTCGGAGCCAATTTCCAGATCCGCAAGATGGTGTCTCGCATCCTGAGATCAATCGGCAACCTTCACAAGGATTATCCTACCCACACAGAACGTCATGAGCCGTGACACTCTATTTCGGGAAACCTTAAGCGAAGCTTAAGACCGGCGCGCTAGAAATCGTTCGCTTCAATTCCTCCCGAATGCGCGTGTTTCACCTGGATATCTCCTGCGCATTCAAACACGTATATACATGACGAAAGCGAATGCCCAAAAGTTTCGCGCGATTTCAAATTGGAATTCCGGCATTGAATCCACTCTGTAAGTGCGGTACTTTAGTTCATCGAGTGGTCTGTGAATGCGCGCCCAAATGCCGTCTCCTTGGCGCCGCGCGCGAGTTTAGATTTATGCCTAACGTCAAGTTTAACCTGAACGGAAAGCCTGTCGCGGTTCCCTACGAACCGGGCATGCACCTCCTCGAAGTTCTGCGCGAGGAGTGTGGCATCGTTTCTCCGAAGAACGGCTGCGCTCCCGAAGGCACTTGCGGATGTTGCGCAATCCTGGTAGACGGACGGCCGGTCCTGTCTTGCCTGCGTAAGCCGGAACAAATGGAAGGCCGGGAGGTAGTCACGCTCGAGGGCGTTCCGGAGGAAATGCGCAATGTGCTGGGCGAGGCGTTCATCCTTGAAGGTGGAGTTCAGTGCGGCTTCTGCATCCCCGGGATCGTCGTCCGTGCGTCGTCGATGTTGCAGCAGGGTTGCACAGGCGACCGCGAAGTTGTCGAACAAGGACTTACGGGTCATCTTTGCCGCTGCACGGGTTACGCGCGAATCATTGACGCCATTCAAACGGCTGGCGACGCCTGGAAAAATGGCGGCAGCCTGCCGAGCAAGGAACCGCGCCGGCATTTCTATTTCGGCGAAAAATTTGGACTCAACCGCAACCCGGCGTTCGCTAACGGCAAGCACGGAAATGGCAACGGCAAGAAAAATGGTTATGGAATCGGTGATTCACCCTCCCGCTATCGCGGCTTCGAGCAGGCATTGGGGGAGCGGCCCTTCGTAGACGACATGAGCGTTCCGGACATGCTGCATGCCGGGTTGGTGCTCAGCGAGCACCCCCGAGCCAAAGTCAATGCGATTGATCCCTCGGTGGCCCTGGCCATGCCGGGGGTGGTGAGGGTTATTACAGCCGCCGATGTTCCTGGCCAGCGCGGCACGGGGCTTAATTACCCTGATTTGCCCCTTTTTGTGGCGGTTGGCGAAACCACGTGCTGCGTTGGAGATTTTCTGGCCATGGTGGTCGCGGACACTCAATTTCATGCGCGCCAAGCCGCGGATAAAGTGAAGGTTGATTACACGGTGCTTGAGCCGGTGACCGATCCGTTCGCCGCACTTGAGCCCGGCGCTCCGCAAGTGCATCCCCCCGGCAACCTCTTCGTGCACGATAATCTGCTCGATTCCACTTCCTTTTCGCGTGGCGACGTGGAGGCGGGGTTCGCTGCTTCCGCACATATTATTGAACAAACGTTTGCCACGCAGCCGGTTGAACCCGCCTTTCTCGAGCCGGAGGCGTCCCTGGCGCTTCCACAAGGCGACGGCGTAAAAGTTTTCTCGCAGAGCCAGGGTTCTACATACGACCAGAAACAGATCGCCGATATCTTGATGCTCCCGCTCGAAAAAGTGGAAATTCAATTGGCGGCGAGCGGCGGCGCTTTCGGAGCCAAAGAAGAGCTATCCATTCAAGGCCAGACCGCGTTGGCAGCGTTTCTGCTGCAGCGTCCAGTGAAAACCGTTCTGACACGCAAGCAATCGACGCAGCACCACGTCAAGCGCCATCCGATGATTCTAAAGCTCAAGGTGGGCGCCGATGCTGAGGGCAACTTGCTTGCCGTGCGCTCACGCATTGTGGGCGATACCGGAGGCTACGCGGGCACCGGGGGCAAATGCCTGCTTCGCGCCGCGTGCCATTCCTGCGGCCCCTACCGCGTACCCAACGTGGATGTGGAATCCAAAGCCGTATTCACAAACAATCCGACAAGCGGCGCCATGCGCGGCTTCGGCAGCAACCAGGCTCAATTCGCGATGGAAGGGATGATGGACCTCCTTGCGGAAAAAGTGGGCGTCGATGGCTGGGACATCCGCATACGGAACGTTCTGAACCCCGGCGACGCTTTCGCGACCGGCCAGATTATGAGGGAGAGCGTTCGCGGAATGAGGCAGGCACTCGAATCGGTGAAGGATATTTATAAGAGCGCGAAATATGCAGGTATAGGTTGCGGGATCAAGAGCACGGGAATTGGGAACGGCACAATCGAAAGCGGGCACTTGGTCATCCGAGTCGTCGAGGGTGGCCGGCTCGAGCTTCTCGCCGGCTACACGGAATTGGGCCAGGGGCTCTTCACCACCGTTCGGCAAGCCGTTTACGAAGAGACTGGCCTTTCGCCGGACATCATGACAGTGCGCTGGGACAAAGAGATGGGCTCCAAATGCGGTGAGACGTGGGCGTCGCGCGCCACTACGCTCAGTTGCGCAGCGGCGCAGAGGGCGGGGCAGCAGCTTGCTGCCGATCTGAAGGAGTTCCCGCTCGAGAAGCTCGTCGGCCGCGAATACCGCGGAGATTACGTCTGTAACTTCACTACCAGACCGGGGACGCCGGAAGCTTTGAAGAACCCGACCACGCATATGACTTTTAGTTATGCTACCCAAGTGGTAATTCTGGACGAGGGCGGGCGTCTTGACCGCGTCGTGGCGGCGCACGACGTTGGCCGCGCCATCAACCCGAAGGCTTGCGCGGGTCAAATTGAAGGCGGCGTGCACATGGGACTCGGCTACGCACTCTCCGAAAATTTCACATCCACGAATGGGCGGCCCGATTCCCTGCTCTTGCAAGACTGCGGCATTCTGAAAGCCAAGCATACGCCGCAAATCGACGTCATCCTGATTGAAGTGCCGGACGAAGTTGGAGGTTACGGGGCCAAAGGAGCCGGCGAAATTGGCTTGGTCCCCACGGCAGGCGCCGTGGCCGGCGCTCTGTATTCCTACGACAAGATTCGCCGCTTCACACTGCCGATGCAGGATTCGCCCGCGGCAGCACCGTCCGTTCCGAAGTCTCGGCGCCAGACAGTGGTCCACGCTGGGACGTAAGAATAAAGATTTCAACACAGAGGGCACAGAGAAGGCAGAGAAATCAACCGCGGAGAGGGAAATCCCGCCGGCGATTCTGTAAAACTGAATTACTTCTTCTCTTTCCTGCTCTGTGGTCTCTGTGGCCTCCGTGTTAAAGCCTTGCTCGCTACTTCAGCAACAATTTCTCCTCAAACGGCGCGCGCGACATCACGTGCGCGTCGCCGTCCGTGATCAGGACCATTTCTTCGAGTCGCACGCCGCCGCCTCCGCGCACGCCTTCGACCCAGATTAGAGGTTCGACCGCAAAGACCATCCCCGGTTGAAATTCGTACACGGGCGCACCTGGCAGCGTCTCGCCGATATAGGGCGGTTCGTTGGCGCCGATGCCGACGCCGTGCCCGATGAAGAGCGACAGGAAACGCTTCCCCAAATTGTATTTCTCCGCCGTTTGAATGATCGCTTGCGCGGCGTCCTGATTCGTGCAGCCCGGGCGCATTTTGGCGATGCCCGCGTGGAGCGCCCCATACACCGCCGTAAAGATTTCCTGCTGCTGCCGCGATGGCTCGCCGCAAATCGTGGTGCGCGCGACGTCGCCAAAATAGCCATTCCAGTTCGCGCCAATGTCGATGAACACGAGATCGCCATTGCGAATCAGTTTGTCGCTGCTGATGCGATGCGGCGGGGACATGTGCTCGCCCGAAGCGACGAAGGGCGTCATCACGTGCGCGTATTCGCCGCCCAGGCGGAAAAGCGTCCGCATCGCCTCGCCCGCCACGTCGCACTCGCGCACACCTTCGGCGATGGCCGCTACGCCGCTCGCTGTGACCGCATCGGCGAGTGCGGTGGCTTCCTCCAGCATGGCGATTTCCTCCGGAAGCTTGATCCTGCGCGCCTGCTGCATCGGCGTATCGCCATCTTCGATGCGCACCTCGGGTAAATATTTGGAAATGAATTGCACCACGCTCGTGTTGGCCTCATCCATCCCGAGCCGCGCGCGCATCAAACCGTGTTTTTGCAGGACGGGCGACAGAATGGCGCGTACGAATCCTTCGATCAGCGACCGCTCTTCAATGATCGGAATCGTGTGAATTTCCGTGATCCAGGGCATCGTTCGTTCGGCGCGATCTCGCTCGCCGCCCGAGCAAAACAGGATTGGCGGATGGTCCGCGATCAGCAGCGCGCCGTTGAGCGCGGTGCTTTTTCCGGCGATGAGTTGCGGGCGCAAATCAGTGAGATAGCGGACATTTTCGTCCTTCCACACCAGCAGCGCGTCGAGTTGAGCCTCTTCGCGCCTGCGCTGCGCGTTCGCAATCCGCTTCTGCCGCAACGCACCCACATCAACTCGCGCCTCGTAAGTCACTTGAAATTGTCCGCGCGCAAAACGCTCCATCCGAACCTCCCATTCCCTTCCGAAATCCTAAGAAATCTTCGGGTGACAACACACGGCAGCGTTGTCGTCACGTAGGGGCACGGCATGCCGTGCCCCTACAGACCATCGTCACTCCCCCAGTATCTTCTCACTGCTGGTGAGAAATCCGAGCGAAGCCCGCATCATAATAAGCGAGCACCTTGTTTTGTGTGCCCTAAATTTCGTTGGAGTGGAGATATCTACGAACGAAAGACATACGCGTGCTTCTGGCAACTGCGATTCTATTATTTGAGCTTTTGGGTGCAAGAAACGGATAGCCAAGCGGGGTATTTGTGGTAGAAACTATATAGAGGAATGCAAATGGCTTCGACCGCGGCATCACCCGTGCCTGACTCTATCCGCCAGCAACTACTAGAGCGGCGCGAGCGCCTCGCCACGACGGTCGAGCAAGTGTCCGACAGCAATGAATTCCAGTTGCTGCTCGACGAGGTGGACGCCGCGCTCGCCCGCGTCTCCAACGGCACCTTCGGAATCTGCGAGACGTGCCATGACCCGATTGAGCCCGAACGACTCGCTGCTGATCCAGTGCTTCGCTTCTGCGTGGACCACCTGAGCGAGGCCGAGCGCCGAGCTCTTGAAGAGGATATCGAGCTGGCTTCGCGGATCCAGCGAAAGTTGCTACCCAACCAGCGCGCGCGAACCGCTCAGTGGGAGGCCTATTACCACTACGCGCCTGCTGGTCCGGTTGGCGGCGACTATTGCGATTTGGTCATCGATGAGCGCGATGGGAAGATATTCTTTGTATTCGGAGATGCGTCAGGGAAAGGCGTTGCGGCCTCGATGCTCACCGCGCACCTGCACACGCTGTTCCGTACGCTTCACGCTCTCGACCTGCCGCTCGATCAGCTCATGGCGCGTGCAAACCGGATTTTCTGTGAAACCATGCTCAGCGGTCACTATGCCACGCTGATCTGCGGGCGCGCGTCGGCCACGGGCAGGATCGAGCTTGCGAACGCGGGCCACTGGCCGCCGCTTCTACTCCGCGCAGGCCAACAGAATCTGCTTGAGGCCACCGGCGTGCCGCTGGGCTTATTCTGCACCGCGAAGTACGGTGTTCACCAGATCGACCTAGTGCCAGGGGACTTATTGCTACTCTATACCGATGGTCTCACTGAAGCGCGCAACGCGGCTGGCTCGGAATACGGCGCTGAGCGCTTCGCGCAGTTCGCTGCCTCGCGCTCCGAGCTTGCGCCGGAACTCCTGGTCAACGAGTGCCTCACCGATCTCGCCGGGTTCCAGGCAGGTGCGCGTCCCACCGACGACCTGACTCTGATGGCCCTTCAGCGGATGTAGGGCCCCGCTTCTTGGCTTCCATAATTCATCAAGTGAGAGGAATGTGCGGTCGAGTGTGACGAGCCTTGAGAGGGAGACTAACCCGATGCGAAGAATCCTTTTTGCGGCACTACTTGCGGTTTCGTTACCGGGAGTTGTTTGCGCGCAGGAGGTAACGGGGGCGAAGGCCGACGCTGTCAAGAAAGAGATCATGAATATAGAGGACGAGAAAGTTGCGGGCCTTCTGAGAGGTGGCTCCGAGCCTGTCGATTGGATCGTGAAATATGATGCCGAGGACATCGCGCAAACGAGTGTCGATGGAAGCACCCCCAACAAAGCTCAGATTGAGGCCGCGCTCCAGCCCGGGGTGTTCAAAATGCATTCCATGAAGCAGGATGGGCATCGCATACGAGTCTACGATGACGGAAACGTAGCTGTCGTGACTTACCACGCTCTTGGCGTGATCGAACGGAATGGGAAGGTGGCGAACCGGGAAAATCTGTTTACGGATGTTTGGGTAAAGCAAAAGGGGGCTTGGCTGCGTGTCGTTCACCAAGAGAGGGATATGCCGAAGAAATAAATCAACTCCCGGGGGCGCAAATCAACGCAGGCGTCGCATTGTGAAGCCGCGAGCACCTAACGTGAATTAATCAAGCCTTCAGGGGTTAAAACCCCTGAAGAACATCGAGCCTTTTTGTCGTGCCTAAAGGCACGACCCACAAACCTTGCGAGTTTTTATGCAGCCTGCCAATCTGTACGGTCTATTGTATCGGCAGCAGCGGCTTATCACGTGGCCGGACGTGCTGGTCGGCAACATTCAATAACATGGTGGTCGCCGCATAGTCACCCATCAGAGAAACAATATTGACAAGCCCCTGATTTCCAAAAAGCTTAGAGGCCCGGGCAAAGGTATCCGAGCCCACCTTGTGTTTGCCGATGGAATCACGGCCTAGCTGGATAATGACCGCTTCCTTTTCGCCCAGTGTTGTCACGGGTTTGCGGTATTTGACGGTGTCGATGATTCCCTGCTCCAGACCTGCCTTCAGAGCGGCCGGTTCATGCGCGGTCCACACATATTCACAATCCATTTCTCGCGCCGTGACCAGGATGGCCAACTCCACTAGCCGGGGGTCCAGCCCGGATTTGCGCCGAAGATATTCATTCACACCAGTCATGGACTCGGCCACGGGTGGGCTATATTGCCGTATTGCCCCCGGTCCGAAAGCATCTACTCTTGCGTCGTAGACCTTCTTCCCGGCTTCGTCCAACTCTTCCCGTTTGATCGCTGGAAAGCGGTTGCCGGTATCAGGATAAATATCCTTTGGAAGCGTTCCTCCTGCCCCTCGTAATGATTTTCCACTGGCGCTAGCAGTTGCTTGTTCGGATCGGCGGGCCAGCGCGTGCCCGGCGGCCACACTGGTTCCAATCACCAACAACAGGCCTACGAGAGTTTGAAATGATTTCATTTCCCCCTCCTATTCTCTTTCTCTTTCGCGGTGTAAGTACAGCCCGCAACCCACGAGAAACTCGGACGCATCCATTGGGCGCCATTCTAAGCCCTGGAATGGCAAGCAGCAAACACTATTGGCGCGGAAGAATTTCAGGTGGCCCACCGCCCATTTGTTACTCGTCCCGTGTCTAGATTTTGATGTCTTTCGGATGGAGTACAGTCAAACCGGGTATTTGCTTAAAATCATTCTTTTCGTCAAAGGTCAATATCTCAGCGATGCCATTGTTTTTCATGATGACGCTATGAATTATGTCTCCCACTCCGGAATGATATTTCAGAATGCCCTGTCTTACATGATAGAAAAATTCCACGAAGTCATAGTCCTTCTGAGGGCTCACTTCAACAATATGTATCTTCAGATTCTTCAGGCGTCTCTCGCTTACAAGCTGGCTTTCGATTTCGGCAACCTCCCCACGATCCATTTTCTTGCTCGAAACCAAAATGTTCACCATCTCGGTTATGGCCCACACGGAAGTACAAAGCTGTACGTCCTTGAGTTGAGCGAAGACGGTTAAGGCGTTCTCCACTAGCCCTTTCTTCGTCTCTTCCGCGCGGTCTGCAGAATAGTGCGCTATCAGAATATTGCTGTCTAAATAGATGCGCTTCATTTTTTCTTTGCGCGAAAGTGAACCGCTACTCTCTTCTGGACAGTCTTCAGCGCCTTGAAGGAGACAGTTTTGCCCGACTTTGTCTTGAATTTCACCGTCGCGGGTTTTTTAATTGTTTTGACGGCGTTAAACCTAACGTTTTCATTGGTCATAAACGTATTTTATCACTATTTCGGACGAGAGGTTACGGTCACTAACTGGAAGCGCGCAAGACCTTCGCGATCCTCGAAACCCATGATGGCCGAGGAACTCGAACTCAAACCCATTCCAATGTTGGCCCAGGCTTAGATTATAAATTCTCATTAGTGTCTGTTAAGCAAAAGCAGACCCAGCCGCCCCACATTCAAGCATGAGATCCCGGTATGATTGTGACTCAGAGGATTGCTATGCGTGTCTTCGACCAAGTGCCAACCGAGAGCCTGGAGCGCCGTGAGACGCATCTGATCTTATTGGCATGCTCGGCGATCATCGTGTTGGCCGCCGGCCTGGCTTTGTTCATGTACCCTGTGGTGTTTTCTCAAACGGCCTCGGGACACGGCCGAACAATGCCCGTTGCCTTTATTGGCTTTTGCGTCCTTTCCGTTCTTCTGGCGGTATATCTTGGAGACCGACAGCTGACCATTAGACGCCTTCGTCAGCAGATCGGGGAAGAGCGTAGGCGGTCTTCAGAGGCTCTGAGGCAAGCAAGCGCCGACCTCATGGCAACGTTGGCGAGCTTCAGCTCCTTTCAAGACCAACTGGCGATGGAGTACCGGCGGGCTGCCACGGGGAAGCAAAATCTGTCGGTTCTAGTCATTACAACGAAAGTCCACGAAGCGCTCTCCGAACCAACCGCCAGTATGTCTGTCCTGGGTGATGCAGCAAAAGTGATTTCCCGGAAGTTGCGCCAGGAAGACTCCATCTACATTCTGACCCATGGCCACTTTGGGGTTATCTTACCCGGTGTCGATGGGAATGCGGCTAAGCGAGTCTCGGACCGCGTGGTGGAAGGTCTAACCGATGCGGCTGGCGCCAACAATCGTTTTACTTTCGCGGTCCATACGATCAGCTATCCTGAGCAGACCTCAAGCGCCCACGATCTGGAACTGGCTGTCACCGGATTGCTCCCTGAAGACAGTCTGAACCACACTCTGACAAGTGAAGTTCTCACGTCCAAGTAGGCGCGCGGGAAGTTCGAGAATTTTGTGTGCCTCGGCCCTTCGAGTGTTTGAAGCACAGCCTCTCCTGTTTCTTTTTTTTGATTCCTGCTGGGTGTGACGACCCTTTGCGATAGTCGCTTGTCAGATGTTTACCCTTCCCTGTCGTCCCGATACGCGGGTTCATTTCGCACTGAATGTTTAGTGTGCCTGCAGCTTGCTCCTTTTCTTCGTTCGGTAGTATGCTCTTTCGCG
>WNFD01005616.1_pt1 | contig 21520 bp, 10 predicted proteins | sample 5400491 | NCBI WGS metagenome assembly WNFD01 (sample SAMN13153343, study PRJNA577476) | soil metagenome | isolation source: 120 cm saprolite under Douglas fir tree site 2 hole 2 replicate 2 | place: USA:California | collected 2015-04-18
GCTACCCCCTCTATTCTCCCGCGTATGTTGATCGAAGAGGCTTTGGATGTGACGAAAATCTACAGCGTTACGGGAATGTTGCCCTCAGACACTCCCCTCGTTCTCCAGCGGCCATTTCGTGCGCCCCACCACACCATCAGCCATGCGGGCTTGGTCGGTGGTGGTCGTATGCCGCGCCCCGGCGAAATCAGCCTTTCCCACCGTGGTGTACTCTTTTTAGATGAATTGCCCGAGTTTGGTCAGAATGTGCTCGAGGTCCTGCGTCAACCCTTAGAGGATAAAGTTGTAACGATCTCGCGCGCCCAGGGCACAGTCACCTACCCCGCGAACTTTATGCTGATAGCAGCCATGAATCCCTGCCCCTGCGGATATTACGGCGATCCTGTGAAAGAATGCAGTTGTTCCGCCATGGCCATCGCCCGCTACCAGAAGAAGATCAGCGGCCCGCTCATCGACCGTATCGATATTCACGTGGAAGTCCCCCGTGTAGAAGATCAGCGGCCCGCTCATCGACCGTATCGATATTCACGTGGAAGTCCCCCGTGTTGATTACGAGAAGCTCGCTGACAAGCGACAAATCGAGGATTCCAAAACGGTCCGTGCACGGGTGCAAGCCGCCCGAGAACGCCAATTAGAACGCTTTAAAGGAACAAAGCTGACCTGCAACGCCGAAATGGGGCCAACAGAGGTACGCGAGTTCTGCCAGACCGATGCCTCGGGGGAGAAGTTGCTGAAGGCAGCGGTACAGCAGTTGCATTTGTCAGCGAGGGCCTATCACCGGGTGTTGAAGCTGGCGCGGACGATTGCGGACCTGGCAGGGTGTGAGATGATTATGGCGAATCACGTGGCCGAGGCGGTGCAGTATAGGCCGAGGGTGGGGATGTGAGGAGGATAGTGATATAGGAGGCAAGTTGAAATGGAGCGTGGCAAGTGAAGGTCTTCAATGGTATACCCTCAGGTGAGGGAGAAAAAACATTATATGATGCAGTTGTTGCCATTCTGGAGAGAGCACAAGAACAGAGGTTGTTCTCAAGTAAATGGTCGCTGGCTGAACTTCGACTTGACGATGATGATTTTGAATGGCTTTGCAATTGGGCCATAAATCTCAGTGGACTCACGGTATATTTATGGCTAGAGGTGGAACCTTGGAGAGGTATTCGCATTGGAACTCGAGAGTGTTCACGTTCGGCGGCTCTGGGTTCGCTTCTGCTGTTATTTATAGCAGAAAACGCTCGTCGCAAAGCTACAGAAGGTATTCTATGGGCTACATTCCCACAAGAGCAATTTTCCAAAAGTACTCTGAATCTACTATATGCGAATGGTCAGCCCACACGATCTTATAAAGATGCAGTAGAAGCAGCAGCGCGTTGGCTCAACCTCCGTCATGTTTTTGGAATAGAAGGCTTACAAAACTGGTTTGACACTGTTTATCTGCAGTTCGGTTTTACGTATCGGGGTTTTGTACGTAGGCTTCCGGAATGGTTGATTGGTCAGGGAGGAACGCAAGCAATCCAGCATCTGTTAGTGGGTCAAATGCGTAGTGAAACGTTTTGTATCTTGTGGGATGCTCTGCGTAACTTTCGACGTAGCAACATCAAACTGGAACAATTAAAAACGATACTTGCGAGAAATCCCTGGGTGCTACCAGAGTGGATTGACGAAATAGCTACTCAGGCAACTGCTCGAATTGAAATGGGAGACGGAAGAGAGATTCGTACCTCAGGGACAGAGGATGCATTTGAACCATTTCTGGATGAGCCAATTCTGCGTTGGAATCCACCACAGGCTCCCCAATTTGTATGCCGCATATCCAATATTGCAAAATTTGATCTATCAGAACCGATTTACTATATTACAGTGACCGAACATATTTGTGCACAGCTTCGCAGGAGTGACGACGGAGTATACCTTTTTCATCCATCTGAGGAAATTGTTTTGCCTATTATTGCTCCGTTGCTTGTGGCCACTCTTATCTCATCTACAGGCCAGATTGTATCCAGTCTCACTCTAACTCTCTGGAACGATAATGATGAGATCAACGTGTATCGTGCGTCTACAGGAAAACGTATTGATGCATGGCAAGACATGATGCGTTCAGAGGTAACATACTTCATTATTACTGCACAAGATTTAGCCCTTTCGCCTGAACCATCTCATTGGTATAGACTCGATGCTCAAGGAACCAAACTCTCGATCATTGGGCAAGGGTGGTCGTCATCATTGAGTGTAAAGCTCGAAGAACAAATACTTTGGGAACCCAATTCGAAGAACGGTTCCAAAGGTGAAGAACCGCAGTGGGCACGCTCAGTAGAAGTATCATTGTACAATACTCCAAATATTGTATCATTTGGCGACCATGTGCAAGTGATGATCCATTACCCGGAAGGAACAAGCATATCCTATGTACGACTAAGTGCAAAAGCTGTCAATTTCAAAGAGGAAGATGCACAGCATGTTATCACTGAATCTTTTGCTGTAGATCCAGGCATGCTATTTCATGGCTCTCATATCGCTGAACTCTGTTTTACGCTTGGTATCGGAAAAGACGCTACTCTTACTCGTGTTTCTCGTGCTCTCAATGTAGCGGTTGTTGGGGCTGGGATGCTATCTATGCAAGGGTGGACAGTACTCCAACCTGATATAACAATGACGGTTGAACAAGCTAAGACGCTACCTATCCAGGTATTTAGACCGAACATAAAGCAATGGGCGTTGTTGGAAGGTGATATTTGGGTTGGACGTCCTCATTACACTCCCCGACCAATTGGATCTTTAGCTGGTTTAGGAGCCTCTATAAGATTGCGCCAGGGGCCATACAATGCACTTGAGAAAGATGTTCCTCTAGTACGTGAAGTGGTTGACCATGGGATCATATATGACATCATCAACAACTCTAGCCCTGGCTCAACGAATCTTTCCATACATCTTACTCATCCAATAGAACTGGACGAGAAACATCGGGTGGTCGTCTGGAATGAGGATGGTACACTCTGCATGTGGAGTCAGGAGGATATTGTATTCGAAGTAGATAATGCTTCCTGGTACTTGCAATTGCCTTCGTCTCTCTCTCATCTTCTTATTGTTGCAGTCGCATATGATGGTGTACGCCTCGGAACTTGGTGGCACAGTACATGGTGCGATGTTCTGCACCAGAATAATGCTCAGCATCCAAGAGAGGTGGCCGCATTGTTACGTTGGTTTCAATTGCCAATCCTGAGCGATCGCTGGCTCTCACATATTCAGAAATTCTCCTGTGATTATGGTGGTTCCATATTACCCGTGTGGCTATCTGATGACTCTTCTCCAACTGGGTTGCATTGGTCTGTTGTTGATGATCACTGGCTGTCTGCCGTTCGCATGATATTTAAAAGCTGGCGACCTGATGATATGGATGCGCGAAAAGTTGTAAGCCAACTAGGAGGAACAAGTGAAGTACCAGAAGAGTTATTGATGAGAGCTGCCTGGAGACTTCTGAGGGTTGATCCTCTTTTGATGGGCAAAGTCGTACGCCTATTTGCTCGTAATGTCTGCCTTCCCCAATTAGGGATTGCATTAACCCGTAAACTTATAGGTACTCTTATCGCAGCTTTTGCTGAATCCCTTAACAGCAACGATGCCGATCTCCTACAGAAAAAAACTCTACTTTTAGAAAAAGTATCTGATACCATGGGCTATATAGATACAAACTTCATCAAGAGAGGGCTTATAGAACCTGCGCTCAGATCTTTTCGTGGCGGAAGTCTCACCACGCTCGAAGAAAACAATATAGAACTAGCACTTAATATAGAACCTTTCCGGCGCTTATTAGGGATTCGGATTTTAGAAGGCATAGAACAAGTTATTATTTCTGGGAGATAAGGATCATGTCACAACTTGACGCAATAGCCTTGTCTAAAGCGGTAAAGCAACGCCTTGTCGATTTCGCGTTGGATGATCATTTTGTACGTGATCCAAAATTGGCTGAAGCGTGCCGCATATTATGGTCTGGTGCGCCTGAACTGGGAGGACTTCTCAGCGATCTATGGATAGAAGGTGCTTTTCCAGCAAAGGCTGCTGATGAATCTCTACAAGACCTGGTTGAACAGAACTTATTTAGTGCAGATCTCTGTAATCATCTCGATATGCGAAAAGTAATTCCTCGACAACGTCCGCTTTATCTACATCAGCGCGATGCCATTACTCAGGCGCAGGCTACCTATCCTAAAGATGCTAAACCTGCTCTTGTTGTCACCGCTGGAACAGGTGCAGGAAAAACAGAAAGCTTTTTTCTTCCGATCCTCAACGACCTCTACAATCATAAGAAAAGCGAAGGGGGAGGAGTTAAATGTATCATCCTCTACCCCATGAATGCGCTTGTTAACGATCAGGTCGATCGCCTCTATCGCTGGCTTAGTGGACAACAGCGTGTTACCCTCTTCCATTTTACCAGCGAAACTCCAGAGGATACATTTCGAGCGAACCAGGATGGTGTTCCTGAATGGGAGCAGTGTCGTATGCGAACGCGGCGTGAGGCACGTGGATTGGAGACACACGACGGGCGAAGGATCAATATAATCACCTCACCCCGTGGTCCTGTTCCCGATATCATCATCACTAACTACTCGATGTTGGAATATATGCTCTGCCGTCCACAGGATGCGGTTTTCTTCGGCAAATCACTGCGAGCTATTGTTCTGGACGAAGCTCACCTCTATACAGGTACTCTTGCGGCAGAGATTACCCTTTTGCTACGCAGACTATTAGATCGATGTGAACAGGCACCAGAGGATGTTATTCATTTTGCCACTTCCGCTACCATCGGTAGGGATATGCCAGGGGAGTTGGAAACTTTCGCTGCCAGACTTTTTACCAAAGATCAATCACTTGTAAAGGTTATTCGTGGACAAACTACTCGGCAGCCTCTACCGGTTGAATCCCCTCCAAAGGCAACACACACTGCTGCTGAGATTGTTAGTTGCAATTGGCTAGATCATCCAACTATCGAGATTGATAGTCATTGCGAGGCACAATTAGCGCAGAATAATAAAATATGCAGTACACTCTCTGAAAGCCTCTCTCTTCTCGTTGATGAGTCAATTGTCAAGGAAGCGCATCGCCAAGATGGTGATATACCAGCGGTTTTGCTCCATGAGACTTTAAAGTATGCTCCATTAGTGCATAAGCTAGAGTCTATTCTCTGGGAATGCAAACGTTTGTCTCTCCATGATCTTACAAGGCACCTTTGGGAGGCCGTTGACGAAAACGCTATACGAGCCACCGCTCTATTGCTACAATTAGGTGCCTCTGCACGCATAAGGGTTGGAGATTATCCACTCTTGCCTAATCGCATTCACATACTGGCACGTCCAACTGATGGATTAGTTATCTGCCTCAATAGAGCTTGTAGCGGACCCAATGATCTCAAATTGGAAGGCCTCGGTTGTATATCTGAAGGATCGCGTGACCGCTGTACTTATTGCCAGAGTGCCACGTTATCGCTCTATCGTTGTGACAATTGTGGAGCCTGGGCACTGGCAGGTGTCTATGATGAAACACATACCTGTCTAAAACCTGTACCGGCTTTATGGCCACCTGAAGAACTCTTGCGTCTGACTATCAATTCATATGTAGGAGCAGAACAGATAGCAATTGATAGTAGTACTGGACGATCTGATGGGAAAGGAACGAGCGGACGTATTTTCTTTACTCTTCCTGTCTGCTCTCAGTGCAAAACTGATGATCCTAAGGACTGGAAAGCGTTTGCTCAATTGGAGTCGCTTGTTCTCTCAATCCTGGCAGAAAGTGTTCTTGTGGAACTACCTGAGTATCCAAGTCCGGCTAAACTTTGGCTTCCTGCTCGTGGACGGCGTATGCTAGTTTTCAGCGATAGTCGTCAAGGTGCTGCTCGTCTTGGTCCACGTCTTACTCGACAGCATGAAATACAGCTCGTCCGTGTAGCAATCATACAGTGTTTCAGTAAATATCCTGTCGTTGATGAACCTGTAATCAAGGACTTACAAACAGAAATTGAAAGGTTAGAGCATGAGTTAGAGCAGTCAATGCTTACCTCTGCACAGCATCAACAAAAAGAGCGGAAGCTTTCTCAGGCTCGCCAGGAACTCACAGATGCTCAGGTAGGTGGCGCAATAGGTGATTGGATTAACGCAATGACAAGAGTTCCTGTATTAGAGGAGCTGATAGATACGGAATCGGCTATAAATCACGAGGCGTTACGCTGGCAAGAAAAAGCCGAGGAAGAATGGAAGAATAATGTAGAACGTGTTCACAAAGAATTGAAATTACTACTAGCCCGAGAATTCGCAAGGCCAACGCAGCGACAAGTGTCACTAGAAACACTAGGATTGGCCGAGGTGACCTATCCTGGATTGGATGTACTACAAATACCGGAGAATGTATCAGGTTTATTACCCACTATCGTAGCAAGAGAGCAATTACAGCGTTATTGGACTGCATTCCTGGCTTCATTATGCGACACACTACGTACAGATGGCACAATCACTTTAGGTTCTGATGAAGAAGATAAGTCGTACCAGTTTAGTGATCTAATCGGTCATTGGTGTGCAGAAACAAAAGAGGTAAGTAGTCGTTCAGCTCGCTTCGTAGGTGCGACGAACAGGCAGCGTCGAAGAAGATTTGCAGCAGAAGTTCTAAGAAAATGTGGCATCAGTGAAGACAAGATCGATGAATATGCTGGTAAACTCCTTAGTGCAGCCTTTTGTCAATTGCAAGCTCATGCTGAAAATTCTCTCGTATGGTTGGAAGCAAGGCAGAAACAATCGCGGGACGATGGAGTCCCAGTTTGGGCGTTTAGATTGAAATTTCCAGAATTAGGCTTGAGGCAGCCACTCAGGTTGTATCGTTGCCCTACAACGGGGCATATCTGGCCGCGCGAGGTGCTGGGATGTGCACCCGAAACTGGCTGTACGGATCTAGAACTCGTAGACGAAGATATACTGAATCAGGACCCAAGAATCAAACGTCAACGTAGCGAGTTTACATCATCCCTTGTTTTTAGCATTGGGTTATGGGCAGAGGAGCATAGTGCACAACTGGCACCGAAAGAAAACCGCCGATTGCAAGACTTGTTCAAGTTCGGTGTCCGCAATATTTTGAGTTCAACAACGACAATGGAACTGGGTATCGACATCGGCGGCTTGAATGCAGTGCTAATGGGCAACGTTCCGCCAGGGAAGGCGAATTATCTCCAGCGTGCAGGTCGAGCTGGACGCCGTGCTGATGGATCATCTATTGTCGTGACATTTTGCCACGCTCAACCATTTGATAGAGCAGTATTCCTCCATTTTAGTGAGTATCTCGCACGCTCATTGCGTAGCCCTAAGGTCTTTCTTGATCGAAAGCGTATTGTCATGCGGCATAGCCACGCTTTTCTACTAGGGAACTTCTTCCGTCAAATTTATCCACCGGATACCCATGTTGGTGCTATGAATGCTTTCGGAAACATGGGACATTTTTGTGGTATCTCGTTGCCACCAAATTGGCAAAGGGGGACAAACAAACCCACAGTCTCCCCATATTTGCCAGATTGGAAAAGGCCTACACAAGCGTTATGGTGGAATCCAACCAGCAGTGAGCCAGGGCTGAAGGAGCGTTTCCTAGAGTATCTCCTTTGGATACGTGATTATGGTGAATCTCATGTACGACCGCATCTCGAACAACTTTTTCACGGTACGGGTGCGAACAATTATCTTGATGACTGGGCGGCATTTCTAACGATGATTATAGATAAGTTCATAGCAGCAGTGGATGACTGGCACAACGAGTTTGACGAAATGCTGCGAGCATGGCATTTCATAGACAGTAACAACACTAACAATATGTCGGATGCACGGGCGCAAGCCAATGCTCTGCGATATCAAATGGCTGCACTCTACGAAATGACCGTTATAGAGGCATTGGCAGATCGGCAATTCATGCCACGCTATGGTTTCCCAATTGGATTGCAGAGACTCAGGGTTATCATTCCTGATGAACGGTACCCAGGAAAGTGCCGTGAAGAGGATCAATATCGTCTCGAGCGTGGCGGACTCGTGGCTATGGGCGAATACGTTCCTGGTTCGCAGTTATTAGTCGGCGGTAAACTCATTACCTCACATGGCTTGCTGAAACATTGGACCGGCGCAAATATTGACAACTACCTGGGCCTACGAGGACAGTACACAAAATGTGTGAATGGGCATTTGTATTACAAAATAACTGCTAGCTCCTTGGGCTTTTGCCCTATTTGTAATGGAGAACAGAAAAGCAGCCCCAAAAAAATGCTCTTACCAATGCACGGCTTCAGCAGTGCAGCATGGGATCCACCTAAGAAGAGTACAGATGTTGAGCGAGTCGGCCACACGGAAAAGGCTACTATTACCTTTGCGCTTCGTGAAGTGGTGGACATTGACAGGCAGGATGACTTTGGTGGTGTGAAAGATCTAAAGGCACTTTATAGGGAAGATGGAGAGCTTCTTGTATACAATGCAGGTGAGTACGGGAGAGGATTTGTCATTTGTCTCAAGTGCGGTTATAGCGAAAGTGAGAGGCAGTATGGAGAGGAAATGATGGATATCCCACCTGCCTTCAGACGCCATTCCTCACTGACATCAACTAGAGAGCATATATCCTGTTGGGCGAAGCACGAAACGCCGCAAGTATTCCGCAATCAGGTACTCGCAGCCAGGCAAACCACTGATGCATTGATGTTGGATTTCTCATCGTGCTTACAGCAGCATGCAGACAATGCTACATTGCTCTGGACCCTGACTCAAGCTCTACAGATTAGCGGTGCGAGACTGTTAGAATTAGATGGCCGGGAGCTGGGAATACTTGTTATTCCTGCAGGAGATCAAGGCAGAGGCTTGGGTGCTGTTTTGTACGATAACGTCCCAGGTGGAGCGGGTCATGTTCGAGAACTTTTGGCGCTAGGCAGAGAGTGGTTACAAGAAGCTCGTAATACTTTGTTTGTGAATGAAAAGCATAATGAATATTGCGAGACTGCTTGTCTGGATTGTCTACTCACATTTGATGCTCAAGAACCAATGCGACGTGGATTATTGAATCGGCGCTTGGCTATCAAAGTACTCGATGCATTATTAAATGAGAGTGAGCTACCAGAGATTGAAATAAATACAGGCCAGGGTAGAGCATTGCTCTCGTCATTGCGGGCTGAGGTACTAACTTCAGATGGAGATACATTTACCACACCACTCTCAACGAAGACGAGAGAAGAACGTTTGCAACGTGCGAAACAGCGTATGGCAGCTCGTCGCAAACATTCATGACAGGTAGAGCGTTCAGCAAAGTGAATCTTAAGCATCAATTGCATATTCAATGTACAACTGCCACCAGCACAGATCTCCCTGCGGCTTCTACGGCGACCCCGTCAAAGAGTGCAGTTGTTCAACAGATAAAAGGTAGGTAAAGATTATGGCTTCTTATATTGTCACCTATAAAGGGGATGGTGTTCGTCGCCGAGAGCGTATAAGAGCTACTTCCGAAGAAGAAGCAAAAAGTAAATCGCGTAGTCGGCATCCCAAGTTCGTGAAATTTGATATAGTGTCGGTAGAACTGGTATCAAAAAGTAGACCGATGAACCCGTCAAACATCCGCATTATACCAACATTCAAGCAATTTACCTGTAGTTTTAGTACCATGAACAATGGTAAGTTTGAAGCTCATCAGATAGCACTTCACGCGCTAGATGAAGGAGCCGCGAAGGATGAACTCAAGAATAGGTACCAAAGTATTCTTGAGAGCACCATCCATATTGTAGAAGCTAGATAAAAATCGTGGATAAAAATATCTCAATTAGATGAAGCTTACAACAGCTACTCGCACGCCTGCCCCTGCAGCTTCTACGTCGACCCCGTCAGAGAGTGTAGTTGTAGCGCCATGGCCATCGCCCGCTACTAGAAGAAGATCAGCGGCCCGCTCATCGACCGTATCGACATCCACGTGGAAGTCCCCCGCGTTGATTACGAGAAACTCGCCGATAAACGGCAGGTGGAGGATTCCAAAACGGTCCGTGCGAGAGTGCAAGCTGCGCGAGAGAGACAATTGGAACGCTTTAAGGGGACGAAGTTAACGTGCAATGCGGAGATGGGGCCGACGGAGGTACGCGAGTTCTGCCAGACAGACGCCTCAGGGGAGAAGTTGCTGAAGGCGGCGGTGCAGCAGTTGCATTTGTCGGCGAGAGCGTATCACCGGGTGTTGAAGCTGGCGCGAACGATTGCAGACCTGGCAGGGTGTGAGATGATTATGGCGAATCATGTGGCCGAGGCGGTGCAGTATAGGCCGAGGGTGGGGATGTAGGATTACTGGTTTCAAGCAAAGCATTGGATGGCAAACAATCCTTTGATAAGGGCAAAGACTTGCTGGGGCAAGCCTCCAGCTTGGCTTCCTATTTAGGACCAAGCCTCATCTATCTGCTCGACTGCCTGTTCTATGATGTTTATTCTTGTGGATGTGATTGCTGTACCGGGTTATCTTTTTCCAGAGGATATCACTGAGTTCTTTGAGATTTCCGAATTGTTTCCCCTGTTGAAGAATGCTTTGTTTGAGAGAGCATAACGTCCATTCTCAGGAAAAGCATTGTATAGTACTCTTTTACAGAAGTGCTGTTTCTCAAGATGAGTATTTCCTTTTTTGGAAGTATGCGCAGGGAGATGTTATATTATGAACCTTTCAGAGCATCCATCCAGGGACCCAGTGATGGAACAAACAGTAGATAACACATCTCTAGCGAGAACTGAAGAGCAGGCTTCTCAAAGTGTGCCAGCGCTGTGGGATCCTCAACTTACTCTGCAATTACGTGCCTTACTTCATGCAAATCCTTTGCTCAACTTACAGTATCGAGATGATCGGCGGCCTCCTGAACTCCAACATTATTCTTCACTTTCTCTCGCGCTTAAGGTTTTTGATTTGATTGTTGCTCATACAGGACTAGGCCAGGACATTGAGTACGAGCAGGCTGTTAATGAACTGCTTCCGCTTCTGGAGGCCATGGATCGAGCTGCTGGTGTCCCTTCTGATAATGAGCAGCAGGTTCGGATGGCAGAGCGAGTGTTAGCCACTCTGCTCAATGAAGAAGGGCGTCGGCAGCCTTTCAAGCTACCGTATATCACCTTTGAGCAGGGAAACCCTGTTGAAAGGGTGCTTGCAGTGCGTTTGCTTGAAGAGCGGTATCAGGTTGATGGACGAGTTGTGCTGCGCCTCTCAAACGAGAGCGCTAACCTCTTGCTTAATGCCCTCACCCTTGATCTGGAAAATGCCCAGACCGCCGCGGAAGCTATTCTTCAAAGGCAACTTAGTCGTGGGCACCTCCAGGATGCGCGAGCGGCAGCGCAGTGGGCATTACAACAATCAGTACGCCTGCGCGAACACCTTGAGCATCGCTTATTTGACACGCGCCGCGATCTTCAGAGCGTGGACTGGAAAGAGGAGATGCATCAATTGCTGGACGAAGCTCTGGCACATATCAAAGTCCGCTGCGAGGTAGAGAATAGCATTATTGCTACTGCCCGCGAGCAGCGCGACCAGTTTGCTCCGGGAAGCGAGAAAAGTTATCAACTTACAGAGATTATCTCCCTAGTTGAAGCCTGTCGTCAGCAGCATCTTGCCCTACAGCGTCGCCTGATGGATGCGCCCAGTGTCTTCTTTGAGGAACAGGAACGCCAGATTTTTACCTTTCGGCCCCCGCCAACGCTTCCGCATCCTCAAAATGATCTCCTCATCCCGCTTTTGCGTTCCCCACGCGTGCAGGTTATACAGGCGCTCAACACCCTTGTAAGCGCCTGTCTGCCTCTGCGTCCTCCCGGCATTTTTTCATTCGCTCACTGTCTCAACTATTTGCTGCAACCGCGCCGCGGAACGCACACAGACTCTATTCCCATCGTGCCACCTGATCTTAGCGATGTTGACTATGATCAACCCTACTTTACGCTGGATGCTTTGCAGCAGGGTGAAAAGCTATTAACCGCCCTGCAGAAGCCCGAACGACTCTCCTGCGTCATACAGGAAGCTCAGATGAGTGGGGAACCTGTAGTAGTTCTCGAAGCGCTCGTTTTCCTGATTCTGGAATACTTTGATCCCCAGGACACGCAAAAGCCGGAGGAAAATCCGCTAGATGTACTGAAAATAGATATGCAACAGTTCTGGTTAAGCAACTTTGCCGGTGATGATATATTGCTTGTACCGAAGGAGGGAAAAGATGCTTCCTGATACCGAGATGCTTTTTGACGCCGGACGCTTGATTCAATGGGCATTACAACCACGTGTTCATCCTGTGACGAAGGTGGAGTATCAACAATTGCTTGACCGTTACCGGGACCAGATGCCATTCCGTGAGTGTGTCGAGGCAATTTGCGCTGGCTTAGGGATCGAAATTTCAGCAGTCGGCCCGATGGGAATGGTTCTGACAGCCACTGATGATTCTATCTTTGCGATGACCTCCACAGATTATCGTCGTTCAGGAAGCGCTGACGATCGCTTGATCGATGGACTCATCCTGGTCGCAATACTTTCGACGATGTACCCGCGCGCCCAGGATTTAGAGGAGGATGCGCAGGTTGTCCGCTCTTCGATCACGGTTGAGGATGTAGAGAAGACATTGAGAACTCTCTGCGAGCAATTAGAAGCAGTATCACAGCATCAGCCTGATCCATCGGTACAAGACCTCGCTGCTGGTCTGGTCGAAGCCTGGCAGGCTTATCGTGATCGTGTGGCAACAAAAACCGCCAGTAATGGCCGGGCAGCTACGGGAACGACCGTACAGATGATTCAGCGTGCCTTCGACATGCTTGAACGACAGGCATGTGTAACGATAATGGTTCGTGACGGTAAGAAGAGGTATCTTCCTACCTGGAAATACCAGGTGATGGTTCGGGAAGCAAGTGTTGCGCGCATCGCCAAAGCGGTGCGCAAACTTGTTGCGTCAGAGGAGGAATGAGACACGTTGCGCCTTGAAGATATTGTGACCGGACAGGCAGCGCACACTGCAATCCTGTTACGCAATGGTGGCGGGAAAACAACACTGATCAGCCTCATACTCTGGCTGCTTTGCCCGGATAGGCCGATGCCGGATACAAATAAGATCGACGACTTTGTGAAATCTAATGATCGGAGTGTTCTGGTTGCCGAGTGGCAAATGGATCAGCAGCCGTCATTATGGACTGGGAAACCGCAACGCTATTTGACAGGGGTATTTTGTGAGTGGCGCTCAACTGCATCTCAAGAGAGTAAAAAATTACAGCGTTTCTATTTTGCAGCACGTGTGATTGAGGATGAACCTCGTCTTACCCTGGAACGCCTGCCTCTTTATGTGACAAGACAAGGACAACCTGAACGGCGCAACCTGGCCGGTTTCCGGCAAGAATGGAAGGAGTTAGATAACGCTTATCCGCAGGCCGAGGTTGAGTACACAGATACGCTTGCCGCATGGCGTGAGATTCTGGAACGTATTGGAGTAGACCCCGAACTTTTCAGGTATCAAATCCGCATGAATACGCGCGAAGGGGGCGCTGCCGAACCATTTATGTTCAAGGAAAATGAGCGTTTCATTGATTTCTTCCTCGAACTCATGGGCGAGGCTGCCACTGGAAATGAGATTGCCGCTACTATCACCTCCTGGCGTCAGGCACTTCTTGATCTTCGCCAGCGGCTTGAACCGGAAGATCATTTATTGCAGACATTGACGCAGCAGTTGGCAATCCTCTGCGAGGTGGCAGATGAGCGAGACCGCCTCTATCATCAAATAGGCTCGATTCATCAGGAGATCAATGGCGTAACTTGTGCCGTCCAAAAATGGATTGCAAATTGGCGACAAGAGCAAGATAGGTTGCAACAACAGGAGAAACAGGCACATGAAGAACATCTCCGGCTAAAGAATGAAGCTAATCAAGGAAGAAGACGGGCGCTTCTTTTACGGTACTGGGCAGCACGTAAACAGGTGCAAAGATTACAGGCAGAGGCAATAGAGCTAGATGCGCTTGTCCAGGATAAAAAGCAACAGCATGTGATCTGGCAGGCGGCTATTCCTCTTCGCACATTCATGAGGACAAGGACAAAAGCCGAAAGCATCGAAAAGCAATTGAAGGAACTTCTCCGGGAACATGAGCCGCTGTTGCAAGCGCTGCAGGAAAGCGCGCGTCGCTATGCTGCCGCACTGTCTGCCAAAGCAGCGCATTTGCGTGGCGAAGAGCGCCGCCTGAGAGATCTGGCAAAAGAACAACGGACACAGGCCGTCCAACTGAGAGCGCAGAGAACAGAACAATTAGTTGAGGTAAGTAAATACGATACTCAGGCTAATACAATTGCTGAGAAACTGAGTACCTTTCACGCTCTCAAGAAACAATTGGAAGCGAGAGGCATTTTGCAAGCAGATGAGAATTGGGAGCATGCCCAGAATCGTCTTCTGCATCAGCAAGCAGAATGGCTCAAAGAACAGCGTACCCTTGAGGCGACCATTGAGACACTGAATCAGCACCAGGAAAATATTCAAGGGAATATCAGCAATCTGAAAGAACAGCTTTACGGGTTAGATGCACAGATTAGCCTGGAACAGGCCACACTAAAACCCGCCCAAAAAGCGCGGCAGCAGATCGCGAATGACCAAGTGCTTCGACAGTATCTCCAGCTTACGGAATTAGATTTTGATCAACTGACTTCGCAAGCGCTGGAGATACTGAAAACGGAATGCGATGCTGTTGAGCAATCTGCAGCTCAGAGCCGGCTTGCGCTCAAGGAACAAGAGGCCATACTGGATTATCTTTCTCTGCATGGTTTTCTTCCACCTGCGCAATCTGTAACGCAAGTGCTGGAGCTGTTAAAAAAACAGCGTGTTACGTGCTGGTCTGGTTGGCAATACCTGACCGAGAGTGTGCGTGAAGCTGATAGACGAGCCTGGCTCCAACGGTTGCCAGAACTCGCTTTTGGGGTGGTGCTGCCAGATGAACAATGGGAGCAGGCGCAGCAAGTACTACTGACCACCTCAATCTACCTGGAAACGCCCGTCGTTATTTTTGCGCGACGAGATATGCAAGAGGATGTTCCAGTCCGAGGATGGACGATAGGTCCTACAAGTGATGCCTATTTCAACCCCAGCGCAGGTAATCGGGAACTGCTTGACCGGCAGAAACACTATCAACATTTGCAACAGTCCTATGAAGATTGTAGAAAGAACCTGTTCGCATTGAAGGATTCTATTCATCTCCTCGAACACACCTTTGCGCATTACTCTACTGCCTGGTGGGAAGAACATCAACGCCTGCTGGCGGAAGCGCAGAAACAGAAAAGCGACATTGAAACGCAACGCAGACAGCGAGAGCAAGAACTCCAGTACTGTAAAACACAGATTGCTGAGCGCAAAGGGGAGCTACAGCAACTCCTAAAGAGTTTGCAGGATTTGGGGAAGGTTCTCTCTCAGTTGCAAACCTATGAGCCTCAACTGACTATTGATGTTGTAGCCTTACAGGACGAAGAATACCAGCAGCGAGCGCAAGCAGAGAAGTGCAGAAATGAGGCACACAAATTCCAGGAGCAGGCCGATAGCCTTGATAACGCTGCAAATGAAACAGGGCGAGCAGAGAAGCAAGCGGCGGAAGAGGCAAAAGAAATAGAAATCGAGCGCGGTAGGATTGAGTACCTGCAAGGCGAAGTCCCAGAGGCACACCCCGGCGACATTCCATTACTTCGAGATGAGTACCAGTCTCTTCTTGAGCAGTATCAACAGAAAATAGGAGTCAATGAGCTGAGCGCCAGGCGTGCTGATGCGTTGAAAGAAGCAGAACATGCCTACCGGCAATTTGAGAAGAAGCTGCAAAAGACCGCATCGGAACAGGAAGTACGAGATGCTCTCAATACACTGGCTGATCTAGACGACGCAGAGCAGCGTGCTGAGGATGCAAACACCGCGAAAGTTCTTGCTGAAAGGGATAAACGCGACAAAGAGAAGGAACTCGCTCTTGCTGAAGAAGCTATGCAGGACATAAAAAAGAAGTTGCTAACACAGGCGATCTATGAAAATGAGGGAGGCGATAGCATTCCAGAGAGCGAGGAAGGCTGTACAGAAGCAGCAGTGGAAGAGGAACGGCGGGTCAGCAGTTGCGATCAAGCTGCTCAGCAACAGAGATTAGCAGAACAGGCTGCACAGCAGCAAATCAAAGAATGTACCTTGCAAATTGAAGGTCTTGGGCGTGTCCAGAATCAGATTCAGACAATGCAGCATGGGTACGCCTCTTTGCTTGCTACCGTTTCCACAACTGGAGCTGTTCCTGATCTCGCAGGATTAGGCTCTTCAGCCCCTTCTAAGGAAGCAGAGATTGCCTATCAACCCGGTGACATCGATCATACTTTGCGTGAGATAGAAGATCGCCTCAAACACATGCAAGAAGAGAAAGAGCGCTTGGATCGACGAAGCAGGCAAAGCTCACAAATAATGAGCCAGGCGCTCAACGAGGTGAGTAGAGAATTCAAAGAAGTTACGCTGGCAAAGCATTTACTCGAGTATGGTGAAGGGGGATTTGAACAACATTGCCGGACATTATTCCCTGAGTTGAGTCAGCGCCAGAGCATGATTCAGGAACAACGCAAGAATCTCCAAGCCTCTCGAGATATCCTTGTCCAGCAACTGCTGGCATTAGCAGATGCAGGTATCGCTTTCTTGAACAGCGCGGCAAAACACTCTAGATTGCCTGCAACACTTCCCGTTTTTGAACAGCGCCCATTCTTACGTATTCATCTCACAGAACCCGCCTCGAAAGAAGAACGAGTTGGCAAAATTGCAGATCTCCTGGATACAATTGTGAAGGAAAAAGAAGTTCCTAATGGAATAGCGCTCCTTCAGCAGGCAGTACGCCGTCTTGCCAACCCCATTACCGTTCAGATTCTCCTCCCAGACCCTGCCGACCAGCAATATATCCCTCCTACCAGGATGATGAAGGAAAGCGGCGGGGAGCGTCTAACGAGTATGGTGTTGTTGTATTGTACGCTCTTGCGCATGCGGGCTGCTCATCGCACAAAACCCGCGGGAAAGACTGGCTGTTTGATACTCGACAATCCAATAGGAGTTGCTTCACGCGCCATCTTTCTGGAATTACAGCGCGAAGTGGCTGAGGCAATGAATATTCAGCTCATCTACACCACTGCTATCAAGGATTTTGAGGCCCTACATGTCTTCCCTAATATCATACGCATACGCAATGACCAGCTTGACCGCCGGACTGGATATCATCTGATGATGCATGATACCTCTCCTGAAGGTCTTGAAGCGATACGTATCATGCATTCCGAATCCCGTGATTTCTCGCGTGAACACCAGGATCATCAGTCATGAAACAAAAGCAATCTTCTGACGAGCAAGCGTTGCCGCCCGACGCTGTGCAAACGTTTCTTCATTGTTTAGCCTCCGCTCCCGGAAGGCGATTGGAGAGTGGCAGGTTGTGGGAATGCTTCCGGCAGGCATTCCCCTACCGCCCAGGCGGAGCAGAGAATCGAAAGTGGTTATGGATAGTGCTTGAAGAGGCTGTGGATCAAGGGATAATCCGGCTTCCATCTCAGCGGGGAAACTGCTGGGACCACACCTTAGAGCCTCCACTGCCAATAGTTGTCTGGAAGAATAAGGCGCAGGAGACTCGGCGCGTTGAGAGTTGGCGTGAATATCCCTGGTTGCCGCAACTAGCCTGGATAGCGCATTTGCCAACGCTTTCTGAAGAACATGAAGTATTTCTCAAGCGCGTGCAGCAGGCGCTTCGCGAAGGGCAGTTGCGACAGCAAGCGCCTCTCACGTACCGCTCGTTGCAGTTGACAGGCAATGAGAAACGCCTAGGTGAACTGTTACACACGGCCCTTTTTAGACCGGGGCGGCTGAGTCTGGAGCTACTCGGTTGTGTACCTGACATTCCGCCACTTGCTCTGGAAGAGATAGGGGAAGCGAGTGCCGTTCTTGTATTTGAAAATGCTGCCGCCTTTCGAACTGCCAGTCGCGTTCTGAAACGATATGCACACCCTCCCTATGGATTGCTTGGCTTCGGCGCTGGAGCCGCTTTTGAACGCTCTATACGGCATATCCAATTTTTGAAACGTCGGGTGGAACGTATTGAATACGTCGGCGATCTGGATCGACCCGGTTTGCGTGTAGCGCGAAATGCTGCTCGTCTGGCAAACGCCGAGAATCTTCCTCCCGTTCAGCCGGCACGTGGCTTACATCGAGCCATGTTGCAGTCGATCCGGCAGTTCGGTTACCCAAATGGGCTAGAGTACGACGCTAGGGAGCGTAGGAAAGTCCCCGGCGACGAAGAACTGGTTGGCTGGCTGCCAAAGGATGTGCGTGCGGAATGCCTGGTGATGATTCAGGCAGGTAACCGCATTCCAGAGGAAGTGTTAGGGCCTGATGAGCTACGGCGGGTGTGGCAAGACTATTTGGACTCGTCTGACTGAATTTCCTCTTACTAAAAGACTCAAGATGTATACGTGAAATTACATTTCGAAAGTGATACAATTTTGTTGAGTACTTTCCCTTAAGAAAAGTACTATTCACATCTCTCTTAAAGATCAATCGCCGAATTTTTCATCTTCCAAGTAGAAAAGGAAAATTCAAGCTTTTTGTATGTCGGCACAGTCCATCGCTTCCTACTCGTCGTAATAATAAAGAGAAAACCGTAGGAAAGGAAAAGCACTTTGGGAAGTCAACAAAACCGCTCCTCTTCCAGGCTCGCCTGGTTCTTCACAGGTTTTTTTATTCTGGTTGTTGGTATCCAGATTTTTTTAGGCTTTGCTTATAATATTAGTTCTACACCTCCCGCACTCATTATTTTTAACGGGCTCATTACCCTCATCACTTTCGCGTTAGCACTTTTCCAGATTTTTCCTGGGGGTATGCAGTCCTTTTTTGTCTCGCTTCATATTGCTGATCTTGGCAGATTGCTCCGTAGGAAAGCGCCTATCATCGTGCTGAGCCTCATCCTCATCATTTCCCTTTCATTCAACCTGTACCTGGCTCTGCCGAAAACCCATACAAGCGCGCCTAGTGTCAAGAGCACTCCTTCTGCAGCTAGCACAAGTCCGTTTCCTCCTTCGACTGCCACACCGTCGGTCTCTTTCTCCATGGGCTCCCTCCAGGAATTTCAGATTCCCACCTCGAACAGCCGTCCGGTGGCGTTCATAAGAGGACCTGATGGGAATTTCTGGTTTACCGAAGAGCAGGGCAACAAAATTGGGCGCATTACTCCTCAAGGTCAGGTCACTGAGTTTCTGATTCCGACGTCACAGTGTATTCCTGGCGGGCTTGTTCGTGGGTCGGATGGGAACCTCTGGTTTTATGAGAACAAAGGGGATAAGATTGGGCGCATTACCCTGCAAGGTCAGATTACCGAGTTCCCGGTGCCAACTGGAAGCGATCTGGTTGGAATAACTGCCGGGCCAGATGGCAATCTCTGGTTTGTAGGTTTTCAACCTAACAAGATTTGGAGAATGACCACGTCGGGGACGATTACGGGGGCCTTCCCGATACCTACGAATGGGAGCGGCACTGAAACCATCATTGCTGGGCCGGATGGCAATGTGTGGTTTGTGGAGGACTGGGGAAACAAGATTGGACGCATTACTCCCCAGGGGAGCTTCACCGAGTTCCCGATCCCGACGCCCCTGGTTCCTGGCCAGCAAAATTATCATGACTTGACGGTAGGGCCGGATGGCAATCTCTGGTTTACGGAAGGGTTGGCGGATAAGATCGGGCGTATCACGCCGCAAGGAGAGATCACCGAATTCACCGTGCCACCGCCAGGAGGCAGTCCTAGCTCACCCTTTGCAGGACCAGACAGCACTCTCTGGTTTATCGACGACGCCAATCACATCAGGCGCATCACTCCCTCTGGCATATTCTTCAGTGCATTGACCCTGAACCCGCCACCAACGAGCCGACCTTACGGTCTCGCGATGGGGCAGGAGAAGACCATCTGGTTTATCGAGCCTCTCGGGAACATGATCGGACGAATCACGCCCAGCCAGCTATGAATAGTATGATTGCGGACTATCTAACAATTGTCTAAGCCGATTGAAGTTCATCGGCCTCACCCGTTCCCCTCTTCCAGAAACGAGGTATTCAGATAGACCTCGGCAACCGGGAAGCGCAGGCCGAGGCTGCTCAGTTCGATAGTATCGCCGAGCCCGAGGGTGTAGAGCGACCAAAATCCCTGTTTCTCGCGGCGGAAGACTTCGACGAGGGGAAACTCAGAACTAATCAGCAGGTATTCCTGGATGCTGGGGCAGGAGCGGTACTGCAAGGACTTCTGGCCTCGGTCACCCGCTTCGGTAGTTGGCAAGAGAACCTCTGCCACCAGCAAGGGATAGCGGATGGCTTCCTGTGCCCCTCGGTCGCGTTGATCGCAACTCACCGTCACATCAGGGCAAACCCGGTAATGCTCAGAGGGTTGTATATAAACATCGGAATTGTAGACAATGCAGCGACGACCGCGCAGGGATGTTTGCAGCAGACCATTCAGGTTGGAGCCGATGATAGCATGATCAGGACTACCACCCGTCATCATCCATCTACAACACTTACCACCACTCCTCCCCCTGCGGCTTCTACAACGCCCCCCGTCAAAGAGTGCAGTTGTACCTCCATACCCATCGCCCGCTAGCAGAAGAAGATCAGCGTCCCCCTCTTAGACCGTATCGACATCCACGTCGAAGTCCCCCCGCGTTGACTCCGAAAACCTGGCCGACAAACGTAACGTCGAGGATTCCAAAACCATACGCGCCCGGGTGCAAGCCACCCGTGAACGCCAAGTCGAGTCCTTCTTGCAAATAGGACTCTGCCTGGGTATATTCCCCGATTCGAGCTATGACGGGGGTGAGCCACTTCTCAGAGCTGGGAAAGAATACATAGGAGCAGAGGGATTTACCTCCCGCTCCCATGTGCATGGTACAACCACATACAGCTATTGTTGGCAAGGCGGATAGGTGCCGGCGGTCGCCCTGTTCGTCTATGGTAGAGGCGACCCTTTCGGTCGCCCTGAAGTACTAAACCGAGCATGATATGCACAATTTGCACACCTTTGAATACCGTCTCAACAGGCGAGGAAAGGGAAAAATCAAAAAATACGGCGCAAATGCGCCACAGTTGCGCCCTATTTTGAAAAAATACGGCGCAAACGCGCCACAGTTGCACCCTATCTGGCCGCAAGCCGCCTGAGAAGCTCATTCACCAGCACCTCTTCCCTTCCCCCTCTCCATCAAAGATGGAGAGGGGGCTAGGGGGTGAGGCCTGCGACAAACCTGCTTGGAACGCGACAATCTGGAAACTGCCGGATTTCGATTGACATGCGGTACCGTTTAGGCAATAATGCTTCTATGGATCAATCTATCACTGCCGCGCCATTGATGAAATCTACAGTTGAGTCTACACCTACATTGTTGGTGTTGGGAGCTGGCCCAAAGGGGGTCGCAATCGCAGCGAAAAGATACATGCTGGCGAAGTTGGGCTATCCCGTGCCGCACTTGCGTATTATTGATCGGCAAG
>WNFD01006592.1_pt2 | contig 21519 bp, 20 predicted proteins | sample 5400491 | NCBI WGS metagenome assembly WNFD01 (sample SAMN13153343, study PRJNA577476) | soil metagenome | isolation source: 120 cm saprolite under Douglas fir tree site 2 hole 2 replicate 2 | place: USA:California | collected 2015-04-18
CGCCTTACTGCATGACTCTCCAGGAATTCATCGATTTTAAACAGTACGTGCGTTGCTTCACTTTTGGCAAAACGGACATCATTCCTGTTCACTACGATCCGAAGGAACGAAAGTACCTAGTCGACCATGACTATCTGACTTCCGAGCTCGGCACGCGCGTTGTGAAAGATGCCCAGACCATCAACCAGGCCCTCGGCTATGAAATGAACACGATCGAGTTTGCGGTAAAGGACGACGTGCCCTATGCAATTGACTTCCTGAACCCCGCGCCGGATTTCGAGCGCGACCGCATCACGGAGTTTTATTTCGAGCACGTGGTGGAAAAAATGGCCCGGCTGGTGATCGACCGCGCCGTGAATGGCAAGGCTTCGCACCCATGGCCGCGCTGGGAAGAAATGCTGGGCGTCGGCGCAGCCACAGGGTATACGGGAGCTCCAAAGAGCGCTGCTGCCGTGCAAAAGTCGGCGGCGGCTCCAGCGGCCGGGTCCGCGCAAGGATCGTGATGAAATGACCAGCGCTCCAAGACCTTCCGTGCCTCCATCCCCGGCGGAAGACTGGCACTCGCTATTGAAAACCACGCTTCTGCGTGTGCCCGCACTCCCTGAAGATTTGTTCAAGCGCATGCGCAAAGCAAAGCTTACTTTTGGCGACCGGGTTCACTGCCCTTTCCTGCGCCCATTTTTTCTCTCTCCCGGAGATGAAGAGCGCGTGAGAATCGTCGCGGAAACGATCGCGGACCTAGGCGAACGCGTCGCCACTACGGCGCTCGACCACAAAGATCTTTTCGCGCAACTGCATCTGCGCGAGGAAGAAGAACGTCTCGCGCGGATTCCGACGGGATATGGACGCGCGAGCACGGCCTCTCGGCTGGATGCGTTTTTGCTTCCCGACTCACTGAAATTTGCGGAATACAACGGTGAGTCGCCGGCGGGTGCGGGGTACGCGGAAAGACTCGCGGAGATTTTTCGCGAACTCCCCATGATGGGCAAGTTCGCCCAGATGTATGAAGTTCACAGCTACCCCCTCAGCGCCAGGCTCCTAGATGCTCTGGTCGCGAGCTACATGGACTGGGGAGGGTCGTCCGCCAAACCGCAGGTTGCCATTGTGGACTGGGAAGACGTGCCAACAACGAGCGAGTTCGAAATCCTGCAGGAACGTTTCGAAAGGATGGGCGTCCCGACGCTCATCGCCGACCCGCGCCAGCTCGAGTGGGACGGCAAGTCGCTCGTAGCACAGGACAAGAAGATCGATCTCGTCTACCGCCGCGTGCTCATCAACGACATCGTGGCCAAGCCCGCTGAATGTTCCGCGCTGGTTAAAGCCTACTCCGCGAACGCCGTATGCGTGGCGAATAACTTCCGCTGCAAGATTCCGCACGTGAAGGCCTTTTTCGCCGTGCTGACCGATGAGCAAAACGGCGGGCTCTTCTCCCACAGCGAACGCGAGTTGATTCGGAAGCATATTCCGTGGACGCGCGTTGTCGCTGACGTCAATACCGCGCACTATGGCCAGCACATCGATTTACTCGCCTTTATCCGCAAAGAACGCGAAAACCTGGTGCTGAAGCCCAGCGATGAATACGGCGGCGCTGGCGTGACCCTTGGTTGGGAAACCAATGAAGCCGACTGGGACATGGCGATCGAACGCGCGCTTTCAGCGAAGAACGGCGTGTGGATCGTCCAGGAACGTATTCCCATCCGCCGCGAAGTCTTCCCTTACATCGCGGACGTGGGCAAAGTTGACTACCGTGACATGCTGGTGGATTTCGCGCCGTATTTGTTCCGCGGAAAACTCTGCGGCTTTCTCACTCGCCTGAGCGCCACTGGCCTGGCCAACGTGACTAGCGGCGGCGGACAAGTGCCCGCGTTTCGCGTGTCCGCGCGAAGTTCACCGTCCAATTGATCGGGAAGACGTTTTGCCTGAATCCGCGCACTTAGGGCTCTTGTCCATCGCGGCAGGGTCTCGACCAGCCGAATGGCCAGTTGAAGAAGGAAAACTTAATAATGGACGGCGCTAGAAAATCCGCGCAATTCAAGTAGAATTAATTAAATGGACTTTGGCTCTCCACAACCAGACTTGATGCCCGGCGCACGCAACGCCGTGGAAACGTGCCTCAGTGTGCGTCCCGGCGAAAACGTCGCCCTGATCGCCGACGAGGCCAGCCGCTCCGTCGCCGCAAGTATTGCCGCCGCAGTGGACGACCGGCAGGCGGCTTATACTGGATTGCTTTTTGAGGATTTTGGACCGCGGCCGATGCGAACCGCACCCGCGGATGTTCTGGGCGCTTTGGAAACCGCGGATGTCGGCGTGCTTTGCATGACGCCTCAGCCCGGCGAACTCGGTGCCCGTATGGCGATTGTGAGAGTGGTCGAGCGCCGCCAGATTCGTTACGCGCATATGGTTGGCGTGACGCCGGAGATCATGCGGCAAGGCATGCGCGCGGATTACCGCATGGTGGATCGCTTGAGCGACAAGCTGCGCGATCGCATGCTGCGCGCTGAAACTCTCACAGTAAAGACCGAAGCCGGGACGGAAATCGCTGCGCACTTCGACGACGGCCTCGACTGGGTAAAGACCAGTGGGCTGATCAGCCCGCGCTACTGGTCGAACCTGCCGGCGGGAGAAGTTTTCACTACGCCCGCGACCGTTGACGGCACCTTTGTTTGCGACGCCACTGCCGGTGACCATTTCAACGGAAAATATGGCGACCTGCAGGCCACGCCGCTGACGCTGGAGATCAAGGGCGCGCGCCTCGTCAGCGTCGAGTGCGCCCGCAAGGATTTGGAGCAGGAATTCTGGGGCTATTGCCATACGGACGAAAATAGCGACCGCGTCGGCGAGCTCGCTTTTGGCACCAACCTTGGGCTGTCCGAGATGATCGGGATTCTGCTTCAAGACGAAAAATTTCCGGGAGTGCATCTGGCCTTCGGCGATCCCTATGGCAGCCAGACTCACGCTGACTGGAAATCCAAGACCCACGTCGACGTGCTCACCCGCAACTGCGACGTCTGGATTGATGACGACCAAGTCATCGAAAAGGGCCGCTACCAGCTCGAGCATTTGGGCTTGCGTTAAATCCCTTCCCCCAAGCCGCAATCAAATAGCAGCAATTAGAAAAGATGCGAAATGTACTCGCGCATCTGGTTCTTCCAATACGGCCAGTCGTGGCCGCCCTGCGGACCCCAGTTGTCCAGCGAGTGACGGATTCCTTTGCTGGAAAGAACTTCAGAAAGGCGGTATGTGGGTCCGCTGTTCTCCCATGAGCCCGTGCCGGTGGTAATGTGAATGTCGCAACTTGCAATCTGCTCGTAGAACCAGGGATCGCTCGCGTTGGAAAGGTAATCGACAGGATTGTTGAAATAAAAATTGTCGTCGTACATTCCGTCCATGAAGTTTCGCAGGTCGTAGACGCCGGACATTGCGAAGCAGCGCTTGATCACATCGGGATGCTTGAAGAGGCTGTTCGCGGCATGGTACGCGCCAAAGGAGGCGCCCATGGTGGAGATGGCGATCCCAGGAGACTGGCAATTATTCCAGATGAAGGGCACAACCTCTTCTCGCAAGTAGGAATCGAAAACCGACTGGACGTAGCTGCGATGAAATGGGTGCGCGCCTTTGTTGTAAAAGCTGAGCCCGTTGATGGAATTGACGCTGAAGAATTTGATCTTGCCGCCGTCGATGAAGTCGGAAAGAGCACCGATCATGCTCTGCCCTTCGAGTTCCCACTCGTCGCCCGCGCTGGTGGGAAAGCCCACGACCGGCGAGCCCCAGTGGCCGTGGACAACGACCCCCAGTTCCATGCCGAGCCGCGGAGAGTGCCAGCGGTGATATTCACGTTTCATCGATTGCCTCTTGGTTGTTGCGGGGAGAAGAGAGTATGCCAGCGCGACAGGTCTCGGGCAATTGGTTTGCCCGAGGAGAAATATGTTTTGCGACGTTCTGCGTCTATAATTTGTGATAGGGAGCTCTTGTGAAGAAAAAAATTAAGCGCTTAGCGAAGAAGAAAAGCAGCGCTGCAAATCAGGATAAGGGCTTGCGCGAACAGCTGATCTCTGTCCTCAAGGGTGGCCAAGCGCATGTGCACTTCATGGACGCCATCGAAGGCTTACCTGAAGCCAAACGAGGGGCGTTCGCCGAAGGCTTGCCGCACACAGTCTGGCAGTTGCTGGAGCACACCCGAATTGCGCAGTGGGACATCCTGGAATTCAGCCGCGACGCAAAGCACGTTTCGCCGGGATTTCCCGAGGGCTACTGGCCAAAGACGCCCGCACCGCCGGATGAAGCCGCATGGCAGAGGAGCGTGCAATCCTTTCAGCACGATCTCCAGGAAATGATCAAGCTGGTGAAAAATCAGAAAACGGATTTGTACGCGGCCATTCCGCATGGACAGGACCAGACGATTCTGCGCGAGGCGCTGCTGCTGGCCGATCACAACGCTTATCACCTCGGACAGTTGGTCGATTTGCGGCGGGCGCTGGGTACCTGGCCGGCATCCTAGTCACTCGCGGAGTACCGGTGACGCTGGAAGAACTGGAAGTCGCGTCAGTAAGGTGTTTTGTTTTCCTGCTGTTTCCAGGCTGAAAAAATGGCCAGCGAATCATCTCGCAGAATCTGCGCCATCGGAATGCGCCGCCCGGCAGGAGTGATCTTCAGCTCGTCATAGATGAAGGCATCGTCGAATCCAGCCGCGGCGGCATCGGCAGCGGTTGCCGCAAAGAAAATTCGCGCGGGACGCGCCCAGTAAATGGCGCCGAGGCACATAGGGCAAGGTTCGCACGTGGTGTAGAGATCGCAGCCCGTGAGTTGGAAATCAGCGAGAACGAGGCAAGCCTCGCGAATGGCCACGACCTCTGCATGTGCGGTTGGGTCGTTCGTGGATGTAACGCGGTTCGTGCCCTCGGCGATGATGCGGCCTTCCTTGACAATCAGGGCGGCGAACGGACCGCCGCCCGAATGGATGTTCTCCAGCGCCAGCACGATTGCCTTCTTCATGAAGTCTGGGGACATGAATCGTTTTCCGCCGTGTTTCAGATTGTACTGTGGCCGCCAAAATCGCAACGTGGCTTTTTTCGAGTGCGCGGAACATTTAACTCCCCGGCCGCGCACGTCCTACTTCGCCGCCGGACTTGCAAGAAAATGAATTGGCGGTAGGATGGAGCATTGCAATGCGCGGTTTTGCACCTATTCCCGTCCATTGCCAAAGCGAGGGCGCATGATACGTGTCGAGAATATTTCCAACCAGGATCGCGAGTTGGCGGGCAGCCGGCGCGGATTCCTCAAAGGCATGCTCGGCGCGGGAGCGTTTGTTTTGAGCATTCGCCTGATGCCAGAGCAACTGTTTGCCGCGACTGCGAACGCTACTGTCGCGGATGCGTTCGCCAAAGCTCCGCTTCAGCCAAACGTTTATCTCGCCATTGATACGGACGGAACCGCGTACATCATCGCGCACCGCTCGGAGATGGGAAGTGGAAGCCGGACGGCGCTGCCCCGCATCGTGGCGGACGAGCTGGATGCGGACTGGTCGCGCGTGAAGCTCGTGCAGGCCACTGGCGATGAAAAGTATGGCGACCAGGATACCGACGGGTCGCATTCCGTGCGAGGCTTCTTCGACACTTTGCGGGAGTCCGGCGCAACCGCCCGGCTGATGCTGATTCGCGCGGCAGCCGCGCAGTGGGGCGTGCCGGTAGCGGAATGCTCCACGAATTTGCATACGGTGGTACACAAGGCGTCAGGAAAAAAACTGGGCTACGGAGATCTCGCTGCGACAGCGGCAAAATTGGAAGTCCCAAAAAAGGAAGATGTAAAGCTGAAGCCGCGAAGCGAGTGGCGTTACATCGGCAAAGGCACTTCGAGCTACGACCTCAAGGATATGTGCACCGGCAAAGCTGCGTACGGCCAAGACACGCGCATGGAAGGAATGCTGTATGCGAGCGTGGCACGTCCACCGGTTTTCGGCAGCGCTGTAAAATCCGTTGAAGATAAAGCGGCGTTGGGCGTGGCCGGCGTGAAGCAGACGGCGACTATCGAGGCATTCAAGCCACCTATTGGATTCCAGGCGCTCGGCGGCGTGGCGGTGCTGGCGGATAACACTTGGGCGGCAATGCAGGGTAGAAAAAAACTCAAAATCGAATGGGAGAAGAGCCCGCACAGCGTCTGGAATTCGGATACATACAAGAAGGAGTTGCAGGAAACAGCGCGCAAGCCGGGCAAGGTGGTCCGAGAGAACGGCAACGTGGACGAGGCATTCGCGAAAGGCGGGAAAATCATCGAGGCGGAATATTACGCGCCAATGCTGGCGCATGCGCCGATGGAGCCGCCGGCTGCGCTGGCGGTATTCCGTGACGGCAAAGCGGAAGTGTGGGCGCCGACGCAGGGTCCGCAAGGCGCGCGGGACGCTGTCGCTCAAGCACTGGGATTGAAGAAGGAAGATGTAACCGTGCATGTAACGCTTCTCGGCGGCGGATTCGGCCGAAAGTCTTTTCCGGATTTTGCCGTGGAAGCCGCGGTGCTCTCGAAGAAAACGGGCAAACCCGTGAAAGTGGTCTGGAGCCGCGAAGACGACATCCAGTTCGACGTCTACCACTCCGTGGCGGCGATGTACATGAAAGCGGCGCTGGGATCGGATGGAAAACCGACCGCGTGGTTGCAGAGAACAGTCTTTCCGCCGATCGGATCAACCTTTGACCCCAGCGCAACTTATTCCGACCCGGGTGAACTTGGGCTGGGCTTCACGGATGTCCCGTTCGCCGTGGCGAACTTCCGTGCGGAAAACGGACCGGCAGCGAACCATATGCGGATCGGCTGGTTTCGGTCCGTGGCCAACGTTTATCATGCGTTCGGAATTCATTCATTCGCGGATGAATTGGCGCATGCGGCTGGGAGAGATCCCGTGGAGTACCTCCAGCAATTGCTCGGGCCAGACCGCCTCGTGCCGCGGACGGAGCTCCCGAAAGAATTTCCGAACTACGGCGGTAATTACGAGCAATATCCGATCGACACTGCAAGATTTCGACGGGTGCTGACGTTGGCTGCGGAGAAGGCCAGCTGGGGGAAGCAGAAGCCGGGGAACGGCTACGGAATCGGCGTGGCGATGCATCGCAGCTTCCTGACGTACGTGGCGACGGTTGTGCAAGTGCAGGTGGACGACGCCGGCAAGGTGCAAATCAAGCGCGTGGACACGGCCGTGGACGCGGGTACCGTCGTAAACCCGGAGACGGTGAAGCAGCAGTTCGAGGGCGCGGCGGTGATGGGAACGAGCCTGGCGCTCTACGGGGAAATCACCGCGACCAACGGCGTGATCGATCAGTCCAACTTCGATAACTTTCAAATGGCGCGCATCAACAATGCTCCGCGCGAAACGAACGTGTACATTGTCGCGAGCGATGCGCCGCCAGCGGGAATTGGTGAACCCGGGGTGCCGCCCTTTGCTCCTGCCCTGTGCAACGCCATTTTTGCAGCGGCCGGGAAACGCATTCGCGAGCTTTTCGCCTGTCGCAGCTCGGGCAAGATTTCGTATTAAGGGGCCTGCAGGACCTCCACACCGTATGGCGCGAGTTCTACCGATTCTCCCTGCCCATCGCTCAACAGCAACTTCATTCTCTTCCCCAAGTCAATCTTTTGCGTTTCTTGAGCAAAGTTGATCAGCACAAATACGCGTCTACCGGCGCCGCTTCGCACGGACACTTCGACCGAATCAGGGACTGAAATAAACGCCGGCGCGGCCCCGCTTTCCTTCACCATCCACTCCGCGGCCGCCTTCATCAGCTTCTCGTCGAGGATCGCGCCAATGTAAGTAATACTGCCCTTCCCGTAGCCGCGCGTGATGGCCGCCGGTTGGTCGTCCAGCCATCCATTGCTTTTTCCAAACCGCATCAGGATCTGCGTCTCCGGATTGAGGGCGCTCAATTGCTCGGCCCAGATACTTGCCTGACCGCTGCCCCACTTACCGGACACACTGAAGTCCTTTTCCAATGCGTAGAACTGTTCTACGCGGCCACCCAGGGCGTCCGCTAGGTATCCGGGCTGCCGCTGTACCAACAATTCGTTGTGCTCATCCTTTAGCCCGCTGCGCGGTCCCAACACCAAATGCCCTCCGCTGCGAACGTAGTTCAACAAATGTTCGGCGACATCCCTGGGAAGCACGTTGAGACTGGGAGCCACGACCAATTTGTATCCGTCAAGGGGCGAATTCGCGCTGATCACATCTACCGACTGCGTCAGTTTCCTCAAGGCGCGGTAGTAGCTTTTCAGCAGCCCGATGTCGTCGTACTTCTGATTGTGTTTCTGAAATTGAATGGCCCAATGGCTGTCGTAGGAATACAGCAAGGCAACTTCCGAGCGCGGCGCGGTGCCGCGGAAAGCTTCCTGAACCTTTGAAAATTCCTGAGCCAGTTGACTCACTTCCTTGTAAACGGGAACGGGCGTTCCATCGGCTCCCACCAGCGTCCCGTGGTATTGCTCCTGTCCATTCAATGCGCTGCGCCATTGCCAATAGCCGACTTCGTCCGCTCCATGAGCGATGGCTTGCCAAGCCATCGCGCGAACCTCACCTTTATTCAGAAAATTGTTGACTCCCGCCCAGTTCACCGCGCCGGGCTGCGTTTCCATGACCCAGAAATTTTCGTGCTTGAAACCGCGCGTCAAATCGTGTGACAAGCCGTTCCAGTCCGCATCGACATGGCCGTTTCCCACATAATCGTCCCAGGAGGCGAAGGTCAGCGGCTCCGTGATGACGTAGTGGTCGAAGCCGTCGAAGAAGCCCATGAAATTGCCGGTGATAAACTGGCGCGGCTCCGCATATTTTCGAATCGCGGCAATTTGGTTCGCCTGGTAGTCCTTCCACGTATCGGTTACGAATCGCTTCCACTCCAATTGCAGCCCGGGATTGTGGCCGCCCACCGGGATGGGAATCTCGCTCCAATTGTCGTAGGTCTCGCTCCAATAAGCCGTCGTCCAAAGCGCATTCAAATTCTCCAGCGTCTTGTATTTGGTTTGCAGCAAGTCCTGAAATCTCTTTCGCGTGAGGTCATCGTACGACATCAGCGCGTAACCGTATTCATTGTCGATCTGCCAGCCGGCGACGTCTGCGTTGTGGCCAAAACGCTTGGCCATCTCCGTTGCAATCTTCCGGCAATATTCGCGGTAGATTAGCGAAGTAGCGGAGGCATGAGCGCGATTGCCGTGTGTGACGCGGCGCCCGTCCGGCTCCACGCGAAGAATCTCCGGATATTTCTGCGTGAGCCAGGCAGGCGGAGTTGCCGTCGGCGTTCCGAGCACGCTCACGATATGGTGCTTCGCGGCTACGGCGACGGCGCGTTCCAGCCAATCCAGATCGTAGCGCCCCTCCGAAGGCTCCATTCTGCTCCAGGCGAATTCCGCAATTCTTACGACCTTGATGTTCGCGGCTTCCATCAGCCGAAGGTCTTCTTCCCAGCGCGACTCCGGCCATTGCTCCGGATACCACGCGGTTCCCACAAGAATTGCGTCATGACCGGGGATCTGCGTAGGCAACGGCTTCTGTTCCTGCGGAGTGGATGCAACGGAAGCAAACTGCAGCGCCGCCAGAAAGGTCAGAACTATTCCGATGAATCGAAGTAGCTGCAAGTGGGAGTCCTCGATAGCAAGATTCTACGGCGTAACCGTTATCTGCTTGCCGGCATAGCGCACGATCTTGTCCGGTTTGGCTTCCGGCATGACACCCACGCCGTGGTTCTCACCGGCAAACACAATCTGAAAACTGCGTTCGGCTAGCATCCCGGGAAAGTTTCCTTTTCGCTCACCGATCGTCAAGGCCTGTTTCTCTTCATCCCAATGGAACTGAATCGTTGCGTACGCGCCCTTCTCATAGTTGTAACCGTCGTTCTCGTCTTCGTAGAGGGTGAAGTCTCCATTCGCTCCGCGATAGATGCGCAATTCCGCCGGATCTTCGGGCTTCTCCGTGGACCATTCTTTCTCCGGTCCCATCGGCACGATCGATCCGGCACGCACAAAAAGCGGGAGCCTCTCGATAGGCGCACCGGCATCAACGGTGCGCGGGCCTTCGACGGAGGTCCCCGTCCAGAAATCGTACCACTTAGCCCTCGGCAGGTAAGTGTGTCGAGTATTCGCGCCAGGTTCCGTGACGGGATTCACCAGGAAGGCCGGGCCAAACATGAATTGATCTCCAATGCTGGCGGTGCGCGCATCGGTGCGAAAATCCATCACCAATCCGCGCATGGGCGTATAGGCCTGGCTCGTGGTCATCCAAGCCAGAGAATAAATGTATGGCAACAACCGGTAACGAAGTGTGTCGTAGCTTACAAGGATTTTCTGCGCGTCGGCGCCATAGGACCACAATTCATTCTGATTCGTCGAACGCGTTCCGTGTACCCGCAGTATGGGATTGAACGTTCCGAACTGAAACCAGCGAATGAACAACTCCCGGTACTCCGGATCGTCGGGATTGCCGGAAACGAATCCGCCGATGTCCGTCGTCCAGTACGGAAGCCCGGAGATCGAATAATTCAGCCCCGCGGGAATTTGTTTCTTGAAAAATACCCAGTCCGAATTCACATCTCCAGACCAGACCGCTGCGGCGTTGCGCTGTGCACCTGCAAACGCGGAACGTGACAATATGAAAACGCGCTTCTTGTCGGATGCGCTTCTCTGACCTTGATAGACGGCGCTCGTCGTCATCAAAGGAAACATGTTCGCGTACCTTGCGCCGTTTCCGAGGAACGTCTTGTTCGTCACCAGAATGTTTGTTTCGCGATCCTCGGTTTCTGGCTCCGTGGTATCGAGCCACCACGCATCCACGCCAATCTTGAAAAGCGCCTGATCCATCAAGTTCCAATAATACTTTCTCGCTTCCGGATTGAAGGCATCGTACAACCCCATCTGAGCCGGGTGGAAAGAGACAACTTTCGTCTTGTCGATAAAAAACCCGCGCTTGTCCATATCTTCGTACGTTTTCGTGCCCGGACGCACGAAAGGCCAGAAGGAAATCATCAGGTGGAACTTATTTTTGTGGAGGTCTTCGACCATCCCAGGGGGATCGGGATAGCGCGCTTTGTCAAACACCGGTTCACCCATCGTGTACCACCAGAACCAGTCCTGCACGATGTTGTCAGCTGGGATATGAAGTTGCCGGTACTTGTGAGCCACCCCGAGCAACTCATCCTGCGTGTTGTATTTATTCTTGCACTGCCAGAATCCATACGCCCACTTGCCAAACATCGGCGGCGCGCCGGTGAGCTCCCGGTATCCGCCGATGATTTTGTCGAATTCCGGCCCGTAGAGAAAGTAGTAGTCCAGCACATCGGCCACTTCCGAGCTCAAGTAAAACGCGTTCAGAAAACGGTTATTGAAGCGGCTGCGCGAAGCGTTGTTCCAGAAAATCCCATACCCGTTGCTGGACAGAACGAATGGAATGCTAATATTGGTGTTGTCCTGCGAAATGTCCACAACTTCCCCACGATAATTCCACACGCCGGCCTGATGCTGCCCCAGCCCATAAAAAGACTCGTACGAGCCCCAAAGTTTCGAATAAAGTTCCGCGTGATAAGTTGGCTCGCCATTGACGACCGCCGGAGTCATGCTTACTTCGTTCTGCTCGAACAAGGTCTTGCCGGCGGAATCCTGGAACGTGACGCTGCCGTCCTTGCGCGCAACCACGGCTTTCAGTTGAGAAGTGCTCAGTACGATGCCGTCATCGGTGGACTGCATTTCCCACTTCGTTGCCGGCCACCTATCTTTAATCACCAGAAATTCCTGACGGGACGGAAATGGCGTTGTCGGCGAGTAGCGCACTCGAATGATGGAGTCAGAGCACACTTGAAGCTTGAGTGTTCCGTTTTGCAGCGTCAGTTGCACTCCATCGGGCTCGCGCTGCACGGCCAGCACCGGATTTAGAGGATTCCACTGCGCGTGGACGGTGCTCAAGCTGCACAGATACTGAAGTGAAAATAGAAAAAGCAAACCGCGGAAGCGCTTCATTCGAATTCCCCTCACTTTTCTTCCATCGTCACGGTCTTGCTCTGTCCTTATTAATCCGGCCCGCCACGTTGAAGAAGAGCGTAAACGATTGCGATGCTTGCCGGTCGAGAATTGTGTCGCAGGGTATGCGTCGGAATCAAGCGGCATGACCATCCAGGTTCTGTTAGTGACTCTTCGAATCGTTCGGGTATAGGATGCTTCCATTCTCACCGGAGGACACCATGGCCAAAAAGGGTAAGCTCACTCAAGTTGCGGTGAAAATTGGGACCGTAATGGGCAAAGCGGATCGCAAAGTTCAAAAAGTTGCGAAAGCCGGCACGCTGGCGAAAAAAGAGCTCGATGATATCTCGAAACAAGTCGACGCCCTTAAGCGCCAATTGCAGAAAACTGCAAAGCGCCTGAAGCGGGCTCTGACTTAGTTTCGCAACTCCGTCTTCGGAATCCGTCAGTCATCCTCATCTTCGCGCTTCGATTTTTTTCCGGATGCTTGCGTTTGTTTTGCTGTTTGCGCCGTGTGCAGGAGAAAACTCACCAAATCATCCAGCTCACCGGCGCTCAGCACAGCGCCGTAATCCGCAGGCATCAATGATTTTGGCTGATATTCAAGATGCTTGAGGTCCGTCTTCGCCAGCAAGTGGAACGTTCCATCGAGCGATTGCAATTGCAAGGAAAAGTTATCCTCGTTTCGCGCGATACCGGTGAATTGCTGCCCCTCTCGAGTGGTCACAAGCACGGTTCTTTCCATCGGCTCCAGGTCCTTATTGGGATCGGTAATCGCCGTTCGAATATCCTCGATCGAGACATTCGAACCGTACGAGGAAAGATCCGCTCCAAGAAATCCGCCCTCACCGTTGATCATGTGGCATTTCGCGCAGCCTGCTTTACCGAAGAAAAGGAACTTGCCATTTTGCGGATCGCCTCGAATCGAAGCGGCCTTGCTACCTCCCTGGAGAACCCGCAAATAGTCCATCACCGCCTTGATCTTTGGCAAACCCAGCGCGCCAAACGCCGGCATCCCCGCCGCCGGGATTCCCGCCCGCAGGATGCGCAGAGTCTCTTCGTCGGACAACCGCTGAACTTCCGCGCGTGTGGCGACGTTCGGTCCGCGCTCGCCGCCCTTCCCGTCCAGGCCGTGGCAGGTGGCACAAACGGATTCGAACGTTTTCCGGCCTTCCTCCGCGTCAGAATGTTTTGCCTGATTTTTTCTTGTGGGAGGATTGGCTTGCTGTGGCCCCGCCTGCGTCACCAAAGCGAAAGCGGCAAAGAGCAACGTCGCAATTGCTTCGCAGAAAAAGCTGCGCGAGGAAATCAAACTGAAGGCCGAATTGATCGTGGTCCCCGTGTGAGATTGCATAGTGAACATTTGTCCCGCAGCGGCACATCCAAGCTTTGTCGCGCTCCTAGTGAAATTGCAGCAAATGAGAATAACATTTGGATTACGAAAAATCCCGTTCACAATGGAACGTTCCGATGTCTCATTGAACGGCGCGCTTCAACTCGTTTTCCTGTGGCAAATTCAATCCGGGCCGCTCGGAGTTGGCGCGCGCGCGCAAAACATTGTAGAGTCCGCGCTTGAGACTGATTTCTGGGAGGAGTTCATGAACAGATTCGTTGGTTTGCCGCGTCGCGTCTTTGCCTGCGGAGCATTCCTCGCCTTAGCTGTTTTCCTTGCGGGCCTCGCGGCATGGGCCTGGCCGCCTTCCCCCAAACCCAGCCAGGAAGCAGCTAAATTGAGCGACGATGCGTCTCTGCTGGAAGGATTCCGGCATGTCGAAGTTGCTTCCGTTTCCGACGCATTGGAGCAGATCAGCGACCGTAAGATGTACATGACGCATCGCATGCGGCCAATTTTTCCTACGAAATTTGCCGGATTTGCATTGACAGTGTTGTTGAAGAAAGAAAGCAATCATGATCCGGGCGCCCTCAAGGGCATGCTCGCAGCGATCGATCAGGGCCCGGCGAATTCCGTCTACGTCATGGTTGTCGAGGACGGCGCCGATATTGCTGGCATGGGCGGCCTGATGGGAACGGCCATGTCATCGCGCAATTTTTCGGGAGCAGTAATCGATGGTGGCGTACGAGATACCGCCTATCTGCAGAAAATTGGCTTCCCCGTGTACGCCTTGGGTATCGTGCCCTCTACGTCGGTCGGCCACTACCGCTTCGCGGGATCGAACATTCCGGTTGTGTGTGACGGAGTCGCGGTGAATCCCGCGGACATCATCGTCGCTGATTCCGATGGAGTGGTGGCGGTTCCGCGCGCGACTGCGCCGCAAGTCCTCGCGTTGGCGCAAGACATGGATTTCAAGGAGCACTCCATGTACGCGTGGATCGAAAAGCTCAAGTCCATCCAGGAAGCGGTGAAGAAGTTTGGGCGTCTCTAAGGGACGCAAGAAGGGTTAATTCGATTTAAACTTTACAAATTGGGCTGGAACTTGGGACGTACAGTCATATAGTATTCACGAGATGGCTGATATTTTCATGAAGCGGGCGGATGCATCGCGTCTCTTCGTGCTGGTGCGCACGATTTCTCTCTTGGTGGCGACGATTTGTGCCAGTTTCCTTCCAATTCGGACGCGGGCGCAGACGCAAGACGCGGGCAACGGTGCCGCCTCCACTTCGATTCGTGTGACTCAGGAAATGCTAGCCGCGCGGCCAGTGGGGCCGAATTGGCTTTCCTACAATGGCGATTACACCGGCCGCCGCTTCAGCAGTCTCGATCAAATCACGCTAAAGAATGTCGAGCAGCTGCGCGCGCAGTGGGTTTTCCACGCTCACAATTCGGATAGCCTGGAAGTTACACCGGTGGTTTTTGAAGGCCTTATGTTCGTTACCTCCGCCAACGACGCCTATGCGCTGGACGCGCAAACTGGCCGCACGATCTGGCACTACTCGCGGCCCGTCACCGAAGGGCTGATCGATGACGCTTCGCAGCATCACAATCGCGGCGTGGGCGTCCGGGGTTCGCGCATTTACATGGAAACGGACAACGCCCATCTGCTCTGCCTGGATGCACGCTCCGGGCATCTGCTATGGGACGTTGCCTACGCCGAGGGAAATAAAAATTACGGCGCCACGAGCGCGCCATTGGTCGTGAAAGACAAAGTGCTGGTGGGAACTTCCGGTGGCGACGATGGTGTGCGCGGATTCGTCGCCGCCTATGACGCCGAGACGGGAAAACTCGCATGGCGCTTCTGGACAATTCCCGGACCAGGCGAGTTCGGCTCCTCAAGCTGGCCCGGCGAACTTTACAAGCGCGGCGGCGGCACCACCTGGATGCCTGGCACGTATGATCCGGAACTGAATACGATTTATTGGGGCACCAGCAATCCCGCACCGGATTTCGATGGCGGCCCGCGCCCGGGCGACGACCTCTATACCGATTGCGTGCTGGCGCTGGATCCGGATACCGGAAAGCTCAAATGGTATTTTCAATTTACCCCGCACGACCTATATGACTACGACGCGACAGAAACTCCCGTCCTGGTCGACGCCAACTATCAGGGCCAGCCGCGAAAGCTTCTGGTGGAAGCCAATCGGAACGGCTATTTCTATGTGCTGGACCGCACCAACGGAAAATTTCTCTCGGCTTTTCCTTTCGCCGAGAAACTGAATTGGGCAAAAGGAATTGACGCGCAGGGCCGTCCGATTCGAACCGGCGTGCAACCTACTGCGGAGGGCACGCGCACTTGTCCTGGATTTATCGGAGCTACCAATTGGTACTCGCCTTCTTATAATCCCTCCACTCACCTTTTCTATTTCTTGGCGGTCGAAAACTGCGACGTGTATTTCCTGAAGCCAGAGGATTTTTCTGAAGGAAAGACATATTATTCGACGGGCGCTCGCCGAAGCCCCGGTGATCACGCCCAGAAAAGTCTGCTCGCTTACGGTCTTGAATCCGACAAACCTGCCTGGCGTTATCCTCAGGCAGGCCCGGGGCATTCCTCAGGTGGAGTAATGACGACTGCCAGCGGCCTTCTCTTTTTCGGCGATGATGCGCAGTCGTTCGAAGCCGCGGACGCGCAAACGGGCAAGCCGCTCTGGCACTTCAACACCGGCCAGGGCATGCACGCCTCACCGATGAGCTACGCGGTGAACGGAAAGCAGTACGTGGCCATCGCCGCGGGGAGCGATATTTTTAGCTTTGGTTTGCCCTGAGGAACGAACGATTTTAAATCACGATGACTCGAAGGAGGATTCGAAATGTTATTCACTCGCAGCACCAGAAGAAACTTTGCCGCTCGCCTTGCCGCACTTTTCCCGGGCCTCGGCTTGGCGGGAGTGGCCGCTGCCACCCCGGCAGAGGCTGCGCAAATCAGCAGCGCTGTCCAGAAACTCGATGGCGATGGAAAACCTGCCGGCAAGGGTTTTATCACTCCGCTGATCATTCACAACGGATTGATTTATATTGCCGGTCAAGGCGCTCATTCGCGCGGCAACAAATCGGACGCCGGCAAAACTCCAACCATCGAAATGCACACCCAAATGGTGATGGATGGCGTAAAGGCCACCGTTGAAGCGGGCGGCGGCACCATGGATAGTATTCTTCAGCTCACTGTGTTCCTGGCAAAGCTGGACTATTATGACGGCATGAATTCCGTGTTCAAGACCTACTTCCCGAACGGCGGGCCGGCGCGCACCACCGTGGCCGTTGCTGGATTGCCCGGCGAGTCGCTCGTGGAAATCAATTGCATTGCCGCCGTGGTCCGCGACGTAAAGAAGGGAGCGTAGAACTATGGCATTCAACGATAACTGGAATCGCAGAACTTTTCTCGGCACTCTCGGCGCATTGGTAGGAACAATATTCAGCGGGCGCAAGGCGTTCGCTTTCCCTTCTGCCGCAGGCGGCAAAGCCGCTCCCATCTCCGGCTTCGGCGCGACCGGAAACGTCTATGAAGAATTGGACGTAACCACGGTCATCAACGGGCAGGGCACCATGACCGTTCTCGGTGGTTCCCTCATGCGTGCCGAAGTCGAAGCGGTGATGGCTTTGGCGGGCCGCCACTTTGTGAGCATCCCCGACCTGGAAGTCGCTGCCGGCAAACGCATCGCCGAAATGCTCAAGCTCCCCGAAGGTTACGGTGCGCTCGTCACTTCGGGCGCCGCAGCCGCGATGCAGTCCGGCCTCGCCGGCATCCTCACGGGTGACAACCCAAAATTCATCGAGCAGTTGCCCGATCTCACTGGTATGAAATCGGAAGTCATCATTCAAAAATCGCACCGCAATCCTTTCGACCATCAACTGCGCTCCACCGGCGTGAAACTGGTGGTCGTTGAGTCGCGCGAAGATTTGAAAAAGGCCATCACCCCGCAGACCGCCATGATGCACTTCACCAACTTCGCTGATAACGACGGGCAGATCAAAGTCGAGGAATGGGTCAAGCTGGCGCATGAAAATAATATCCCGGCATTTATTGACGCCGCAGCGGATACGCCACCGGTCTCGCATTTATGGGACTATGCAAATATGGGCTATGACCTGATCGCTTTCAGCGGTGGAAAAGCGATTCGCGGGCCGCAATGCGCGGGGCTTCTCGTCGGCAAAAAGGATCTCGTTGCTTACGCACTGCTCAACAACAGCCCGCACGAAGACACGCTCGGCCGCAGCCAGAAAGTAGGTAAGGAAGAAATCGTCGGGATGGTCAAGGCCCTGGAATCCTATTTGAAAGAGGATCATGAAGCCTTGAACAAGGAATGGCAGCGCCGCCTGGATTTCATTTCCAGCCAGGTTACAAAAATTGCCGGGGTGACAACTTCTTTTCCCGCCCCGGAAATCGCCAATCATGTTCCCCACATGCACATCAAGTGGGATTCGGCCCGCATCGCGTTGACGCCGCGCGATGCCACGGCTGCTCTGCGTGGCGCAAAACCGTCCATCGTTCTTTCTTCAGGAGAACATGGTGAAGCTCTGTCGATGAACTCGTTCATGTTGCAGCCGGGGGAAGAAAAGATCATCGCCCAGGAATTGGTGAAGGTCTTGAAGTCACACGCAGCGTAAGCGAACCAGCGCTGTTGTTCGCGAGCCCAGTGATTCCCGGAGCGTCTCAATGTCTGTCGTCCGTTCGAATCGAGGAAGTTCGCGTGGCTGACCGTCCGGAAAGCCGCATGCGCTGGTTCCTTGTATTTGGACTTTTTATTCTGAGTGCCGTTGCCTATCTCGACCGCGTCAACATCTCCATTGCCGGTAGCTCCATCGCTGCCGAATACCATCTGGGCAATATTCAGCTGGGTTGGATATTCAGCGCGTTTCTGGTGGGCTACGGGCTTTTTCAGACGCCCGGCGGATGGCTCGCCGACCGCTTCGGCCCGCGGCGTGTGCTCACCGCGGGAGTCCTCTGGTGGGGAATTTTTACTGCCCTCACCGCGGCAGTCTCCGCAAAGATCGCCTTCGCCGTACTTTTCTTTGCAGCGGTGCGATTTTTTCTCGGCGCCGGCGAAGCCATCATTTACCCCGCTTCGAATCAATTCGTTTCGCGCTGGATTCCATCGCCGGAGCGCGGAATCGCGAATGGATTGATTTTCGCGGGCGTGGGCGTGGGAGCAGGCGTTACGCCTATGCTGATCACCTACGTCATGGTTCACCAAGGCTGGCGCTCCTCGTTCTGGATGAGCGCCATCATCGGGCTGGTCGCTGGTACGGTTTGGTATTTTGTAGCGCGCGACACGCCCGAAGAGCACGCGCTCGTTTCCGCATCGGAACTGGCGCACATTCAGGCCGGGCGAACCGTGAAATCCACAGCCGACGGCCGGATTCCTTGGAGCACCATTTTTTCAAGCAAGGAAGTGCTTGCGCTAACTCTCAGCTATTTCAGCTTCGGCTACGTCGCCTGGATTTTTTTTAGTTGGTTTTTCATCTATCTCGCCAAAGTTCGCGGCTTGGATTTAAAGGTCAGCGCGTTTTACAGCACGCTGCCTTTTCTGGCGATGGCTGCTTGCAGTCCGCTGGGCGGCGCAATCAGCGACAAGCTCACGAAGCTCTACGGAAAACGCGCTGGACGTTGCAGCATCGCCGTTTTTGGACTCCTCTTGACCGCTGCCTTTCTTTCATTTGGTTCGCAAGTGCACAGCACAGTGCGCGGCTGGCCAGTTTCGTTCTGGCCGGCGGCGCGGGTGCACTTTATCTTTCGCAGAGTTCGTTCTGGGCGGTTACGGCGGATATCGCTTCTGGATCTTCAGGTTCCGTTTCCGGCTTCATGAACATGGGCAATCAATTCGGAGGCGCCCTCACCGCGTCGCTGACTCCCTTTCTTGCGTCTCGATTTGGCTGGACCACCTCCTTTTTTGTTGCCGCGGGTTTGTCGGTGCTCGGTGCAGTGGCGTGGTTGTTTGTGGAACCCGAACGCGCTTTGGCGCCGATAGCGAAGTTGCCTTCGCCGTCGGAAAATAACTGAATCCACCCAAGAAAATCCGAAGGAAGTTTGGTGGGCCCGCTAGGATTTGAACCTAGGACCAACGGTTGTTTTTAGAAAAGCTATGTTGTTGATTCGTTTAGCCTCTAGCTGCGTCATGTACCATCGTTTTGGGCGGTATTTGGGGGTTCTGTTCTCGAATGGTTCTCAAGTTCGAACCTGTAAACGGACCCTAATCCTGCGCCCGAACGATCAATCTTAACCAGACCATTTCGGAGGTTTTTGCGGAGCGGTTTGGGGATGTTTGGGGAGGCTGTTCTCGGATAGTTCTTGACTTCGAATCCACTCTCGAGGTCGAACTTGTATCTCATTCTAATTCCCCGGCAACCCTCCAAACGTCTCCGCGCTGGAACTGGGTGCAGTTACGGGAGTTACCAAGATAAGATGTGCGGGGTGGCGCACCGTGCGAGAGGAACGCTGGGGAACTTCGGAACACCACCGTGCAGTTTGTTCCGAGTTTTGGGAACTTATTGAGGGAGCAAGGGCCTGCGAGAGGAGGGCTATCCGAAGCGGATTCTAGTCTGCGAGAAGATTTGGTGCGATACTTTCTGAAACGAAACATCGTTGCAGTTGCGTATGCCAGTCTGGTAATGCTACGCCGAACGTCTGAAAAAGGCGGGTGTTGGAAAGAATTGAATAGGCTGGGCGTTGCGCGGGAGATCCAAATTCTTCCGTGGAGATCGGGATAACGCGCTGTGCAATCAATGGCTGCCCGCGGGTGGCCGCAGCGAGCCAAACTAGATCGTGCGAGGTCGCTCCTGCTCGCTCGAGGATGGTCTTGGCGAAGTCATGCCACGTCGTTTGACCTGCCGCGCTCATATGATAGGTACCGCTAACCTCGGGAAAAACAAACCCGCCGTTATTTTTCTCACATATTCCGGTGAGGATTTTACCCGTCGCAGCCGCCACTTCCGAGGCGCAGGTTGGCGCTCCAACTTGATCATTTACAATTCTTAGCTGTTCTCGTTCAGTTGCCAGGCGCAAAATCGTCAGCAGAAAATTGCGGCCCCGCGTAGCGTAGACCCAGGCTGTGCGAAATATCAGGTGAGGAACGCCTGAATTGCGAATAGCCTCCTCACCCGCAAATTTGGTCTTCCCGTAAACGCTCATTGGATTTGCGGAATCCGTCTCATCGTAAGGTATTCTCTTGGCCCCACTGAATACGTAGTCGGTCGAATAATGCACCAGGACCGCCCCGATTTTCTTGGCCTCTTCGGCCATCAGGCCGGGAGCTTCCGCGTTGACTGCTCGCGCCGTCGTTTCGTCTGTTTCCGCTTGGTCGACAGCCGTGTATGCGGCCGCATTAACGATAAGTTGCGGCCGAACTTCTCGTATTGTCCGGCAGAGGTCAGTAGGATTCGAAAGATCCAATTGATCGTGGCCAAACGCAGCCACTTCGCCCACTTGGGGCAGGAGACGCAGAAGTTCTCCGCCAACTTGGCCGTTCTTTCCGGTCAGCAAGATTACGGGTTTCATTTCCCCGGATGCCCCGGTAGATGTTCCGTAGGAACCTGAGTGAGAGTTGGGTACTTTGCGTCTTTTTCGGAAACAATCGGCGCGCTCACGCCCCAGCATATTTTTAGGTTTGGATCATTCCAGGCGATGCCATGTTCGTCTGCTGGTTCGTAGTAGTCGCTGCATTTGTACAGGAAATGAACGCTGTCCGTGAGGGTTACGAACCCGTGAGCGAACCCAATCGGAACATAAATCTGATTTTGTTCTTTCGCGGAGAGAAGCACGCTTGTCCATTTCCCGAAGGTAGGTGAGCCAACTCGAATGTCAACTGCAACGTCTAGCGCTTCGCCTTCGACGACACGACAGAGTTTTGCTTGTGGGTGACCCAGTTGATAGTGAAGGCCGCGCAGGGTACCATTTGCAGAAAGCGAATGGTTGTCTTGAACGAAGGCGTCGGCGACTCCGAGGTCGGCGAACTTCGCTTTGTGATACGTTTCGATGAAGAAGCCGCGCATGTCGCGATGGATGACAGGTCGCAGCTCGACCACGCCTGGAAGGGATGTCTCGATTCGTTGCATTAATTCCGATGCTCGCTTGTTCGCGCATTTGCAGCACGATCCGAAAGCTAACAGTTGACAGATCAAGCCGAAGCTACTGATCCGGAACGGGCAATCGCACGAAG
>WNFD01003801.1_pt1 | contig 21508 bp, 21 predicted proteins | sample 5400491 | NCBI WGS metagenome assembly WNFD01 (sample SAMN13153343, study PRJNA577476) | soil metagenome | isolation source: 120 cm saprolite under Douglas fir tree site 2 hole 2 replicate 2 | place: USA:California | collected 2015-04-18
GCGCGGGCAGCAGCAGCCAGGATTGAGCAAGACGGAAATCGTGCAGCCGACGTTATCAACAGTTTGCAGTCCTTTTACAGAACGGCAACACCTGCAGAACGCCACATCGTCGACGTGAAGGAAATAATTGGAGAGATGACTGTTCTGCTAAGGGTCGAAGCGGATCGGCACTCCATCAAGATCCATCCCGAACTCGAGGCCGATACGCCTAAAACCCTGGCAAATAGGGTACAACTTCAACAGGTCTTCATGAACCTGATGCTGAACGCGATCGAGGCCATGAAAGATACCGGTGGCGAATTGACGATCAGATCGCGCGCGAATCCCGAAGGTCGTCTAATTGTTTCAATCAGCGATACCGGCATAGGATTGCCGGCGGAAAGCACCGAACAGATTTTTGACCCTTTTCATACGACCAAACCGCAGGGGACGGGTATGGGGCTGACCATTACCCGCTCGATCGTGGAATCTTACGGAGGGCGGGTGTGGGCCACCGCCAATCAGGGTGCGGGCGCAACCTTCCATTTCATACTCCCCGGAGAAACCGAGGCTCATGTATGAAACCCGCGGTCGGTCCCACCGTGTTCATCATCGATGACGATCGTGGCATGCGACAGGCCGTCCAGGATCTCGTCGAGTCAGTCGGTCTCCGCGCCGAGTCGTTTGCAACTGGCCAGGGGTTTCTGAGCAGGCAACCCACATCTGACCCGAGTTGCTTGGTTCTGGATGTAAGACTTCCTCAGATGAGTGGACTTGATTTCCAACGCCGGCTAGTCGAGGTTGGTATGCACATACCCATCATCTTTATTACCGCGCACGGAGATGTTCCTATGTCCGTCAGGGCGCTGAAATCGGGCGCAGTGGAATTTCTGACGAAGCCGTTTCGTGATCAGGATCTGCTGGACGCGATTCAGCAGGCCCTCCAGCGCGACCGTGCGGCGCGAGAACAGCAGGCTGAGGTCCACGAACTGCATGGGCGGTATCAGGCATTGACCCCGCGATCGAGGTAACCTAATGCAGAAGATGCAGGCAGGGTCGCTAATTGAATTGGTCCGTATGGCCGACAAGCTCAAAATTGTTCTCCCTAAATAGCGTGGGGTTGTCTCGCTGATAGGCTGCTATTCCGCTCCTCCTCGAGTTCTAATCGACTACCACCTGAGTAGTAGTTTTTTCGACTACGATCCGATTGCGCTCCCTTTGTTGAGAGGGTTACCTTTTTGCTCATGAAGATCGAGCACACCTCACACCTTCTGGCAATCCTCGATGATGACAAGTCGGTTCAAAGTGCACTGCGAGACCTGGTCGAATCGGAGGGGATGTCCACGCTCTGCTTCGACTCCGCAGAGCAGTTCCTAGATTCCGGAGCCAGGCACAAGGCCGCATGCCTGATTGCCGACGTTCGCATGCCAGGCATGTCTGGTATACAGCTGCAAGCAAATCTCAAGACCGAACGATGCCGCATACCGATCATCTTCATCACCGGGCGCGGCGACATTCCATTAGCAGTAAGCGCGATGAAGGAAGGTGCGAGTGACTTCTTTACAAAACCTGTTGATGGAGCCGCGCTGCTTAGTTCGGTGGAACGGGCGTTGCAGCAGAATCTCGCCAATCGTCGAAAAGCTACGGAACGTGCCAGCTTAGTTGCCCGATATGAATCTTTGACGCCCAGAGAGCGAGAGGTGCTGCCGCTGTTGGCTAGCGGTCTACTAAACAAACAAGTGGCATTTGAGTTGGGGATCACCGAGTGGACCGTTCAATTACATCGAGGACATATTATGCGAAAGATGCAAGCCGACTCTTTTGCAGGCTTAGTCAGGATGGTGGACAAACTCAGCCCTAATCACCAACCGCACCTACAGGTACAATTCACGGTCCCTTCTTAGGGCAACATAGCTATCGATTGCACGGTACTTTGGCCTCTTAGGCGTGCTCGGCGCCGCCATTGGGATTGTTGTTAGGAGCAACAGGTGGATTGGAATCGGCCTTGCCGTTGCTTTCTGCCTTACAACACTATTGGCCGCGGCGAGATTGGGAGCAAGTAGCGCCCACTCCCGCACTCCACTATCGCGAGGCGGCTGCTGGCCACTCGTGATGTTGGCTTGAGATGGCCTTCACGATCGCGAAAGGGTGCCAGTCGTGGCGTAGCTTAGCCCAGAGACATCCTTTCCAAGTCAACTGGCGATATCAGGCCAACGCGCTCATTGACCCTACTTGGGCTCCTTGTTTTGAGGATTGGTCCTTATAAACGCCGTCATGAGCGTCCCTCCAAAAGACACCAGTCGCCTGCGCGCGTGCGGGGACGCAAAGCTGGCCGATCGGTTGACTCCAGAATCCTCAGAGCCGCGACGGATGATCGAGAACCACGGTCTGAAGTTCGGAAGTCCTGTGCGTATCCAAACTGGATTGCGTAAAGATTATTCCCACCGCGGGAAAAAAATTCTGAAAAGGATGAAACGGCTCGATCCCTGACTAAACCGATTACGGATGCTCAACAGTAGGTGATTATTTTTTTCGTTATCATCTCCGATCTTCCACACGAGCGATCACGAATTGTTGTAACTATCCAATCCACTGCGTGTCTCATCGTCGTGCATGCGAAACCCACAGGCGAAACTACTATTGCTCACCATCGGTCGGTTTTGACTGCACACATCTCGTCGCCTTAGGAGGCACTCATGAGAACAGCAGTTCGCAAATCAGTGATGTCAGGACGGAGCACAAGTGAAAGTACAACGCGGTTGCGCTTCATTGCAGACCGACGAACCACTATTACTCTAAGCAGTCTATTTCTCGGTATCCTTGTTACTCCGCTTGCCGGGGCACAAGTCACTCCGTCGGCTGCGAAACCGATATCTTCGGAATCAATGGCAGTGCATCTCACTGCAAAACGTCCAGTCGCGGCGTCAGCGACAACGCCAACTCCTGCTGCTTCTTCGGCGGGGATCTCTTCCAGCTTCAATTCAGAACAGGGTCCGGGACCAGGACCTATCGGGCCAGGACCAGGTTGTAACTTATTTCCTGCACCACCATCTGTAGGTGCATCCGTTGGTTTGTCGTACTTTGGACCGCCACCTTCTACGACCAATCCGAGTTTGGTCGGGCCGGTGCAGTTGCTAAACTCAGGCACGGTCGATGCCAAAAACGGCACCGTGACCTTGCCCTTATATAAAGGTACGCTGAGCGGTTCGAAGAAAACCGTCTGGTACATCTTGACCGACGTCGATAATCCCAATGTTGCGGCAGAACTGGGTCTGAATTTTTCCGCCAAACTTACCTTCGCTTCCAACGCTGCCAGGACGGGAAACCTGGATGCTAACGGCAATATCGTATTTGACAAGGGTACGGTCAACTTTGCGCCCAATCGGGCCATTGTTCCTGGACCGAGCGGAGCTGAATTCCCTCCTAAATCTGCGACGCCAGGGGCGGTTGGGGATGCAAACTATAGTCCTTTTGTTCGCATTGTGAATGCGGCTAACGTAATTTACAACGCTCCTATGGTCGCATTCGATGTCGACGCCAGCCAGATCAATTTTCCCAATGGGAATGTGGATTACTCTAAGGTGCACGACGAAGTTGTAGCGATTGATCCCATCAACATGACGGTCACCATTAATCTGATTAACGGCTTTAGTTTCGGTCGTCCGGTATGGTATCTCTCGATGGACACGAGCACCCCTCTTGGAGCGGCAATCGAGCACAACACATACGCTCCGTTGATGGGTAATCTTCTATTGGGCCACGACGACAGCTTCGCCAGCCCCATCGAGCGCATCTTTATCTCTACCAACGGACCGGAGTCTGGAGGTTGCAATAACCCACTACGGCAGGGTCTGTCGGCAGATCTGGCTGATGGTCATAGACCAAACAACGTTCTCGGCGGAATTCCGACGATCGCTCTCGATTACAGCCCAGCATGGGACGCGCAGTTATTCGAGTGGACCAGCGATGCAATCAACCAGGGCTTCCGTGGACAAGTTCGTGAAGAATTTCAAATCCTCACCTTCGTGCAGGATGGTCTAATCACGGGGCCAGGCGGGGCTGCATTTGGCAGCTCTGGCTTCTCCATCAATTGTCCAATCGTTCAACGTCTCGACTAAAACAATCACAATCTAACCTCGAGAATGTCCGCCGATTCTATAGTTTGAATCGGCGGCATTTCGGGGCTCAACCGCAATTGCGCAAAGATTATTCCCACCGCGGAGCAGAATTGCTAAGCGGTGGGATGAAATGGAGCGATCCCTCGCTAATAGCCGGCGATAATCCTCGACGAAGATTTATTCCTTTTCGTGCGGAATAAACTGCGCGGTGTTCGGTTTGCCTCTTTGGAGGAACTAGCCCATGAGCGCATAACGGTACACCTGCTGGAGCAGCTTCAACGTTTAATAGAACCCAGACAAAACTGCGACACAAAGCTCATACCAGGAGTTCTATGCTTGGCGCCAATGTGGAGACAAGTTCGCGACCTGGTCGCAGTCTGGACCCATATCACGTGAGATCGGAGTGAACCATATGAAGATGCGAAGCAATCTCGGAGCAGAAGTATTCGCGCAACTGCTTCATCCCCAGACGAAGCCACCGCAGACTCAAAGTGTGTTGCGCCAAGTCAATTTTTGAGTGCCAGAAACAGACGAAGGTTTTTGAAAGGAGGAATGTACGGGCGTCTGTCGCCGTTACTCCGAGAGGCCACAGAGATTCGTTATTCAGAGGAGGTCTCTGTGTCAGAAGTCGCCGCACGGACACGGGCTTCACTTGTCGCGACAAAGTCGCGCTTGCTGAGGGCAAGAAAGTCACTCATTCGTGCGCTGAGTGAAGACGGAGTGCTCCACGGAAGCGTGTCCAAGCTTGAAAGGACACATAGGACGTGGTTGTGAAGATAGGCGGGCAGCTGAAGCCCGGCTGCAAATTGAAACGAAAGTCTTGTCACAAGAGAAGGCGATCCCTAGTCCTTAGGCCCTAACCTGTCGGGATCGTTCTTTTCGAAAGCCGAGGTATACATGCCGCTAACTATAGTTCTCTCTGTTGGCTTCGATCCATCGTTATTGAGGGCTCGAGGTCTAGTCCTGGAATCCGCGGGATGCCTGGTCGAGTCAGCATCAACAGTAAAAGAGGCGGCCGATCGCTTTCAGTCCGGTGAATTCGATCTCGTCCTGCTGTGCCATTCCGTTCCCAGAAAAGACAGGGACCGCCTGACCAGCTTGATTCGAGCGTCTGGATCGCGTACTCCCATCGGTGAATGCGATGCCTTCGCGAACGCAACGCTGGAGGATGGCCCGAACAACTTCCTCGCTGGCATTAGAGACGTATTAGTCAAGGCAGAGAAAACGCCGGCGTGGGCATTCAAGTCTGGGAACAGGTGAGACCTGGAACTGCCACGCAACGCCTTGACCAATGTAATCAGATTGCGCTCGCAGCGAAGAAAACGCACTCGAAGCGGTACCAGAGAACGAATTGGCTTACCGGGTTGGCAGCTAACCGGTGGCGCGCAGGAATGAATCCAGTACCTATTCTGCTCATACAATATTCGCAGTGGGGTTTTCTTCTTAAGCGTTCGCGGTCCGTTGGTTCTTGCTGTTCCTTCTGTTTCTTTCCGTGGTACGCGATGGGCATCCGGAGCTAGGGTTTGAGGTGTTTGAACTGCCACAGGCGCCGGGAAATATTCCGCGGAGCGGGCATCTGTATGGTTGACGGAATCGTTTTTGAAGTCGAAGCCGTCGACCCGTGATCCTATTGGGATTGGGGACGTGGCGGCGCTAGGCATTGCGGATCACCGGTATAACGCGAAGACGGATGCAAGGGTTGGGGATGGGTCCTTCTTTCGTCAGGAGACTGCCGCGGTGCCCTCCTCCTGAGTTGGAGCCTAAACCTTTGAGTCCACAGGAATAAGTCAGTAACAGGCCCTGGTGCTCCCTGCCTCTTCAGGTCGAGAAGAATAAGTGATCTTGGTATCTGGATGCAGAGTGTTTCTTGTCTTCAAGATCGTGCTGGCACAACTTCGATCCAGACGTTCGCGGCATCTGCGAGCATGTCTTACATTTCTTAGAGGCAGCCAATGAATTGCACCAGCAACATCGGGAGGAGCTAAAGTATCCCAATGCCTGTGACCAGCACAAAACCAAGAAAGCGACTCACGCGCGAGGAGAGCAGAGCACAGACTCGTGCCACACTGATCGCCGTAGGACGCAGGCACTTTCTGCGTTACGGGCTCGGCGGTGCTGTGGCGGAGAAGATCGCGGAGGATGCCGGTTATTCTCGGGGCGCTCTGCATTCCAACTTCGACGGTAAGGAAGAGCTGTTTGTCGCTGTAATCCATGAGGAACAGGCGCGCCACCTGAATTTCTTTCGTTCTCTTCTCAAGGAAGAGCCTTCAGGCAAGAAGCGATTGAAAAAAATGCGGGACGCCATTGCCGACCTGATGACGGATCATGATTGGATCGTGCTTCGTGCTGAATTCGAGGTCGGAGCTCTTCGAAGCGAACGAATCCGGCAAAGCTTTGTTGAAGTGCATCGACAGCAGCTTCGCGACTCTTGCGATCTCCTGAGGTCACTTCGAGATTGAAGCCGGATGATTTCATCACGGTCATCATCAATCTCGCTCATGGTCTGGCAGTCACCCAGAGAATCCTTGGCGCAGAGCTCTCTCAGAAGAGCACGCGCAGCCTAGTTCAATCGCTGTTTGATCATTTGATATCGTCCGCATGAATAACCGACTGGCCGCAATAATGCAATCGATGCGACGGATTCGATTTGGAAACATGCCTTTGGCACAGTTGTGTTGTCATTTTTAGCACCATTCCACCAATCACCACTCATTACTTCCGAATGAAGGACAAATCGGAGTAGAGTCTCAGTTGGTGGTGACAGGCGTGGGTGTTGAAAAAGTCGATATCCACAAAAACGGCGTGATTTTGGGGATAGAAAATGCCTAGGCGACGCGAGAAAATCGTTTGTAGGGCATCCTGATGCGACGCTAATTGGGACCTCCTCTCGCAGATGAGTTTTTCAACAGCCACAGCCCTTATCGCTCATTGAAATTTCGACCTAGACCGCCTAGATATCCAACCGATCGCCTAGCCGGCGATCCGTGAGTAATCCCTCTCAATCCCCCTTATTGGCACTGTGAAGTCGACCCAGCGGAAGTCACCGCAATTCCCTTCCCGATCCCATTCGACTATTCCGCTTTATTCCATCCACCGCAGGAAATGTCGTTCACGCGGATCGATTATCCGCCGCGCATTCCGTAATCGGGCGTAAATGAAGTTATCTACATATAGAGTGCTGACATAGGCTGAGTACGATAAATCCTCAACGTATTGAAATAAGCGGGATACGCGTTGTACCGTATTTGTACCGGACCGACTTGGCCAGACCAGCCCCATTATTCGCAAATGATTGTAAATAAATGAGATAGATGGTGCCGGGAGGGGGAATCGAACCCCCATGGAGTTGCCTCCGACCTACCAATACTGCATTTGCTGATCGAATCAATGGCAGGGAGCGCCACATCCCCTCATTCTTAGTATGCCTACTGGGTTCAGCGCTCCCCCAATTCCAGTTCCGTTGCGCCACATCCATTTCGTAGGGCAGGTCTCGGCGGCAAAAAATCGTTTGGGTCTGAATAGGCGTTCGCAGAGCCACTCGAATGACCTCGCGCTCTCTTCGCTGAGCGCTTTGGCCATTTAGCAACGGCGGAGGACGAGCCGGCCTTTACGGAGGCGGCGATTCAGCATTGAGCAGCGTTGATCGGCACGACTCTGCCGTCTCGAAGGGCTTTGACGTCGCGCATTGGTGGCTGACCGAAGACACGGCTGTACTCGCGGCTGAATTGGCTCACACTCTCATAGCCGACCTCGTACGCAGCGCTTGTGGCATCGAGACCGTCCATTAGCATTCGCTGACGCGCCGTCTGGAGCCGTAGCTGTTCTGATACTGCAGCGGGCTCATTGTAGTAAGGGCGCGCGGAATTGAGTTCGAAGGAGGGGAGGACTTTGAAGGTAGAGTTTTAGGAGGCTTTGAAGTACGAGATGAGGTCCGGCATGAGACCTCTATGCGGGGCACAATCATCGCGGTGAGCGACTCGCCGGATGGGCCGTTTGTTCCGGTGAAGAGCGATGGGCCGATTCCTCCGGCGAGTTTTATGACACTGGATGGGACTCTGTATGTCGATCGCGTCGGCAAGCCGTGGATGGTCTATGCGCACGAGTGGCTGCAGGTGACGGACGGCAAGATGGAGGCGGTGCCTTTGAAGGACGACCTTACGGCAGCCGACGGCGATCCGATCTCGCTGTTCAAAGCTTCGGACGCGCCTTGGATCGATGAACAGGCGGTGCCGACTACGGCCGGTGCGCGCTACGTCACGGATGGACCGGAGTTATATCGGACGAAGGATGGGCATCTGCTGATGCTTTGGTCTAGCTATGAGCATTTGAACGATAAGGTTCCAGGAAGTCATTATGTGCAGTCGGTGGCGCGGTCGGAGTCGGGCGAGTTGAAGGGGCCTTGGGTTCAACTGGCTCCGCTGGTGAGGCAGGACAGCGGGCATGGCATGCTGTTTCGGACCTTCGATGGGCAGTTGATGATGGTGCTGCACCGGCCCTTCAAAGGAGCGCGCGGGAAGTTGTACGAGATGCGGGATGGGGGCGACCACCTGGAGGTGGTTCGGGAGCGGGTGGATCTGGATGGAGACACGCCCTAGGTGTTTAGTCCCGGCATTTGATGGATGGGGTAGATCTAGTCGTAACCAACATCCAATAGTAGTTGTCCGGTAAAGGCCGTTGTTTTAGCGAACGAAGGAAGAGTTATACGTCGCCAGTCGTGAAGATTGGCTGGCGTGCCGAAGTTAACGTGCCACAGGGGTGCAGTTGCACTTGCGTCATTCGCATCGAAGGCGTACACGCTGTTGTTGACCGTCGTCACATATACGACATCGTGCGTACCGCCGCCAATGTTGATATGAGCGGCGAGTAAGGGTTGAGTGTAGAGTTGATCGTCGACGACTCGTTTGAATAGCATGCCGAACAGCTTCTCGGTCACATTCATTGGCGTCAGTGTCGTCTCTTCGAGGTTCGCACCGGTGCGTGCGTTGTCATTATGTTGCGTCAGCAGGTCAATCTGAGCTGGTGTCTCTCGTGGTAACAACAGGAAAGCGGGTAGAAGTGAGCCGGCTAGAAAACGATTGACATGCGATCGTGTAATGGACTTCATCTTTGTTTTTCTCTCCGTCATCTTTCGTCTCGAGCTGCGACATCAAACATGATCAATTTGCGTGGCCAGTCGATTCTCAGAAATAGACGCGCAGGGTGTTACCAGAATCACTGTTGTGGTCTGACCTCACTTTATATGACAGATCGTTTGAAAGTCATCAGCCGAGCGCAAAAGGGGCCTTTTTACTTGCGCTGAAGCTTCGGATTACATCGAATGTCTATAGTTTCTAATAAGTTAAGGAGAACTAGCCTTCCATCCACCTGCATTGCCACCGTTCGGTCTAGTTAAGTACCTCTTTCATTCATTTGACAAGCTGGCAACGCGGAAATAAGCTCGCTTTGCGGTCTGACCACGCATCTTGTGTCAGCGTTCTGCAAAATTGCTTCAGCGACCAGGATCAGCTGCGCGGGTCTTCAAAGACCGATGTTTTATGAGGAACCACACCACATCGTTTAGGCGTTGTGTCAACTGAGTGCGCGGCCTGGTATGCGCAGTGAACCGACGCAGATGAGTTCTCCGCTCAATCGTGAAATTCAAAGAGAAAGTAGCGCATAATGAATTGCTTTTTGAAGTCTTTTAGAAATAAGCATGTGGACCCGAGCGGAGCGATTGCCCTGCTGAGCCTTGTCGTCGCTCTGCCGGTGGTTGCACAGCAGCCTCCTTTGAAGACGCTTCTGGTGGGCGCCGACCATCGCAATGTGACGTCGCTGAACGGCGACTGGCACTACCTCGTCGATCAGCCCCCGGCGCGCGGGCTATATACGCTGGAGGGAAAAGTTCGGGATAACGGCTATGGCATGAATACGCACCCAAACATCAACAGCGGCCCGCACAACGACGAGTATGACTTTCCGACAGCGCCGACAATGAAGATTCCGGGCGACTGGAATACACAAGACCCGACGCTGTTCCATTACGAAGGCGTCGTCTGGTTTCAGCGTGACTTCGATTTTCAGCCAAAGCCGGGAACGCGGACGTTTCTGCACATCGGAGCAGCTAACTATAAGTCATTTGTGTGGGTGAACCAGAAGCGCATCTGCGATCACGAGGGCGGGTTTACGCCGTTCGACTGCGAGGTGACCTCGGCGTTGAAGCCGGGCGCGAACTTTGTTGTGGTTGCAGTTGACTCTACGCGGCACGAGGACCAGATTCCCGGACTTGGGATCGACTGGTACAACTACGGCGGAATACATCGCGATGTTTCGCTGATAACGCTGCCGGAGAAGTTCATCGACGACTATGACGTCCACCTGAAGCACGATGCAACCTTCTCCGCTGCAAATGCCGATACGCTGAGCGGATATGTTCACGTGGAGGGAACTCCGGCCGGAACGGCGGTCACTGTGAAGGTTCCAGAGGCCGGCGTGAGTACGACGGTAAAGACAGATGCCGGTGGGCGCGCAGACTTCGAGGTGAAGGCGAAGGGTTTGACGCTGTGGTCGCCGGAGACGCCGAAGCTGTACAAGGTAGAGCTTGCTTCGGGACAGGATGCGCTCACGGACGATATCGGCTTTCGTGATATTCGCGTGGATGGCACGAAGATCATGCTGAATGGCAAATCGATCTTTCTGCAGGGCGCGAATATGCACGCGGAGGCTCCTTATCGCGGCGGGCGCGTGAACACTGACGAGGATGTGAAGAACATTTTCGCGTTCCTGAAGGACCTGAACGCCAACTTTGTGCGGCTGTGCCACTATCCGCACGATGAGCGTATGGAGCGCGAGGCGGACCGCGACGGCGTGATGATCTGGTCGGAGATTCCGATCTGGCAGAGGATCTCTTACAGCAAGCCTGAGGTCTATGCGAAGGCGACGACAATGCTGAGCGAGATGATTCGGCGCGACCGGAACAAGGCTTCAGTGATTCTGTGGTCGGTGTCGAACGAGACTCCGAACGAACCGACGCGCACGAAGTTTCTGACGGACCTGGCGAACCAGGCGAGGATGCTGGATTCGACGCGGCCGATTACGTCGGCGTTGATTGAACCGCATGCGAAGGGCAACCAGATGGTACAGGATGATCCGCTGATCAACGCGCTGGACGTGGTCGGACAGAACGAGTACGTGGGATGGTACGAGGGCAAGCCTGAAGACGCGGACACAATGGTTTGGACGATGCCGAATAAGCCGATTCTTTTCTCGGAGTTTGGAGCTGAGGCGAAGTTCGGCGTTCATGGCGGCAAGAACGAGCGTTGGGCTGAAGAGCAACAGGTGAATGTGTATGAGCACCAGTTCGCCATGATCAACAAGATTCCCCAGGTTCGCGGACTCGTGCCGTGGGTACTGATGGACTTCCGCTCATCGGTTCGCAATATTCCGAAGCTGCAGGATGGCTACAACCGCAAGGGCCTGTTCTCGGAAAAGGGCGAGAAAAAGATGGCGTTCTATCTGTTCCAGAAGACGTATAAGGAGCGATCGGTAGGCAAAGCCGAGTAATGATTGCAGAACTCGGACCCGAAGTTACAAACCACTTTCGATCATGTCTGAATTCGGAGTCATTTAGTACAAGTAGGGAGGCTCTGGTTTTAGTGTTGGGATTGCCCTGGCATCTCCGGGATGCCAGGGTCATCCAGTATCTGAACGGCGGTCGCAGGGCCCAGGTCCGCCCAGTCGTTAAGAACCCAGACGACTTTCTTGTCCGGAGTCACTTCGACCAGTTGGGGACCCTTTCCATCGCCGCCGCGGGAGCAGATGATCGTGTCGCCGTTGGCCAAACGTGTAGCACTCTGCGTGTTGATAAACCGGTAGGCCACCGGCAGATCGCTCGGCCTTAGGTCCCAGACCGTCTCCTTCTGCGGGTTGACCTCGCGAGTGAGAATATCTTTCTCGTCGGTGATCAGAGTGTTGCCGTTTTTGAGGCGGACAGCGGCCCAAGGGCTCTTGATCTCGTAGTTCCATACCTCCTTGAAATTCTTATCGTATTCGACAACCTGGTCCATCTCCAGGAATGAAACAAGATAGGTTCCACGCGCCGTATAACGCACGCGACGGAACTGGCCGTGGACGCTTTTAGGGTCAGTCAGACTCGGAGCGGGCAGCTCATGTTGAACTTCGACGCTATTGGTCTTGATATTGACTACCATGAGTTTAGGCGGCAACCCGTTCAAGACGAACATAACCTTATTTAAGCCGATGGGCTGACAGGTGTGAATTTCAGTTCCTGCGGGAGCATCGTAGCGCCACACGACCTCTTTATTGGGGGTCACCTCGGCGATAAATTGCATGCGGGTAAAAAGAATGTTGCCGTTGGACAACATCCACGCGTCGTCATATTCCCAACCGCTTCCTGTCGAATAGGTCCAAATGATCTTGCCTCCATTGATGAGGAACATTTTGTTATAGCCCTCGCCGATATAAAGCATCGAGTGCTGAGCGAGTCCGTTGCCGGGTAAGTCGGATGGAATGGGTCTGTCCCACTTGCGCGGAGCGACTTCGATCTCAGCGGGGCCTATGGCCGGCACGCCGGAGGTTGTGAAGCGGTTCAGTTTGCCTATCAGTGGTGTAGCGTGCGATGACTTGGGTTGGGGAGCATCCTGTCCCACGGTCACCAAACCCACAGCTAACAATGCGATGCTGGCAAGCTTTGGGAATTCTCTGCAAAAAACTTTCATACTCATCCACTCATTTCCGGCTTCACTTCATGCATCAGCCTTGGATGCTTGTTTGTCTATCGCTGCTCGTCGCCTGGCTTTTCTGGATTAGTTGGCTCGTCTTGATGTCTCGAATGGGCGGTTGACCGAAGAATCGGCTGTACTCGCGGCTGAATTGGCTCACACTCTCATAGCCGACCTCGTACGCAGCGCTTGTGGCATCGAGACCGTCCATCAGCATGCGCTCACGCGCGGTCTGGAGCCGTAGCTGTTTTTGGTACTGCAACGGGCTCATTGCCGTAAGCGCGCGAAACTGATGGTGCAGTGTTGAAACTCCCATCCTTGCGGTCGACGCCAGGTCTTCCATATGCAAAGGCTTGGCAAAGTTGGCCTTCAGCCAGGCGATTGCTCTTGTCGTTCTTTGACTCAGATCGCCACTCGTCGCAATGGCGCGTAACCGCTCGGCCTGCGGCGTCCGTAGGATGCGGTACACGATTTCGCGCTGAATTAAGTGGCTGAGGAAGGGAATGTCCTCAGGCGTGTCAAGAAGTTCGAGCAACCGGCTGCATGCGCTAAGCAGTCCGAGAGTCGTCTCACCGACCGCCAACCCTTGACGGTGCGATGATGTTTTGGTTTCAGGCACGTCGTCACGGCTGAGGACTTCCCGGACCGTCGGCATGTCGAGGCTTAGAAACATAACGAGCAAGGGAGTCTTCTCTGACGCCTCGATGATCTGGCTCTGCGCAGGCACGTCGATCGATGACAACAGAAACGATGATCCATCACACAAATACTCAGTGCCTCCAAGAATGACCCGTTTCCGTCCCTGCACAAAGACACTGAGACTCGGCTCATACGACGCGCGATAGCAGGGAGTAGGCGTCGAGCGGTAGTAGAGGAACAGTCCGGGTATCGCGGTCGAGTGTTCTCCCGCCTTTCCTGCAAGCGCCGTTATTCGCCGCGCTAAGGAATGCCTCATCTCGATCACCGCTGGATCGGGAGATGCAGTGTTGATTGTTCTCCTCGGCATATCGCTTTGTCTCCTCTTGACCAGAGTACCGCCGATAATCCCACCTCGTGCACAAAAAAGACCGTGCAAACAGGATCAGGCAAAGAAATGGCAGGATCGGGAAAGCGGCCTCATCAAGACTTTCGTTACCTTTCAAACAGAGGAAAGTTTTCGATCTGCGCTTTTGCGTGTCGCACGCGAAATTCGAAACGCGCTACCTCCCAGATATGAGAGCAGCGCGGAGAGGGAAGAAACCCATGAAAGCAATTCGGATTCACCGCCATGGCGGGCCAGATGTGCTCGTCTACGAGGATGTCGACATCGGCCAGCCCGGCCCCGGCGAGGTCCGCGTGCTAAACCGGGCGATCGGCGTCAACTTCGTCGATATCTACCTGCGCACCGGCGCCGATGCGACGCCACGCCTGCCCTTCACCCCGGGCAAAGAGGGGGCCGGCGAGGTCCTTGCAGTCGGCGAGGGCGTCGCTCGCTTCGCTCCGGGCGATCGCGTGGCCTATGTCGAGACGCTCGGGGCCTATGCCGAAGAGTGCATCGTGCCGGTGCACTTCCTCGTTCACCTGCCCGACGCCATCGACTTCGAGACTGTCGCGGCGATGATGCTGAAGGGGCTGACAGCGGAATATCTGGTGCGCCGCACCTTCCGCGTCGAGGCGGACCACACGATCCTTGCGCATGCAGCGGCCGGCGGCGTTGGCCTCATCCTGACGCAATGGGCCAAGCATCTCGGCGCGACCGTCATCGGCACAGTCGGATCGCCCGAGAAGGCGGAGCTCGCGCGTCAGAACGGTTGCAACCACGTCATCGACTACCGCAACGAGGACTTTGCCGCGCGCGTGAAGGAGATCACCAATGGGGAGTGCTGCCACGTCGTCTACGACGGTGTGGGTAAGGCGACCTTCCCGGCCTCGCTCGATTGCCTGCGACCCTTAGGCTATTTCGTCAGCTTCGGTTCGGCGTCGGGACAGATCCCGCCGTTCGACATCATGCTTCTGGCCAAGAAAGGTTCGCTCTTCGCCACATGGCAAGTGCTCCCCACGCACCTTGCAAGGCGCGAAGATGTTCTCGCCATGAGCCAGGACCTTTTCGATGTCGTTGCAAGTGGCGCAGTGAAGATCCATATCTATGCGCGTATGCCGTTGGCCGAGGCGGTCGAGGCGCACCGTATGCTCGAAGCGCGGCAGACGACCGGAGCGATGGTCCTGCTGCCTTAAGTAGGTAGGGTAGGCATCCAAGCACGGTGAATGAGATCCGCACATCACAAAACTCAAAAGGAGTAGCACATGACCATCAATCAAACCCAACGTTTCGCTGGTAAAGTCGCATTCATCACGGGTGCGACAAGCGGCATCGGTCGGGCGACCGCAATCGCGTTCGCACAAGAACGTGCAAGCGTCGTCGTGGCTGACATATCGGAAGAGGGCGTCCAGCAAACAGCCCGCCTGATCGAGGAACTCGGAAGTCGGGCCCTTGCTGTCACTTGCGACGTGAGGATGGTCGATGACGTGAAAGCCGCCGTGGATCAGGCTGTTACAGCCTTCGGCCGCATCGATGTGGCCTTCAACAATGCCGGCGTGGAGCAGCCGTATGGCGCGATCGCCGACGTATCGGAGGACGACTGGGATCGGATCGTTGCTATCAACTTGCGCGGCGTTTTCCTCTGCATGAAGTATCAGGTGCCGATCATGCTCAAGCAGGGCGGCGGCGCCATCGTCAACACCTCGTCGAGTGCCGGCGTGATCGGCATCAACGGGCAGGGGGCCTATGCGGCTACCAAGTTTGGTGTCATCGGTCTCACCAAATGTGCTGCGCTCGATTACGCCAAATCCAACATCCGCGTGAACGCCATCTGCCCGGGTATCATCGACACGCCCATGATCCAACGTGTCGCCGCGGGCGCACCCGATGGGTACGATAGCATGATTGCTCAAGAGCCGATCGGGCGCTTGGGCAAGCCTGAGGAGATCGCGTCCGCGGTCTTGTGGCTTAGCTCGACGGATGGCGCCTTCACGACTGGGCATGCGATGGTGGTCGATGGCGGACAGACCGTTGGCATCAGCGTAAAGTAGAGCCGTTCCTCTCGCCGTCTCGCGCTCCTCCCCCAAAACTAGCGTGCGAGGCAACCCTCTACGTGCGCGAAACTAAGGCTCCAAGCAGGATTGTGCAAAGAATTGGCAGGATCGGGAAAGCGCGCCGAGACTTTGCTCAATAGCCTTGGATAGTACAGGAAAGGGCTAATCGACAATGAGGAAGTTGTTTTCGACTTGCGCTTTGCTTTTGTACCTCGCGATCCTGCCGGTCGTTGGAATTGCACAGACTGGCAGCACGCAGATCACGATTACGCCGACAAGCTCGCAAAAGATCATCACAGGCGCTCCGGATCGCTTTACGGGTTCGGTTCGCGTTCAGTCTCTCTTTGACGCGAAAGAACCAGCCCGGTCGAGTGGTGGCCAGGTCACGTTCCAGCCCGGAGCGCGATCGGCCTGGCACACTCATCCGCTGGGCCAGATCTTGATCGTGACAGATGGTGTCGGCTGGATTCAGCAATGGGGCGGCCCCGTTCAGGTGATTCGCAAGGGGGATGTCGTGTGGATTCCGGCTGGCGTCAAGCACTGGCATGGCGCAACGCCAACCACAACCATGACGCACATCGCGTTTCAGGAGCAACTGAATGGCAGGGCGGTGGACTGGTTGGAAAAGGTCACGGACGAGCAATATCGGCTTACTAAATGAGAGAGAACAAGACTTTCAAAGTGAGGAGATGATCATGAACATATCTTTCGAAAACAAAGTTGCACTCGTTACCGGCGCCGCATCTGGATTGGGTCTTGCGACAGCCAGGGCTTTTGCTGAATACGGTGCTTCCGTGGTGTTAGCGGACTGGAATGAGAAGGCGGTGCATTCCGCAGCCGAAGAACTGGCTGCCAAGGGCCACAAGACATTGGCGATCCGTTGTGACGTAGCGGATGACGCTCAGGTAGAAACCATGGTTCAACAGACCGTCGCCACTTTCGGAAGCCTTGATGCTGCCTACAACAATGCCGGGATTCAGAATGTCCTCGCAGAAACTGCTGATTCTCCCCGTGATGATTACGACCGGGTGATGGCGATCAATCTTCGCGGTGTATGGAGTTGCATGAAGTTCGAGCTGCAACAGATGCGCACGCAAGGAAGCGGAGCCATCGTCAATTGCTCTTCGCTCGGAGGTCTGATCGGGGGCAATCGGCGCGGGACGTACCATGCCGCAAAGCATGGAGTGATTGGATTCACCAAGAGCGCTGCTCTCGAATATGCAACGCGTGGCATTCGCGTCAACGACGTGTGCCCGGGCATGATCCAGACGCCCATGACCGACCAGATGATCGCTGCGGGTCAGGGTGAAGAGTTGAATGCAATGTTGAAGAGCTATGTGCCGATGGGACGGCTGGGTCGGCCTGAGGAGATCGCCGATGCTGTCTTGTGGCTCTGCAGTTCGGCCGCCAGCTACGTTACCGGTCAGTCGATCTCCGTCGACGGCGGCTACGTCATGCGCTAAAGAAGGAGATCAACCATGCGAGGAACTGTGCTTTATGGAACCGGGGACATCCGTTTTGAGGAAGTCCCCGAGCCAAAGATCACCAAGCCAACGGATGCCATCATCCGGCTCGCGGCTACATGTGTCTGCGGGTCGGACCTGTGGAGCTATCGCGGCATTAGCCCTGTGAACCAACCCACGCCGATGGGGCACGAGTACTGCGGCATCCTCGAGGAGGTAGGCAGCGCGGTCAAGGCCGTGAAACAGGGCCAGTTCGTCATCGGTTCCTTCTTTGCGTCGGACAATACTTGCCCTCACTGCAACTTCGGATATCAGCCCTCCTGCCAGCAACGAGAATTCGTAGGCGGAGCCCAGGCTCCGCTGCTACGTGTTCCTCTTGCGGACGGCACTCTCGTGCCGACTCCCGGAGTTCCTGCGAAGGAGATGATTCCGAACCTTCTCGCTACCTCCGATGTTCTAGGGACGGGCTGGTTTGCCGCCGACGCAGCGAACGTAAGGCCAGGCATGACGGTTGCTGTCGTAGGCGACGGAGCCGTTGGTCTGCTGGCTGTGCTTTCCGCCAAGCAGATGGGGGCGGAACGTATCATCGCCATGAGCCGTCACGAAAAGCGACAGAAGCTAGCGCTGGAGTTTGGCGCGACAGATATCGTGACGGAGCGCGGCGATGAAGGTGTGGCCCGCATCAAGGATTTGACGAAGGATGTGGGGGCGGATGCGGTACTGTAGTGCGTCGGCACGCAGGAGTCAATGATGCAGGCGATCCGCTCCACCCGACCAGGTGGATCGATAGGCTTCGTCGGCGTTCCGCACGAACTCAAGGGGGAGGAGATGTTCTTCTCTCACGTTCACCTTCACGGCGGCCCCGCACCAGTCCGCCGTTTTCTACCGAAGCTGATCGATCTGGTCTGGACGGAAAAGATCCATCCCGGCAAGGTCTTCGACCTTACCCTTCCTCTGGATCAGGTCGCAGAGGGCTACAGCGCCATGGATGAGCGCCACGCGATCAAGACACTCTTACAGCCTTAAATCGGGCGCATCGAAAGGTAAACGAGGTGGACACGATTCGTGAAGTAGACAGACCGATCAACTCCGCCCGGCGTGACCTGCTGAAAGCAGGCGTGACCCTCATGATTGCTTCGCTGTGGGGAGTTGGTCCTGCATTTACCCAGGAGAAGAAAATGACCGGCACAAAGAAACCGAACACGTTGCCTTCTGTGTTGACCTATGACGATGTGAAAGCAGTCTCACCGGCGGTGGAATACTACACGAAAGGACCGCTGCTCGATGGTTTGTGGAAGCGGCCCGAGCTGTCACCATGGGACCGCAGCGTCATCACCGTGTCTTCCCTCATCGCACGTATCCAAACGATCGAAATGCCATTTCACTTTGCACTGGCACTGGACAACGGTGTGAAGCCGAGTGAACTCTCCGAGATCATCACGCACCTTGCGTTTTACGCCGGATGGGCGAACGCGATGTCTGCTGTCGCCGTGGCGAAGGGCATCTTTCACCAGCGCGGAATCGGCCTCGATCAACTTCCACCCGCGAAAGATAAGCTGCTTCCGCTGAACGAAGAGGCCGAGACTCAGAGAGCCACGCAGGTCTACAACAACTTCGGCTCGGTCTCGCCCGGACTTGTTCAGAACACCACGGACCTACTGTTCCGTGAACTGTGGCTACGGCCGGCGCTGGCACCTCGAGATCGCAGTCTGGTAACGGTTAGCTCTCTTATTGCTTCCGGACAGGTAGCGCAAATCACGTATCACCTGAACCGAGCCATGGACAACGGTCTAACGAAAGAACAAGCTTCCGAGGTCGTGACTCACGTTGCCTTCTATGCGGGATGGCCTAATGCGTTTTCAGCCCTTCCGATTGTTAAGGAAGTCTTTGAGAAGCGGCACAAATAGTTATCGTAGCGTGGAGACAAGGAGGTTATGGAATGAGCTCATGGTCGAAAGAGGAACTACGCAAGATCGCCGAAACCGACGAGCTGCATATCTCGCCATTCCGCGAGGACGGTGTGACGTATGGAACCCCGACATGGATCTGGTCTGTTGTGGTGGACGGCAACCTGTATGTCCGCGCCTATAACGGCACAAATTCCAGTTGGTATCAGGCGGCCACGAAGCAAAAGGCTGGACGGGTCGGGGCGGGAGGCCTGACCAAGGAGGTTGCCTTCGAAACCGTTGAGGGACAAATCGATGACCGCATCGACGATGCCTATCGAGCGAAATATCAGTCGAGCCCATATTTGAAGCCTATGATCAGCACCCGAGCTCGCTCTGCAACGGTCAGGATCGTTCCAAGAGATTAGTATCTGCTCCTTCTCAATTTCTTGTTATCGGGAGACTTCCATGTGCAATAAACGTAACGATTCCGATCAAGCGCATATTCCCGCGGTGATGAGCCGGCGTGAGGCTCTGAAAGCAGGTGCAGCTACAGCGATCATGCAATTCTTCGGAGGAGCGAACTCCATCGCGCAGGCGACCGAGGCTGCCTATGCTTCGGCGGGCAAGGTCCGGGATACCGCGACGGAATGGTTGAGCTACGGCGGCGACAAGGCGAGCTCGAAGTACTCGCCGCTCGCCCAAATAAGCGGCGGCAACTTTAATCGCCTGAAGACTGCGTGGACATGGCAATCTGCTGAAGAAGAAGTTACGAAAGCAAATCATCTGAAAACGTGGGCGTGGGAATCCACACCACTAATGGTCGGCGGCGTGCTGTACATCAGCACTTCGCTCTCCCAGGTCGCGGCCATCGACGCGGCGACGGGCAAGACCCTTTGGGTGTACGACCCAGAGACATGGAAAAACGGAACACCTTCAAATAACGGCTTCGTGCATCGCGGCGTCGCCTACTGGGCGGAGGGAAAGGATCGGCGCATTCTGTTCGGCACCGGCGACGGCTACCTGATCTGCCTGAACGCCGCGACGGGTAAGCCCATTCCCACCTTCGGACACGAGGGGCGTATCGACCTGACGCAGGGGCTTGGTCGCAGTGTCGATCGCCATTTGTACGGTGTCTCCTCCCCGCCGATCATCTGTCGCAATGTCATAGTCATGGGTTCGAAGGTCAATGACATTCCCCTTGCTGCGGAGATGCCGCCCGGCGACGTGCGAGGCTTCGACGTTCGCACCGGCAAGCAGCAGTGGATTTTCCATTCCATCCCAAGAGAGGGGGAGTTCGGGAACGAGACCTGGAAGGATGGTTCCTGGAAAACGACGGGCGCAGCCAACGTTTGGACGATGATGAGCGCGGACGAAGCATTGGGCTATATCTACCTGCCGTTTAGTACGCCTTCGGACGATCACTACGGGGTCCACCGTCCCGGCGACGGCCTCTTCGGTGACAGTCTGACCTGCCTGGATGCGCGGACCGGCAATCGCGTCTGGCACTTTCAGATGGCCCACCACGGGCTGTGGGACTACGACCTCCCTTGCGCACCCAACCTGATTGTCATCCGAGTGGACGGGAAGCCTGTGAAGGCTGTGGCGCAGGTGAGTAAGCAGGGCTTCTGCTACGTCTTCGACCGCGTCACAGGTAAGCCGATATGGCCCATCGAAGAGAGACCCGTTCCCCACTCGACGGTGCCCGGCGAGAAAACATCCCCGACGCAGCCCTTTCCAACCAAGCCCGCTCCGTTTGATCGACAGGGAGTCACAGAAAACGACGTCGTTGACTTCACGCCGGAGCTGCACAAGCAGGCGATGGCCGTTCTGGAAAAGTACAATTACGGTCCGCTGTTCACGCCGCCATCTCTAGAGAAGCCGACGATCGAAATGCCCGGCATTGCGGGCGGCGCGAGCTGGTCAGGCGCCGCGTTCGACCCTGAGACCGGGATTCTTTACGTCTCGTCGGTCACACTCCCGTACGCGGCCACGCTTACGAAGATTTCGGTACCCAATACCGACTACTTCGGGAAGATGACTCCGGTTGAGACGATGCAGGGCGTGCCCCTGTGGAAACCACCATACGGGCGTATCACCGCCATCGATCTGAACACGGGCGATCATCGGTGGATGACACCGGCGGGTGACCTCGCCCAGAGCAATCCCATCTTGAAACAACTCGGCCTTCACTCCCTCGGACGGCCCGCGCGCGGTCACCTGTTGCTGACGAAGACGCTGCTCATCGTCGGTCAAGAGGGCGGCACGCATCG
>WNFD01003493.1_pt1 | contig 21507 bp, 18 predicted proteins | sample 5400491 | NCBI WGS metagenome assembly WNFD01 (sample SAMN13153343, study PRJNA577476) | soil metagenome | isolation source: 120 cm saprolite under Douglas fir tree site 2 hole 2 replicate 2 | place: USA:California | collected 2015-04-18
CGCGGTCGACCCGGTCAACGCCTTCAGCAACGACAACTTTCTGCCATTGTTGAAACTCGGCGAACTCACCGACGGACGAATCGTGCTCACTCCGTCGATCGCCGAACTCACAACCGAGATAGGCCATCGTTACGTTGCGGTGAGCTCAGGCTCGACTGGCAGCGCGCTGCTCATGGCGCCACGCGCGCCGCGTGGAAGCGGTGCGGTAATCAACGGAAACTTCTACGGTGGCGCCACGGCGGGCTGGCCAGAGACGGTGAGCAACGAAGTGCTCAAGCGCTTCGGACCGCAGCCAAAGACGGGCGGCGCTAGAGACAACTTCGACACGGCGGTCGACTGGTCGATGACGGTCCTGCGGGAATACGTGTTGCCCGAGCTGAAGCCCAGCGTTGCGTACGTCTGGGTTACCGAGCCCGACCACATTCAGCACGCATTCGGCGCGGGCGCCCCGGAGTCGCTCGTTTCGATCCGCAATAACGATCGTAATCTCGGGCTTGTGCTCGAAGTGCTCGACAAGTTAGGTCTGCGCGAACGCACCAACATCATGCTTGTCTCCGATCACGGCTTCAGCCAGACGGTGTACGGCGTGAACGTCGGGCAGGAGTTGCTCGATGGTGGCTTTAAAGCCGAGGACGTGGTGATCGCTTCGTCGGGCCAGAGCGTGGCGCTGCATGTGAAGGGTCGTGACCCTGTAAAGATCAGGGCGCTCGTTGAATTTCTGCAGAAACGGACGTGGGCCGGGGTGGTGTTCACCGCGAGCGGCGCAGGAGCAGAATATGAGGGCGCGGTGGCTGGTACCTTCGCGCTGGAATTCGCACATCTCGGCGGCAACGAACGCAGTCCGGACATTGTGTTCACGTTTCCGTGGTCTTCGGCGCGCAATCGCCATGGCGTGCAAGGCACAGATTACATAATGCTTGTCAACGGCGCGACCGGGTCCCTCGACACTACCGCAGCCAATCATGGCAGCATGAGCCCATGGACGGTGAAGAACACCATGCTTGCCTGGGGGCCGGACTTCAAGCGCGGCGCACGCGTGCGAACACCGAGCGCGAATGTAGATGTGACACCCACGATCCTGCACTTGTTGGGCCATCCAAAGGCCAATGCACTCGATGGCCGTGTACTCAGGGAGGCGCTCGTGAATGGCCCTGACGAAGAACAAGTGGCGATCGAGACGCGCACGCTGCGCGTCATGAGCGGCGCCTATAAGGCTGCGCTCCAGGTTACCGAGACTGCCGGCAAGCGCTACCTTGACAAGAGCTGGCGCGAGTAGAGCGCCTGCAGACGCCATCGACTGCGTGACGTACGTAAACCCATAGAGAGGTTATCAAGGCAATCGACGATAACGCATCAGTCATCGCATACCGGAACGCCGGTCACCGTGTAAATCTGGGTGAAGTCGAAGTTCTGAGCTGCATCCGTGGCGAGCGTCAAAGTGACGGTGGTGTAGATCAGACCCTGAGTCGATGGAGTGCACTGGATCGTCGTCGGATCGTAGGTCACGACGTAGGCGCACGAGGCACCCGGAGAGACCGAGGCACCGCAGCCATCCGAGGAGATCGAGACCACGCCCTGATTCGGAAACCCGCCGAGGAAACCCGACGGTGCGGCGCTGACCGTGACTTGGGCGACATTCAGGTTGAAGTCCCCGTCACTCAGCAGGGAAGCCGAGAACGTATAGGGCGCGTCTGGAATGACGTAGAGCTGCCCGCTTTGGGACTGCCACGTGTAGTGGGAACTCGGGGTGATGACGAAGCCCTTGTCTACCCCTGGGATCGCCGAGTCGCTTCCGGTCTTGTTCGTGCCGTTGTCGGCGTAGACGGTCTGGGTTCCGTCCACGTAGAGCGGAGCGGGTGCTGTGGGTGCGCCCGCGACTGAACCTGTTGGGTTCCCAAACAAGTCCCAGGTTGCGCTGAAGTCATACTGAGTCGTGATGCAGTACGCTCCGCGGCCGCTGGAACAGTGGGTGAGAGCGTAGTGAACCAGACCGCTGACTCCCCCGGTGTCGGTGAATGCGTACCCAACTACGTTGACCCCCCTTGCTCCCGGGGGCGGGGTGAATTGGAGCTTGTGCTCATAGGCGTGGGCCATGCCGAACAACATCAATGCGATTGCTGCTAGGACTTTCCTCATGGCTTCATCCCCATGGAAACTGCGTTGGAGGAAGGCTACTACCGCGGTCCAAAGTAGACAAGTCCCTCGTCCTGGGCCTGAACGTGTGAAGGCGATCTGAAGGATTGGTCACGACGGCAGGAAATCTATGGGATAGGTCACCACCATCGCGTCCACGGCTTTCGGGCCAAAATCGAACTGCCTGATGCGCAAGAGCACCTTGCGTTCGAGATCCGGCGCACGCAGTTCGCTCGAGACGAGCTGGCAATCCAATACCTGCCCCGTGGACGCGATCGTGAGCTTCACCACGACCTTGCCCTGGAGAGTCGGGTCTTCGCGCAACGCGCGATTGTAAAGCGTGTAAATCGAGCCTTTGTTGCGGTCGAAGACTAGCTTGATGTCTTCGATCGAGCGCGATGCCTTGCCGCTCCCGCCGCGGCGCAGCGTGCCCCCACCGCCGGGGCCACCGCCACCCTCGCCGCCGATGACCCCTTGTACCACGGTGGTGGAACGGCCCGCGAGCCCACCGCCGCCAGTATCGCGACTCAAGGACCCGGTATTGATTCCACCGCTGCTGCCGGTTGCGTTCGAGGTGATCAAGGAACGCGCCGGAAGGCCCGGGCTCCTGCCGGCACCCACGCCCGGCCCGGAGCCGGACCCGACGCCAGGGCCGGGTTTGATGTCTTTCTGAAACTGCGCTGCAACCGGCGCACCGCGCAAATCGGCGAGCTCGTCTTTCATCGCCAGCAAGCCCACGCCCGAGGCCTTGCGGCGCGCAGCCGCTAGCCTTTCCCCCGGCGCCTTTGCCGGATCGGGCTTGCGCGCTTCGGTAACCGGCGGCTTCGCCGGCTCCGGCTTCTTCACTTCGGGCCTGGGCTTGGCCGCCGCCGCCTCCGGTTCCGGTTTCCTGGACGGCGCCACGACCGGCGGCGGAGCCGGCTGGCGTTCGAGCAGCAGCTTCGCGAGTCGCGGCGGCAACTCCTCGACCTTGCTCCGATCCACCTTCGGCACCGGCAACCACGGCATGATCAAGCTGAAGAGAAGACAAACGAGCAGCACGCGCTTGAGGATGCGGCGGAAGCGCTGTTCATCCTCCTCGGAAACCGTCCACGGCAACATCGCGGGACCGTGATGAACGAAGGCCGCGCTCATTACGCCTTGCCCTTCTGGACCACGGCAAAGGAGATGTCGCTATAGTTGGCGCGCGCGCAAGTCACCATGATCTTGCGCAGCAGACGATACGGAATCTCCTTGTCTCCCATGATCGTGACGGCCTTGTTCCGGGCCTCCTTCTCCTTGCGGATGAGCTGACGTCCGGCGTGATAGTCGAGCTCCGCCTTGAGCGGCCCGATGAGATCGCTGTCGGCACTCATCGCCTCGGACACCGAGGACACCTTGCGTCCCTGGACAACGATATCCTGATTGCTCACCAGGACGACCAGGGTTTCTTTCGGAGTTTTTTCGGCCGTGGACTCCGGCAGCCTGACCGCCTTGGTGCTCGGCAGCACCTCCACCTCGGATGCGTTGGCGAGAAGGAAGAAAATCAGAATGGTAAAGATGTCTATCAGCGAAACCAGATTGAGGTCCACCGAAAACTTGTTGCGCGCGTGCCGCTCGGCCCGCTTTTGCAACGGCGACAGCTTCATCGCGCTTTCCCCGATTTCGCCGGCGCCCTGGTCGCAACCGGCGCATCGCCGATGGAGATCTCCGGGAACAATTCGACGTGGGCAGCGGGACCAGACCCGGAGGTTCTCGCCGCGCGTACGGCGTCCATGGTCTGCACGAGAATGTCATAAGGCGTATCGGGTTCGGCGAGAATCGTCGCTTCGACCTTGTCCGGAAAGCGCGTCTTGATCTGCTGGATCAAGCCTGACAGGGCCCGGAAATCGTACCCTTTATTCGTGTTTTCGACACGCCGAAGCAGGCCGCCGATGCGATCCTGGACCTCGAGCGCGTCGCCCCGAATCACGATCTCGAGCTGCAGATCGCCCTTCAGCTTGTCGAATGCGGAGGATTGCGCCGGCAGACTCAGTTCCAGCACCGCCAGCCGCGAAAACACCGTAGTCGTAAGTAAAAACGGCACCAGCACCACGATCATGTTCATGAACGCGGTGATGTCCAGCGCAGGCGAATGCTTGCGCAGGCGTCGGACGCGATAGCTCATCGGGCTGCCGGCGCCGGTTCGCTCTTCACGCGCTCGGCCAGATTCAGGAAACTGATCTTGGCCACCTCCAGGCTATCCACGATCTCGCTGGTACGCGCCTGGAGGAACGCGTGGATGAGCAGGAACGGGATCGCCACCATCAGCGCGAACGCCGTGTTGTTCATCGCGATCGAGATACTGGCCGAGAGCAGCTCGGCCTTCTCCGCCGGATTCACCTGCGCCACCGCGGTAAAGGCCTTGATCAGACCGATAATGGTGCCGAGCAGACCCACCAGCGTGATCACGTTGGCGAAGGTAGCGATGTAATGCGTGCGCTTCTCCAGCCGCGGCACGATCTCCATCATGCCCTCTTCCATGGCCGCATCGAGGTCCTCGCGCCGGCGCGCGCTCTTCACGCGCCGGAGCCCGCTATGCACGATCTTGCCGATGGCGGTCCTGGATTTGGAGGTCACGGAATAGGCCTCTTGAAAATCGCCGCCCTGTAGCAGCGGCAACAGCTCATCCCACGCTCTGCGATTGCTTCTGCGCGCGTGGCTGAGATAGACAAAGCGTTCCAATGCGATTGCTAGACCGACCGCCATGATCAGAAGGCTGGGGTAGATGAAAACCCCGCTGTCCTGAAAGAACTTGACTACGGTAGTGTAGGTATTCATCGCTTTTCCCCCGACAAAAGATCCTTGTTTGGCCCCGACCCTGCGTCCGGCCGCCTCTGCAGCACGGAATGGTAGCGGACCTGGCGCTCGAAGACGTCGCGGTCTATCGGCGAAAGCACCTCGTCCAGCAAGCTGGACGCGGGTCGACCGACCAACTCGGTCGGCAGCGGCCGTTTCCACGGGACGATGTACAGTACCTTCGGCAATTCGCGGCTGCCGAGAATCTGCGTGCCTTCGAGATCCGCGCGGTCGGCCGCCCACGCCGGCACGGCGAGCCACGACAGCAACGCGACGGAAATGGTTTTCAGTTTCATCCGCTCTTACCTCCTTTTGCCTGTTCGGTGGCACGACCGCGCTGCTGCAAATCGGCGATCCATTTCGTCACCGTTCCGGCCTCGCTAGGCATCAACTCCCGGTAACGCTGATAGTGCTGCATGGCTTTCGCTGTGTCCTGCAAATAGAGATCGTACAAAATTCCGATATTGAGGTGCGCGTACGCGTAGTTCGGATCGAGAGCGAGCGCTTTGGCATAGTAGCTGCGCGCCTCGTCGAATCGGCCCTCGCGCCGCGACACCATGCCGAGTTCGTTGTAATAGACGGCGCGATCGGGATTTAGACGGATTGCCTGCTGAAGCGATTCGAACGCCTGCGCCGGGTGCCCGGTGCGCGCGTAGAGAATGCCGAGATTGGCGCGCGGGCCGGCGAGCTCCGGCTCACGGCGTATCAGGGCGAGCAGCGCGCGCTCGGCCTCCGGGTAGCGACCGGCCCCGAGTGCAGTCAGCGCCTGCTGGTACATCTGGCGGGATTCCGCATTCACCGGCGGCTCCGTTTGCGCGGGCTTTGCCACCGGCGGCTCGGCCTTAACCGGCATGGGCACCGGCGCCGATGCCTCCTCCGGCACTAGCGTAAAAGCCGTGCAACCCGCCAAAGAGATGGAGGCCATCACGATTGCGAGCCGCGCTAATCTCCTAGTGCAGCACATTGATTACTCCCTCGCCTTTTTCCATCTTGGCATAGCGCACCGGGCGCAGCTTGACGAGTGCGGCGAAGCTTTTCTTGACCCATTCGTCGTAGAGACCGATGCGCGCACGCCGCGCATTGATCTCATGCAACTCGATCGCCTTTTCCTCGAACGGATACGCTTGCTCTTCGAGCATCACGTTGTATTGCTCCAATTCGTCCTTGGACAATCTTTTGGGACGCTGCGAATCGAGCAAGGCTTTGCCGAAATCGTTGTATAACTCTGCCGTCCGGTAGGTGGCCGTCGTCGCCACTTCGGCCACACCGTAGTCCGCGGCCACGGCGTAAGCCTTGAGCACTTGCTGCATTCTGTCTTTCTTGAGCTTGAGATTTTTCTTCAGGGGCTCGGCCAGACGCACGCCTCGATACGCCTCCTCCAGCGGTTCGGCCATCACGAGCCCGCTCAGCGAACCGAGATAGCGCGTGCGGTCGGTGCGCTCATTTCCGCCTCTTTGCTCGGCCTCGACCAGCTCGCGCGACCAGGCTTGGCGCTGCGGCATAAGGCCTTGCTTTCGATATATTTCGGCAAGGCGATACCGTGCTTCGACCGCGGGTTCGAGCGGCCCCGGGTGCAGACGCACATAGCGCTCGTACGCCGCCGCGGCATTGCGGTCGTGGTCCGCCTTCTCATACAGTTCAGCCGCCTTCCAAAGCGCCTCGCGCGCGAACGCTATGTCCTTCTTTGTCACAGAAAGCGCCTCGAACTCGCCGGCCGCTTTGAGCGTTTGACCGCTTTCGAGATAACAAACAGCGAGTTTTCCCGGTACCTCGGCCTGCAACGAATGCTTCGGGTAGTCGCGGCGAAAAGTCTCGAGCACGCGCGCCGCCGCGTTCCAATCCTTGAGCCCGATCAATGCTGCGGCGGCGTCGTACTCCGCGTTTGCACGTGCCGGCGAATCCGGCACCACCCTTCCGACGCGCAAAAAATGATCCGCTGCCGCGCGCAGCTGGCCCGCCGCGCGCGCCTGCTCGCCCTGCTTGTACACCGAAGCCGCGAGCCGCTCGGTAAGTCCCGCGCGGGTCGAGGATTTTTCAGGCGTGAGGGCCAGCGCTTCCCGGTACGCCCGTTCCGAACGATCGAAAGCTCCCTTCTGAAACTCAATGTGCGCGACCACCGTCCAGGCGGTGCGGCGCAGCTCGGGCGCAGGTGGCGGTTGGATTGCGAGCACGCGTTGCGCCAAGGCAGCCGCAGAATCGGGATCGTCGTTCGCATAGAGTTTTTCCGCGGCGTGGGTGAGCACGCCGGGCGCGCGCCCGTCCTTCGGATTGGCCTCCGCAAACCGCAGGGAACTCTCCACAGACCGGCCACGCACCCTACGCAGCTCTTCGCCCTTGGCCTCTCTTTCCTGTTGCGCGTACGCCAGCAAGGCGGCATAGCCCGCATCTGCCGTTTTCTCATGGCGCGGATAGCCGTAGGCCGCGCGTTCGTACTCGGCCGCCGCCGCCGCGAAGCGTTTGTCTTCAAACAACAACTCGGCCAACAGAAAATGCATGCTCGGCGCGCGCGGATCCGTCGGAAAGGAATCGAGATAGACGCGGTACCAGCGCACTGCTTCCTGATAGTCCTCGCTTTTCTTGGCCTTCTGCGCAACGGCGTGGTAGTGGCGCGCCAGCTCTTCGAGATGCGTCTTCACGTGCGGCAACACGCGCTCGTTCACCGGCACGCTGTTCACCCGTTGAAACTCGCTCTTGACTCCGTAGCGCACGACGAATTCCTTCTTCGCTTCGAGCGCGAGCGTGGCAAAACCTGCCTGCTGATAAGCCTGAACGACCCGGGATTGCATGAACGGCGACTGGGAGTGCGTTGGATAGCGGCGCGCGAACGCGTTGAATGCATGGGCCCCGTCCTCGACGCGCTCCTGTTTGAAATACAGTTCACCGAGCTGCTGATATACGCGAAATTCGTACTCGCGCCGCGCGGGCGTCGCGAAATATCTCGGAATCGTGTCCGGTCCCTGGAGGTTGGCCAGGCTCAAACTCACTACCCGGAAAGTATCCTCGGTGAGTTCACGCTCGGCGCGCGTGAGCCCCGGGAGCTCCTCGAGCGCAGCGCCGTCGTCGCGACCGATGAGTTTGCGATCGAGCACCGCGAAAAACGAATGCAGTCCTTCCTCGAGACGGGCCTGCTTGAACAACGACCAGCCGTGCATGTAGAGCGCGCGCTCGTGAAACGCCGACGACTCGCCTTTCTGCATCACCGCTCCGTAGGCCTGTCCGGCCTCGGGGTAGCGGCGCAGCGTAAACAGCAACTCGCCGCGACGGAACTCGGCCTCGTCGCGATAGACGCTTTGGGGAAACTGCGCAACCAAGCGATCCAGGGTCGCGAGCGAGCGCCCGAGATCGCCGGTCTGATCGTAGGCGTGCGACATTTGATAGAGTACGCGGTCGTTGCCCGGGTGGGCCGGGTAGGTCCGCAGCAAATCCTCATATACCTTGACCGCGTCGCGATATTCCCTCGCGCCGGAATTCTCGGCGACACCGTCCCGTGCTCGTTCGATTTCAAGATCGCCGAGACGGCGCATCGCCTCCGGACGCATCCGATCGCGCGGGGCGGCATCGAGAAACTTGCGATAGGCCTGGATGGCGGCGGCACGACTGGCATCGACCGCGGCATCGCGTTCCACGACGACCTGCCGCCCCTCGAGACTCCTGAGCGTCCCCGTCCCTGCCTCGGGCGGGGCGGCGCAGGCCCCGAGCAGACAAGCGCAAGCCATGAAAGCGCGGCGTCTCAAGGCGCCTTCTCCGTTGCACGCACGGCCTGATCGTAGATCTGCGCCACGGCAAAACGCGCCTGCGTGATGTACGTCGTGATCTGCTCGCGCCGCAGCGCCAGTTCGGCTACCGCCAACTCGGCCAGATAGTCCTCTTGCGCCCGTGCGGCAGCGCTGACATCCGCCTGCGCACGGTTGATCCGACCACGCAATGTCTCGATACGTTTGTCGAATTCATCGAAACTGGCCGGTACCCGCGCTTGCGCCTGCAGCAATGCCTCACGTCGCGCTTCAGCCTCGGTAATCAACCGACCCGCCTCCTGCAGCGCCTTGTTCTCACTCCGCAGACGCGTGCTGTACTGCGCCGACAGATCCCATGTGAGCAAGCCGCGCAGCAAACGGTACTTCTCCCGCGCGGTTTCTCGCTGCGCCGGATCGACAAGACGCTCAAGCCCCGTGCGCACGCGCTCGAGGCGCATGGCGAGCGTGCTTTCCCTTTCCGCTGCCAGGGCCTCGGCGTCCCCTTCGCTCTCGATACGCGCCAGCCCCTGGACCTCGCGCGCATGGGCGGTGCGCAGTCGCTCGACCTGGAGAGCGCGCTCTCCTGCGATAACGCGCGGCAGTCGTTCGGCAAACCCCTGTCGGCGCGTGGCGAGCATGTCACGATAAGTCCCGATGCTTTGCGCCCAGGTGTTGAGATTGCGCAACAGGAAACCTAGGTCGCGGTAGTTCTTCAACCCTTCTTGAAAATCATGACTCGCCAGCAGCTCCGTGAGGTAGCGGCCCTCGGGCGTATCCGGCGGCTGGCGCACGCGCCAGAACCATCCCGATTCTTCTCCCGGGTTGTCCCGCAGGAGGTTCTCGACCAGCGCCCCGCGACGAATCGCCGCGATTGCCTCATCGAGCCGTGCGATCTCGCGCGTGTATGCATCGAGCGCTCGTTCATAACGCGCGAGCGACTGGCGGTACGCGCCGAGCTTTCCCAGCGCAAACGGCACGGCGAGCAACGATTCCTGCACCGCCGTGTCCGCTAGGGAACGGTCCGTCAGTTCTATCCACGGCACCAGCGCCCGTTCATACTCGTTGAGTGCCGCGTGCGTCCACCCCAAACCAAGCAAGGCCTTATTGGACAACAAGCCGTTAAGACGCACCCGCTCGAGATAGGGTTCGGCCCGCGCCGGAGCGTCGCTTTGCAGGAAAGTATACGCGAGCGCGACGTTGGCCTTGTCCCGCAGCGCAGTGAGCTCCTCGCCGCGCGCGCGATCGCGACCGATCTCGTCGAGCAACTCCACACCGGCGTCGCGCTCGCCCGCTTGTATCAGCGCCACACCCAGGTTGTAGTGTCCGTAGGCGGCCCACCCGGACCGGCTGGACGTCCGCCGCAACATCGCAATAGCTTGAGGATATTGCTGGCGACGCAGAAGTAAAACGGCGTGCAATACGAGCCGCTCGTCTTCGAGGTCCCCGGGCAATGGACCGTGCACGCGCGCGATCGCGTCCTCGGCATCGGCGACATAGCCACGTTGATAGCGGATCTTCGCCAGATGAAACCAGGCCCGATCCCGAACCGGTGGAGGCGCGCCAGCGTCAATGAGGGCCTGGAAGATACGCCCGGCTTCCTGATGCAGCCCGTACGATAACAGCATCCCGCCGCGCAATAACTCCGCTTCCTCGGCGTGATGCGGCACACGCGCGAAGTGCTGCGCCGTCATGAGCTGCGTCAGTGCCGAAAAGTAGTTCTCCTGAAAAAAGAAGAATAGGACTTCGCCGAAGTGCGGATCCTTTATCGCACGCCTTTCGTCCGCGCGTGCGCCGCCGGCGACGAACACCGCCAAGCAGGCGAGTGCCGCCCATAGGACGCAAACTCGCTTGTGCGCCGATTGCGCCATAACGACCTTACCATTCCTTGACGCGGAACTCCGGCTGCTGGCCGCGCGTCTCGTCCCGAATCTGAAGCTCGATATACTTGGGATCGGTACCCTTATCGAACGTCAGCGTCGTGCCGCGCCGATAGTCGCGCCAACGGGGCCCCTTTCCGGTGAATACCGCGACCAGTTCGTGCTTGCCGGCCCTTAGATTTCCCATATAGAGGCGTTGTACGCCGCCGCGATGCAAGGCCTGCGCCTCGCGTTCGGTGTAGAGATAGTTTGTCACCACCGAGTCGTCGAGCTTGAGCTGCACCGAGTCGAGATCGAACAAAGTCCCGATATCCATCGAGACGAATACTGCCATTTGTGTGCTTGCCGGAAACAACAGCTCTTCTTCGAGCACCAGAAGATCGCGATTGAGTTCCATCGCCTCTTGCTTGAGCGACTGGATTCTCGTATCCAGACTCTGTGGGGCTTGCGGCGGCATCTTCGGCGGTTCGGCTGCCATCGCCAAGCCGGCGGTCAGCGTCAGCGCTTCAAGGACGTGTCGCACCGCGTGGAAAATCCTGTTTGAACGAGTCTTCATGGTTGCTTCTCTCCGTCTAAAACCACCCCGACAGAAATACTTGAAAGACATTGGCCTTGTACGCATATAGTCGGCCCGATCGTACGTCGGTGAAATTGGTGTAGTCGTAACGAATGGATTCGTAATCGAAATTCAGGGTTACGCGGTTAAAACTGAAGCGATTATTGAACAATTGATAACTGGCCTTGGCGCCGAGTGCGTTGCTGGAAAAGTCGCTCAACTCGCGATCCCGCGCCATGAAGACCATCTGGGTCGTAAAGTCGTTGGCGTAAAATGACGCCGCCGATTGTTTATAGTGGCGATAGTGCGGTTCAACCAGCCAACGGTCGCCAAGACGGGTCACATATCGCAGGTCGACGGTGTGGGCGCGGATGTTCCAGGTATCCCAAAAGTAGCGATAGCGCAGATGCGCCGACGCGTTGAGCTGGCCATCATTCGAGCCCAGGCCCTTGACAATGCCCATTGCCATCGCGTAACTATCGCGCGTACGGGGATAGGCTTCTGGGACCGACAATCCCAACAACCGTGCGGCGCGATAGGGACTATGTAGATAACCATCCTCCAAGATAGCCTCGTAATTGAGGTTCATCAGCAAGCTCTTGGTGACAACCTGAGACACCCCGAGTTTGTATTGATAACGATTGACGTGATCGGCGAAATCCGTGTGCACTTTGCCGACATTGTCACGACCCACGTTGTATCCCAGACTGAACGTCGTAAGGCCGTCCAATACCTCGTGCGTCACCGTGGCACCGAATGTATTGGCTACATAGTCCGATTCCTTGCTGCGCAGGACGGCCAGCCCGATGGTCGTGTTCCCGTACAGGTAGTCGACGCCACCACCGTACTCTTCCCGCTTTTCTTTGAACGGGCTCGCCGTGGTCAGGACGTCAATCGAAGCGCAACTCACGTTGTCAATGAAGTACGAGGCATACGCCGACACGCGCTCGCCGATTCCCTTGCGCACTAGCAGGGCGGGCCCGCTCACCGTGGTCCCACCCCCATCGTAATAATGATATAAAAGATCCGCGCGGTCTTCGGGAACGACTGCTCCTCGCGTCGGCGCGGCAAAAAGACCCGCCAACGCCAACCAAAGGGCGCGGACATACGTGCTCAATTGCATCCGCATCCTCCCCCCTCCGCGACAGTGGCGCCGCGTGCACCCTCGCGCACATCGTGGACGTGTTGCAGATATTTGTCCGACAACGGATCGCGTGAAACGCTCATCAGTGGATCGGCCAACCAGCCACGCTCATAGGGTTTGACCCACGGGTCGCTGGCGCAACCGCCGAGACATATCGCCGCAACAACCGCTAATAGCACCCGCCGTTTCATTCTTTCAGCAACTCCCGCACCTGCTGTTCGTACTTCTTCTCATAACCGGCGTAATAGCCGCGGTGCACGTAACGCACGCGCCCGTCGCGGTCGATCACGAGTGTAGCTGGCATCGCATTCACGCCATATAGCTTCACAACGTTCTTGTTACCATCGAACAGCGTTGGAAATCGCAGGTCGAGGCGTTTTAGCATCGCTTCGGCGTCCTTGCGGTTATCGTCAACGTTGACGGCGAGCAGCATGAAACCGGCAGCGCGATATTGGGCGTACATCTTGCTCAGTAGCGGCAACTCCTGACGACAGGGGCCGCACCAGCTGGCCCAGAAATTGATCAACACTACTTGACCGCGCAGCTCGCTCAAGCGCACATTGCGGCCGCTGTCGCTCTTCGATGCAAAGTCGGGCGCCGCCACTCCGACAGTCGGCAATGCCGCGGCAGTTCGTACGGCGGGAACGGTCAAAACCGTCAGCGCCAGAAGAATGGTTAGAGGACGCATGCGTGCACTCGTTTCACCGCTCCATCAAAAATAAGCCGCTAATCCCAGGGTCATCTCGAAATTGTGCTTGAGCTCGTTTTTACCGAGAAGATCGGAATTGAACATGTGATCCCGTATCTCGAAGCGCATCGAGAACCAATCTACTGGAAGGGCGCGAATTCCGATCCCGAAGTTATACGCCGTATGGCCCTCTCCATTGAAATTGACGTTACCCACTCCGCCGACGAGATACACCGCCGATGTCATCGCCCAATTCTTTCCCAGGAAGACCTCGCCTGGAAACAGGTTACAACCGATCGAGAGGTAATAGTAAGTAAGGTCGATTTTCTCCCTGTTGAAGATGGCGATTCCCAACCGACGGAACGCCTGATCCGATACCGTCGAACGTCCATACATTCCCTCGACAAAGAAATCCTCCGTAACGTGATAACCGAGACGCAAGCCGGAGGAGGATTTCGCGCCGAAATCCTGAACGCTGAGAATCCCGGTGTAAGCGCCGACCTCTATATCACTCGCACTGATCTTCGGAATGTGGACGTCGCGTCGATCGACCTGCGCAGGGATCACCGGCTCCGGGACGGATTCCGCCGATTGCGCTGTCGCCGTGGCTGGGATAATCATGCTCAGCGTCACCACCAGGGACGACAGGATCGCTAGTTTCGCCATTTGTCAGCTATATGACTAAAAAAAGAATGCAGCACCCGCGGACAACTCAGTATAGTGGTTCGTATTGTCGTAGTTGACCAGCGTTACATGTCTCTTCGCCTCCACGCGCAGGAAGAACTGGCGCGTGACGTAGTAGCGTAGGCCGATGGCCGCGTTAGCGAGGCCTCCCTTGGTTTCGATTGCACTAACGAGCGTGGATTTCGGCGTATTGGTGAAGCGGCCCGCTCCAAGCGCAAAAAAAGGCGACCAACGTGAGTCCGGAAACGGCTGCGACACAAGCGCGCCGTAAAGCAACGACGTGGTGGAGAAATCGCCGGCCGATTGCGCGATAGTGAGCTCGACAACGAAATTGTCGTGCATGCGGTAGCCGGTGTGGGCCGACAACAACGGATCGCGCTTGAAAGTGCCGAAGGAAAAACCAAACTCCGTTCGCCGCCTGAGGTAGTCATCGAACAATACATCGCGAAATGTTTTCTTTTCTCCGGCCTCGGTGAGCGTCGCCTCCATTTGCGCACGCGACACCCACCCTTCTCTACCGCGCGCCGTCCGGACCTTGAACCAATCGGTATGCCGCTTGAGAATTTCCACCCGCTCGCCTCGTTCCGCAATGTCGAAGATTGGATACCCGCGGCCGGGACCGGTATGCAATTCCAGATAAGGATCGGCCACCAATACGCGCTCATTCGAATCGTCGGCCGATACCGGCAGAACGAACGCGAAGAGCACGGAGAGGCACCATCCAGCAAGACGATTCGGACCGACCTTGCACGCGTGATGGCGCCCCCTCGCCGCCGTGCCCATCCTCAGGGAAAACCGCAGCCCGTGGATGTATTTGCCACTGGCGTGCACTGGCCGCACGAAGGGCTCGTGTCGCCCAAGGCGGGGTCCACTTGATTGCTGAGCCAGTTGTAGATGGCGAGGTAGCAGCTATCGCCACGTCCCGACAGAACCCGGCCGCCGCCGTGTGTAACTTCCTCCGCTGGTTTCATTAGGACCGGGCTGTTATGCGGATTCCCTAAATCAGCCAATGTTCTCACCACCTGCATATCGGCGTTTGCATCTGTCGAGCTCAGAGTGAAGCGGCCCCCGTTACCGCCGGCAAGGTGGCAGGTGCTGTCCATGCAACTCACGGTCGCTCCGTCCTGACGGCGAATCCGACCGGAGAGTATGGGCATTACACAGGCCTGAAAATCGTTCGAGCAAAGAACACCCTGCTCGGGCGCCGCCTGCGACGGTACCTGCGGCCCACAGCCAGCCAGCGCCAGTGCGCCCACCGCGACTCCGCCGACGCTGCCCCACACGACGCCCCACCGCCACCCCGCTATTGGCACGTCAGCGTGCCGGCGATCCAGGCCCGGATCGCGCTGTAATCGGCGGAGCCGGATGGCAAGAAGGGTGTGGAAGGTGTGGGAGGTGTGGTTGCCGTTCCGGGATGCGGAGGCGTGTCAGTAATGATGCGCGACGGACGCAGCAGCAGCAAGCTGCTGTCCGGCATGGCGATGTTCGTCACCATCGTGGCCGTGACGCCGAAGTCCGCCGGAGTATTTCCCGTCAGGACGAACCGGCTTGACGCGAAAGTTGGATTCGCCGGCCCGCCGCTGGTTCCATTGCCGCCAAAGGGCTGGTGGCAACTCGCGCACTTCGCCTGCAGGATCGGTTGCACCTTGCAGGCAAACACGGATTCGGAGAGTTGCGCCGCCACCGAGCGCAACGTGGTCCCGCTGTAGGGATCGTTGAAATAGGTCCCGCCGATGTCGATCCATTCGGTGATGATTCGCTTCTCCGCGACACTCAACGGGCTCGGAATCGCTGTATGGTCCTGGTAGATCCCGCTGTTGACGCAGGCGGTGCCGCCGGCACGGCAGAAGGCGCGTCGGCTTGTACTGCTTGCGCTCGCCAGCAGCGGCTGCTCGAACATGCGCTCGATCAGGCGGCTGCCGCGCGCGTGGCCCGGCATCACCAGTGGAACCTCACGCGCAATCATGAGCTCCCCATCCTCATTGATCGTAATGATGGGCTTACCGTTGGCGTCCAGCAAGGGATTGCCGACCATGAGGCTTTGGTAGCCCATCGTACGCGCGAACTCTCCCGACATCGCAGCGCTTAGATCGATTCCCGCTGCGGCAGCAACCCCGCTATGACAGCTTGCGCACTTGGCGGTGAGGATCGGCTTGGCCGACCAGTTGGTCGCGCACGAGGCCGGACCCTTGACCGGCGACGCGCTCAAACCGGAATAGGTGATCGAAATCGGCGCCTGTGGCGGAATGCTCGTGCCGTATTGTGTGTTGTAAATCGGCGTCCAATAGTCCGTGTAAGTCGGGCTGTCCACCAGAGTCGAGTAGTTCGCGTCGCCGGAGGCTCGCGTTTCGGCCATGCTGGCCGCGGCCCCTGGAATCGGATTCGTGGTGGTAAGACGTGAGGAGTGACAACCCTTGCAGAAGCGCCGCTCGCCTTCGCGTGCTTGAATCCAGTGCGTGTGCTCGATGAACTGACGCCCGTTGCTGTCGAGCACGGTGATATTGATAGCGGTGTCGGCCGGAACATGCGTCCGGATCGAGCCGTCGGGTTCGACCAGACCGTAACCGACGATCTGCTGCATCTCAAACTCCGTCTCGCCAAGCGCATTGCGGTTCATGCCGGAGGGTGTCGGCACGGCCTTGGTGATGCGGAAGAAGCGCGCTACGCGGCTCGCATACTGCGGCGTGCCCGGTGTCATGAGACTGACTATGTCGGGTTGGCCGGCAACGCGCGGGATAGCCTCGCCTAAGGCGAGCACGGCATTGCCCATGCGCTGCTTGTCGTCGGTGTCGTAAACCGTGTGGACGTCGAACAGACCAAATCCGGCGGGGATAGTCGTGTCGGGCGTGAACTGGCCGATTACCGCGGGCTTCGGGCGCGCCTGCAAAGCGACTGGATAAGCGAAGTAAAAACCATCCTGCGGCAGCACCACCGGTCGCAACGTCTTGGAAGTGAGGTCGAGCATATAAATGCCGTATCGCGGCGTTCCCTCGACGGCCGTGGGGTTACCCAGCGGATCGACGGCGGCCGTGGGCTGCGACGGGGTAAATACCACCAATACTCGGTTGGTGCCGTCCCAAAGCGGGTACGGGTTGCGGTAACGTCCGAGCGGCGACACGCCCATATCGCGCATGGCGTTGAGTTGCGACGCCGCGGCGCCAGGAAATAGCAATTGCGACACCTGGTACTGGCCCGCTTGCTGGCCCAGCTGATTGGCCGGTGCATTACTGCCGGGCTGGTCGATGTCGGAGTAATTTTTATGGTCGATGATTTCCAGCGACCCCCCCTCGCGTGTACCGGAAAGCGGCATGAGCGTGGCAATCAGGTGCCCGCCGGGCATTTCGCGCGGCTGCATATAGCTGTTGCCGGGGCTATGCGCCCCGTAGACGACGAACAGGTTGGTGCCGTCGGGATTGACCTTGAAGACCGTAAACTGATTGCGGCCGCCGACATGGTCCCAGCGCGAGTACAGTATTTCACCGCTGCTCAAGACGGTCGGGTTGCGGTCATGACTCTGATCGAACGAAATCTGACGGCAATTGCTGCCGTCCGAATTCATGACATGCAGGACAGTCGTTTGCTCGCGGTCGTACTCATCGACGTAGGTATAACTGGCAGGCTGAAGCCCCCCCTGCGCGGCGCTCTGCGCCTGCATTTGGCGCTTGGTCGTTTCCTGACGATTCGATATGAATACAATACGCCCATCCGGCAGATAGGCCGGCTCTGTATCGTCACCTTGCGCGGCAGCATCGCAGGCGATACGGCGCATCGACTTACTCACGGTGTCATGCTCCCAGATCGACCAATTTGCGTCGGTCGGCCCGCGCATGGCGAAAACAATTTTTGTTCCGTCGAACGAAACCTCTGGACGATTGACGTCGCCCTGACCCTTTGTATAGGAACCGGTAAGGTTGGTCTCGGTGCCGCTTGGTGAGGATTTATCGCGCAGATAGAGATCGCCGCCCTGTCCGGTTACAACGGAGTCAGTAGGATTTCCTAGCGCAGAGACGGGGCGCTTGACGTAGGCGACGGCAACGTTGCCCTCCACGGTAACTGAATCCGAACTGCTGCCTCCGCTGCAGGCGGCCAACCCAGCGACCATACCGACCATTGCCACAAAAACGATTTGGGTCTTGACTTGGTTGCGCATATCCGCCTCCTTACACTCCGGTTCTACCTTCCGTGCATTGCGGCGACTCCCGACGCAGGCCAGCTGAGTAGTGCATGCTTCCATCGCCGTCGATGATCACCGCATCAATCCCGGGCAACGACTCGACGAAACGAATCCCGCGTTCGGGCCCCATGATGAATACACTCTTGGAAATTCCTTCGGTGGTGGTCGCATCGGGTCCGACGATAGTGACGCTGCGCACGCCGGTCGGCGATATCCCGCTTCTCGGGTCAAGGATATGGTGATAGCGCACGCCATCCGCTTCAAAATAGCGCTCGTAATCGCCAGAGGTGGAGATTGCGGCGTCCACCAGGGGAATCATCGCCACCATGGTCTCCTTGCGCCTGGGGTCGCGGATGCCGATCATCCACGGCCGTCCACGCTTGTCGCCGAGAACCCGGCTATCACCGCCGGCAATTACCAGCGCTTCCTTCACACCGCGCGCCCTAAGCAAAGCGACGCAGTTGTCCACGGCGTAACCCTTGGCGATGCCGCCGAGATCGATCCGCACGCCGTCGCGGGCGAATTGAATCGTGCGCTGGCGACGGTCCAACCGGATGTGCCGATAGTCAATACCAGGCAGCGCCGCTGCAATTTTCTCAGCCGTGGGTTTAATGCCATTGCGGTAGTCGAACAACCATCCGACGCTCGCGAACGTGATGTCAAATGCACCTTCCGATAACTTTGAAAACTCGACCGACCGCGCGACCAATTCAAACATTTCTTTGCTAATGGGTACCGGCGCCTTTGCCGCTTCCCGATTGATGCGCGACAACTCGCTTTCCGGTTTGAACGGGCTCATCGCGCGGTCGATGCGTTGCATTTCCTCCATCACCGCGTCCAGCGCCGCTTCGCCCATTGCGGGTTCCTCATGCCACAACTCCACGCGTATTGAGGTACCCATGATCGCTTCCTCTCTACACGTCCAACTCCCTTGAGTCGGCTTGACCTTGGAAAAGAGTCCGAGGGTGCTGACAATCTTGGGTAAGGCCGATTTAAGTTCCAGGGTGCGTTCAGTCAGGGCTTTCTTGAATGCCCGCGACGCGTCTTCGACCGCTTCTGCGGTCATCGAACCCCTGACCAGCCGGTCAAACCACTCCGGCGATATCTTGGGCGACACCGCTGCTTGCGCAGCAGCGTTGGGCTTCTGGGTCTTGCTCATTAGCTTGGGCATACACGCTCCATTCAGATGACATGGTATGCCTCGCACACAAAATTCATGACAGGTTCCGGGTAGCTTTTTCCGTATCCTTCTCCAAGCAGCAGCAAACCACCTCAACCACGAGATAATCATATCGACGCAGTCGCGATGTGTCGCGCGCACAATCAAGGGTGATGAGGCAAATTCAACGTTTTAGACTGTCGCCTTGGAGCGACATGCGAAAAGATTCAGGGATTAGTTCCGTACCCCAGTAGTTCCCCGGCCAGCGCTCGAGCACTCGCCATTTCTATCTCGGATACCGGCTGCGCTGGGCGCTGACCGTCAAGCCACTCATGCAGGAAGGTTATAGTGGAGTGGCGTCCCCAACCGGATTCGAACCGGTGTTACCGCCGTGAAAGCGGCAAAGGTACCCGCGGAGACCACGTTCTACGCGTTGCGGCACACCCACATATCGCTCGCATTGCTCGCGGGGGCCAATATACAGGTGCTCTCCGAAAACACCGGTACATTGGTACGGATGATCGAGCAGCACTCCTGCCTGCTAGCGCGAGCATGGGCCCGAGATTGGGCGTTTGCGCGCGGCCGAACACGATCATTCGCAGCGGCATTGCGAGCTTCGGCAACTTGAGCTTGTGCTTGTCGATCACGGCCTGGATCGCGCTCATGATCGATTCCGCCCGCCAGTCTCCGAGACCTGCGAAGGCTGCCGTGAGCTCGGCCAACGCGGGACGCACTTCATCGGTCACCGAGCCACGCACCACGCCGGGTTCACCGTAGAACATCATCGCCTCTCCGGCGAGCACCTCGAGCGTTTCGGAACGCTCCTTCAGCAGCGCGACGACCGCAGGCAGCTCCGGCCCTCCAGCCAGCTTGCCGCCGGCGCGCTCGATACGCGGAGCGACGAGGTTGACGAGATCCGCGTCAGGGCGCTGCCTGAGATATTGGTGGTTGAGCCAGCGCAGTTTCTCGGGATTGAATTGCGCGGCGGAATGGCTTATATGGGCGAGATCGAACCACTGGAGGAATTGCTCCACCGTAAACATTTCCTCGTCGCCGTGCGACCAACCGAGCCGCACTAGATAGTTGACCAGAGCCTCGGGCAGATAGCCGTCTTCCGAATATTGCATGACGCTCACCGCACCGTGGCGCTTCGATAGTCGCTCGCCGTCGGCGCCGAGAATCATAGGAACGTGGGCGAATTTCGGTAACGGCGCACCGAGTGCTTGAAAAATATTCACCTGGCGCGGAGTATTGTTCACATGATCGTCGCCGCGGATGACGTGCGTGATGCTCATGTCGAGGTCGTCTACGACGACCCCGAAGTTGTACGTCGGAACGCCGTCTGCACGCAACAACACGAGGTCATCCAGCTCTGCATTCGCCACGGTGATTGCACCTTTGACGAGGTCGTGGAAAACGACATCCCCCTCGTCGGGATTTTGGAAACGCACCACTGGCGCACGGTCCACCGGCGGGACGAGTCCGGCAGCCTTCGCGCGCTCGGGCCGCCAGCGCCCGTCGTAGCGAGGCTTCTCACCGCGCGCGCGCTGGCGTTCGCGCATCGTGTCCAGATCCTCCTTGCTCGCCCAGCAGCGGTACGCTTTTCCCTGCGCGATGAGCTTCTCGGCGACTTCCTTGTACCTTCCGAGGCGCTGCATTTGAAAAAACGGACCCTCATCCCAGTCGAGCCCGAGCCAGCGCATGGCGTCGAGGATCGCCTGCACCGAGGATTCGGTCGAGCGCTCGAGGTCCGTGTCCTCGATGCGCAGGATGAATTTGCCGCCGTGCTTTCTGGCGTACGCCCAGGAGAAGAGCGCGGTGCGCGCCCCGCCGATATGGAGGTAGCCGGTCGGGCTCGGAGCAAAACGGGTTCGGACCATCGTCGCGCCTGGAATCGGCGCATTGTACGCGATGGAATTGCGGCGGGCGCCGCAGCCCGGGCCCGGAGAAGATTTGCTACACTTCGCAGCCTCGGGCGGTTAGCTCAGCGGTAGAGCACTCCCCTCACACGGGAGGGGCCACTGGTTCGATCCCAGTACCGCCCACCACTTCCGCTTCAGTGCTCCAGAAAAGAAAAACCCGCGACGACTACCGGCTCCGCGGACAAGCAGCGAGCAGAACAGTGAAGGCGGATCAATCGATGGTACGGGACAAAAAAAAGGCCCATCGGATTTGGATGGGCCTTTTTTCCTGATGGGAGTCTGGCACTGACCTACTTTCGCGCGGTATACCTCGCACTATCATCGGCGCTGCCCCGTTTCACGGTCCTGTTCGGGATGGGAAGGGGTGGTTCCAGAGCGCTTTGGGCACCAGACATAGCTTGTCGCCTCGTTGTTCTCGCAACGAAGCCAATTCGAAAGAAGCGAGTTGGGATTGCCAAGCATGACCTTTGAGCGCATGCCCAAGGTTATAGGGTCAAGCCGCACGGGCAATTAGTACCGGTTAGCTGAAAGGATTACTCCTCTTGCACATCCGGCCTATCAACGTGGTGGTCTTCCACGACCCTTCAGGGAGGTTAACCCTCCGGGACGTCTCATCTTG